>ERZ795059.470-NODE-470-length-53067-cov-15.290425_pt1 | contig 53067 bp, 45 predicted proteins | sample MGYA00375143_ERZ795059 | MGnify/ENA primary metagenome ERZ795059 (study PRJEB30188, sample SAMN05720168) | activated sludge metagenome | isolation source: Anaerobic digester | place: USA | collected 2015-01-07 ... | reverse complement strand
TGCGGGGTTTCCTTGATAATTAAAAAGGAGTCAATTATGACTCCTTTAACGCTTTAACTATAGCTTGAGTTGCTACATCAGGCCTTACTCTACCTTGCATTTCTTTCATAAGCTGTCCAACTAAAAACATAGCTGCATTTTCTTGTCCTGATTTATAATCAGCGACTGCTTTAGGATTATTTTTTATTATTTTCTCAGCAAGTTCAAAAATCTGATCCTCATTAAATTGATTCTTTAATCCGAGATCATCTACAATATGGCTTGGGTCTTTCTTTTCGTAAAACATCTTCACTAAGATCATTTTTGCGCTTTGGCTTGATGTTACAGGAGATTCTGGGGAATAAATCAAAGTTATCAATTCGGCAAAATTTTCTGGAGTTATAGGATATTCTTGATCATCTTTGAAACTATTTTTTGCCAATAGCCCCTTAAAATCGCTTAATAAATAATTAACTGCCAATTTTGTTAATTTCTGAAAATCATTTTCTAAATTCTTGTCTTTTGACCAAGATAACAATTCGCTTACTATCTTCTCAAAATATTCAGATATCTGCCTATCATTCACAAAGACCTGCGCTTCTTTTTCTGACATGCCATATTCTCTAATAAATCTTTCTCTTTTTTGTCTAGGCAACTCTGGTAAATCTTGCTTCATCTTTTGGATATCAAAAATACTTAAATCTAAGATAGGCAAATCAGGCTCTGGGAAATATCTATAGTCAGCCTCTCCTTCTTTAATTCTCTGGGAAAAAGTTTGTTTTTTTATTCCATCCCAACCCCTTGTTTCTTGAATTATCTTCTGATCTTTCTCTAATGCCTCAATTTGTCTTTTTATTTCATAATTAGCAGAATCAACCGCTCCACTTATCGTACCTATATTTTTTATCTCAACTTTATTTCCTAAAATATCATTATCAGAAACACTTATATTAACCTCAACTCTCATTTGCCCTTTTTCCATATCAGCATTAGAAATCATTAAATAACGTAAAATATTCTGGAGTTCTTGGGCAAAATATTTTATATTTTCAGGATTGTTAATATCGGGTTCTGTAACTAATTCCATCAAAGGCACTCCAGCCCTGTTATAATCAATTAATGTTTCTTTGGAAGCGTGTATGAGTTTTGCAGTATCCTCTTCTAAATGGATTCTTTTTATTCTTATTCTCTCTCCATTAATCATAAGATATCCATTCTTACATAACGGAAGATCGTATTGAGATATTTGATATCCTTTAGGCAAATCAGGATAAAAATAATTTTTTCTATCGAATTTTGATTTCACTGACACTTCGCAATTCATCGCCAACCCAGCTTTTATAACGCTTAAAACCGCATCTTGATTTATGACAGGCAAAGTTCCAGGATGACCCATGCAAATAGGACAGATATTGGAATTAGGACTCAAATTATCAGGATCATTTTTACAAGAGCAAAACATCTTAGAGTCAGTTTTTAACTCAACATGAACTTCTAATCCAATAGTTGTTATATATTCTTTTCCTGCCATAATTTACTTTAACACAATTTCTAATTTTAAAAAATAAAATATGTTGAAAGGGATATCGCAGACGGTTTTGCATGGTCTTTGTCAAAGACAAAGAAAACCGTCGAGGAAATTAAGGCGAACTCGGAGCGCTGGGACGAGACGCCGGCCCTTGAGACATATTTTATTTTTTAAAATTCATTATACCTGTTTTTCTGTTGTATTGGCCGAAACTCTTCCTCCTTGCCATTGCCCGCGATACAAATTTGTCTGGCCATCAACTTTGTAAAACATTGCGTGAGCAACTCTTGCTCCCATTTCTATTTTTATTGGGCACTGTCCTAAATTAGTTATTCCAAAAGTTAATTCGCCACAATATCCTGGAGAAACATTGCCGGTAAACAAAGCAATACCCGAACGATATAAAGTTGATCTTGATCTAAATAATATTGCAATATCGCTTGGAGTATTTACCTTCTCAATGGTTTTCATCAAATAATATTTTCCTGGCAAAAATTCGAAAACATTTTTTTCGCCTTCAACATATTTTGCTACCAATGTTTCTTTTGGAGTTTGTCTTTCTTCTATGCCTAAAAATCCATCTCCATTTATTTGGTAAACTTCTCCGATTCTAATATCAAAACCTGCGCCTTCTGGATTATTTAATTCTCTATCACAAAGGTTTTCAACAAGCTTTTTTTCTTTAACTAATTCTAATAATTTATCAACTCCTAATATCATATTTTTATATAATTAATTTTTCACAATAGTATCTTGACTAGAATCTATAATAATATAATATATAGATATAGTCGCAAGGCTATCCTGCTCGAGGATTCGAGTCAGATTTTCAAACCCCGTCCCCGTGACGGGGTTTTATTTTATAAAGGTAATATATTTCTTAATATCTTGCGCATTAATATTAACATCAGCCTTTTCCTTTAATAAATGAGAGACATATCCAGAGCTGAAAAGAACTATCTTTTTCCCTCTTTTTTTAAGATAATCAGCTAAACAGGAAAAATCAGCGTCTCCAGAGAAAAGACAAAATACATCATATTCATCTATTAATCTAATTGCATCCAAACATATTTCTACATCAAAATTACATTTTCTGATATAGATATATTTTCTTGCTACATCATAACTAGAATTTTTAAATAACGACTGTGAATCTTTTTCTTCCAAATAGTGTTTTATTTTTTGGATTGGCTTAGTTATAGTTTTAAAATATTTTTTCGCCAAAAATGTTATCTTCCAAGATTTTTTATCCTGCGTATCAATTCCATAATAAAATCTTTGATGGATAGAAAAAGCTTTTACAAATTCTGAAAGTTTTTCAATACCGACAACTATTCTTTTATCTTTTGGTATAACCTTATTATCACTATCTTTTATATCTTTCTTATACCAATAATTAACATTACCAAAATCTATAAAAGAATATATTCTCTTATCGTTGAATTTCAAACCCCTTAATTCTAAATCTTTTTTTATCGATTCTTTATATAGACCTAAAAAATCCATGCCATTTACATCTTTATTGTTTTAAATTTTTTGCGGAAAATAGCAACTTTTTTAGCAATATCTTTTTTATTCTTTTTATCTATTAAAGCCATTTTAAAAAATGAGGCAATTTGTTTAAAATGGATTTCTTTAAAACCTAAACGCGTCATTTCTTGCACGCCCAAACGCAATCCTCCCGGGTTTAGGGCGCTTTGATCTCCTGGAATCATATTTTTATTGCAAATAATATTGCAATCTTCTAATATTTGGGCGCAAACAGCTCCACCGCCTTGCTTTACAACATCAAGCAAAACTTGATGAGTTTGAGTAAACCCTTTTTCTTTATATAAAACATTAAAACCTGCCTTATCTAATTCTTTTGCAAATGCTTTAGCGTTTTTCACAACTTGTATTCCATATCTTTTGCCATTTTTCTGAAATTCTTTTAAGGCAATATATAAAGCAGGAACATGATGAATATGATGACTTGATAAAATTCCTGGAAAAACTCTTTTGGCAATATTTTTTATTTCATCATCATTTAAATTTCCAATAATTATCCCTCCTGGAGGGCCTGGAAATGTTTTGTGAGTGCTGGCAAGCAAAATATCAGCTCCCAAATCAAGAGGGTTTTGAAAAACTTTTGCCAATATCAATCCAAAAACATGAGCGCCATCATAAATAACTTTTGTTCCAATTTTCTTACACAATACTGATAATTCTTTTACTGGTTGTTCAAAAACAATTACTGATCCGCCTAAAATTATTCCCGATGGTTTTAATTTTTCTATCATTGATTTTGCGCGAGGCAAATCAATAGTTCCATCTGGACTTATTGGCAAATGTTCTACGTTCAAACCTGATAATCCTGCCGCCCCAATTTTTTCATGCGATATATGCGACCCACCCGTTAAACCTAAAGTTAAAATAATGTCTCCTCTTTTGAATAGTCCTGAAAAAACGGCTAAATTTGCCACCGCGCCAGATATTGGTCTAACATCAACAAAATTTGCCTTAAATTCCTTTTTAAATGCCTCTGCGCAAAGAGTTTCCATTTGATCAAAGTATTTCAACCCTTGATAAAAACGCTTGCCTGGAAGGCCTTCTGCGTACCTTCCCATCAAATCAGAATTGTATGCATCTCTTACTGTTTTTGAAATCAAATTTTCAGAAGCAATAAGATTAATACATTCGCTTCTCCATTTTTCGTGTTTTTTTAATAATTCCTTCATTTGCCTAAATTTTTAAGTTTATTTTGATATTCAGAGAAGAGTTCTTCCTGCATTGCCTTATGATATTGTTCATTATATCTTTTATTGGCAAAAGTACTGGCAATAGGACAAAATTTTTGTTCAGGACAGAATCCGACAATTTTGCATTTTGGAATAATAAATTTTGCCAACCAAATATATCCTTTCTGTTTTAGCAATTCTTTTATCTGACAAACTTCATCCCAAGCAACGCGCCTTAATTCTTCTTCAGCCGTAGAGCAAATCCTTAGCGGATAATAACCAGTTATAAAATTATATAAATCATATGTCTGCAATATATCTAATTTCACTCCACGAGGGATCAGAAATATAGCATCATTCGGCTTTATTTTTAACTTCAATAATTTATTGTAGCTTGCGAAAGCTTCTCCCACTGTTTGCAGATATTTTTGAAGTATATCTTTCTTAGATCTAATAGTCGGAGGAACCGAATAGACTTTTTCTATATCTTTGATCAAATTTATACTTATATTCCCTTTATCTATCTGGTTTTTATGTTTTAAAAAAATTTTAGATGATCTATCTACAGCATCATAGATTGATTGAACTGATTGAGGAACTGTTCTATGGCGTTTTTTATCTCCCCAAACTCTCCACGGAACGCAAGATAATACTTTAAAGCTCATCACTGAATTATAATCGCGCACTATATCTTGCCTTAATTCAAGAAGCTGCTTCCAATTCTTTTTCGTTTTAGCCAGGTTACCCATTGTGATATCCGATAATTTTCCTAAAACAAGCATCTGTTTGCGCAAACCAGTAGATGGAATTATATGCAAATCAAAAACTTTGCTTTTAACTCCATTAGTTTTATATACTCGTTTTAATTCAACGGCTAAATTCGGTTTTTTGGGATTTTTAAAAATATTAGGATAAGGATAAAAATTCCTTGGAGCCACTTCTCTAGTAGCATAGAGCAAGTCCAATCCACAACGCTTTAATTCTTGTTCTATTTTTTGTATCAAGAGACCAATCTCTTTAGGCATCCAATCAATTTCGCGTTCATATTCCTTTTTTAAAGCGATAATTGATTCTAAAGGAAGATTTATTATTCCTGTTCCATAAATTCCATATTGATAAATTTTGCTCACTTCATCTTTCGGTATTCCAATTCTTAAAAATTCATTAAAAACATCTATAAGTTTTTTAGAAGATTCCAAATAAATCTCTTTAGCGACTTTGTTTCTTTCTATATCGCTTGGAATAATAATATCATCGTGGGTGGTGTCAGTCCTTCTGCCCGAAGACATCAAAGATGATGAAAAAATCATTCCTGTGACTGCTGAATCAATAAATTTAGTGCCTTGATAAGTAAATGATATCGTTGGAGTAGTAGAAAGCGAAGCATGACCTCTTAAAGCGGATTTTTGCAATATTGTCTGAGTTTTATCATTCAAACTTTGTCCTTGTTTTTCAATATCAGAAACTAAATCCTTAATAGCTTTTCCTTTAAAAGTGGCTAATGAAGAAATAGCTACTACTTGCTGAGGATTAAGCATATCGCCCTGCTTGTCAGTTAAAACAGGATTTACTCCTAAGAATGTTACATTCAAATCCTTTTCTGTTTTCATGGTTTTAAAATATCTTCTTTGTTAAGCTGACTGGCAACAGGAGTATTTTGTCCAGCATATTTATGGTCTTTTTGCAAAGTATAGGGAGTTTCTGCTGGGCAACTTAAAAGTTCAAAAGTCATAGTGCATATTCTCATTCCTGGATAAAGCATAATAGGCATAGGACCTAAATTTCCAAATTCCAATACAGCGTGTCCAGTCCACCCAGGATCAAATCTTGCTGCAGTGGAATGAACTACTAAGCCGAGTCTCCCCAATGAGCTTCTTCCATCTAATCTTCCCATCATATTTGCCGGAAGAGTGATATTTTCTTTTGTTACAGCCAATACAAAATCTTTAGGTTGCATTATAAAAGGCTGATCATCTTTTATTTCTATCGTTTGCATTATGCCTTCAAAATCCATTTTTTTACTAGTATCCAGAAAAGCGCATTGAGTCGGTTTAAAAACTTTAAAAAAATTCCCTAAATGCAAATCCAAAGAACAAGGACCTAATTGACTGCTCCAATCAGGAATAGGATCTATTTTAATTTTCCCTTCTTCAATATGCTGCTTAATATCTTTATCTGATAAAATCATATTTTTTATTTAAAATTAAAAATATTTTCAAAGATGCTTTATCGCGAAAATATTATGTTTATTCTACCAATTTTTATTTGTTTTATCAAAAAACCCTCGCTTTGCAGCGAGGGTTTTAAAAACATAATCAATCAATAACGTCAATTCCCATGTTTTTAGCAGTTCCTGCTAAAATATTCATGGCATGCTCTACATCGTTTGCATTGAGGTCTGCCATTTTTTGCTGGGCAATTTCCCTTAATTTGGCTTTAGTAATCTTTCCAGCTTTGCTTTTATTCGGCTTTCCAGAACCTTTTTCAATTCCAGCAGCTTTCTTGATTAATGCTGAAGCAACAGGCTGTCTTAATATGAAGTCATAACTTCTATCTTCATAAACAGTAATAACCGCAGGGATTCTGAAACCCATTTTATCTCTTGTCGCATCATTAAATTTTTTACAAAATTCAGCGATGTTTATACCATGCTGCGCTAATGATGGACCGATAGGTGGAGCAGGAGTTGCCTGCCCTGCCATAATCTGTATTTTGACTAATGCTTTTACTTTTTTTGCCATATTATTTATTATGAGGTCTTCTTAACCTGGAGAGTATCCAATTCAACCGGAGTATCTCTTCCGAAAAGATTGACCAATCCTTTTATTTTTCCGTGTGTTTTATCAATTTCAGAAACTTTTGCATCATGGTCCTTGAATGGACCATCAGTAATCTTGATTCTGTCTCCAACTTTCAAATCCATATTATATTCAGGAGCTTCCTGGCTCATTCTGCTCATCAAATTATTAATTTCTTCTGGAGAAACAGGAACTGGAGTTGTCGAAGAACCCACGAATCCAGTTACATTAGGAGTGTTTCTTACAACATACCAAGAATCATCAGTAACAGTCATTTCTACTAAAACATATCCTGGATAGATTTTTTCTTCTATCTCTTTGCGTTTTCCATTTCTAATCTTTATTTTTTTCTCTTTAGGAACAATTACATTGAAAATTTTATCTTCCATGCCGAGATTTTCAACTCTCTGCATCAAAGATTTGGCCACAGCTTCTTCATACCCTGAATAAGTGTGGATGACATACCAATTTTTACCTTTTGCTGGCTCTTGTTTTGACATAAAAATAAATTATTAAAAATTAAAAAACTTTTTAATAATCGTATATATAGAATCAAATCCTCCCAAAATCAAGGCGGTAACAGCCGATCCTACTATTACTATTACAGTATATTTCTTAAGCTCTTTTTTCGTCGGCCAAGATGTCATTCCTAATTCTGTTATGACTTCCCTTATGTAATTTGAGAATCTATTTATAAAATCCATATTTAAAAACGCCCCTTAACAGGCTCAACTTAATTTACAGGAAAAAACGATATTTGTCAATTTATATCTTAATTATAGAAATAAATAATTGGAAACTAAAATCATTGATTGAATCAATCTCTTAATACCATTAAATATCAAGATTTTTGACATTTTTCGCCTCTGTCTGGATAAATTTTTTCCTCGGTCCTACTTCCTCTCCCATTAAAATATCAAATATCTTATCAGCTTCCTGGGCATCATCTACAGTCACTTTTAAAAGCGCCCTGTTTCCTGGATCCATTGTTGTTTCCCAAAGCTGATCAGGATTCATCTCTCCCAAACCTTTATATCGTTGAATACTTATTCCTCTTTCTCCTTTTAACGAATCTAAAATTTCAACTTTATCAGCATCTGTATATGCATATTCAATTCTATTAGCAGCTTTAATTTTGAACAATGGCGGCTGAGCTATGTAAATATGGCCTGCTTTAATCAATTCAGGAAAATATCTATAGAAAAAAGTAAGAAGCAAAGTCCTGATATGAGCTCCATCGACATCAGCATCAGTCATAATGATTATCCTGTGATATCTTAATTTTTCAATATTAAAATCTTGACCTATCGATGTCCCCATCGCCACAACTAATGATTTAACTTCTTTGTTTGCTAACATCTTATCCAATCTTACCTTTTCAACATTAAGAATTTTTCCTCTTAAAGGCAAAATTGCCTGGAATCTTCTATCTCTTCCCATTTTTGCCGAACCGCCTGCAGAATCTCCCTCGACTATATATAATTCCGACTCTTCAGGATTTCGAGAAGAGCAATCAACTAATTTTCCAGGTAAGCTTAATCCTTCTAAAACTCCTTTCCTTAAAATCGTTTCCCTAGCTGCCTTTGCTGCGTTCTTAGCTCTTACCGATAGAAGACAATTTTCAATAATTTCTTTGGCATCTTGAGGATTTCTCTCCAAAAAATCAGCTAAAGCATCGCCCATAACTGATTCTACTGCTGCTTTGGCTTCTACATTTCCTAATTTTGATTTTGTTTGTCCTTCAAATTGCGGACCTGAAATTTTTATCGAAACAACTCCGTTAAATCCTTCTCTGATATCATCTCCTGAAAAATTTTGATCCTTTTCTTTCAAAAATCCATTTTTTCGAGCATAATCATTCAAAACTCTAGTCAACGAAGTTCTTAATCCAGAAAGATGCGTGCCTCCTTCTGGAGTATTAATATTATTGGCATAGCTTTCTTCATAACATTCCCTCTCCTTGGAATATTGGAAAGCAACTTCAACCATAATATCATCTTTAGTTCCGGAAGTATAAAAAATTTCTCTCTGCAATACATCTTTACCTTCTAAAAGATATTTCAGATACGATTTTAACCCTCCTTGGAAATAAAAATTATAAATATTATTTTTTCCATCTCTTTTATCATAAAATGTCACTCTTATCGATCCGGTCAAATAAGCCTGTCTTCTCAAATGATTCAAAATCTTTTTTTCATCAAATTTAATTTCTTTAAAAATTTCTTCGTCAGCTAAAAATGTAATTGTTGTTCCTGTTTCTTTGCATTTTTCTAATCTCTTAACACTAGCGACAGGTTTTCCTATTTTATATTCCTGCATCCATTTATAACCATCTCTACAAACTTCAGCTTTCATATATTTTGAAAGCGCGCAAACAACAGAAACTCCCACCCCGTGCAAACCTCCTGAAACTTTATAAGCCTTGTTTTCGAATTTTCCTCCAGCATGCAATGTTGTTAATACTGTTTCCAAGGCTGATTTTTTTGTCTTTGGATGAATATCGACAGGGATTCCTCTTCCATTATCAAAAACACTCACTTTATTATCTGGAAGAAGCGAAACAATGATATGATTGGCATATCCTTGCATTGCCTCATCAATCGAATTGTCTACTACTTCCCAAATCAAATGATGCAATCCTTCTGGTCCAGTAGAACCAATATACATTCCAGGCCTCATTCTAACAGGCTCTAATCCTTTTAAAACTTGTATGTCTTTTGCTGAATATTCTTGTTGTGCCATATTTTTATATTCTTGGTTTCCAATTTTGATTCTTAGATAAAATTTCTATTATTTTTTGCATTATTGGATCTATTTCTTGGCCTGTTAATGTTTTTTCTTTTGATTGAAAAATAATATGAAAAGCCAAGCTCTTATTTCCATCTTTTTCAAAGATATCAAATAAATCTACATCTTTTATCAAATCACTTGCCGTATCATTAATTTTCTGCAAAACATCATCAATCTTCGTATCAAGCGGCACTAATACAGAAATATCTCTTATAATCGCTGGATATTTAGAAATATCTTCATATTCGTATTCCTGAGTTGCCAAAATTGATAATTTTGAAAAATCAAAATCAAATATGGCTATATCCTGACAAACTATTCCCATTTTATCCAAAACTGTTTTTTGAGGAATACCTACATATCCGATATCTTCTCCATTTATTTCGATTTTAGCCAATGCATTGCGTTTCCAAATATTACTATGCAAATCAATATCTTTATAAAAATAATCAGTTATTCCTAATGATTTTAAAAGATAATCTGCTACTCCTTTTGCTTCATAAAACATATCACTATCTACTTTATGAGCAATTGCTCCTGAAAGCCTAAGATCTATCACATCATAAATCTTATTTTCATAATCATCTTTATTAAAAACATTCCCTATTTCAAATATTTTTATATCAGAATAATATGGAAGATTGCTTTTTACATTTTTAAATAAATTAATCAAGAGATTCGGTCTTAGATATTGCTGTTCAGAACTCAAAGGATTTAAAATTTCAATAATATCACTATCTAATAACCCTAATTCTTCTTTATTCTTTTGACTTATAAAAGAATAATTTTGTGTTTCAAAAAAACCTATACCTGAGAGCGCAATCCTAACCCTATCTGCCCATAAAATTGCATCATCAATTCTTGGAGCCTCAATAGCGCTAATAGGCGTTTGAGCGTTTATTTTGTCATATCCGTAAGTTCTTCCGATTTCTTCTATTAAATCTTCTTGAAGATTAATATCAAGCCTCCAAGTCGGTATTTTTACAAATAACGCGCCTTTAATTGTTTTAGAAATAGAAAATCCCAAAGATTTCAAGATTGCCAAAATATTCTTCAACGGAATTTCTATTCCCAATAATAATCCAATTTTTTCAATTTCAAGTTTTACAATCTTTGGAGCTGGTTTATTTTTATAAATATCAATAACTCCTTTAGCTATATTGCCATTTTCTAACAATGATACAAATCTATTTACGGATAATACAGTCAATTCAGGATCAATTTTATGTTCAAATCTTATAGAAGCATCGGTTTTTAAATCAATTTTATTTGATGTTTTTCTAATTCTTGAATATATAAAATTAGCCGATTCTATAGCAATATCTCTCGTATTATTATCTACTTCCGCGATTTTTCCTCCTTTTATTCCAGCTAAAGCTAAAATTTTTGCTGGAGATGATATGACCATATCACCTTCATTCAATCCATATTCCTTGCTATCTAAAGCTAAAAATTTTTCTTTGGAGGCTAATGATTTTATAATTATCGAATTTTTATCTATTTTGTCTAAATCAAAAACATGCAAAGGTTGACCCAATTCAATCATTACAAAATTAGCGATATCAACGACATTATTTATCGAATTTAATCCGCAAGTCTGCAAATATTCCTTTATCTTTTTATCGCTATTGCTTATTTTAATATTTTTTACAACTTTTACAGTGTATCTTTGGCAATCCTTATCAGAAACTTTAACTTTCAATAAATTATCAACATTAAATTTCTTATCATCTTTAAACTTTATTTGAGGCATCACTAATGGATATCCTAAAATAGCAGAAATTTCTCTTGCTAACCCAAGATGGGAAAAACAGTCTCCTCTATTGGGAAGGATATCAATCGTTATTGCCCAATCGTTTCCTTTTTTCTCCAATCCTTCTATTTCAAAAACATGAGATCCGATCAAATCAGCCAACTTTTTTGCATCTGGAAGCTTTTTTTGAAAAAATGTTTGAAGTAAATTATATGAAAATACCATACATTAAAATTAAAATTGTTCTAAAAACCTCATATCTCCAGATTTTAGAAGCCTGATATCTCCTATGTTATATTTAAGCAAAGCAAGTCTATCTAATCCTACTCCAAAAGCAAACCCCTGATAATTATTTGGATTCAATCCTGCAGCTTTAAACACATTAGGATGGACCATTCCAGCTCCCATTATTTCCATCCATCCAGTATTTTTACACAAAGAGCATCCTTTTCCTTGGCATCTTATGCAACTAGCATCAACTTCGAAACTTGGTTCAGTGAAAGGAAAAAAGCTCGGTCTTAATCTTATCTTTAAATTTTTATTTCCTGAAAATCTCTGGAGAAAATCAGTGATAATCTTTTTAAAATTTGCAACGCTAATATTCTCATCAACCATCAATCCTTCCAATTGTGAAAAATCATATTCATGACTAGCATCTGTTGCTTCATGTCTAAATGTCCTGCCCGGTATTATTACGCGTAAAGGAGGATTATTTTTTTGCATAAAATGCACTTGCCCTGGAGAAGTATGAGTACGCAATACTATTTTATCTTTTTTATTAGTGAAATCATCTTTTATCCAGAAAGTATCCCACATATCTCTTGCCGGATGATCAGCAGGTATATTTAAAGCATCGAAATTATACCATTCAGTTTCCAGTTCATATCCAGGGATAACAGAAAAACCCATTCCAGAAAAAATTTCGATAGCCTTTGATGATACTAATGATACTGGATGAATATGTCCTTTCTTTATTTTTTTTCCTGGACGAGTTATATCAAAAAAATTTTCTGATTCATTCTTAAATTTATTTTGAAATTTAAAAATATTTTCTCTAACAAGTTTGTTTAATTCATTTGCCTTAGGCCCGATTATTTTCTTCTCGTTATCAGGCAGATTTCTCAAATTTTTCAAAATATTAACAACTTCTCCATTCTTCCCAAGATATTTTTCATAAATAGCGTCTAAATCTTCTTTAGATTTAACGCAATTAAAATCTTTTTCAATATTGTTTTTTATTGAATCTATATCGTTTTCTGACATATTTTCGTATATATAATTTTACTAAAAAAAAGGTCGCTGGTCAATTCAAATTATCCCCGTTTTTTGCTTATAAAATAAAGGAAAAAGAGGGGCAGATATTTATCTGCCCCTCTTTGTTCTAAAAAATTTCTACTGGAAACATTCTTCGTTTTCAGCTTGTTCTATTTTTCCATTTACCTCTCCATAAGCTGTTATGCAGAATTTAGATCCTTTAGGGAAAACTACCCCATCATTAACTAATGATACTCTTCCTTTCCCACTTTTGATTCCTTGCCATGTTATATAAGGACCTGAAGCTTGTTTTCCTTCGGCATAAGTTTTCCAAAGAACTTTTGCTTCGGAAATTCCAGCTGGAAGTTCTAAGATTTCAGCGGTAAAAATTGTTCTTCCGCTTTCTGCGCTTGGCGCAATTGTCTTTATTTTAAAGCTATCTATATCTTCTTTTGGTTTTTCGGTCTTGTCTTCTTTGTTTTCTTTAATTTCGAATATTCCTGATTCGGCTTTTTGTTTTAAATCATTCATTCCAATAATCTTATATTTTCCAGGTTTTACACATGTAGATCCAGTATCGCCTGATTCTTCTCTGCTTCTATCGTAGAAACATTGATTTAAATCATAATCATACGTTCCTGATCCTGACAAGAATTTAGGGTCTTTATGTATCCTTCCCACTAATGATCCAGATTCCGTATATAAAGCAAGCTGGACTTTTGCATCGGGACCAGACCATTCGACAGTTATCGGCAATCCAATAACTGCAACTTGGCCTTCAGCTGGAGTTTTTATAACAAGCACTTTAGATTCTTCTTCTGGAAGTGGATTTTCTATTGTTTCTTCAGGAGTTGTATCAATAGGTCCATCTATAGGCATTGTATCAGATAATATTCTGAAGTTTTCAGTCTTATCCTGGGCTTTAAAAGTATAACCTGAAGAATTTGTCGTATCGAATAAATATCCTCTTAAATAGAAACCAAGATCTGACATATGCTTTCCTGTCTCTTCCTCGAAATAAGAAATAATATCACTACTCAAAATAATCGATGTTTTTCCCGATAATGATTCTGTTGTCAAATCTTTGACCAATTTTCCATTAACTCCTTCTTGCGTTGTTTCTAAAACAAAGAATAGTCGCAATTTAGTTCCCATGTCTTTTATTTCCCAATTGATATCCATTGTATCACCTTCTTTGTAAACTTCACCTCCTACAGGATTTTTAATCTTAAATATTCCCTTTCCTTGTTCCTGCCCTCCCTCAATTAATCCTTGAATCGAGAAATAATTATCGCTTAAATCATCTGCTAACCTATTCATTCCTGATTGATCAAAAATAGCAACATAAATCTTGTATTTATCTCCTGAAACTCTTGGAGAAGAAATATTAGCAATTATATCTTTTGTAAGAGTCACATTTGTTTCTCCTGAATTTTCGAGTAAAGCTGTAGTGATATAAGTAGCCTTTGTAGTCGATAAAGTATAATCAACTAAAGCTATAGCAACTTTATTCTGTCCAGAATAATTTCCTTTTTCCCATTTTATATTTAATACATCTCCTACATTAAATTTCTCTCCTCCATTTGGCGATACAATTACAAAAGGTTTTATGACAGGAGGAGTTGTTGTCGGAGGAATTATAATTTCTTCAGAAGTTGTAGTTGTTTCTTGTCCAGCAATAATCTGTTGTTCTGTTTTTGAAGCAATCTTTTGTGTTGTCCCATCTTTTTTATAAACATAAAGGTTGGCGCTATAATAATAATCGTTGCTTGGCGGCTGAAAAGCTATCCTGCTTGTCGAAAAAACAGTATCAGGGGTTACAGGAATCTTCCCTGTCTCTTTTCTATTTTGATTATTTTTTAAGAAAACAGTGAATGATCCATCTAATCTTGAATAATCGATTTTTTCTAATTCTGATTTTGATATCAATCCTCTTAAAACTGCTTTTATGTTTAAAGATGTTTTTTCAACTTGTTCTGGCGCTAATGTCTGAACATCAATTTGCTTATTTAATTCCCTCGGATAACAAAGAGCTTCACCTTTGGCAAAATCGCTTTTCCCATTTATCTGGGCAAAAGGAGTCACGCAATAAGCTAAATCTTTGCTCATTATTTTCTGTTTATCGCTCTGACTATTAGCAAAGCTCAAGAACAAATCAGCTGTTTTAGATCCATTAGGACCAAATTTCTTAATATCAGGACTTGGGGTTATCTTGAGCGGATCAGTGACATTGCCCTGGCTGTCTATCTTATAATATTCAAACCAATATTTTGCATCAACATTCATACTGTTGGTATTTACAGTCCAGGAATAAAAAAGATTGTTATTCTTTGAAAGATTATCAGTTACTGTCGGAGTTTCAAATTTTATTGATTTATCTAATTTTAATCCTATCTTATTGAAACATACTTCTTGCCCGCAAAGTTCTGGAATAAAACTTGATCCGCCAACTTGTTCAGCGCATGCCTTAAAGCAGAAATTATCCCATGCATCTTCTGGTATTTCAGAATGGCTATAGGCATTGGGATCAATTTTTTCAGAAAATACACCGCTTTGATTGCCTGCTGAAGAATCAGGTTTTACAGGATTCTTTTGATATGGTCTTTTGACCGCTTTATTTTCATATCCTTTAGGATAAAGTTTGAAATAAGCATTCAATCCTGTTGTACTGTATTTTGCGAAATTAGTTATTCTTCCTGAGAGATCAACAGTTTTGCCATCTTGGCTATAAACAAAATTCTGAGTTATAATCCATGGTCTATCCAAAACGCAAATTTTTTGAGATGCAGCAATATCGCTTAATGCAGTTTTGCCATCTGACGAAAATTTTTGAGCTTTAACATAAAAACAATATTCTTTTGTTTTTAAATTTAAAGTTAAATCTCCTGTTCCAGGATATTTTGAATAAACTTTGCCAACCCAGTTGGAATTATCTGTGCTTTCCTGAGCCATAGCAACCGTTCCGCTATTAATAACTTTCGGCGAAGAAATAGCATTAGATGAAATATCTCTTATTTCGACAAATGTATTGTAAACCATCTGTCCTTCAAATTTCTTTGAATAAATTTTTGCGTAAACTTCTAATGATTTAGTAGTTTCTTTTACAGGGGGCCTAGTATTTCTACTATTTTGATCTAACAAATCATAGATGTTTTCTAAAAATACTGTTGGAGGATCAAGTTTCTCAGCCGGGATAGTGGTGGTAGAAGCTGTTATCGAAAAATAATTATCACTTCTATCTGAGAATTTGATTTCATGCGAAGTTTTATCTTCAATCTGAATTCTTATCTTATATTTATCCCCAGCTTTTATGATTCCTTCATAAACTGGAATTTCATATGATCCCAATGAAGGACTAATTTCAGTATCTAAGGACAAATCGATTGATTCTGCTTTTGTAGAATCTTTTGAATAATCTTCTAAATAAATTTTAGCTTCTGATGTTTTAGATTCTATAGGAGTCCATTTTGCAACATATTTATTTCCGAGTTTCCAATTTTCCCCTCCATTAGGAGACAAAACTTTAAAAGCTCCCAGGGTCTCTGATTTTGTAGTAGTTCCTGCATCTGTTTTAAATGTCGCAGGTCCAGCAACGGCCAAATTTTTCCCATTCGCGTCATTAACATAAAGATAAACGGTGTAAGTCCTGTTAGCTGTAAGAGTTTTATTCGAATCATAAATTCCGGGAACTACTGTACTAAATTCAATATCTTTTGATGGATAAGAAAGTATACTTGATGCTCTTGCGCCATTTCCATCGTCTGTTGAGAAAGTAAAATAAGCGGTAGCAGCTGTTCCACCTAATATTTTTCCTTTTAAAGTCGCTTTGTTTGTTGCAGAATCATAAATCGCGCTTATAATTTGAGCGATTATATTTGTTGTCGGTTGAGTTGTCGGTTGGGTCGTTGGTTGCGTTGTTGGAGGAGGAGTTGTTGTAGATTGAGATAATGTCGTGAAATCTCTGTATGATGTAGCTGAAATGTCTGTAAGCCTTACGCCATTTTTATATCTCATCAGTAAAGCTTTAAAATAATACTTTGTTCCAGATGAAAGATTTTGTCCATCGCAAGAATTGACTCCATTTATTAAAGATGTATTCAAGCAATATTTATCTAAAGCTGCCGGATTTGTTCCATAATATATAAAAAGATAATTGGCGCTTCCAGGATTGGTATCAAGATTTGATAAATATGCATTAAGCTTCGCTCCGTTTTGAGTTATAATCGTTGCTCCTGTTGTTAATACAATAGGTTCTATAACTGTTGTCGATTGGGTCGTTGGTTGCGTTGTTGGAGGAGGAGTTGTTGTAGATGAACATGATTGTTGCAAACATCCAAAACCTGTTTGGCATGTCTGCCCATTATTATATGAAGCGCAAGTTTTTGGTAATGTTTCAACATTGCTGCAAGATCCTGATTTACAATAAGAAAGTTCTTTCTTGTTAGCATTAAAACAGTTACTGTATCCTGAAGGATCCGGATATTGAGCATTGTCAGTTGTGTAAATGCAGTCACCTGAAGAATAATTATAACCTGGTTTCGCTATTTGAGTTGATGTTCTTGGTTTACAAGAAGTTTGAAGTTCGCAATTTGCTTTAGCATTGCTTGCGGTTGTATAAACAGAAGTCTTATATTGAGCGTTTGATGTGACATATGTGCAAGCCTCTCCAGAAAAACATGAATACCCAGAAGTGTCTTCTACTTGCGCTGCTGGTTTACAAGTTGAATATTGATTGCAAGCATTAAGAGCTTGGGTGTATCCTCCCCAAGTATTCTTTTGGTATTGAGCGTTTGATGCAATATAATCGCAAGAAGTTTTTCCTGATGCGCATGAATAACCTGATGTATCTTCTACTGGTGTTGCTTTGCATTGTGTAGAATTTGAACACGCAGATTTCGCAGCTGGATCGCTTCCATAATCTGATATTTTCCAACTTGCTCCACTAGCCACATATTTACATTCTTTCGTGCCATCTGACCAAGTTATACAATTATATCCTGAGGTATCTGCTGGCGCAGTTTTAGTTTGGCATGTTGACCATTGTTTGCATGTATCATAAGCAGCTGACAAACTTCCATATGTTGTTTTTAAATATTGCGCGTTTGTCGCAACATAATCACAATCAGTTTTTCCTGATGCGCATGAATAACCTGATGTATCTTCTACTGGTGTTGCTTTGCATTGTGTAGAATTTGAACACGCAGATTTCGCAGCTGGATCGCTTCCATAATCTGATATTTTCCAACTTGCTCCACTAGCCACATATTTACATTCTTTCGTGCCATCTGACCAAGTTATACAATTATATCCTGAGGTATCTGCTGGCGCAGTTTTAGTTTGGCATGTTGACCATTGTTTGCATGTATCATAAGCAGCTGACAAACTTCCATATGTTGTTTTTAAATATTGCGCGTTTGTCGCAACATAATCACAATCAGTTTTTCCTGATGCGCATGAATAACCTGATGTATCAACTGGTTCTTGGATTTTAATCGGAGAAGAATTAGAACTATATACATATCCTGAAGAGAGATCGTTCTGAGATGATTTCAAACCATAAAACCAAATTTTGCAGTATTTTGCATAATCGTTATATGGCGGAATATATACTGAAAAAGAATAGCTTTGCAAATAATTTGAAAGATTTATTGGATAATATGTCGTGCCTCCCGAGTCACTGCTCAAACCTGAAATATCAGAAGCGCATTTTAATCTTGGAATTATCTTTGAAATAGGCGTACTGAAATTATTAGGATAATTTACCAAAGAAAAATTAACAGAAACTGAAGTTCCTCCATTAACAGTCACAAAACTGGAATAAGGATTATATCCGCTATCAGCTCCTCCATTAATATTTATCGAACTAATAAGCGATCCTGAAAGCGCCTCTGCTTTTTGAATATTAAAATTCAAAAAACCTATCAAGCATAAAGCTGACAAAATAAACGAAAAGAAAGATATTCTTTTTATAGACATATTATTCTAAAATTAATTTTCTAAATATTATTTTTTATAAAACAAATCTTTATATTAATTATAAAAAAAACCGCGCTAAATACAACGCGGTTTTTGCAAAAGTTTTCCACAGGGAGATTATTTTTTCGAATTTGGACCAAGCTCGCTTATCATTTCATTTAAATAATTAATCTCTAATTTCAATTTATTAGTTTTTTTCTTAGAGTTAGTATTTTTCTCTTTTTCTAACGCTTTTTCCAAAGACATTATCCTATCCTTAAAATTTAATATATGGAACATTGAAACTACAGGCATATCACCCTTCCTTAAATTCATTCCATATGTGCTATATTCATTCAAAAATGAATATTTTTTATAATTCCAAACATTTTGATTAGCAGTTTTTGCGCTTTTCCCCCAAACAAAATTCGGCATATAAGCATAATATTTCCCTTCCTGTTCCGGCATTAAAAATATCTTACATTCAAATTCTTTGGTCAAATTTTTAGGGACAACATAAATCTTATTTTTAGGATCATAGATCGTTTCAGCCAATAAGACACTTACATTTTGGGTCCCTGTAGCATTACAGAATAATCCAGGATTATTTGGTATATAAATATCTCCGTTAACCGCTTTAACTGAAAATTTTATCGTTGCTTCGGCAAAATCATTCATTTTTGCGATATCTCCATTATAAGCGGTTATATCTGCTTGGATAAATTTCAATTGAGGATGCACAACATTCTTGCAATCGCTTGGACAATTGCTCTTATTCTCACCCTTGTTCAAATCACATTTTTTATTTTTATTGCAAACACTGGCCGCATTAGCATAATTAACGCTAAAGAATAAACTTAAAATTAAAGTTAAAAAGACAAAGATTTTTTTTGAATTCATATTTTTTTCTATTTCCTATATTTAAAAGGAATTATATTAAAAAACCGCCTTTTATGCAATCAAGGCGGTTTTTTAATATCTTATCAAAGGCTAATTATTGTTTATTTGTCATCTCTTGGATTTTTTTGTCTAACTCCTTTTCAGAGCTTCTATTTTCCGCTTTATCAACGCTTTTATCCCATCTCGAGAAAAAATCCATAAGTCTTTTTCTGAAAAACACCATACAGACTATTGCCAGAATAGCTGGGAGTAAAATATAGGACAACAGATTATCTCCTATTCCTGTAACAACCGAACTTGGATTCAAGTTTATTCCTGAAACCGCCGTCCTGTAAACAGAAATCTTGCATGACTCAACAATCTTAGGATCGCTATTTTTAATATAGGCGACACTCACTAAATCGTTTTGTCCATATGAGAAATTATAAGTATCTTTTATCTTAGCGGAGAATGTTATTGTTTTTATATCTTTGCTTTCTATATTTCCGATATTTATTCCATTAACAATGTCCCCATTTAATATTCTTCCATCCATCTGAACATTGCCTAAATACTCAATGCTTGGAGACAAAGTTGTTTTAACGATGACATTATTGGCTCTTGAACTTTTATTATTCCTAACATCAATCCTAAACATTGCATATTCTCCAGGCCTTGCATTCGTATTATCAGACCAATATTGTCCATTCTGAGAAATATTTTTCGTTCTTATGTCAATCGATAGTTCCTTGTTTTTGAATATTGTCCCATAATTGTCCTCTGTATCATCGTAATTTTGATAATCGTCCCCAGTCCTAAATGAATATGTGCTTCCGTACGTTTTTCCATAATCATTCTGAATAACAGCTCTAAAATAATATGTTCTATTGTTATCTAAATTATTTACTGTCGAATAAAAATTTTCTTCTCTTGATTTCCATATTCTATTTGTTGTATCCCCAAATGATTTGCTTGTTCCATATTCAAACCAAACCTGAGCTTCGTTATCATTTCCAAGATCTTCTATCGATCCATTAAGCTTTGCTGAATAATCCGTAATATTTGTTGCTGATTTTGTTCTTACAATCGGATTATCTCCATTATTATCATAATAATCTCCGGTTCTGAATGTATAATCGCTTCCATATGTTTTTCCTGTAGAATTTTGCGCAACAGCTCTAAAATGATAAGTTACATTCTCTTCTAAGCCGCTGATATAAGCTGTCATATTGCCAGTAGAATTTCTATTGTCTCTTTCGGTTTCACTTCCATAAGAGCTTGTTCTGCCATATTCAAACCAAGTATTGGCATAATTGTCATCACCTAAATCTTCTAAATAACCGTTTAATGTGGCATATCTATATCCTACATCAGTAGCTGATCTTGTTCTTATCACAGGACGAGTATGATTATTGTCGTAATCATCATTTGTTCTAAAAGAAAGCCATGTAGAATATGTCGTTCCATAAGAATTCCTTGCAATAGCTCTAAAATAATATGTCCTGTCATTATCAAGACCAGACAAATTTATCGAAAATGCTCCTGAATTGTATCTTGAAATTGTATTAGTGATTCCATTATCAGCTAAAACTTTTGGAATAAATATAAATGAAGTATTCCCGCTATAATCTTTCCATTCAAACCAAACATCAACCCTATCATCATTTCCAAGATCATAAAGATAGCCATTTAATGTAGCGCTATCATATTCAATATTTGTGGCTGATCTTGTGCTTATTTCAGGCTTGTAATAATTATTGTCGTTTCCATTATAATCTACTGTAAATGTTTTATCAGAGCTATATGTTGTTCCATTTCTATTTTGGGCGATTGCTCTAAAATGATATATTTCACCTTCATCTAATCCAGAAATCATTTTAGAAAATGTTCCTGAATTACTTGCGCTTATTTTAGCAGTTTGGTTTCCATAAGAACTTGTTTTGCCGTATTCAAACCAAATCTGGGCAACAGTGTCGTCTCCCAAATCATTTATTTGAGCATTAAGTAATGCTGAATCAGAATCAATTTCTGAAGCATAAACACTTCCAAAAGAAACTCTATCGCCATTATTGTTGTCGTCATCATAATTATTTCCTCCTGCAGTAAAACATTTTTCTTCTCCATAAATGGTATAATTTTGGATTCCTCCTGAAGCATAAGCAACTCCTTCTTGATAATAAGTGTTAGGCTGAGGATATGTTAAACAATTATTTCCAGAACATCCGTATGGATATTGCGTTGTATAACCTGAGTGCCCGGAATAAGTTATTGGCGTAACAGCGATATATGTTGTTTTTGTCCTATAGCAATAAAAATCATTCGGGATTAATCCTGTTATTTTTTCAGAGAATTCTCCGGTTGTAAAAAATTGTTGAATTTTTGTTGTATATTTATTTGAAATATATTTATGCCTATACCATTCGAAACTTACGCTTGCGCTTGATGGATTAGCAAGCTTTTCAACAGATCCTTTTAATATCGCATAATTATTCCCAACGCTTGGATTAAGAGTTTTAACAATCGGAGCTTGGATATTTGAGGAATTAGCAGTTGTAAAACATTTTTCATCTCCATAGGCATATCCTTGGCTATTTTGAGCGATTGCCTTAAAACAATAAACTTTTCCCGAATCTAACGCTCCTAAATTTTGAGCGAATACATAAGGAGTTTGATTTGTTATTTTTGAATTAAAATTTGTTCTCTTTGCAGTTGCCTGTTTATTGGAATAATTATCTTGTGGCCAATATTCAAACCAAAAATCAACCATTGGCGCATTATTATAGGTTATTTTCCCAAAAACAGTTGCTGAATTTGTTGAAACAGACCCTATTTTATCAGTTAATACTTCTGGGCTTGAAACCGCATTAGCAAACATAACCCAAAAAACTGTTATTGCAGTAACAAGTAAAAGTATAGATATTATTTTTTTGCTTATTTTCATAAAATTTTTCACCATAAGGTGTTTATTTATAAGGCTTTTTACAGGTTCATATCCCCTGTTTTGTGCTTATACCATATAAAAAACGCCTTGTTTTGTCAATATCAGTTTTTTATATCAAAAAATCCCTAATCATAGGGATTTTTTGATTTTTAAATTGAAATTAATCTGGCAATTGGACATTAAAAGTTCTACCTACGCCATCAGTATATTTAAGAGTCTTTATATATTTGTATACAGTCCCTTTTTCAACCTTGCTCTTAATGTAAAAATTAATTGGATATCTTGTAAATAATTGCTGGCTAGGATTAGAAAATTTCCATCGCATTATAGAAGGTCTTCCAAAAGAATCTTTTAATATTATTGGTTCAGGATTGTCTATATAAATAGGACCTTCTATATTAATAACATCTGGATCCAAAGCAACCTCTACATCGACATTTGAACATCTACCCGAATATTTTGGCACTCCAGCTCTATAGATATTTGAAGCAATTATATCTAGATCTCTTAAAAACTCGTTGCCAAGATAATACTCAGGATTCTGTTCTTTGACTAATGATACAGCTGGAGTGAATCTATTGTCAGATATTAAATTCGAGATATTTGCGTCAGAATGGTCATAAGATATAAAATGGAAAATTAATCCTTTTTTCTGATAATACTCTATAGTTTTTTTCAATTCAGAATATTCATTAAAACATGATGAATCGGCACAATTTCCTGTTCCTATTTCATTCATATTAATAGGACCGGTAGTAATCAGAACTACATGATTCGAATGATAATTTGTTTGTTGTCTTTTATTTTGATCAAAATAGAGTAATGCTTCTTTTACAGCCCCTGTTAAATTTCTTAATCCATTCTTTTGATTAGCAGTATAAGAATTCTTAATTGCGTTTTCTATGACATTAGAATCATAAGATAATCTAGTTAAATTATGATTTTTATCCCTTACAAACATTACACCCATTCTATCGTTATAAATATTTTTATTTCTATTCAATATATCTGTTCTTGAGAAAATAACTAAATCAGATATAAAATTATTTCTTTGAGATTCAATGATGCTATCCGGATGATCCGATATCAACATAATATCTTTTGTTATTAACGAACCTTCTGGGTCTGGAATGCATAATAAATTGGCTATAAAAGGTTTTACTATAAATGTATCGCTCGGTTTTTCTGGATTCGTTGGTTCTTCAATAGTTTGCTTTGATCCTTTCCCTGGAATACACGAAACAGACATAGATCCCCATGGTACAGGTGAAGTATTATCTTTTAATTCATAATAATATCTATATCCTAATGGATATAAATCCTTAGCGCATAAAGTCTTAACAGAGTCACTATTAGCAAAAGCCTTAAAATAATCTCCATAAAATTTAGAACGTTCAGAATAAAATAAATTGTTAAAAAAATGTATTCCAGGTGTCAATTGATAATTTTTTCCTCCTCTATTTATTGAAACTTTTGCTCCATTACCTACGATTATAGTCATAATATCCGTAGGACATCCTTTCTGACCACAATAACTATTGAGATCATTTATTTGTTGCTGTCCAATGAAACCATATCCGTAGTTTTCATAATACCAACCATTTTGAGCTCTACATGAGTATTCTGCAGCCTCCTTAGCGAAAGTATTATCAAAAAATAAAGATCCTGAAAGATTACTTATCCAAACACGTCCATTTTTACCTTGATAAGAAAAAGGGTCAACGGGAACATTATGACTAATATTTACAAAACAGTCACATGGCTGAACTTGAGTTCTAGCAATATCTCCATTTTTTAATAATGGGATTTCACTTCTTTTTCCATCTGTTTTAACCAATTGATTTACTATCTGATTATGATCGAATATATCTGTCATTATTCCTGACAATCGCGAATCAAAATTAATATCATATTCATAGATAATTAATTGATTAGGCTTTAATTCTCCTTGAGGTATATTGCATATAATGCCATTCTGAATATTATCCTGCTTACAATAATTTTTATTATCATTCGATTTCAGACTACCTTCAATTAATTTTATTCCATTTGAAAGAATATGTTTTCCTATAAAACCATCACAACTGCTTCCACTATTCGTAGTTCCAGAACAAGCTATTTCGAATCTAACATGTGCTTTTTGACATCCAGATGGAGTTACTTTTAAATCAGTCTTCATTGATGACTGTTCACAACTTAAAATTGAGATATTGTTTTCAACGCCTGATATACTATCTATTTTTTGATTATTTAAAAACACCGTTATATTTTGATTATATACCCCCCCTCTATTTAAAAATAATTTATAACTAAACATCCTTTTTTCATTCGCTGGAAGATTTTTTATAAATCCACTATTACTAGTTATCGTACTCCTGAGAAATTCTCCTGAAAGATTTTCTACTCTTGTCCCATAAGGGAAAATATCTTGATATAAGATATTATCGCACCCCTTATCTCCTACACACTCTAAAGAACCTTTTACTAACAATTCTTGACATTTTTCCTTAATATTTTCGATATTCACTAATAATTTTGATTTACATTTCTTAACATCAACCTTAGTATCTGGCATATAAACCGGTCTGCCTGATTGCATGAATGACACTCTGGAAACATCTGTTGTTGATTGCAAACCTGTATGATTTTCATCAAACTCAATGTAATAAACTAAATCTTTTATATCTCCATCTTTCATTTCTTGATATCTGACATGGCAAAAAATATTACTTCCAGCAAATGCTCCTGTTGGTAAAATATGAGCGCTACATCCTGATTCTGATAATCGCGGAGAATCGTTTTTATGATAATGCTTTGCTCCCTGCGGAAGATAATCATAAATGAAAACCGGAGAGCAATATGCCCCGCTTCCTTGTTTTGCATTGCATTTTATTCTTAAATTAACTTTTGCCATTTGACAATCAATTGGCTCAACAGTCCTTTGAATATTATATTCTGAATTGCTTACGCATTGATTGATAGTAGTCTGTTTTACAGGAATATTAATTCTTTTTCCGTTGTAAGCGATATGGGAATCTGAAGTATTTGGCGTTTGAGTTAATGCGCTTGAGCTAGTCTTGGCGCTGTATTCTATAATTATTTTTTCTTGATAATTCAAAGATCGAGAAAGCGGGAAAGAGAAATTTCTTTGATCAACAACCGAGGCAGAAACTATCAAAGAAGAAGGCGCAGTTATATTAAATCTTCCAATTTTTACAGCATCATATCCAAATGTAGCGCTTAATTGTTCATTTATCGCAATCATTCCGCAACCGTTCTTATTCTGACAATCAATTGTTATTTTTATTTTTGCTTCTTGGCAATTTTGGGAAGGATAAACATCTCTTGAAACCGCTAATTCTCCATTATTAGCGATTGTCTGTCCGCAATCTTGCACTTGAGCTGAATAACCTCCATTTATTTTTATATAGTCAATATCGCCTGCATCATTTTTATGATAAATCAAATAATTAGAACTTGACCTATTCTTCCCTTCATTTTCATCAAAAAAGACCACAGGATTAGAAATTGGCAATTTATTGCCTTGAGTATCAACTTTCTTGCGCGCTAACAATTGAAAATCAATTGTGATTGAATCTCCTGAAGCTAAAAGTCCTGTCGTGCAACTCACAGTTCCTGTAATATCAGCTTTGCAACTCGCTTTCTTTGTATCAGAAACTTTCAAACTTCCTGAAACATATTGCCCGTTTTGGCTATATTGCTGAAATTCTGACCATCTGCATTTATTTTCAGTTTCACTACCATTACATCTTAAAGTAAGTTTTACTCCTACTTTCTCACAATCAAGAGGAGTTATCTCTCTTGATAAAGTTATCATTTGTTCTTTTTCCACGGCATCGGTTGGGGTGGTCGGAGTTGTTGGGATTACAGGTTCTTCTGGCTGGGTTGGAATTACAGGTTTTTTAATTGTTTCTAAATTATCTTTATTGCAATTTGTTGAAAAAGCAGCAAGAAATATTTTTCCAGCGACAGGATTTTCAATTATCGGGTATTCGACCATATTTTCTAGAATATCTTTGTGAGAATATCCGATTTCTTTTATAACGCCCTTGCTATCTTTGTATGAAATTTCAAAATCTCCAAATCCAATTCCTTGGCCAATTGAATTTATATCATTCCCAGAGCTTCTTCTGAATATACCTTTAATCACAAAATTCGCGCCTTCTCCTTTTTTATCGACATCTCCTAAATTCCAAGATATTCCAGTGCCATCAGTTCCTTTATATGCGTCTGAGTAAGCGGGCGCAAATTCATATTTACCATTATGATTAAATCTTATTGTCACATTTTGGCATGCTCCAATTGTTTTCTTGATATAAAAAGTACTCCTTTTAACAATACTATCAAAATGCGACAAAAGATTAGCTAAATCAGAAGATTCTGAAAAATTAGCCGAAGAGCCAGCAACATTTATCATTAAACTTTTTGCAAAACTGCCTGCGTTAGCTTTTATTGCGTTTGTTTTTGCAAAATTATAACCAATAGTATACAAAGAAATTCCTTTCGATCGAACAGCTCTGCCTTGAGCCAAAGCGTCATTAGTGCATTTATTCTGTGTTACAGGATACGATTGATTGTCTGGACATTCTCCAGATGTAGATGAGTTAGCTATTCCATCTGAAACCAATATCATTATCTTTCTGTTTTCACCTTCAGAACCTGAGTCAAACATTTCTCCTGCCTTCTTTAAGCCATCTGCAATATTTGTTGACTTATCGCCTGCTTTCCAATTATTAATAATAGTTCTTGCCGCAGAAAAATTATTTCCTAATTCAAAAAGTCTTGTTCCATAATTTCCAAAACTCACTATCCCGACTCTGTCTATGTTAGAATCAAGTTTTCCTAATATTCCTAAGACAGCAGTTTTCATATTTGAAATTATTGATGATACAGTTTCCGATCTATCAATAACAAAAACTATATCCAATCCTCTTCTTTCAGTTTTTTGAGCTATCTGCGAAGTGCTTGGATTTTCCGGACAGAAAAACTTATATTTATAACTAATATAACATTCTTGTTCTCCAGAAACTGGCGTTATTGGTTCTTTTATTTCCGGAATAGTTGTTTGATCTTGTTTTTCAACAAAAGCAGATGTTTGAAAAGCAGGAGAATTAAGACCTTCTTTTATGTTTGTAGTAAAAGTAAAAAGCGATTTATCAACAGGATTATTAACAATAAAAGGTTTGCCTTTTATGGAAAAAGCTGCTTTAGGATTTTCTGTTGCATTAACATTTATACCGATTACATATGTTCCTTTATCCAAATCAAGAACCATTCCATTTATTTTTGTCTTATCTTTTCCGGTTGTATCAGTAAAAGTTTCTATTCCCGTAACGACTGCGCTGGAATAAGCATAAATTTTAGCAACGCCGAAACACGCTAAAAAAATAGCAAAAGTTAAAATGACTTTTTTTAATATTTTCATAATTATTTCCAAAATTAATTGTTGCTTTAATTATAGTTTAATAATCAAAAATCAAGAAGTGGAAAACTGTAAAATAATATTTAAAATAAACGAAAAACCGCCCTTGTTATTATTGGCGGTTTTTCGTTCTGAATAATCAGAATTTAATGACCTTTATTCCCTTTTATGGGGGAATAACAAAATAATTATTTGTTCAATCTTTTGATAGCTTTCTCTAATTCTGATTCTGATTTTTTTCCGAAAAAACTTTGTGAAAATTTTTCAGAATTTGATCTTGAAGCAAAAGCTATTTTCTCATAAGCATCGACAGCGTAAACAAAATGTTTTCTGAATACCACTAAAGCTAAGACGATAATGAATATTGGCAAATAAATATAATCCTTTATAGTATTTCCGAATCCAGTACTGACATTGCTTGGAGAAGTTGTTGTCCCAGCAACGCCTGATCTATCAATATACAATGTGATAGTATCACTTATTTCCGGATCGATATTCTTAATAACAGCAGAATTTCTAAGCTGGTTTTGTCCATAATTGAAGCTTTCTATCGGATCAACCATGATATCAAAAGTTATCGTTTTTCTTTGTCCAGGATTTAAATCTCCAATATTTAATCCAGATATGATATCTGTTGAATTTTGTATCCCATCAATCTGCAAGTTTCCAATATATTTTGTTTTTAATGGCAAAATATCGGCAACTGTAAGATTATTATATGTTTTAGTATCATCATTTGAAATTTCAATTTTGATATTAACAACACTTGATGGTTTAGTATAAAGATTTTTTGACCATTGACTATTTTGAGAAACATCTCTTGCAGAACTTGTCAAAGTTAATCTGTTTTGATTCTGATTTTGATTATTATCAAGAGTTCTGAAAGATAACATTGTTCCAAATGAATTTCCAGCATTATTTCTGGCAACAGCTCTGAAATAATATGTCATATTCGGCTGCAAATTATTTAAAACACTTGAAAATGTTGAAACAGAATTCAAACTCTGAATACCAGTAGCGCCATTATCGGCTAATGCTAAAGGAATCCATGATGTCTTTCCTTCGTTGTTCCATTCAAACCAGACATCAGCATAATTAGCACCTCCCAAATTTAACAAATTTCCATTAAGCCTTGCACTTGTAGCTGTAATATTGTCAGCATACAATGTTTGAACTTGAGGATAATTAACTGTTGGTTGAGTAGGAGTAGTCGGTGAAATTGGCGCAACAGGTTGAGGCTGAACTATCGGAGTAGGCTGAACTATAGGTTGTGGTGATATTGGCACAACAGGCTGAGCTATTGGTGTTGGTTGCACAATAGGTTGTGGATATATTGGAGGTGTTGGTTGAGGTTGTGTGATTGGAGTAGGTTCGGGAATTATTGGTGTTGGCGCAGGAATAACTGGAGCAGGAGCAACTGGTTCTGGTGTTGTTATAGGACTTGGATTAGGAGTTGGACTATAAGATCCAGGAGTGGTGAAATACTTAAAATCTCCTGTTATATATTGTCCGGCATATCCAATTTCCAAATAATAAGCATATGTAGTATTTGGCTTTAAAGCTGTAACTGAAGAATCAGAAACAGTTATATAACCATTTACAACATCCCATGAAGAATATTCTCTATTCCAAGTTTTTTCAACCACGCTTCCTTGGCCGACTTCAAAATACTTGAAATAAGCAATCATGCTATCTGTTCCTTGCGTTGTAGAAATTTTTCCATTAAAAACAACGCTTGTAGCAGTTATATTGCTTGCTTGCAATGTATAAGGAAAAGGCAAAACATTAGGATCAGCTTTTGCAACATTAGGATTTAAAGAAATCAATCCAAAAATCGCAATAAATAATGCTGAAAATATTTTTGTTATTTTTTTATTCATATATAATTTATTTTTATCAATAATTCTTTAAATTTCTTAAAACTTTTGCAAAAGGTTTAAATTCCCTTCTTATATTAATTATATCATACTTAACCACTTCTGTCAAGTATAAAAAATTAGTAAAATACTGTTTATTAAGAAACAACCAATACCCTTTTATTTACAATGATTTATAGGCAATTTCAAGAAAACATTAAAAAAGCCCTTGTAAAAAGGGCTTTTTTAATGTTTTAAATATCCATAATTGCCTCAACTACCATTCGATTCAAACTTTTCCCCGGAGGCCAACAAGTCATTAAATGCATAGAATAAGCGCTTTCATTAGAAGGCGCGATACTCTCCCCTGGCTTGATTATAAAATTTTTTACAACTATATAGCGATAAGTTCGATTATTAAAATGCGCTAATATCGTGTCGCCTGATTCCAATTGGTTTATATTATTAAAAATCCTGTAATCAGCGCTCCAATTCAAGGGCGCGCTATGAGAAAGAAAAAAAACATCTCCCTTCTCGCCTGGAAATGCAGATCCTGGAAAATGCATAGCATGGCCTATCAAAGCTTTATTAACCTCTTCTAAAGAATCGCTTACAGGAAAAGATATATCTGCCTTTATCCCTATTTTTGGAATTTCCAAATATGAACCTTCTAAAATATAATTTTTCTGAATCTCTGTTATTGGCTTTAATTCCCCTTCTTGGTTTGACTGGGAACCATTAAAAGAAATTGATTGCCCAGTTTCCTCCTGTTGCTTTATACTTTCAATTATTTTACTGCTTTCCATCATGCCCTTTACCGCGTCATCGACTGCCCTTTTATTAAAAACCCAAATTATTTGGTTAAAATTTAAAACAATAACAAAAAAAATAAATAAAAAAATAAATGGCCTGAATAATGGTTTATGCCTTTGTATAATTCCAGAAAATTTATTTTCAAAAAATTTAGTTATTTTTTTTACAATCATCTTATTGGACTATAAGTTTATGAGGAATTATGCTTATTAATTTCTCTTTTTCAAGATAAGCAAACAAAAGCAAAATCAAAATTGTTGACATGTATTTTGCTAAAACAGCGATCTTCTGTTTTTTAAAATGAAAAATAAAACTCCATAACGCAACAATGCTAAAAACTAAAATTATTCCGATAATAATCTGTTGCATTAAATCATTGTATCGAAAAGCAAAAAATTGAACGATCTTCTGTTTGAAATTACCATCTTGCGTTTTAAAAATATTTACATCAGTTTGGCCTGCAACTTGTTTTTCCCCGTTTGTTTGTTTTTGTTCCGGAATAATAATTTCAGGCGCAGGCTGAGTCTTTTGAGCATCTGACGATTTGGTTGTTCCAGCTACATCTTGCAAAGGCGCTAAAGCAGTTTTTTCTTCTTTTGGAGATCCAAACATTTGAACAACTATTGTTGTAGGCGCTCCATTAAAATTTCCTCTCACTACTGCTACGCCAATATCCCTATATTTATCATTTAAGATATTTTGATGATGGGTAAACGAATCCTGCCAACCTTTATAAACTTCTTCTGGTTCTAAAAAACCGATTGCTAAATTTTCTCCGGCATAATCGTATTTATATCCGTTTTTTTCAAACCAAAACCAAGGAGAAATGCCAGTCGGAGAAAAATGATCAAAATAATCATCTTTAAACATATTTAAAGCTTTTTGGCGCGCAGCTTCATCTAAAAATTTATTTTCTGAAAGTTCGGGCAATCCAATATTTTTTCTCTCTTGATTTGTGAGATTGATAATCGCGCTTTTTGTAATATCGGCAAATTCCGAATTTCTCGGCAGATTAGCGAAAAAAACCAATGGTATGGCATGCAAAAAAACCATGGCAATAATCGCCCAAAACATAAAACTGCCATAAATCAATCCAGGTCTATATTGATTTTCTCTGCAAGGGATAAAAATTTTCTTAATTGATGAAAACATTAAAACAATTATAGCATATAGCTTGATTTTTTAAATATTAAAAGCCCGATTTTAATCAGCCACAAAAAATAAAATCATCCACTTTTCTAATGGATGATTTTATTTGCGCGGCGAATGGGATTCGAACCCACGATCTCCTCCGTGACAGGGAGGCGCATTAAGCCGGGCTATGCTACCGCCGCATTTTCTGCTCCCGGGTGCCTGGAGGCAGGATCGAACTGCCGACCTTGGGCTTATGAGTCCCACGCTCTAACCAACTGAGCTACCCAGGCTCAAAATATTTTAAGTCAAATCTTTCAATAATGTTGCGGGGCCAGGAGTCGAACCCAGACTTCGGGCTTATGGGACCCGCGACCTACCATTGGTCCACCCCGCGATAAATAAACATTAATCAAAAAATATTATATCTTTAAACACTAAAAAATCAAGCTCTAAGCTTCAAAGTATTATAGTAGAAAAATATTACACTGGCAAGCCTTTTTATTATGCAGGCAGATACTTTGCTTTCCTTAAAAACAATTCAATATTATTCAAAATATCTCTGATTTGCTCAAATTTCGCAATCATTGCTTTGTCTTTTATTATCTGTTCTTTTAAATTTTTTCCCTCTTCAATTCTCTCGCAAAATTCGGGATAATTTTTTCTAATCTCCATCAATTGCTCTTCAAATGTTTCCCCTTTTAAATTTTCAAACATAAAATCCTCAAGCATACTCATAGCTTCTAATAAAGCAATTTTGTATTCATTATCAATTCCTGATTTCATCCTATCGTTTATTTTTTTCCATCTCCTTATTCTGTCTAAATCAACTTTAGGCTTAAAAGTCCAAAATTCTCTAAAGTCCCGGAAAAATCTATCTTCCAAATATCCCGTAGTGGCGTATAAATAAGCGCATCCTATCATAAATAATAGAGTGAAAAAAATAAAAGTCGCTTTTACCCAATAAAGAGCGTCTTGAATTGATTGTTGGGTGATTATTTCTATTGGATCCATTGTTATTAATTATTTTTTTCAAAAAACTCAGCTACTCTAAAAATTTTATCTTCTTGACACAAATCTCCCATAATTTGCAATCCAATCGGAAGCTGGTCTTTTTTATGGCAAGGAATAGATATTCCTGGTATTCCTGCCAAATTTGCAGAAGACGTGAATATATCAGCTAAATACATAGTAACCGGATCTTTAAGCCTTTGACCAAATTCAAAAGCTGTTGTCGGGGCTGTTGGAGTGATTATTAAATCAATTTCTTCAAAAGCTTTTTTAAAATCATTGATTATCAATGTTCTTATTTTTTGAGCTCTCAAATAATAAGCATCATAATATCCTGCCGATAAAACATAAGTGCCAAGCATTATCCTTCTGCTTGCTTCTTTTCCAAATCCTTCTTTTCTAAATTCAGAATATTCTTGTTCAAGACTTTTTAATCCTTTGGCAAGAAAATCTCTGTTGCCATATCTTATATTATCATATCTTGCTAAATTTGAAGAGGCTTCAGCTGTCATTAATATTTGATAACATGCTAAAGCATATTTTGAATTCGGCAAAGATATTTCAACTATCTTTGCTCCTGATTTTTTAAAAAAATCTATGGCTTCTTCTACCGCTTTTTTCACCTCGGGCTCTATGCCTTCTATAAAATATTCCTTTGGTATTCCGATTTTTATTTTTGAAATATCAAAATTGTTATTTGAGACAAGGTCTGATTCTACAGAAGTGCTGTCTTTTTGATCAATTCCTTTTATTGCATCAAAAACTATTTTTACATCAGATGAATTCTTAGCCAACACGCCTATTTGATCTAAAGATGAAGCCAAAGCCATTAAACCATATCTTGAAACTGATCCATATGTCGGCTTTAAACCAACAATTCCGCAAAATGATGCTGGCTGTCTGGTTGATCCTCCTGTTTCAGATCCTAAAGCATAAACGCACATATCAGCTGCCACAGCTGCTGCAGCTCCAGAAGAAGAACCTCCGGGAACGCGTTTCAAGTCTCTGGGATTTTTTGTTTTTCCAAAAGATGAATATTCACCTGAAGACCCCATAGCAAATTCATCCATGTTCAATTTTCCTAATATGACTGCGCCTTTTCTTCTAAGTCTTTCTACAACAGTGGCATCATAAGACGCTTGATAATCTTTTAAAATTTTAGACCCTGCAGTAGCTGGCAATCCCTGAACTAAAATATTATCTTTAATTGCCATTGGCACTCCTGCTAATATATCTAAATCCTGACCTTGAGCGATTTTTTGATCTATTTCTTGAGCTTGTTTTCTTGCTAAATCAAAAGAAGTGGAGATAAAAGCATTAATCTCCCCTTCTTTTTTTTCTATTTGCTTAATATAAAATTCAAGAATATCTTTAGCAGAGAATTCCTTATTTTTTAAACCCTGGTTTATCTCTTTGATTGTCAGGTGTTTAATCTCCATTGTTAAAAACCGATTTTACTTTTAAATATTCTCCTTTAGTCTGGAGAAAATCATCTTTGATTATTTTTATAGTTGTTGGATCGCAAACTTCTATTACGTCGCTTCTAAAAACATTTGTCAGACCAATGCAATGAGATGTTGGTTCTATCTTAGTGACATCAGCTTCTTTCATTTTTTCTACATAATCTAAAATAGAATCTAAATCCTTAGCCAAATTTTCTTCCTCTGACTTGCTCAAATCCAATTTTGCCAATTTTGCAATATGTTGTATTTGATCTTTTGAAATCATATTTATCTTGGCGGTTCCAATTCTTTTGTATCCAACAAGACATCTTTTAATGAATCAATATCTTCTAACACTATCCCAGCCCCTCTGACAACAGCTGTCAAAGGATCTTCAACGATTCTAACAGGAATTTTTGTTTCCCTGTTTATCAAAGTATCCAATCCTCTCAAAAGCGCTCCTCCTCCTGCTAAGTATATCCCTCTAGTCATTATATCAGATAAAAGTTCCGGCGGAGTCTGTTCAATTGTTTCTTTTATGGCTTCAACTATATTGCGCACTGATTTTTCCATTGCCTTACGAACATCATCTTCTGACAATATTATCTCTTCAGGGAGACCCGTAATTAAATTTCTTCCTCTTACAGGTATTTCATGTTTATCAATTGGATTCCTGTCTTTTTTAGGTATATCTAAGACAGAACCAATGGCTATCTTAGCTTTTTCAGCAGTCCTCTTTCCTATTAAAAGCTTATATTCTTCCTGACAATAATTTATTATATCATTATCAAATTTATTTCCTGCATTTTTAAGACTTTTTGAAAGCACTATTCCTCCCAATGATATCACTACTATTTCGCAAGTTCCTCCTCCGATATCAACAACAAAATTTCCTCCAGCATCTTGAACTGATAGTCTCGCTCCTATAGCTGCTGCCATAGGCTCTTCTATCAAACAAACGTCAAATGCTCCTGCGCTTTTTGCCGCATCAATAACAGCTTTTTTTTCAACCTCTGTTATACCGCACGGAACCCCAATAATCACTCTTATCTTAGGACTTAATAAAAATTTATCGGCAAAAACTTTTTCAATAAAATATTTTATCATTTGCTCGGTTGCCTCAAAATCAGAAACAACTCCATCAACTAATGGATAAGTTGCCACAATATGACTCGGAGTCCTCCCAACCATCACCTCAGCTTCTTTACCAACCGCTAAAATCTTCCCTGTTTTTTGATTTAACGCAACGACTGAAGGCTCTGCTATCACAATTCCTTGACCTTTGACATAAACCAAAGAATTTGCTGTTCCCAAATCAATAGCCAAATCTCTTGATAAATCTTTGAAAAAAGTTGGTATTTTTATTTTTAGATTCTTTAAATTAATCATAACCAATTCGCTTCCTATTCTTAAAATCCTGGATTTTTTCCAAGAATGCAGAGCTTTCCCAACGATTTTTTATTTCAACACTGTCAGACTCTAATGTTTTTGCGCTCACTACTACTCGCAATGGTGTTCCTATCAAATCTGCATCAGCGAATTTTTCTCCTGCCGACTTCTCTCTATCATCATACAATACCTCAAAACCATTCCTTTGTAAAATTTCGTATAATTCATCAGAAATTTTAGAAACTTTTTCTTCTTCTTTCCCCAAACTTATCAAATGAATGTCAAAAGGAGCGACATTTTCAGGCCAAATTATTCCTAATTTATCATGATGCATTTCAGTTATTGCGCCGACAAGTCTACCTATTCCTATTCCATAACATCCCATGATAACATCATTGTTTGCGCCTTTTTCGTCAGTATATTTCAAAGAAAAAGGTTTTGAAAATTTTGTCTTTAATTTAAAAATATTTGCTATTTCAATCGCTTTTTTTTCTTGAAAATCGTTCCCTTGGCAAACCGGACAATTTTTTGTTTCTGTTTTTATTTCCTTATTGATAGCGACATTCTGTCCTTTCTTTTTGCAATCATTGCAGATATAAATAGTATCTTCACCTGAATCAGTCAAAAGTTGAAATTCATGCGAATATTGGGAAAAAGTCCCGCCAGAAGCAAAAGTATAATAAACATTTTCCCCTATTCCCATTTTTTCAAACATTCTTAAATAAGCGTCCTTTACAGCATCATAAAAATTATCCAAATCTTGTTCTGTTTGATGGAAAGAATACCAATCTTTCATCACGAATTCTTTAGTCCTCAAAAGACCTGATTTAACTCTAAGTTCATTTCTAAATTTAGTCTGGAATTGAAATAATGAAAGAGAATATTTTTTTTCAGTCTTATCAAAATATGGAAGATCTTTATATGTCTGAATATATTTCTTAGCTAAAGGAACGACCACTTCTTCATGAGTTGGACCCAAAGCTAAATTTTCTTTTTCCAATTTATATAAATCATTCATCGAATCCCAGCGGCCTGTTGTTTCCCAATTACTTTTTGGATGAATCGAAGGCATTAATAATTCTTGGCCTCCTAAGTTAAGCACTTCTTCCTTTATAATTGCTTTAACTTTTTCACATACTTTAAAGCCTAAAGGCAGAAATGTATAGATTCCTCCAGATAATTTGTCGACAAATCCGGCGCGCATCAAAAGTTTAGCATTCGCGCTTGCTTCATCTTTTGGATCTTCTTTTTGCGCCTTATAAAATAAATTTGTTATTTTCATTTTGATAAGAATAAATCTTTAAATTGAAATAGGTCTTTAATAATCACCAATATGCCTATGATTACTAAAACTGCAAAACCATATCCATTGACTTTGTGTTCTAATTCCAATGAAGCTTTTTTCCTACTTATGGCTTCATAAATCAAAAACATCAATCTTCCTCCGTCAAAAGCTGGCAAAGGCAATAGATTCATGCATCCAATAATCAATGATATCAAAGCTGTTAATTCTAATAATTTCCATGGTCCAGCAGGCGCCACTGTTTTTACCATTGCCGCTATCCCTACTGGTCCAACTACATTTTGAGTTATCAAATTAGGATTATTTTCCTTGAAAGCTTTTGAAAAAAGCATTCCAAGAGCTGAAAAATTATAATCAATAAAATTAACAGAATGAATAATGCCTGAAAGCCATTTTTTATCCCTATAATCAAGTTTAGTCACACGACTTAATCCCACTCCTATCAATCCTTTCTCCTGCGGTCTACGACCATCTGGCATGATTTTTACTATTCTTTCTTGATTATCAACTATATTTGTTATCTTAATATCAACCATTTTATTCTTATACTTAGAAAGAAATTGTGTAAAATCATCTATGCTATGAAATTCTTCTTGCTCGCCTTGAAGAACCATATCTCCAGTTTTTAATCCGGCAACTGAAGCAGGCGAAAAAGGTTCGACTTGGACAACTAAAGGCAATGTCTCTTTTTGTCCAAAAGGAAATTTATAATCAAACGGCATTGATTGATAAAAAATAAAACCGTTATGCGCCAATATGAAATAAAAAATAACAACGCCTAAAATAAAATTAGAAATAATTCCTCCTAAAATTATGGCGAATCTGTTGACTAATTTTTTATTATCGAAATCATCTTTATCTTCTTTTGCTTCTTCGCCCCTATCTCTGCTGGAATTGATGTTATTAAAAGCTCCTAATGGAAGTAAATTTATTGAAAAAATTGTCGAATCGCTTTCAACATCCTTTGATCCCCAGACAATCTTTAATTTCCCAGCTTTCTTGTAAATCCCAAAAATCCTTGGCGGATAGCCGAATCCGAATTCAGAAACTTTAACACCTGATTTAATAGCAGGATAAAAATGCCCGAATTCATGAACAAAAGCAATGACATTTATAATCAATAAAAATAATAAAATTGAAAATATTAGTTCTAACATCTTAGTTTAATGTAATTTCTTTTTCTTTTTTATCGCAAGCCTCATCTATTTTTCCATTGAATTCATCAGTGATTTTCTGAAGCTCGTCCTTTGCTCTAAATTTATCATCTTCAGTTATCTGTTTCGCTGAGAACATGCTTTCGACTCCTTTCCAAATGTCCTGTCTAATTCTTCTGAGATTCTGCCTGGCCTCTTCTCTTCTTGTAGAAATCTCTTTTTTTAGTTCTTGCCTGTATTCCTGAGTCAGAACTGGAAGGCATATTCTTATCGAATCTTTATCAACAATTGCCTGAACTCCAGCGATTCCAGCCTGATTAATCGCTTTTTCAATCATTTCCAAACAGCTCCTGTCCCATGGCTGTATCAGAATCTGTCTCGGCTCAGGAACAGAAATAGACGCCAATTGCTTTACTGGAAGCATGGTACCCATATAATCAACAATAATATCCTCCACTAATGAAGGATTGGCTTGTCCTGTCCTTATCTTATGGAGTTCATTCTTCAAAAACTCTAAATTCTTTTCAAGATCAGGTTTAAATTTAGTAAATATATCTTTATAATTCATAATTCTAATAAAATTATTTCAAAACTTAATTTTTGGCTTACATTTGTAAAATCCAATGATCCTAAAACCATCTGGATTTTTTTTATTATACTAAATATTTTTTTTGTGGGATATCTTATCTTTTTCATTTGGAAAATTTCCTGGTTTAATATGTTCTTTGCCCCTGATTGTTCTAATAGCGCATTTCTGAAAAACATGAGCCATATTTGAAGCAATCTTTTAGCTTCAGACAATTCTCCTGATTTATCTTTTCCTGGGAACAAAGCTTTGGCATAAGCAAATCTTTGAGCCATATTTTGGTCCATGAGATCTTTAATATCTTTTATATATTTCTTATCCTGCTCAGTGATTTCCTGCTCTAAAAATGGAAAAAATATTTTAGTGCACCTGGAAAGTATAGTCTCCAACAATATGTCCGGATATTCGCTTATCAATATAAAAATAACTCTTTTATTAGGTTCTTCTAAAATTTTTAATAATGCATTCTGCGCTTCTTGGTTCAAATAATGGGCATAATCAATTATAACTACTTTATAACAATCATTCATAGATGTCAGACTGGCAAAATACTGAGCATCTCTTATTTGATCTATCAGGATTTCATTCCCTTTTTTTTGATTGCCTTTAGAATCTTGCGATAGTGGTTCTATTAATTTTAAATCGCTAAATATTTTATTATCAAAATCTCTACAGGACTGACAATTATGACACGGTTTCTCTCCTTGGCCTTTACAATTTATCTTCGAAACAAATTCTAAAGCAAATTCTTTTATCTTAGAATTTCCATAAAACAAATAAGCATGAGACAATGTATTATTTTTTATGCATTTATCTAAAAAATCAATCTGGTTTTTGTATAAAGGATCCATAATCAGCTTTTACTCATTATGCTCTTTTTATAGATTTCTAAATTCTCTAACACAACTCCCGTTCCTTTTGCAACACAATATATCGGTTCTTTAGCAACGCTGCACGGAACTCCGGTTTCTCTTGCTATTAATTTGTCTAAATTCCTTATCATGGCTCCGCCTCCGGATAGAATCATTCCTTTATCCATTATATCAGCTGACAATTCTGGAGGAGTTTCCCTCAAAATTTTTTTTATGGCTAAAATTATTTCTTCTAATCTTTCTGAAATTGCTTGAGCAACTTCGTTAGATGTGACTTTTATATTTCTCGGAAGACCGAGTATCAAATCTCTTCCTCTTATTTCTATTTCACTTTCTTTTTTTTCAAGCATTGCGGTCCCTATTTCTATTTTTATTTTTTCTGCGGTTTCCGGACCAACAGCCAAGTTATATTTCTTTTTTATAAAATCAACCAGCGCCATATCCATCTTATCGCCTGCTACACGTAATGACTGCGCAGAAACAATACCTCCTAATGATATAACTGCAACCTCAGTAGTCCCTCCGCCAATATTTACAATCATATGGCCAGCGCATGAATTGATAGAAACTTCAGCTCCAATTGCTGCCAAAATCGGCTCTTTTGCTAAATAAACAGCTTTCGCTCCTGCTAAAAGACCTGCTTCAATAACTGCTCTTTTTTCGGTAGAGCTTATTCCAGCCGGAACAGAAATTAATAATTCCGGTTTAATAAACTTCCATTTTCCACTTACTTTCTCAATAAAATGATGTATCATTGCCTGAGTAACACGAAAATCAGCAATAGCCCCGTCTTTTAATGGTCTATAAACTTTTATTGAATCAGGAGTTCTGCCTATCATCTCTTTTGCGTCCTTTCCTACCGCTAAAATCTTATTTTCATCTAAAGAAACAGCTACTACTGAAGGCTCTTCTAAAACTATTCCTTTTCCTGGAACAAATACTAATGAATTAGCAGTTCCTAAATCTATTCCAATTTTTCTATTTAACATAGCTATTTAATCTTTATCCTTTTATTCTCTGAATATCAACTCCTATTTTTCTCAATCTTTCATCAATTTTTTCATAACCTCTATCTATTTCGTAAATATTGCTTATTGTAGTCTGACCCTTAGCAACTACTCCAGCAGCAATCAAACTGGCCCCTCCGCGTAAATCAGGAGATTTTATCTCCACTCCATATAAAGGAGTAGGTCCTGAAATTATCGCTCTATGAGGATCTGAAAAAATAATATTAGCACCCATTTTATTTAGTTCTTCTAAATATTTCAATCTGCCTTCGAATAAAGGATCGTGTAACAATGTTAATCCAGGGAGTTGAGTTGATAAGACTCCTATCAATGGCAAAATATCCGTTCCTATCCCTGGCGCAATCAAGGCTTGCACTTTATCTATTTCCATAGAATCCCAAGGGACTACCTGTATCGCATTTTTCCCCTTCCTTTGCCAATCAAGTCCGAAATCTTTTAATCTTTTTAATAATAATTCCAAATAATCAAATTCAACTCCTTTAACTAAAAGATTCCCTTTTGTTATAGCGCACATTAAAATAAATGTTCCGGCTTCAATAGGATCAGGAATCAATTTATATTTAAAACCTCCTAATTTCTTTGCTCCTGTTATTTTAATAATATTCCTTGGGTATAATTTTGCTTTAATCCCCATCCTGTTAAGAATCTTAATCATTTCCAATGTCTGATAATCTTGATCAGCTATTTTGATGATTGTCTCTCCTGGAATCAATGAAGCAAAAATCAAAGTATTCACAGTGGCAGAAACGCTAAATTCATTCAAAACAACATTTCCACCTTTTACCTGATCAGAACTTAAATGAAAAATGTCAAAATCCTCTTTTATTTCTACTCCCAACTGTTTCAAAGCGTTCAAATGGGTTGATATGGGTCTTGCCCCTATTACGCATCCCCCTGGAAAAGGCAAAGAAGCTTTTTTGAATCTCGCCAGCAATGCTCCGAATAAATAGATCGACCCTCTAATCTTTTTCACTAATTTCTGATTCAATTTTTCCGGATCGATATTCTTCGTATTTATTTTTATCTTTCTTTTAGAAATCCAATCTATCCGAGCGCCCATGCTTTCCAAAATTTCAATTATCCTAAAAACATCTTCAATCAAAGGAAGATTATCTATAACGCAATCATCTTCAGTAAGAATGGAAGCGATTATTGCCGGGAAAGCAACATTCTTCGCCCCTCTTACATCTATTTCACCGCTTATTTTGCTCGGGCCATTGATTTGGAATTTCTCGTCCATATTTTATAATTTCATATTACATTTCAAAAGGACAGTTGGCAAGTACGATTTTTTAATATATTATAAGGAAAAATCGATAAATATATGAATAAAAAAGAAAGTTATATTATATTGACAATATTGACATTTATTTTCTTATTAGTAGCGCCTGGAACAATATATTATTCCCAAGGATATAGGCTTTCTTTCGACAAAAATTCAAAACAATTCAGAATATTTCAAGTTGGAGGAATTGCTTTCGAAATAGATCAATCAGGAGCTAATATTTCAATAGACAAAAAACAAGATAGAAAAGAAGTAAGCGGTGGGAAAAAGATATTAATCGATAATCTTAAACCTGGAATTCACAACTTCCTTATAGAAAAAGAAGGATTTCAACCATGGAGCAAGAATCTTGAGATTTACGAAAAGCAAGTTACCGATGCCAAGAATATTGTTCTTTTCCAGGACAAATATAAATTCCAAGATTTTGAAGTTAAAGATTTAAAAAATATTTCTGATTTCTTTGAATTCCCAGATAAAAACAAATTAACTTTGCTTTCAAGAACAGATGATACTTGGAATTTAACAATCTACAATCCTTCCAACAAAGCCCAAGAATCAATCTTTAATACCTCGAGCTCTATCGCGTTCAATGGTATAGAATTCTTATCAGAAGATAAGGCAATAATAAATGCAGGAAAAGATTTTGTAGCGATAAATTTAAAGAAAAAAATTCAAAAATCTTTTAATACAAAAAAAGACGCTCAATCATTTCTTTACGAAATACCCACTTCCAGCCCAGCTATCGCAAGCACTTCTCTAGCTTATCAAATAATAGACAATAACATGATCTATTTCGCAAAAGATGGAATAGTTTATAAAACTGATCTTTCAGGAAAAAATTCCAGTCAACTTACAAAAGAAAAAATAGACCTTGTTGGAATCAAAGATGCTAAAATAATAATTTTGGATAGAAATATTTTCTTTATAGCATCAGGAAATTTGTATATTTTAGACCAAGTAAGAGGACAATTGCTTTTCCTTCAAGACAATGTAGAAGATATTATTCTTTCTCCGGATAAAAAGAAAGTAGCTATCAATGCTAAGCATGAAATAATGATTTTTTACCTTCAGGAACAATCAGGTCAGCTTCATTATGATAAGGGTCAAAAAGTATTTTTAGACAGATTTTCCCAAAAAATATCTAATCTCCAATGGCTTGACGATTTTCATTTAATTGCAAATTTCGATAATAATATAAAAGCAATGAGCATAGATAACCGCGATACTATAAATATAGCCCAAATAACTGATTTCCCTTCTTCTCGATTTCTTTTCCTCCCAGAATTAAAAAAAATAATAGTCTCCAGCAATAATAAAATTATCATAAGCCAAGAGCAACTAATCCAATAAAATTATCTATTTAAAAAACAGCCTTTGAAAAAAGGCTGTTTTTTGTTATTAAATTTTATGCTTGAGATTTTTGAATGTTATTTAGTTCAGCGTATCTGTCAGAATTTTTTGCAAATTCTCCATACATGAAAAGATTGATAATCGGTATAATCATTATCAATCCATAACCCCATTCGCCTTCGCGAAATTTATAACTTACCATGCACCAAAGAACAGCTGATATTGCGGTTGATATTACGGTAATGATTATAAGACAAACTATGTTATACGATAAAGTCTTAGATAAAACATACAAAGCGGATTCTACAAGAAGAAGAATCCAACCAACTGCCCATCCCAGTCCAGCAATCCTTGCAATTTGAACAGTTTGCAACCCTGGAATATAAGATATCCAATTATAATCCAATCCACTGTTTTCCCCCATTCTTCGCAAACAATTGCATATCCAAATATAAAGAGCGACTAATCCAATAATCAACGCGAGATAAAAAATAATTAGGAAAAATTCCATCAATAAACCTCCTTAGCAATGTATATTTTTAAATAACAAAAGCAACTCTTGTTGCTTTTGTTCTAATAACATATATTTTCAAAAAAGTCAATAAAAAAACAGTCGTTTCTTACAACTGTTTTTTTATTATTTATACTATCATTTTTTAAAAAATGATCTACCTATCTTAGAAGACTTTTCCCCATTTCTAATATCAACCAAAAATTCACACTGACATTCTTGATTGGAACAATAATATAAAATCTCTGCCTGTTTCAGGAATTCTCTTTTTTCGCTCATCTTAGCAGTAGTTCCGCAAATAGGGCATTTTATGTTTTCCTTATATTTCTTAGCTACCAGGCCAAAATATTCATAGATTGGTTCTGTGCCATTCAAAAACTCTGATTCGTGATTCCAAATTCCTAAATAAAAAATCATATGATGATTATATTTCCTAAAAATATCGTTAGCTACAACCCGATAATGCACAGCATCTTTCTTAATAGAAATAGATCTAAGTTCAGTCTTAATATTGTTTTCATTACCTTTAGGACGTTCATAATATTTTAAAAAAACATAATATTGAGATCTCTGCTCTTGCCCCTGTTCTTCCATTTCTATTTCACCCCTTTCTTTTTTTAAAAAAACTAAATTTTAAATAATATATAATTAAAATAGATATTTGTCAAATAAAGTTATTTCAAATACCCTTCTATCTTAAGAATATCTTTTTTGAGTTTTTCTCCTCTGTTATATCCTCCAATTTTCCCATCTGATCTAATAACTCTATGGCATGGTATTTTAGAATCATGATTTTTATTTAAAATATTTCCAACTGCTCTGTATGCTCTCGGATTGCCAGATTTCTCAGCCACTTGTTTATATGTCATTATAGAACCTTTAGTAATTTTTTTAACAATATTATGCACTTTCTCTTTAAAATCACTTTTATTTATCGATTTTTTAGCATTAATAATTCCCATTTTTTCGATCCGAGATAGTGATTTTATTCTAAGCTCCTGCTTTGAAGCCAAAGATCTATTAGCAAAACTCTGGGAATAAACTAAAATAACAGGTCTTTTTGATCTTGTATACTTTGCCCCTAAACTAACAGATGAATTATGTTCTCTTATTCTTCTTTTTAAATCAGTTGTGATTCCAGTATATAGAGAACCGTCAGAACATTTAAGAATATAAACAAAATACATAAAAACTATCTATTAATGAAATCAATTGCTTGGTCTAACCATTGCGTGATCATATCAGGACGTTCTAAATCGTGATCTCCTTTTTTTACAAAAATAAAATTAGGAAATCTTACATTCAAGCTTTTGATTGGCACTTTTTCATCTTCTTCTCCATGAATATGCAAAATATTATCTGCGGAATTAATATATTTTGAATAGTCTATTTCACTATTTTCTAAATAATAATTCGAAGCTATATAATTTTGTTTAGTCATCCTATTATTCCTGAAGCAATCTTTCTTAAAATTATCTTCATCGAGATATCTCTTATAATTATCCCAATCAATTTTTATGCCCGTGCTATCACTACTATTTTTAAAATTAGAAATAGTAAACCAATATCTCATTAGATCTTTCTGGTTCAATGCAGGAGAAAGAAGAATTGTTTTTTTGAAAGATATTTCGTCTTTGAGCATTGCATATACACAAGCCCCTAAACTATGTGCGATAATAGAGAATTCAGAATAACCATTTTGTCTTAATCCTAATATTATATTTTTAAATTGATTACTAAGATTCATAACAGTGCTTTTAGAAAAATCTCCATCGGAAAGACCAATTCCGTCATAGTCAAATCTAAAAGAAGAAAAATCGAGCATATCTGATAATATTTTAAATTTTTTTTCTGTGGTAGCGCACCTCTCAAATCCTCCTATCATTAAAACAATATCTTTGGTGCCTTTCTCAACAAGAATTCCTCTATTTTCTCCGAACTTTAATAATTTTGTTTCCATATTTTCTCTATTATTTATCTTCAATTAATTTTAACTAATTTGGCATTTTAAATAAAGAACTAATTAAAAACCCCGATAATTATCATCGGGGTTTTATGCAATTAGCAACGAATATTAATTTTTTGCGCCTCTTCTATCACAAATTTATCTTCACAGCCAAAAAGGAAAATGGCAAATTGCGCTTCCTCAATTGAATCAGGAATAATGAACTTTTTAAGATTCATACCTTTGGAAAGCAAAACTTCTTTCTTTTCCACTCCTTTGTCCCATTCTTTATTTAATTTTATGAATTCATCCATAAATTTCTGCACATGCAAATCAATGAGACATGACATCAAGAAATTTGATTTCGGATGTTTTGGATCCAAATTTTTAAACATTTCCAAAAAGATAGGATGGTATTTTTCAATAGTTTTTGACTTATATTTTTTCCAATAACGATCCCTAAGAATTACTTCCATATCCTCTTTTCTTTTATTCCAATCAGATATCTCCGAATAATCGTAGTATTCAAAGAAATATGATGATTCATGAGCAAATATAAACCAATCAAGCTGTTCTGAATTCAGATCATGGATATTAATTTTTTCTAAAATAGCATGCATGACTCTCCATCTTGCATAGCCTTTTGATCGATAAAATATATCAAAAAGATTATCAACATCTATTTTAACCAAGTTGTTTACTCCATCGTTTTCTTCCATTTCTTCCAGTAAAAATAATTTAGCCTTTCCAGACACTCCTACGTTGCCATTTGAACATCTCAAAATTTTATCAATTGCCTCAATCTTATCCATTTCATTTTTATCACCCATTGCACACCTTCCTTTTCTGGAACTTTGCTCCCAATAATATTTTAAATTTTGCTAAAAATAGCATAATCAAAAGAAATAAAATAGTCAATTCGATTTTTTACTGCCAATAGGATTCAAATAAACGGCTAAGTGAACTTAGCCGTTTATTTTCAATACAGTATTGGGGTTCTGGCGAAACGGCTAACTGTTGGCAAGGAATTATCTCACATGGAAAGAATGCATGCCTGTCAAACAAACAAAAACTCCGCCAGACGGCGGAGTTTTGATTATCTTTTTGACCATTGTGGAGCTCTTCTTGCTCTGCGTAAACCAGGTTTTTTCCTTTCTTTTTCTCTTGAATCTCTTGTGAGATATCCTAATTTTTTCAAATCCTTTCTTAATTCCTTATTCATCTTTTCCAAAGCTCTTGAAATACCATGTCTTACAGCTTCGGATTGAGCATTTGCCCCGCCTCCCTTAACAACTGCTGTCACTGATATTTTTGCCAAATCAGAATTAACGGCAAAAGGAGCTAAAACATTAGCTTGCAAAGAAGGTATTGTAAAATATTCTTTATAATCCTTCCCATTGACAACAATAATTTGCTTTGTGTCAGGAATTATCCTAACTCTGGCAACAGCTGTTTTTCTCCTGCCAACTGCTTCAATATATTTTTTTGCTGATTTTGCTTCTGCCATATTATTATACTTTGATCTTTAATCTCTTTATCTGCCTATCCCTCAATTTGTTTTTTGGAAGCATTCCGTAAACTGCTTTCCTAATTATTTGGGAAGGATTCTTCTGCATCATATGTTCATAGGAAACTATTTTCTGATTTCCTAAATATCCAGTATGCCTAAAATATTCTTTCTGGTCAGCCTTTTTTCCAGATACTTTTATCTTTGATGCATTAAGTATGATGACTGTATCTCCTACATCCTGATTCTCGACAAATTCAGGTTTATTTTTTCCGCGTAACAAAACGGCAATCTCAGTTGCCAATCTCCCTAAGATTTTTCCTTCTGCATCAATTGTATGTTTATTTCTTTTCATGTTCTTTTACAGCTTTTACTTTTTCTTTTTTATAATGAGTAAGTTCTATAAAGGCCATCTTAGCTGAATCTGATTTTCTTGGCCCTAATTTAATAATTCTGGTATATCCTCCTTTAACATCTTTGAATTCCGGAGCTATTTCTTTAACCAAAATTTGAGCTGTCTTTCTTGTTAAAAACGATGAAATCAAACGTATGGAAGCTAAATCATTATTCCTTGCCTTAGTTATAAGCTTTTCTGCTATCGGTCTGATGGCTTTTGCTCTTGCTAATGTTGTTTTTATCCTTCCATGCTTAAAAAGCGCTTCACATAACGACTTAAAAAATGCTTTGCGCTGGTCTTTCCCTCTATTGAATTTTCTTGTCGATTTTACCTTTTTCTGCATACAATTAAATCTTTATTTCTTTGCCTCTTTTACTGGGGCTTGTTTTAAAAATGTTAAAAATTCAGTTAATATATCAATTGATTTGTTAAATGCTTCTTCTGGACTTATTGTTCCATCTGTTTGAACTCCCAATATTATTCTGTCAAAATCTGTTCTATCTCCAACACGAACATTATCTATATTCAAACTAACCTTTCTAACAGGAGTATAAATAGCATCAAGAAGAATTTCTCCAATTGAAAGCTTTTCTTTTTGTTTTCTTTCTATAGGTTCGTATCCGACTCCCTTTTCTACTGTTGCTTCAATCTCCAACTCTGAAGATTTTGATGTCAATGTAGCTATTGGCAAATCTTTGCTTACCAATTCAAGCTCAGAAGTCAATTTAAAATCATTGCTCGTAACTTCTTTTTCTCCTTTCGCCTTTAAAGTAATCTGTTGAGGTTCATCGGAAAATATCTTAAATCTTACTTGTTTTAAATTCAAAATTATATTGACGACATCTTCTGCAACTCCTTCTAAAGTAGAAAATTCATGATCTGCCCCCTTTATTTTTACTTTGGTGATTGCAGCTCCTTCCAAAGAAGAAAGCAAGACTCTCCTTAATGCATTTCCGATTGTTGTTCCATAACCAGGATAAAGTCCGTCAATCTCAAATTTTTTGAAATTGGCGCCTTCTTCAGTAATTTTAAATTTTGATGGCAATGGAATCATATGTTTTTTTTATTATTTTGAATAATGCTCAAAAATTGAAGAAAGCTTTATAGGTAAAGCCACTTCCTGACTTGTTGGCAGAGAAATTATTTCTCCGCTTAAATTTTTTGTATCAAGCTTCAACCATGATGGAGCTTGATATTTCTTAATTTTAATAGCAAGATCTTGGAAATATTTTTTATCTTTTGATTTCGGCACTATCGTAATAACATCGCCTTTTTTCAATTGAAAACTCGGGATATTAACTTTCTTTCCATTAACCATTATATGGCCATGGCTTGTGATTTTTCTCGCTTGAGCGTGTGAATCTCCAAAGCCTAATCTAAAAACTGTATTATCCAATCTCAATTCTAACAATCTGACAAGCTTCTCATCAGCTCTTTCTTTTGAAGATGCCATTTTATCAAGAACTGAAACTACATAATTTTTGAATTGTGTTTCGCGCAATCCATACCATTTCTTCATTTTCTGAATTTCAGCGACTTCTCTTCCGTATTCTGAAAGAGAACTACCTCTCTTCTTAGCTTGTCCTGGAGCATAAGGTCTCCTAATCATTGCGCATTTAGGCGAAAAGCATCTTGCTCCCTTAAGGAACATTTTTCTTTGCAATCTTCTGCAGATTTTACATTTAATACTTTGCATATTTTTATACTCTTCTAGATTTCTTTGGACGGCATCCATTATGCGGAACCGATGTCAAATCTTCAATAGCCACGACTTCAAAAGTTCTAGCAGCTAATGCTCTGACCGCTGAATCTCTTCCAGTACCGATTCCTCTTAATCTGATTATTATTTTTTCTATTCCTTTTTTTTCAGCCAATGAAGCGATTGTCTCAGCAACTTTGGTAGCGGCAAATGGAGTTCCTTTTCTTGTTCCTTTAAAACCGATATTCCCTGCTGTCGCCCAATGCAAAACATTTCCTTTCATATCAGTGAGACTGATAATGGTGTTGTTATATGAACAAGAAATATAAACAATAGCATCCTTAATTCTGGTGCCTTTTTCCATTACTTTCCTGATCTTTGATTCAATCTTTTCTTTAGAGGATGATCCTCCGCTTTGTGTTATGACTTTTTTCTTTCCCATAGTTTTTATTACTTAGGTGCAGGAGCTGCTTTTCTTCCTGAGGTTGTTGTTCTTCTGACATTTCCCCTCACTGTCCTGTTATTTGTTTTTGTTCTTTGGCCTCTTGCTGGCAAGCCTTTTGAATGTCTTGTTCCTCTATAGCATCCAATCAATTTTAATCTTTTGACCGCGGCCATGTGATCTCTGCGCAGATCTCCTTCAATCTTAATGTTATGCTCTTTAATATATTCCTGGATTTTATTCAAATCGTTAGGTGTAAGTTTTGAAGAATCCATTACTGGATCAATTTTACAACCTTGCAATATTTCTTCACTCAAAGAATCTCCTATTCCGTAAAGATAGGTCAATGCGATCTTAATTTGTTTTTTTTCTGGGATATTCACCCCTGCTATTCTTGGCATATTATTTCTTGCTTAAATAAAAAACTAAAAAACAATCTGTAATATATTTGTTTTGATTATGTTTTATTATAAAATTTTATCCCTGTCTTTGCTTATGTTTAGGGTTCTTACAAATTATATAAATTTTGCCTTTTCGCTTAACTGATTGGCAATCCTTGCAGATTTTTTTAGTTGATGATCTTACTTTCATATTTTAATCATTTCTTCAAACGAAAAACTATACGCCCTTTTGTTTTGTCATAAGGGCTCATTTCAACAGATACCCTATCTCCAGACAGAATTTTAATATGGTTCAATCTAAGTTTTCCTGAAAGATGACCCAATATTTCATTGCCATCATCAAGCTTAATTCTAAAATTAGCCGCTGGCAATGTTTCTATTATCACTCCTGACTGTTTTATGACTCCTTTTGTATCGTTTTCCATTAATAAATTCAAGTGTTTAAAACTTAACAAAATTTTAATAATTAGTCAACCCCTTCCAAACCTATAGTTATATTCTGCTGATTCTTAGGTAAATCCCCCCTCCAAAAAGGGGTAAGCTTGAATTTGACCTCTTGAATCTTTTCACCGTATTTATCAAATAAAAATCCTTTCAAATCTTTCTCTCTGGAGCCCATTATTGATTTCTTTAAATCATCAAAATCAATATCAAAATAGGAATCAATAGAAATTTCTATAACTAACCTTGCAGTCCTATCTTCGATATTGACATTATTAGCTGATAGGCTTATCGCCAAAGTCTTTTCAATGATTTTTTTCTGCCTTGAAATATTGCTCTTTATATAATTCATTGCAAAATCCCGAAGATCTGATTTTCTAATGCCTAATGACCTTATTTTTACATCTCCCTGACAATTAAAAACATCTATTTGCTTTCCTATTTCTTTGGAATAGTCGGGATATATGACATCATAGCCGATTGAATCAGATAATATCTCATAATCAGGATATTGGGCAAGAATGATATCTTTTGCTTGCTCATAGGCTTTATCTTCGAGTATCTTCTTAGCAGCATCAATATCATCTTGCGTCAAAGAGAATATTTGCCCATCAGATCCTCCTTCCATTGCCTTATCTGATTTTCCGTAAAATTTCGTGTAATAAGGAGTGCTTCTTAATTTCGGTATTGAAAATGTGCTCGGTCCAATATTGTAATCAAGTCCTGTTTCAGCGGCTTCAACTTTTATATCTACAATTCCAGGATTTCCATTTGCCTTCTTTCCGGGAACAGTAGCTTTTTGTAAAGTAATAAATATTTTCCCATCAGCATCTACGAATCTAGTTCCTTCAACAAATGTCTCAGGAGTATTGGAATACTCATTATATAAAGTTATCACTCCTCTTGCTTTCTGGCTTCCATCTTTTTTGGAAACAGGAACTTCCTGAGAAAGGCTTTTCTGAATCTTTAATTCTTGTAATGGGACAAAAAGAGCAGATTGATCATTTTGTTTTTCCGCAGAAAGCGCTCTGGCGCTAACTTGAAATTTTGCAATAGCAGGTTTGATTTTCAAATCAAGTTTCGGGTCTATTAAAAAATATGAGCTCGCAAGAAGCAATATAATCAATCCTATAGAGATAAAAAAGATGTTAGAAAAAGAATTAGGATTATTTCCTTTAAAACGCTTTTCTTTCTTGAACAATTTTTTATCAGAAAAAAAATTAAAAGATTCCTCCTGGTGAAAGGAATTTATATCGCATCTTTCATTGGGAGGGACTATATCAAATACTTTCTTTTTTCGCATAATTACAGATTAATAGAATATTATAATATAGGTTTTCCAGCAAAATTTCCTTTTGCGCTTCGATTCCATTATTAAAATCTATTTTGCATATTTTATCATTTATTTCTTCTGGCGCAAAAAAATCCTTTATAAAATGGTTATTTCCGCCTAATATAAAAACTTTTGAAATTTTTTGCCAATCAATAGCTATTTTGTCTTTTACCTCTATTTCAAATATCTTACCAGCATTTTTCAATACATTTTTTATTTCGCCACTTAAATTCTCACTGAGTCCTGTTTCAAAAAATTTTTCTTTTATGGTTCTTGCCTCTTCCTCTTTAATATTCAAATGCATCGCCAAATCTTTAGTAATCTTATTCCCTCCTAAGGACAAATCTGATATTTTTAATAATTTACCAGCCACTCCTTGATAGATTCTGGTTATCTTGTCCCCTGAATCTATTACTATAGAACTTTCTTTCCCGTTATCTTTTATAAAATCAAGTATAAAATCACTTAAAAATAATATTTTAGGGTTCGGAGCGCATTGTGATTCTATAAAACTTTTTGCTTTTTTTAAATAATCGTTTATTGAAAAAATATAAACAAAGGACACTTCTACCTCCTTTCCGTTAAAACCCTTTAAGCAATCAACAGTGTATCCATCTATCCTCATTTCAAGAATTCTAATTTTTAAAAATTGGGCATCATCCATTCCTTTTTTAGAAAATACCTGTTTTTGAGCTTCTTGATTTATTTGTTTATTTATCTTTTCTTCTTCTTGGCTATTTATCTTAATGCTCGGATTGTCCCTTATTATTTTTACAGATAATACTTTTTCTTTGATGTATTCAGGCGACAAAAGAAAATAAGATTTTCTGAAATCTGAAAGATTTCTTATCTGTAAATCTTTTAATATATTTCTCATTGAATCAGCCAAGACATCATTTTGAAAATGATTGCTTTTAAAAAGAGTCTCAAATCCGATATGCGATTTAGCAAATTTTAAAATTTCGGGTTTTTGATATGGCGCAAAAACAACAGCTTTCATTATTCCTGTTCCAAAATCAAAAACAATATTGTTTTTTTGAGAAAACAGCGGCATCTTTCTTTATATCAAAAGTTTATGCGCAAACATCTTAATAAACGCATAACTTTTTATAATTATATTATAACAAAAATACT
>ERZ795059.468-NODE-468-length-53155-cov-8.908644_pt1 | contig 53155 bp, 51 predicted proteins | sample MGYA00375143_ERZ795059 | MGnify/ENA primary metagenome ERZ795059 (study PRJEB30188, sample SAMN05720168) | activated sludge metagenome | isolation source: Anaerobic digester | place: USA | collected 2015-01-07 ... | reverse complement strand
TCAGCCTTCTTGCCACAAGCAACAAGAGCGAAAGCGAAGCCACATACAGCTAACAATGCGATAACTTTTTTCATAGTTTACAGGTTTTTAAATTCACCGCAAATATAATAGGATTTATATCCCTGATAACAAGCGCGTAATAAAATTATTTCTTTCTGAAGATTAACCTTATAGGTACTCCTTCAAAATCGAAGTGCTCACGCATCTTATTCTCGATATATCGCTCATACGATGGTTGAATGTATTGAGGATGATTACAGAAGAACGCAAACGATGGAAACCTCGCCTTTACCTGAGTGATGTACTTTATCTGAATGTGTTTCCCCTTTATAGAGGGGGGTGGATTTCGTTGTATCTCCAGCAACATCAGCTCATTTAGCTTAGATGTTGGTATTTTTTTGGTCTTATTATCGAAAACTTCGACCGATTTTTCCATCACCTGGAAAATTCGCTGTTTCTCCAAAACCGAAGCAAAAATGATTGGGATGTAGGTGATCGGAGCAATTTTTTCTAATATGTCTTGCTTGAATTTATCTGAAGTCTTGGAATCCTTTTCGATCAAGTCCCACTTGTTCACCATAATCACCATGCCTTTGCCTTGCCGTTGTGCCAGACTGATGAGATTCACATCTTGTGATTCAAGTCCACGATCCGCATCAATGACAATTATACAAACATCGCTTTCTTCCAAGGCATTGAGTGATCGAAGCACAGAATAGAATTCAATGTCTTCATGTACCTTACCTCGCTTTCGCACACCGGCTGTGTCGATCAGAATGAAATTCTTACCAAACATCTTATAATAGGAGTGTATTGCATCGCGCGTAGTTCCGGCTTCGGGTGTAACAATACTACGATCCGTACCGAGCAAGGCATTCAAGAAAGACGACTTCCCAACATTCGGGCGACCAACAATGGTAATCTTTGGAATACCGGCATCCGGATCTTCAACTCCCTCGGTTTGAAATACCTTAACCACTTCATCCAATAATTCACCTGTTCCTCCACCATTTTCAGCAGAGATCGGATAGACTTCTCCCAAACTCAATTCATAAAACTCTCCTGCCATTACAGCTTTGTCTGGAGTGTCTGCTTTGTTGGCAGCAACGAAGATGGGTTTCTTAGAGGTCCGCAAGATGTTTGCAAAATCTTTGTCGAAGCCGGTAATACCATCACGGCAATCTACCACGAAGATGATCGCTGAAGCCTCATCTATTGCCAACTTCACTTGCTTACGTATTTCCGATTCAAACTTATCGTGCGATCCATTTACATATCCACCCGTATCAATCACGGTGAAAAAAGTGCCACACCATTCGGCATAACCATAATGACGATCGCGTGTAACACCCGACATATTATCCATAATGGCCTGACGCTTCTCCACCAACCGGTTAAAGAAGGTTGACTTCCCTACGTTGGGCCTGCCTACTATTGCTACAATGTTTGACATCTTTTAATTACGATTTAAAATTTTTGATTTAAGATTTACCTGGCTTGTCGCGGGTCCTTCTTTGTTGATTCGATTATTCCGTGTATCCGAAATTTCTGAGCTTTAGTTTTTCCTTTCGCCAGTTCTTCGAAACTTTCACATGGGTTTCAAGGAAAACTTTCTTGCCTAAAAATGATTCCATGTCTTTGCGCGCTTCCGTTCCTACCTTCTTCAGCAAGCTTCCACCCTTACCTATTACTATACCTTTCTGCGAATCACGTTCTACATATATGATTGCGCTGATGCGAACAATATTAGGTTCATCTTTAAAAGCAGAGATCACCACTTCTGTACTGTAGGGAATCTCCTGTTCGTAATTCAAAAATATCTTTTCACGAATAATCTCAGAAGCAAAAAAACGCTCCGATCGATCGGTAAATTCATCTTGTGGGAAAAACGGAGGATGCTCAGGAATTTGCTCTAATAACTTCGGAAGCAAAGTTTCTACATTCTGACCAGTTTTGGCTGAAACAGAAACGACTTCTTTAATAGTAGGAATGTTTTGTTTCCAATAATCTGCTTTGTCCTTTATCTGAGATCCTTTTGCCAGATCTATTTTATTTAACACCAATAAAATAGGTGTTTGTATTTTCAGAAAGCGATCAAACAGCTCGGGTTCGTACTTATCCTCCAGCGAAACCACTAGTAAAATCATGTCGGCATCTTCTAATGATACCTTTACATAATTCATCATTGCTTCGTGTAAAGAATATTTTGGTTCGAGAATACCAGGAGTATCAGAATAAACTATTTGAAATTGATCGCTATTCAAAATTCCCATGATGCGATGACGTGTTGTCTGTGCTTTCGCAGTGACAATAGAAAGGTTCTCACCAATGAGTTTATTGATGAGTGAAGACTTACCCACATTGGGTTTGCCCACAATACTTACGAAACCTGCTTTAAATGATGAAGTCATAGAATCAATTTGCAAAGGTAGCTTGTTTTTTAATTGTGAACGTCCTACTTTTGCAAACGTTTTTGAGAAAGGTCATCTGGATCAGAAATGCTATGATCGCGGGGTGGAGCAGTTGGTAGCTCGTTGGGCTCATAACCCAAAGGTCACAGGTTCGAGTCCTGTCCCCGCTACAAAAAAAAGAGACTTAACGGTCTCTTTTTTCATTTAGTGATAAATCGACAATTAGTAATTGGTTTAAACTAAAAGCCTACTTTCTCACAGAGAATTTACATTTGGATTGTTGAAATACTAGAGTTTCTCTCTTCTCACAACATTCCATAATCTTACTAACTTTGCAATCCAAATTTCTAAACCAAGCTTAGCGTGGCATTAATCAAGTCGATTTCCGGTATCCGCGGAACTATTGGGGGTAAACCAGGTGAAAATCTAACCCCGGTAGATGTTGTAAAATTTACGGCTGCCTACGGTACATTGTTGAAAAAGAAAAAGGGATCCATTAAAGTGGTGATTGGTCGCGATGCCCGAATTTCAGGTGAGTTGGTTAATTCTTTAGTAACCTCCACTTTACAAAGTTTAGGTATAGATGTTATCGATCTGGGTTTATCAACAACACCAACTGTAGAAATTGCCGTTCCGCTGGAAAAAGCAACAGGCGGAATTATACTTACCGCAAGCCACAATCCTGCTCAATGGAATGCATTGAAATTATTGAACGAAAAGGGTGAGTTTATTTCAGGTAAAGAAGGTGAGGAGTTATTAGAAATAGCAGAAGCGGAGGCTTTTGATTTTGCACCTGTAACAAAACTGGGTAAGTATGAGCAGAAGTCGGATTATCTGCAAAAACACATCGACATGATTTTGAAGTTGTCGCTGGTGGATGTTGATGCGATAAAAAACAGAGGCTTCAAAGTTGTAGTAGACGCGGTGAATTCAACCGGAGGTATTGCTGTGCCGATGATGCTTAAAGCACTTGGGGTGTCTGTAAAAGAAATGTATTGCGAGCCAACCGGCCATTTTCCACATAATCCAGAACCCCTACCTGAAAACTTAACAGACATTTGTCGTGAGATAAAAAAAGGAAAATACGATTTAGGTATTGTAGTTGATCCGGATGTAGATCGTCTCGCGTTGGTCAGTGAAGATGGAACTCCTTTTGGAGAAGAGTATACTTTGGTTGCTGTTGCCGATTATGTTTTGAATAACAGCAAGAAAAAGAAAGGCAATACGGTTTCCAATCTTTCTTCTACACGTGCTTTACGCGATGTTACCGAGAAAGCCGGAGGTCAATATTTTGCTTCCGCTGTTGGCGAAGTGAATGTTGTTACTATGATGAAAGAATCGAATGCTTTGATAGGAGGTGAAGGTAATGGTGGTGTGATTTTACCTGAGCTTCATTATGGGCGCGATGCTTTAGTTGGCATCGCGTTGTTACTGACCCATTTGGCAAAATCAAACATGAGTTTGTCTCGTTTACGTGCCTCGTATCCAAACTACATCATCTCCAAAAACAAAATTGAGCTTACCGCAGATATGGATGTTGATAAGGTATTGGAATTGGTGAAGAAGAAATATAAAAAACAGCCGATCAATTCCATTGATGGTGTAAAGATTGAATTTGATAAAGAATGGGTTCACTTACGCAAGTCGAATACGGAACCTATCATTCGTATTTATGCCGAATCGGATATGGAAGCGAAAGCCGATACATTGGCAAAGAAAATAATTGCAGACATCAAGGAAATTATTGCTGAGAAATAAAATTCAAAGCAGTTCTTGATCAGAAGATATAGAGACCATTGAGATGAAAATTTATTTAGACAACGCAGCCACAACTCCCCTCGATATTGAAGTATTCGAAGCGATGAAGCCATTTATGCTGGAAGACTTTGGAAATCCTTCTTCTACACATGCACATGGAAGAAAGGTTCGCGCTGCAATCGAGTCATCGCGAAAGAAAATAGCTGAGCTCATGCACTGCACTCCGGGTGAAATTATTTTTACCTCTGGTGGTACGGAGGCAGACAATGCAATCCTTACTTCTGCCATCCATACCTATGGAATCAAAAATGTTATCACATCAGCAATTGAACACCATGCTGTTGAACATACTTTGCATATTCTTGAAAAGAAAGGATTGATTCATCTTCACTTTGTTAAGCTTGATGAAAAAGGTAATGTTGACCTTGCGCATCTTGAAATTCTACTGAAGCAAAATTCAAATGCTTTAGTTTCACTAATGCACGCGAATAATGAAATTGGAAATTTACTTGATCTCGAACGTGTTGCTTCTTTGTGTGAAGATCATAAAGCATACTTTCATTCAGACACAGTTCAAACCGTTGGACACTATGTCCACGATCTCAGTAAAATAAAAGTACACGGGTTAACTGCGGCTGCTCATAAATTCCACGGGCCAAAAGGCATTGGTTTTATGTTCATTAGAAAGGATAAGAAAATACAACCCTTTGTTCACGGTGGAGCACAAGAGCGCAATATGCGTGGCGGAACAGAAAATGTTTATGGTATCATTGGCTTAGCGAAAGCACTTGAGATTGCCTATCGCGATATGGATGAACACGTTCAACATATTGCATCATTAAAATCAAGAATGATTGAGCAATTAAAGCAGCACGTGCCCGGAGTAATGTTCAACGGTAATTGTGCCGATCTGAATAAAAGTTTATATACGGTGTTGAATGTAAGCTTACCTGAGTCAGACGAAAACTCCATGTTGCTTTTTAATCTTGACTTACAAGGTATTTCTGCATCCGGAGGAAGCGCATGTTCGAGTGGAGCAACAACGGGTTCGCATGTATTAGGTGCTTTGTATCCGGAATCAAAACGAGGTGCTATTCGTTTCTCCTTTAGCAAATACAATACAATAGAAGAAATCGATTATGCTGTGGCGAAATTGGCGGAGTTGTTTAGAGTCACTGTCTAGTACTTATTAAGCCGAACTAATCCATAGGCGTACAAATTTCAATTAAGAAACCATCCGGATCTCTAACGTAGGCAACCGTTTGTCCATGTGATTTAAATGCAGGTTCTGATTCTGCGATAGCACCTTCTTGTATTGCACGTTTGCATACCTTACCAACATCGTCAGTTGCAAATGCAATTTCAAAAGCCTGCGGTTTGTTCTTTACGCTACTCTCTATGAAACCATCTTTGAGATTCGAGCTTGCCTGTTCAATGGAAGCAAAAGAAAGTGTTGTTGCTCCAGTAATCAATTCTCCGTATGAATTTCCAGGAACAATGAATTTTCTTTTCAAATCAAAAGCGCGTTCATAAAAGGAAATGGATTTCTCTACATCCTGAACATAAAGAATAGTATAGGCAAATGTTATCATGGCTTTTAAAGTTAAGCGGGAATGATCCCCATTTTTTTCATTAAAAAAGTAGCATTCATTTTTTGCGCAAGGCCTGGTTTCAATTTATAATCGAACGAGAGTTGATCGTTTTCAATGTTTGCTTCAAAGCAAAAGTTCTTAATCTTCTCCGGATATTCTGTTTCCAATTCGCCCAAGGCAAGATCGTGTGTGGCAATCAATGCAAGACAGGGATGAGGAAGAAGTTGTTTCACCAAGGAAATAGAACCCGATTGTTTATCGGTGGAGTTTGTTCCTTTTAAAATTTCATCTAACAAAATGAACAATGGTTTGTCGTTTCTCAATTCGTCCATAATGGTTTTGAGACGATTAAGTTCAGCATAAAAATAAGATTGATGGTCCTTTAATGAATCGGCAGTTCGCATGCCCGATCGCATGTTAATAATCGGACAACGAAATTCTTTCGCACAAACAGGAGCGCCACTCAGCGCCAGAACAAGATTAACACCAATGGTTCGAAGAAAGGTACTCTTACCTGCCATGTTTGCTCCGGTGATGATCAGCACCGATTGATTTTTACCTACCAACACATCATTCGGAACACATTCATCGGGTTGAATTAAAGGATGACCTAATTCTTTTGTTTCGATGGCAAGTGTTGAATCAATTATGGGATAGGTAAATTGTGGATGATTAAAACTAAACGTACCTATACTGCACAATACCTCTGTTTCGGAAACGGCTTCAAGCCACGTCTTTAAATTTGATGCATTTTCGTGTTTCCATTTCTCAAGGCGATAGACACATTGCAGATCATAAAATAGCAAACTGTTTACCACCAAAGTTGTCATGGCGTTAAGTCTTGCATTGAGTGAGCTAACTAAAGATGCCAGTGATTTTACTTTTACATCGGCTTGATCTGCACGCTCTGAAAGTTTCTTCAGTTCCGGAGTAGAGAATTCTTCTTTCTGTAAATAGAAAAGCAGGTGAGCATATTTCTGAAGAATGATTTTCTTTTTGCTGATGTATTCATGAAAAGCATTTACCTTTTTAATATGAAAAGCAAGAATGGCCCACTGAGAAAGGGCACACACAATCGCCCACGGTTTTGCAACAGGTGTAAAGAATGACGCAACAACAAATCCAATTGTTAATGCTGAAAAGATTGGAAGAAAATATTTAAAGAAGGGTTTTGGATAGAGAAAGGAAGGTTGATCTAGCCAAGCCAGTAATTGTTGCCGATCATTTTGTTGTTCCTCAATCTCCATTCCGGCAGCTTGAAAGTGCTGACAGAAATCGGTTTTCGTTGCAAGCTCCTGAACAGCTTGTTGATTTACTATTATTTCATCAGCAGATAATAACGGAGAAGTAAGTCGCTCCGCCATGTCTTTCCTCCCATGAATAGTATTACAGCGATTGATGGACTGATACAATGACCCTTCTCCAAAAATATCGAGATCGTGAGAGTACGGATGGGTTGGATTGATGAACTCGACACCACTCGCGAATCCAGCATCATTACCTTTCACCGCTTCTGATTCAAGCTCATTTATTTTAACCAGGTTTTCTAAATGTGTTTTCTTTTGAAACAAACTTGAATGCCACTTTACGAATACAATAAAGATAATCAGAAGTAGTAATTCGATATAAAAAAGGGAAGGGTTGGTAACAGCAAAATAGAAGACCGCAAGAAAAGCAACCGCAATCAGGATTCGCAAATTGGAGACTGCATTGATCTTGGCTTTCGCCTGGTCGAGTAAAACAGTAAAGTCACTTTTTCTTTTTTGATAATACGGAAGCAATTCAGATTGAATCATGAGCTAAGTAAGGTGTGAGAATAAATTAAAGCAAACCTTCAACGATGCGCATTACTTTTTCAAGCGCAAGTTGGTCCTTTTCATCGAAGTCGTTCAGTGCATCGCTGTCAACATCAAGCACAAGGGCAACTTCATTATTTTTAAAAGCAGGTAATACAATTTCAGATTTTGATGCGGAACTGCAGGCAATGTGTCCGGGAAATTCATCGACATTAGGAACAAGAATAGTTTTCTTTTCTTTCCATGATGCACCACAGACGCCTTTCCCCAAATTAATTCGGGTACACGCAATCGGTCCCTGAAAAGGTCCAAGAACCAACTGATCACCTTTTACAATATAGAACCCAACCCAGAAGAAATTCATGGTTTGTTTTAATGCAGCTACAATGTTCGAAAGATTAGCAACTAAATCGGGCTCACCATCAACCAATGATTTGATTTGTGGAATAAGCATTTCATAACGTTCTCTTTTATCTGCTGCAGTGGATATGATGAGTTCTTCGGCCATAGTTAATGTATAGAATGTAAGGGTTAGAATTTAGAGCAAGAATGCTACCTGTTCGTTTTCGCTAACTCGGATGATAAATTTTCAGTGTGTCGTTTAGTATTGATTCATGTGAAACCAGATTTCCATGAAGAACCGGTGCCTGAATACCCTTGGTAAAGGTCTTCTGCGATATAAAAGTTCGCGCTTCGTCCCATAAATTTGTCTCAATAAAATGTGAAAGTGTTTGTGCGCCACCTTCAATAATGATGGATTGAATTTTTAGTTTGGTTAAATCGCGCATCATATTCTCTAGAAAATTCTCTTCATCTAAACGGATTAAGCTCAGATTTGGATGTTCTTCATGTTTAATAAGATTGTAGCAAATCGTTTTCTGTGATTTGTCAAAAAGATGAAGACGGTCACTCAGTTTTAGAAAGCGATCAATCACAATACGAGTAGGATTTCGTCCGGTCCAGTCTCGCACATTTAGTTTAGGGTTATCATGAGCAGTCGTTTTGCTTCCCACTAAAACAGCATCTTCTTCAGTGCGCCACTTGTGCACAAGCTGACGTGAATGTTCGTTGCTAATCCATTTCGAATCGAAGTTTTCACGCGCAATAAAACCATCGGCTGTTTCGGCCCATTTCAAAATGATGTATGGTCGTTGCTTTTCGATGTAGGTAAAGAAACGTCTGTTGAATTCGCGACCTTCTTTTTCTAATACTCCGGTAATCACTTTGATTCCTTTGGTCCGGAGTTTTTTTATTCCTTCTCCGGCTACTAACGGATTGGAATCCAGATTAGACACAACCACTTTTTTTACATTATGGTGAATAAGTAAATCTGCGCAAGGTGGTGTTTTACCTTCATGCGAACACGGCTCGAGGTTTACATAAAGTGTGCTCTCTTTTAACAAAGACTTATCTTCAACCGATTCAATTGCATTTACCTCTGCATGCGGCCCGCCATATTGCCGGTGAAATCCTTCACCAATAATATGGTCATTATGTACCACAACACATCCTACCATCGGATTAGGACTTACCATGCCACGTCCAAGAGCAGCAAGCTCCAGTGCCCGGTGCATAAAAAGTTCGTCTGTGGAGTGATCGTGCTTAGTCATTCTGATTATACTTGCAAAGATTGTAAACTATGAAGAATTCCAAAGCCTTGTTTCACGATTTAGTTAAGCAAATTATGCCAAACGAAGATCTGGTAGAAAAGCAAAGCATTACCTATCAACTGATGGAGAATATTTTTGGGCTTACACAAACCGATATACTCAGTGAAAAGCATATTGATATCAGTGCTTTTGAAATACTGCTAGCAGACATACTAAAGCGAATTAATTCACATGAACCTCTTCAATATATTTTAGGAGAGGCGTATTTCTTTGGACGAAAGTTTAAGGTAAACTCTTCCGTTTTAATTCCCAGACCGGAAACGGAAGAGTTGGTGAATCTGATTATTTCTGAAATGAAGAGACGGCCAACTCTGTCAACCGAAAGAATAAGAATCATGGATATTGGTACTGGAAGTGGTTGCATTCCTATTTCATTAGGATTGGAGATTCAGAATGCTGAGGTCTTTGCTATTGATATTAGTGAAGGTGCTTTGGAAGTTGCCAAACAAAATGCGCATGATTTACATGCCGGTGTTCAGTTCATGCAACTTGATATTCTGAATGCTGATATTCCATTTCAAAATCTGGACGTTATTGTAAGTAACCCTCCTTACATCTCTGCCGAAGAAAAGAAAAACATGAGTAATAATGTTGTTGAGTATGAACCGCACATGGCTTTGTTTGTTGAGGAGGATGATCCCTTGATTTTTTATAGAGTGATTGCAACTAAATCTAAATCGGTTCTAAAACCAGGAGGATTGTTAGTTGTCGAAATCAATGAACGCTTTGGAAAGGAAGTTGTCGATGAGTTTAAAAAGAATGATTTTCATGATGTCGTAATCATAAAAGATCTTTCCGGAAAGGAGAGGATTGTAAAAGGTAATTATCTTTAACACATGAAACCAAGCACTGTTTCTTTCATCGGTTCGGGTAATCTTGCATGGCATCTGGCTCCTGCATTAGACAATACTGATTTTGCTGTGCGCGAAGTGTATAGTAGAAATCCTGCACATGCTGCTGCCTTGGTTGGCCGTCTGTATGAGGCAGAGGTAAAGGCTACATTGGATTTCTCAACCAGTAATTCGCACATCTTCATCATTGCAACATCCGATGAAGCGATAGAAGAAATTGCACAGGAAATTATTCTGCCTGAAAATGCCATCCTGATTCACACATCTGGAAGTCAACCTTTAAGTTTGTTGGGATATGCAGCCACACCCAACATTGGCGTATTCTATCCACTTCAAACGTTTAGCAAATCGAAGAAAACCGACTTCAAAGAAGTACCTGTTTTTATAGAGAGTGAAAACAGTGAAACAGAAAAGGTACTTCAACTTATGGCGAAGGCCATTAGTAAAAACTTTTTTAAGATTACCTCGCAAGAACGAAAAGTCCTCCATGTTTCTGCTGTGTTTGCTTCAAACTTCACCAATCACATGTTGCTGATTGCACAAGAATTAATGAAAGAAAATAATCTGAGTTTCGATTGGCTCAAACCGTTAATTGCAGAAATGATCAATAAGAGTTTAACGATTGGACCTGAGAACGCACAAACCGGTCCGGCTCGCAGAGGTGATTTTGAAATACTGGATAAACATCTTGAATTTTTAAGTGGTGACGAATCAACTGCTGAATTATATAAGATAATCAGCCAGGATATTGTTGATCGATATCATCAAGATGATGTGTGAAGAAATTCGGTTACATCGCTTATCCATTGAATCTGGTTCTCTTCAGTAAAAACATTGTGACCTTCCTGCGGATACTTCTTAAGCACCTTTTGCCCTTTCAGGTTCTCAAAGATTAAATCTGTCTCCTCAGCACTTACGCGATTATCTTGTTCACCGAAAAGTAATAGAACAGGGCACGTTACTGATTTTGCATATTCGGAAGGGTTATGCGAAAAAGCCCAATAACCATTTTGCACGCCTCCCCAGAAACACAACATACTTGCCATCGGAAAACTCGGAACGTTCATCAATTTGAAACGCGCTTTTGTTGTTTTGTATAACGAACCGAATGGGCATTCGATAATGATGGATTGCACATTCAACGAATGATCATCCATCGCTTTCAGAATAGCAGCTGAACCCATAGAGGTTCCAAAAAGAATAATATTTTTCTCTCCATTGTCAGAAATATAATTGAAGCAGTCTTTTACTTGTTCTGCTTCCGTAAAGCCAACTGAAGTTCCATCGCCTTCTGATCCACCTGATCCCATAAAGTCAACTAGAAAAACCTGATAGCCGAGTTTTAAAAGCTCATTCGCTCTTCCAAGCAGAGACGACTTCTCTCCTGCGTAACCATGAAACATGATGACAGTTCCTTTAGCATCCGGCTGACCGATCATCCAACAGTCGAGCATTTCAGTGCTTTTTATTTTTATCGTTTGATAATCCTGCAGAGGGAAGTTTTTATTTTTTGGTTTGGGATTATCTATTCCGGTAAACAACAGTTTCACTTTCGAGAATGCAGAAAGTTCTTTAGGATCTTTTGTTCGGACTGAAACTTCATTTGTAAAGTGTGTGAACTTATAGGCATGCTGGTAGGCAACGACATTCATTAAAATAAACAGAACAAACAATCCCCAGAAAAACCTACGTCTATTCATTACCTAACACATTATGTTTGCTTAAAATGTCTAACACATAAAACGTAGTCTGCTGCATCTCATATTTTTCACGAGGCGCATTACACAGAATAACAAAGAAAATTCCTTTGTCAGGAACAGTGACATAATTTGACAAGAACCCTCCCTGACTTCCAGAGTGTCCAACGAGTGTGAGACTATCTTGTTTCGTGATGAACCACGACCAACCAATAAAAGGTAAACTAAAATCCTTCCAGTTCGAAAAATTCTGAATTGTTCGTGAGTCAGCAAGTGTTTCCTCCTTTATGAATTTTGACATTTTTAACGCCTGCTCATACTTGGCAAGTTCTTCTACCGAACTCCATACACCGCCATTACCTGCTGCAGGAAAGGTAGGTTCTTCGTCATAATCATCTTCAGTCCATTTACTATGATTGAGCACATATCCGTGCGAAACACCCTTCTCAGGATGAGGCCCATCCGTAATCGTGCTGGTTGTCATGCCTGAGGGTTTAAATATATTCTCAGCAATGAATTGTTGCCACTTCATTCCGCTTACCTTCTCTACTATCAATGCAAGACCATTAAAGGCCGGGTTAGAGTATTCGTAGTGAGATCCGGGTTCAAAAGCCAAAGTATCTGTCTGTGTTATCGGATACCAGTTTTCTGCATCTTTTGCGGTAAGATAAAAGACAGTGTCTTTACTTACCTGTCTGTTATCCGGCAATCCTGAAGTATGGGTAAGCAAATGTTTGATTTTTACTTTTTGAGCAATCTGTTTGTTCTTGAAGTTTGGAAAGTATTTGTAGAGACTATCTTCAACCGAAAGCTTGCCCTGCTCCTGAAGGATGAGAATAGCATTAGCCACAAATGTTTTTGAAATTGATCCAAGATTAAAAAGCGTTTTAGTGCTAATGGCTTCTTTTGATTTCATATCGGCCAGGCCGTAGCCTTTGGAGAAAATCACGCTGTCGTTCTTCATAATGAGAACCGCACCTCCGGGTTCATCTGAAGGGAATTGATGTTGAAAAAATAAATCAAACTCTTCAGAAATAGTAGGCTTGGATTCTTTGACTGAAGAACAGGAAAACAGAATCAATGAGCCAAGGAAATGGATAAATGTTCTCATAACCGGTATCAAATAGTTTTGAGGTTGTTAAGTTCACCATTTTTTTGGTGTATCGGAAGCACTAACTTTACCCTACAATCGTAAAATACATGTCATCTGATTTTAGGCTCAATCGCAGACCCAGACGAAACCGAAAGAGCCAAAGCATTCGCGCTTTGGTAGAAGAAACAAGGGTTACAACAAACGACCTTATCTTCCCATTGTTTCTGGTTGAAGGAACAAATCAAAAAGTGGAGATTAATTCGATGCCTGGTATCTTCAGATTATCGACCGATTTAATGCTAAAGGAAGTAGAGGAGTGCTTATCATTAGGCATTCTTGCTTTCGATATTTTTCCAGCAGTTGAAGATCACCATAAAGATAAAACTGCGACCAAGAGTTATGATCCCAATTTTTTCTATTTAAAAGCCCTTCGCGAAATCAAGAAGCGATTTCCGGAGGCCTGCATTATGACCGATGTCGCCATGGATCCATATAGCTCGGATGGGCATGATGGTTTTGTAAAGGACGGAAAAATTTTGAACGATGAAACCTTATCCATTTTAGGTAAGATGGCATTGGCTCAAGCCGAAACCGGTATTGACATTCTTGGCCCTTCAGATATGATGGATGGACGTGTGGGTTATTTGCGGAAGGTATTGGATGAACATGGTTTTACAGAAGTTTCAATTATGAGCTACACCGCTAAGTATGCCAGTGGCTTTTACAATCCTTTTCGTGATGCGTTGGATTCTGCTCCAAAGTTTGGTGACAAAAAAACGTACCAGATGAATCCAGCAAATAAAAAAGAAGCGCTTATTGAGGCGCAGCTCGATCAGGAAGAAGGTGCCGATTTTTTAATGGTGAAACCTGCGTTGGCTTATTTAGATATTATAAGTTTACTGAACGAAAATTTTTCGTTACCTATTGCAGCATATAATGTAAGTGGAGAGTACGCCATGATAAAGGCTGCTACAGAGAAGGGATGGCTTGACGGTGACCGCGTAATGAAGGAAACTTTGTTGAGTATAAAACGTGCTGGCGCTGATGTTATTTTGACCTACTTCGCAAAGGAGTTTGCGCGTAGTACTAAACCATAATAAATGAATAGGAAATTCTTTGCGATAGTTATTTTTTCCCTTTCAAGCATAGCGGCTTTTGCACAACAACTTCATCTTATAGAAAAAGGTCGCATCGAGGTAGAAGGCAGGATGCAACATCTTGTTGATAAAACAGGTGCTCTTACGATCATGCAAGTTCATGCGTTACCCATGAAGGCATTACCCGATCCAACTACTTCACCCAATTTTGGATTTAACCGTTTTGTCCATTGGTTTAAGCTTGAAATAACAAACAATTCACGTAATGAAGACTGGCTTTTAGAAATACCATTTGCTCCATTAGATCAGGTTGATTTTTACCTTCAAACCGATTCGGATACCGCGTGGATACATAAAGTATCGGGAGATCTTTTTAAAATGTCTGGGAAGGATGCTCACCACCGAAGCCCTGTTTTTACATTCTCTATTTTGCCTGATGAACATAAAACAATTTACCTGAGAGTGAAGACGGTGTCATCGGTCCAGGTGCCAATTACCATATGGCAGAGCAATGTGTTTTTTCAAGCTTCAAGTCGCATTCAAATTATTAACGGAATGTTTTATGGAGCCATGCTCATCATGGTTTTATATCAGTTTTTTTTAGCCTTCCAAACACGCGAACTAACTACTATTTATTATGTATTTACGTTAGTCGCCATGACCAATGTTGTGGCCTTCTTTCAGGGCTACAACTTCTTGTATCTCCATCCGGAAGACCCCGATGTGAATGATTTGTTTGCTATTGTCACGGGTCCCGCATTTGTGTTGTTTTCAACCTTGCTTACGCGATCATTTCTTAACCTTCGAACTTTTAATAAGTGGCTTGACAATTTATTGTTGGGAAACATGTTTTTGGATATTGTATGCGCTTTACTGATGCTCATATATGTTCGAAAGATTTCGTATGAATATCACTACTACTTTGTAGTAATGCATTGTGTGCTGGTGTTGATCAGCGCTTATTATTGTTTGAAGAAAAATTACAAACCAGCATTGTATTATCTCTTGGCTTGGATAGCACCATTATTGGCTACTACCGTTTTTTCGATGAGCAGTCTTGGCCTTGTTCCGGGATATCTCAGCACAAACTATGTCGGCTTAATGTTTGGCTCACTTTTACAAGTACTCTTTATTTCGTTTGCCCTTGGCGAACGATGGACAAATGTGTTTAGCGAGAATCAGTCAATGCAAGAAAAGGAGTTAAGACGTGAGCAAGAGGAGAAAGAACATCTTGAACGGGAAGTTCGACTTCGAACAGAAGAAATTCAATCGAAGAACGAGCGATTGGAAGAGGTAAACAACATTAAGGACAAACTCTTCTCTATTGTTTCTCATGATATTAAAGGGCCATTGACTTCTCTTCAATTAGCATTAACACTTGCCAAATCTGGTGACGTGAGCCCTGCTGAATTCAAAAAACTTGCGTATGAGTTAGAGTTACGACTCACGTACACGAACGAGTTTATCAGCAATTTACTTCAGTGGGCGAAACTACAATTGGGAGGATCGCTCTATCAACCTGAGAAAATAGACTTATCATCTATTGCGGCAGAAACGCTCGTTTTGTTTGAGCCAGAGATTAATATAAAAAGGATTAGTGTTGAGTACCAGTTGCCCGCCCTCCATGCTTTAGCCGATTTGAATATGATTCGCTCCATGATGCGAAATCTTATTACGAATGCCGTTAAGTTTACGGGTATTGAGGGTTCTATTACGGTAAAGGGTTGGAGTAAAGAGAGTGAAATTGTTTTTTCCATTGCTGATACCGGTGTTGGAATTCCGAAAGCACATCAGGAGAGAATGTTTACATTGAGTAGTGTTACTACCCAGGGGACGCAACGAGAAAAAGGAACTGGGTTAGGATTATTATTATGTAAAGAATTCGTTGAGAAAAATGGAGGAAGGATTTGGTTTGAAAGTGAGGAGGGAAAAGGTACTACCTTTTATTTTTCATTGCCTCATGCTCAAGGCGAAGGAGCCCCCGTTCGAACTGAAATGATAACAGAGAATCGAATGTGAATACTTTAATTATAGCATTGAGAGAAATTATGAAATGGGCATTCGTTGTATTCACTATATTTTTAATGAGTTGCTCATCACGTGAAAGTAAGTACGCACCCATCACAGAAGATTTTTGCTCTAAAATATTAATCGACACATTGGCATCATTGAGCGATGAGATTTCATCCTTCAGTGAATCGATGGAAAGTAAGACTGCCGTTTATTCGCTTGAGGAAGGTGATGAATCCATGATTGCAAGAGCATGGTTATGTGGAGCGGCAGAAAAATCAATTGACATTCAATATTTTATTTTCTCTGCCGATAATATTGGATTAATTGCCTGCGATTATTTACTTCGAGCTGCTGATCGCGGTATTCAGGTTCGTGTGATTGTAGATGATGTAATGGTAGAAGCGGATGCGGACGACTTATTAGCGTTGGATGCGCATCCCAATATTTCGATTAAAATTTATAATCCATCCGCAAATATAGGTAAGAACCTTCCTGAAAAATTGTATAGTATTTCAACTGATTTTGCTGGATTCAATCAGCGCATGCACAACAAAACATTTATTGTTGACGGAAAAGTGGTAATCACTGGCGGAAGAAATATTGCGGATGAATATTTTGATTATGATCATGAATATAATTTTAGAGACAGAGATGTTTTATTGATTGGAAAAACATCCACTGATGTTCAAAACTCTTTTAATCAGTTTTGGGATCATTCGTTGAGTGTACCGATTACCACTGTGGTCGATGAGAAGGATTATAAACTGAATACAGAAATTAAATACAATTACCTGCATCAGTATGCCTGTAATCCTTCCAACTTTTGGCCAGCGGTTAGAGAGAAGATTAAATTGATGCCAGAGGTATTTAAGAAAAGACAATTGGCAGGCGACTTAGTTTGGGTTGATAGTGCATACTTCGTTTCGGATATCCCTGGGAAAAACGATGGTGAGGAAGGACTCAAGGGTGGAGGTGTTTGTACAGATGCATTAATTGATTTGATTAAGGGCGCAAAACATTCCATTAGCATTCAGTCTCCTTACTTTATTACAACGGAATTAAGTCAGCAACTTTTTAAAGAAGCTAAGGACCGTGGGGTTACAGTTAATGTATTAACAAACAGCCTGGCATCAACAGATAACCTTGAGGCGTTTAGCGGTTATCAACGCGAAAGAGAAACACTTTTAAATATTGGAATTAACATTTATGAATTTAAACCGGATGCAGCTGTCCGCTTTAAGGTAATGACGGGAGCACTTCAGCAGAAAATAAATTATACTCCTGTCTTTGGTCTCCATGCTAAGTCAATGGTAATTGATAAACAAATTGCAGTCATCGGCACGTTTAACTTAGATCCAAGAAGTGCGAACTTGAATACCTAGTGTATTGCAGTGATTCAGGATTCAACAATTGCAACACGGTTATACAATGCAATGGAAGAAGATATGAAAACTGAAAATGCCTGGAGAACTACTGTTACCTATAATCCCGATAGTGAGGTGGGGTGGTTAAAACGGACCAAGGTTTGGTTTAGAGGTATTGTTCCTAAATCCGTTTTGTAAGAAGAGCTTCAATTACTTTATCTTTTTTTCCAGCACGATAAACTCTAATTGCTGCCTAGGTTGCCCCAATCTAGGGTGACTTGTTAGAAAAGGTTTTCGTTTTCCTGTGTTGGTATATCCATGACGAACATACCAATCAATTAATTCAGTGCGAACAGAAATGACCGTCATAAAAATGGAATTGCAATTTTGTTTCAATGCTTCCTGCTCTGCCGAATGTAATAATTCCTTGCCAATACCTTTGCCTTGCAAAACAGGACTAACGGTAAGCATGCCAAGATAAAGTTTATCATCCTCGCGGATCAACTCTACACAGGCCAGAATTTTTTGATTCTCTACATACTTTAGAATAGTTGCTTCCGGATCTCTTAAAATTTCTGTTAATCCATTTTCATCTGTGCGGGTTCCGTCAATTAAATCGGCTTCAGTTGTCCAACCTTGTTTGGCCGTTTTTCCACGGTATGCAGAATTTATCAGAACAGAAAGTTCAGGTACATCATCTATAGTTGCAGCGATAATCTGTTTCATAAGCAGAGTATATAAAGGAGATAGCGATACTGATTTTAAATAGTGTAGAAATGGAAATTTCGATTGATGAAATACCCTACTTACTCATTCTCAATTTCCTCTAACATAAAATCCTTACCTTTTCCATATGTAAGAAGATCTTTTAGATGATAGCGTTCGAGCGTGAGAAGATTTTTTACTTTGAAGTCGTCATTGGCGAGAATATATTCAATTTCGAATTCATGCTTTTCTCCAAAATTAATAAGGCGGTATTTTTTTCCATTTCGTAAAACGTTGAACGATAAACCTGCCATCTATATTTTATTTAGGATAAGTCCTCTTCACGCTCTAACATCAAAATGGAAGATTGCGGAACGATGAAATATTTTTCATTTTCATAGAGAACTTCGATAGCACCTTTTTGTAAAAAAATTGCCAGATCTCCTTCTTGAGCTTGTAGTGGTAAATACTTTATCTGATCGTCTTTACCTTTCCACATATCCTCCTCATCTGCAGGCATAGGTAATGGATAACCTGGTCCTACTTTAATAATGTATCCTTTCTGGATTTTTTCTTTCTCCTGAACACCGGGAGGTAAATATAATCCAGAGTCAGTTTTGTCATTTTGTTTTGATGGTCTGATCAAAACACGATCGCCCACAACAATGAGTTTTTTCAGCTTATTGTCTGATGTAATCTTCATGAATACCGTTGTAAAAGGAATTTATCCTAAAGCTTCTACGGAGAGAACTTCTCCGGGCATCATGCGGGTAAAAAGATTTTCAATCCCGGCTTTAAGCGTTACCATCGATGATGGACAGCCACTGCATGAGCCTTGTAGTTGTACCTTTACAATACCATCTTTAAAAGAATGATAGGTAATGGCGCCACCATCTTGTTCTACTGCTGGGCGAATGTATTCGTCAAGAATCGTCTTAATTTTCTTTACCGCCTCTGTTTCTTCCTCCGTTGATGTTGCCTCGACTTTCGGAATATCGATTATGAACTTACCAGATTCTAAAAATTCTTTAATGTGATTTTTGATCGTGTTTTGGACTTCCAACCACTCCACATCTTCTTTCTTTGTTACGGTGACAAAATTGCTCGCATAGAAAACCCGCTCAACAAAGGGATATCCAAAAAGTTCTTTTGCTAAAGGGGAGGTACCTGTGGTTTCAATGGTCGGGAAATCAAAATTCATTCCCTCTGGTACCAATATTTCATTTACCACAAACTTCATTGAGTTCGGGTTTGGGTTCGATTCGAGGTATAGATGTATATTTTTTGGTGCAGCTTTCAACATGATGTTTTGATTTAGATCTGGAACAAAATTAAGAATTTAAAGTTCACCAGCGGAAAATCAGCTACCTGTGAATTTTAGAGAAAATAAAGTAATTAAAGCTGACTAGTGTCCTCCAGTGAATTTTCCCACTTGCTCACAACAGCTGTAGCAACGCTATTGCCCACTACATTTGTTGCGCTTCTCCCCATATCTAATAGCGGATCAATGCCCAGCAACAAAGCCAGACCCGCTTCTGGAATATTAAAGGTGGCCAATGTTCCGGCAATGACTACTAACGATGCACGAGGCACCCCGGCAATTCCTTTGCTGGTAAGCATCAGAACCAATAACATGCTGATTTGTGTGGCGAAAGGTAAATGGATTGCATACGATTGAGCAATGAAGAGAGAGGCAAATGTCATGTACATCATGCTTCCGTCAAGATTAAAGGAATATCCAAGAGGTAAAACGAAACTCACAATCTTATTCTTGCATCCAAATTTTTCTAGCTCCTCCATTGTTTTTGGAAAAGCCGCTTCACTGCTGCTCGTACTAAAGGCTAGTATAATTGGTTCTTTAATATTCTTGAATAATCTGCTAATACGTTTCCCAACGATAGCATACCCAGCCAACCCAAGGATGATCCATAAGATGAAAAGACCAAGGTAGAACTCGCTAATAAAGATGGAATAGGTTTTTAATATTCCCAATCCTTGTTTTGCTATTACGGCAGTCATTGCACCAAACACAGCAATGGGTGCAAGGTTCATGACGTACCCTGTTACTTTTAAAATAACATGGGCAATGGCATCCATCAGTTTAATAACAACCTTTCCTTGCTCACCAATTGCGGCAGTGGCCACACCAAAGAAAAGCGAGAAAACTACAATTTGAAGAATCTCATTCTTCGCCATCGAATCAATGACGCTGCTGGGAAAAATGTGGTATAAAAATACCTTGAGCGACAAACCAGTATGGGCTATCCCAATATCTTCACCAACATTAGGTAAAGGTAATTTCATAGCGATACCAGGCTCAAATAGGTTTACCAGTATCATACCTAAAACCAAACTGGTCAGAGAGGCACCAATAAACCAAAGGAGTGTTTTACCACCAATTCTTCCTACCGATTTTATATCACCAAGTTTTGCCACCCCGACAACAAGGGTTGTAAAAACAAGGGGAGCAACAATCATTTTAATAAGACGAAGAAAGATATCGGCTAGTAAAGAGAATGGCTCTACTTTACCTTCACGCGATTCAATTATACTATTTCTCTCCTGATTTAATGCCTTCTTTTCTATTTGAAGTGCGATCAGTTGATTGCTATCGGAAACTTGTATGAATTGCTTTTGCAGTTGCTCCAACTTTAAATCGATGGAGGTTAGCGCTTGGTTTTCTTTGTTGAGGTAACTCTTGTTTAGGTAAAAGCCTAAAGCAATACCAATGATCAAAGTAATGATAATGTACAGCGTTAATTTGCTTTTCTTTTCAGGCACATTTGATACTTCCATATACGCTTATTTAATAGCCAAATCTCAGCCTTTACCCTTAACAGGAATGCGCAATATAAATGAAAGTATCCTATAGTTCGATCAATTTTCTGAATGACGGCTGATATCCAAAAGAAATTAAATAGAGGGAAGAAAAAGGATGATGAGGTAATGAGTATCTACTTGAAAATGATACTCCCCATCGAAACGTCAAGATCAAATGACAGCGAATTTTTTGCATCTGCAGTATAGGAAGCGTTCGCGAATGTATTTTCGCTGATCTTCTTCAAGCCTGCTGGCATGGTGACACTGCATAGCCATGAGTCGTGAATTTTAACCAGGACAGGAGTGTCATTAGAAGGGAGAATGATCACTAAGTTGCCAGCCCCCACACTCCCTTTAATAGTATTACTGATCAGTGGCTTGTTACTGAAGTCAAGCATCATATTGCCAAATCCAACATCTGCCTTTACAACACGTGTGCGTGAAAGATTAATATTTTTAACATTCACAGAACCCAAATCTACCTTTACAAAAAAAGTATCCATATCGATTTGATTTTCTATGGATGAATTATAACCAACATTGACATTGGCACTTCCAGTATTGATTTTTAATTTTTTAATGGACAAACCAGAAAGATCTACGTTTGCATTTCCCATTCCATATTGAAGCTCCAGGAAATACGGCTTGTCATCGGTGAGGTACATCTTCCAAATCTTATCAGCTGATTCGGTCTCAGAGGATCCAAAGAAACTGGTAGAAATTGATCTGCTTAAACTACCGGATTGAACCTCCTCAAGATCAAGTGTGATTTCGCACGTTTTGCCTTTTATTTCTTTACGAAAAGTGTGTGAATAATCTGTTTCAGTTTGGTTACTGAATACATTCAGTACTTCAGGGTTTTGGCTTGGTTTGATGTAGCAATTCCCACTATTTGCCTTTAGACAGAGTTTAATATCCTCGCATGAGGGTGAATCTTCAACCGTAAATTGCTTCTTTATTTGACCTATTGACAATCCTGCCAGCGCCATCCCGCAACACGTTAACCAAATCTTTCTATGCATGTTGAATAGTTACGAACCTCTACTAGTTAAGTTACGAAGTGTAAGTTTTAAGCCAAAAAAGGCAAAAAAAATACCCGTGTAACTTGAGTTATACGGGCTAATAAGTAAATGGTTATAATGATTGTTAACTAAAAACCTCTTTCATTCTTTCAAAAAAGCCTTTTTCGTTTGCATCTGGGCTCGGTTCAAAGTTTGGAGAACTTCTCAAGCTTTCAAGTTTGGTCTTCTCTTCTGACGAAAGCTTCTTAGGAGTCCAGACATTAATATAAATCAGCTGATCACCTGTATCATATCCATTAACATCCTTTAATCCTTTGCCTCGAAGACGAAGTACCTTGCCACTTTGAGTACCAGCATCAATTTTAATCTTCACTTTGCCACCCACAGATGGAACTTCCAATGTTGTTCCGATGGCCGCATCTATAAAACTGATATACAGATCAAAGACCAGATTATTTCCGTCTCTTTTCAGAAACTTATCTTCATGCTCTTCAACTAAAATCAATAAATCTCCGGCTACCCCACCGGGTGCTTCATTGCCTTTACCAGCCATGGATAGCTGCATTCCATCGGCCACACCGGCTGGAATTTTTACACTGATAATTTCTTCTTTTGAAACCAGTCCAGAGCCGTCAACACCGGGAGGACGGTTCTCGATAATTTGTCCGGAACCATCACAAGTAGAACAGGTACTAGCCGACACCATTTGCCCCAACATTGTGTTGACTACCTTTCTCACCTGGCCAGCACCTTGACAAGTCTGGCATGTCTTAAAGGTTACACCTTCTGCCCTAACCAAGCGGTTCACTTTTATTTTCTTCTCTACTCCACTCGCTATTTCTTCTAGCGTAAGCTTAAGTTTGATGCGTAGATTAGATCCTTTGCGTTGTCTCTTACCACTGCTGCGTGAATTACCTCCTCCAAAGAAACTATCGAATGGACTACCACCGCTTCCGAATATATCTCCAAACTGACTGAAGATATCATCCATGTTCATGTTGTGACTGCCACCAAAACCGCCACCAGAACGTGAATGGCCAAATCGATCATATTGTCCACGCTTGGTGGAATCACTCAATACTTCGTATGCTTCTGCAGCTTCTTTAAATTTTTCTTCGGCTGCTTTATCTCCCTGATTTTTATCGGGGTGATATTGAATGGCAACTTTTCGGTACGCTTTTTTTACTTCTTCTGCTGAAGCCGATTTGGTTACACCCAGTATTTCGTAATAATCTCTCTTTGTACTCATTTCACAAATTGAATATTGAATTTATGGGTTAGACTTTAGATTGATACTTCATTCTAAATCGTATCCCCATTTAAAACTTCGAATGTTAAACTTTAAACAGCACTTAACTTCCTACCACTACTTTAGCAAACCGAATAACTTTATCATTCAGTAAATAGCCGCACTCTACAACATCTACAACCTTACCTTTCAGTTTTTCATCAGGTGCAGGGATCTGAGTGATGGCTTCATGAAAATCTGCATTGAAGTCAGAGCCTGTCTTTACATCCATGATCTTCACACCATATTGTTCTAATGTCTTCTTGAATTTATTCTGAATTAAAAAAACACCTTCAAGGTCTTTATCATTTTTTTCTTTCAGCGATTTTTCTGCACGATCAAAATCATCAGCAACAGGCAGCAAATTCTTCAGCAATTGTTCATTGGCTGATTGAATCATTTCCAATTTCTCTTTAGCCGTTCTGCGTCTGAAATTTTCAAATTCAGAATAAAGTCTAATGAACTTATCCTTTTGTGTGTCTACTTCGTTTTGAAGCATCAACAATGCATTTACCTGATTATTTTCGGGTGATTGAGGCTCATTTTCTGCCGCTGACAGATTTTCGGCTTCCTGGCCGGTTTCTGAAATAACTTCTTCGTTTTCTTTCATTTCGTTTTCATTGGTCATGTTTTCCATGGACATAACGGCTTAAATTTTGAATTAGGGCAAAGGTCAACAATTTTGCCAAAGGCATTGCAATGCCAAACTGGCATTGTTAAAAGAGGATTTCTTAAGTCAATAATTGTAATTGGTGCTTATATCAATCAGCCAGAGACATCAGTTAGTCTGGCAATTAATGCAAGCTCGTCCAAATAAGATCTTTTAGCTCCATGATACCTTGATTGGTAAGGGAGGAAATAAAAACATGGGGCAACTCCGTAGGGACTTCACGCGTCATTTCAGCTTTCAGTTCATCGTCCAACATATCCACTTTAGATATGGCGAGTATGCGTTTCTTATCCAGCAATTCGGGATTGAATTTGCGGAGTTCACTTAACAATATTTCATATTCTGCCTGAATGCTTTTCGCATCGGCTGGAATTAAAAAGAGCAACAATGAATTTCGTTCGATGTGTCGCAAGAATCGAATACCTAATCCTTTACCTTCGGCAGCGCCTTCAATAATTCCAGGAATATCAGCCATTACAAATGACTTGTCATTTCGATACGACACTACACCAAGATTGGGAGTAAGTGTAGTGAATGCGTAGTCGGCAATTTTTGGTTTAGCAGCAGAGACTACGGAAAGCAAAGTAGATTTACCTGCATTTGGAAAGCCAACTAAACCAACATCAGCTAATAATTTCAGTTCAAGAATAATCCATTCTTCTATTCCTGTTTCACCCGGCTGGGCGTATTGTGGAGCACGTTGTGTAGAGGTAGCGAAGTATAAATTACCGCGACCACCACGACCCCCTTTTGTTAAAATATGTTCTTGTCCGTCTTCGGTAATTTCACAACGTATTTCTCCTGTCTCAGCATCTTTTGCTATTGTGCCCAAGGGGACATCAATGTATTCATCTTTGCCATAGGCACCCGTGCGATTTTGTTCTTCGCCTGCATTACCCGGTGTGGCAATAATGTGTTTTCTATATTTTAAATGCAAAAGGGTCCAGAGTTGAGAATTACCCCTGAGAATAATGTGACCGCCTCTTCCACCATCGCCACCATCAGGTCCGCCTTTCGATGTGGTTTTATCACGGATAAAATGCAAATACCCTGCACCACCATGCCCGGAACGCGAGCAAAATTTTACATAATCGATGAAGTTAATTGAAGACAATGGCTGGTGTTTAGTGTATGGAACATCATAAACGATTTTTATATGTATCGTTTACGTGTAGTTTAGTTTTACTTTTTATCGAGTAGTGCGCAGATACTTTTAAAAATATCATCTACGTTACCTATTCCGTTTACGGTTTCTAATCTTCCTTGCTTTTCGTAGTAAGGCAACACGTGGATAGTTTTGTTGAAAAACTCATCAATGCGTTTGTTTAATTTTTCTTCTTCGTCATCAACACGATTATCCGTTGTTCTTCTTTTAGCAATGCGTTCGCGCACTTCTTTTTCAGTAACGTTCAATGCAATGACGTGATGAATATAAGTTCCCTGCGCCTTTGCAAAAGCATCTAACGCTTCGGCTTGTGCGACTGTGCGCGGGAAGCCATCAAACAAAAATCCTTTCGCACCCGGATTTTTATCAAGCTCTTCTTTTAACATGGCGATGGTGATCTCGTCTGGAACAAGCAAGCCATTGTTCATGATTTCCTTAACCCGTTTACCTAAGTCTGTATCGTTCTTGGTGTGCCAGCGAAACAAGTCGCCTGTAGAAATATGCACAAAGCCATATTGTTTAATGAGCTTTTCGCTTTGTGTTCCTTTGCCTGCGCCAGGAGGGCCGAAGAGTACCAGATTAATCATGAATGGGTTTAGTTTACGTTACAGTGGGCTTTTTAATTTCAATTAAGCTGACGAATATAGGGAATGATAATTCGATTTACGAATATGATCACTCGTTTTGACCTTGCAACTTGTAGATGTCTTTGGTGTTTCGTCCTAATCCATCATAGTCAAGGCCATAGCCTAGTACAAATTCATCTTCGATTTCGAAGCCTACATACTTCACTTCAATATTTTTTTCGCGTGCAGGCTTTTTTCGCAATAACGAAACAACCTCTACTGATTTAGTGCCACGACTTCGCAAATCATCTACAATTTTTTCCAATGTGAGACCGGTATCCACAATGTCTTCTATGATCACCAAATCCTGATTGAAAGAACTTTCTTCCAATCCGATCAGGGTGGTTAGCTGACCTGTTGTTTGTGTTCCCTGATAGGAAGAAATTTTTACAAACGATGTACGACAAGGTATGTCAATCTCTTTTATTAAATCAGAAGCGAACATGAACGATCCATTGAGGATAGGAAGAAAAACGGGTGTTTTGTCTTTATAATCTGCGCTAATCTGCTTAGCAAGAGCTTTTACTTTCTTCTGAATATCTACTTCAGCAATGAACTTTTCGAACTCTAACTCTTTAATTTTCATCCTTTTCCAACTTTCGGAGCGCAAAGATAGAAGAATTTAAAAAATGCAGAAGGTTTTGGTTAATCGTTATCCGTTAATCGTTAATCGATTAGTTATTAACGATTGTACTAATACGAATCATCCAAAGCAAAGGAGTTCTTTCGATACATCCATTGGCCTTGTGTGAAGTCTGGGAAATCAATTGTTTCTCCACCCAAACGAATGGATGTTTCAGAAAGAGGTGTAATGGCGCTCCAGGTTACAGCATCGTATACGTCCTGAGGTGTATTGGTTTTTCTTTTGATGGCTTCAACAAAAGCATGCAATACAAACCAGTCCATTCCACCATGCCCGGCACCGGCAGCATCACTTCCGTATTTTTTCCAAAGGGGATGATCGTATTTATCAAGCCAGGCCTGTGCTTCATCCCAACGGTGTGGTTGTTTACTTTGTCCTTCTATGTAAATTGATTTGTTTACATCCATCCAAATACCTTTTGTTCCTTGCACACGGAATCCTAATGAGTATGGCCTTGGAAGATTGGTATCGTGTTGCAGTAAAATAGTTTCTTCATTAGCGCATTTGATCATGGTGGTCACTACATCACCCAGCTTAAACTCTACTTTTGAATTCGAATGATTTTCTCCTCCTGTTTTCACCACATAGTCATGAAGCCCTCTTGCTTTAGATGAATACGAAACCAATTCAGTGAAACGATTACCTCTATTGATGTTGGCCATCATGGCAACAGGTCCGATGCCGTGAGTAGGATAAAGATCGCCATTGCGATGAACCGAATGTTGCGTGCGCCATTGTGCTTCTGAAAATCCATTCTCGCCAAACTCTGCTCCAATTCCCGGATCTGTTTTTCCATCATTAAATTTTATTTCTCGCAAATCATGTTGATATCCACCTTGTAAATGAACGAGCTCGCCAAAGATATTTTGTCGCACCATATTCAACACTGCCATAACATCGCGTCTGTAACAAACATTCTCTAGCATCATCAAAGGCATACCTGTGCGTTCAGATGTATGAACAAGTTCCCAGCATTCTTCTATGGTCATTCCCGTAATTACTTCACACCCAACATATTTTTTTGCATTCATTGCATCGAGGCACATTCGTGTGTGCCACTCCCATGGTGTGGCGATGATTACGCCATCAATGTTTTTATTCTCCAGAAGTTTTTTATAGCCAAGTGGACCATCCACAATAATCTGTGGCATGGGTTTATTGGATTTTTTTACAATCTCTTTACTCATATCGATCATAGACTGTTGCATATCGCAAATAGCAACAACCTCTACATCGTTTCGCATCAACGCAAGTTCAAGATGATTTTGTCCGCGGAAGCCAACACCTATAATTCCCAATCGCACTTTAGCTTCTTTGTCTTTTGCAAATAGAATAGTTGAATTCAACAGAGAGAAGCCGGCACTCGCGAGGGCGGTTGTCTTGATAAAATCTCTTCGGCTCGTAGAAAGTTTCATAGGTAGTTTGGTAATTATGATATCAAATTGATAAAACTAAGCAGCCAAAACAAGATTAGGCAAATGTATTTGTGATGAGTGGTATCACGATGGGGTATCATTGCAAATTCTCAAGAAAGAATTACGATCTTTTCTAGCTCGAAAATTTTGTAAATCAGAGATCTTTCATCAACCACCCATACAACTCAATCATTGTGTCGATGTCATGCTTGTGTACTTTTTCATTTGGCGTGTGAGCATTTGCTTCTGGCGCACCAACAAAACACCAATCAATAGGGTATGGTGAGGTTTGTATTTCACGCCCATCACTCGATCCCATTCCTTCTACTTCTAATTGAAAATCAATTTTTCTTTTGCGTGCAATTTCTATAATGCGATCGACATAAGTTTTTCTCGGAAGATTTCTATCGCGCATTGAAATGGCAACACCTTTTCCATGCTCAACACCATCTGAAACCCAGGTGATGTCAGAAACAAGTGCTTGCTTTACATTCCATTTTTTTGAAATGAATTTAATAAGGTAAGGCATTGATCCCCCTCCATGTTCTTCCCAACAACTAAAAGCGATCACACCGTCTTTTAAATTCTCAGCAACTTTCAATGCATTGTAAACACCAAGTCGGTTATCAAGGTAAGGCGATTGAACATATGATTTTGTATCGCGAAAGTTCGGCTTATAGGTAAGCGTGGTTCCGCGATCGATCACTCTTCCAAATTTATAGAATGCATGATTGTGCTCGTCAAGCTCTAACTCACATTCAATTGCCCCCAAGCTATCTTCACCGACCAGCCAGATACCTGTTTCCGCGTCTGGACTACCAATAGGTAAAAGTTGATTAAAGTATCGAACCGTAAACCCGATACTATCCATGTGTGCGAAAATTGCTGTGCGAGGTTTGCCAAACTTTAAAATAATACAATCCTGAAATTCGTCTCCATGAAAAATCTCTGGCTTTACTTTCCATTTTTTCATTTCCTTTTCGATATAAGAAAGCAAAAACTCTTTCAGGCGGATTTCGTTTCCGGAGGGAGCCTGGATTTTACAAAGCTGTTGAAGTAGTTTCATGGACAGATAAATTATTATAGAGTATTATTGCGCGTGCGCACGACATCATTCGTTCGGTGCACAACTTTATTCTAAATTTCGGTGAGAAAAAAATAACGGTAATAGTTTCAAGTATATGTGGGAAGAGGTTTTGAAAGTTGTTCCGGTATTTTTAGCAAGTATGGCCAAATTTTTCTTTGGCCCATTGGCAGGATATGCAGCGGGTCTGCCCATTGGTGTTACGATGATTGCTACAGTAGCAGGCATGATGGCCACTATATTGCTCTTTGCCTTCTTTGGCGAATGGGTTCACAAAAAATTTCCCCATTGGTTTGAGAAGAAGGAACAGAAACTCGAAGCGCCTGATTCCAGAATGACACGCATTTGGAAAAAGTATGGCTTGATTGGCATTGCGTTCTTAACACCCGTGCTTTTATCGCCTATTGGAGGAGGAATTTTTGCTGTAGCCTCTGGAAGCCCTAAAGGAAAAATTATTCTTTATATGTTTATCAGTGCGCTCTTCTGGGTTGGCATTCAAACCGGATTGGTATACTATGGTTTTGATGCCCTTAAAGAATTGGATCTTCCGTTCTTTAAATAAAAATGTTAACCGCAGAGAACGCGGAGTTACACAGAGGGTTTTGCTGAAGTATTGAGTTAGCGTATAAACCACAAGATTCAGTTATTGCATCTTGAAATTAGCTCTGCGTTCCTTAGCGCCCTCTGCGGTTAAAAACTATTTAACATCTTCATCCGGCAACATTTCAATATCACGGATTAGTACTCTCTTCGCAATGGCTTTACCTGTTTTGGTAGCGGCCAATCCACCCAGTGCAGTTTCTTTGTAGCGCGTTTCCATGCTTGCACCAATCTCACCCATCGCTTCAATTACTTCATCAACGGGAATAACACTGCTTACGTTTGCTAATGCAATTTGCGCTGAGCTATTGGCAATGGCAGCCGCGCTGGCGTTGCGAACAACACAAGGTATCTCCACTAATCCTGCAACAGGATCGCACACCAATCCCAACATGCATTGAACCGTTATTGCAACAGCATTAAAAATCTGATCGATGTCTCCATCTAAACAATATACAATTGCTCCTGCACCCATCGCTGCAGCGGTTCCTGTTTCTGCCTGACAGCCACCAACGGCTCCTGATATAGAAGCTTTCTGTTCCATAATCAAGGCAATGCCAGCGGCAATCAACATCGCTTCTAAAATTTTTTGATCTTCTATGTCATGAATCTCTTGTAAGGTAAATAACACACCGGGCATGATACCACTTGCCCCGGCAGTAGGTGCAGCCACTACGCGACCCATACATGAATTAACCTCTTTGGCCGCAAGCGCACGCGAAATAAGATTCTGAAATTCTTTTGAGAGAACAGCCTTAGGATATCGATATACTTTCTTCGCTCCATTGTTGATCATTCCTGATCGTGATGTCATGTCTTCTTCTAATCCGGTGCGCACAGCATCTTTCATTACAGCCAAGGCATTGGCCAGGCCATCCATGGTTTCTTGCCGGCTGCGATTTTTTTGCTCTTGTTCATATTCCAGCACAATATCACTTAGCGACATATTTTTTTGGCCGGCATATTTTTTCCAATCCTCAAATGATTCAAATAGAAAGGCCATAATTTAAGTTCGAAGTTATAGGTTCAAAGTTCGAGGTTGAATGCAAAATTCAGGTATTGGCACTGCAATTCAAACGATTGCGTAAAGTATTTGGTTCAGTGTCAATCTTCTGGTTATACTTGAACCATAATGTCGCGATATTTTATCTTCTTTCTTTTTATTTTTTCACCGGGTTTTGCTCAGGAAAAAAATTTATGGAATGTGTTAGCCGATGTTTCGTTCCAACAAAAAAAAGATAATGCTGGGTATTCTATTGAGACACCTGTTTTTGGGATACATCTCAAAAAACTTCATGGACAAAAAATAGTATTGAAAGGATACATTATTCCATTACAGGAACTTGCAGGACAAAGTAAGTTTATGCTTTCATCGCTGCCCTTTAACCTTTGTTATTTCTGCGGAGCAGCAGGACCAGAAACCGTTGTGGAGGTTGAATCGAAAACAGAAATAAAATTCGTAACCAGGCAAGTTCAGATGGAAGGTATTCTGATTCTAAACGATAAAGATCCGGATCATCACATCTATATTTTAAAATCGGCACGTCAAATTTAACAACGTATGAAAAAAATATTTTTAACCATTCCGCTTTTTCTATTTCTCATTGTTGCTGTCGCACAGACGCAAGATGAATCCGCCATTAAACAAATTTTTGATGAAGCGCTTACAAAAGGTAAGTCATATCAATGGCTTGAATACTTATCCACGAAAGTGGGATCACGTTTAAGTGGATCGCCCGGTGCAGCTGCTGGAGTTGAATTTACGCGCCATGAAATGGAAAATTATGCAGACACGGTTTGGCTTCAGCCTGTTATGGTACCGCATTGGGTTCGCGGACAAAAGGAAATTGGACGTGTGGTGAACTCCAAAAAAGTGGGCACGGTAGAAATGAATGTTTGTGCTTTAGGCGGATCAGTCGGAACTGGACCTTCTGGTATTTCTGGAAATATTGTTGAAGTGAAGGACTTTGATGAGTTGAAGCAAATGGGAGAGAAAAACATAAAAGGTAAAATTGTTTTTTTTAATCGCCCGATGGATGCTACGAAGATCAGCACATTCGCTGCTTACGGTGGCGCTGTGAATCAACGCGGATCAGGCGCAAGCGAAGCAGCAAAGTATGGTGCGATAGGCGTTGTAGTTCGGTCGATGGGTTTAAACCTTGAGGACTATCCTCACACCGGTGGATTGCGTTATGCTCCAAACATTCCACAAATTCCAGCCATTGCTATTGCAACACGCCATGCTGAAACATTAAGTAAACTATTGAAGGCCGATGCTACACTTCAGTTTTATTTTGAAACGCATTGTGTTACGCTGGCCGATGCACCTTCATTCAATGTGATAGGCGAAATAAAAGGGTCAGAATATTCTGATGAGATTATTGTTGTCGGTGGACATTTGGATTCCTGGGATTTAGCCCAAGGTGCGCACGATGATGGAGCAGGATGTGTGCAGGCAATGGATGTATTATACCTCTATAAAATACTGGGCATAAAACCGAAGCGTACGATTCGTGCTGTTATGTTTATGAATGAAGAGAATGGTTTGCGTGGTGGAATTGAATATGCAAAGCAAGCTGACCTAAAAAAAGAGAAACACATTGCTGCCATTGAATCCGATCGTGGAGGCTTTACACCGCGTGGTTTTTCGATGAGCGCAGACGATGCTGTCAAAAACAAAATTAAAAGTTGGAAGCCTTTGTTAGAACCTTATGGTCTTACTGATTTTAATCAGGAGGGAGGAGGAGCTGACATCGGACCGCTCGCACCTCAAGGTGTGCCGATGATCGGATTTCTTCCTGACTCTCAACGCTACTTCGATTATCACCACACACCGGAAGATACATTTGATAAAGTAAGCAAGCGTGAATTGGAATTAGGAACTGCTTCCATGGCCGCTTTGGTATATTTGATTGATACCTATGGATTAAAATAGAATGGCCCGATTAAGTATTGATCTTCCGGATGAATTTATTTTCGAGGCAGAAATTACTGTTCGCGCGTCTGACTTAAATTATGGCGGACACGTAGGCAATGATAGTGTACTCACGCTTTTTCAAGAAGCACGTATTTTGTTTTATCGACAAATAGGTTTTAAGAGTGAGCTTAACCTTGATGGTGCAGTTGGTCAGCTCATGTCTGATGCAGCAGTAGTGTATAAGTCTGAATCCTTTTTAGGAGATGAACTTATTATCCAAATTGCGGTAGCTGATTTTAATAAGTACGGATTCGATCTTCTTTATAAAATGAGCAACAAACAGACCGGTAAAGAAGTGGCACGGGGCAAAACAGGTATTGTTTGTTTTGATTATGAGAAAAGAAAAGTGGCGCCTGTTCCAGATGTTTTGAAGGTGAAATTGATTTAGCAAAGCTAAAATACAGTTCACGCAAAGGCGCGAAGAGAATGCCGCAAAGAACGCGAAGAAGTTACGGCAAGAACTAATCCACGCTTTTTGCTTTGTGCGCTTTGTATTTCAAACTTAGCGCCTTTGCGTGACCTGCATTATGACTTTGCTTTTCTCGTTGCTTTAAAAGGGAATCCATAACCACCTGTTGCGATAGTTCCGGTCATTGTTTCTCCGACAACGGTAGCATTAAAAACTAAATCGGTTCCTTGAAAATTAAAATTGCCCGCTGCAATGTTTGTGGTTTTATCAAAACTAAAATTCGTGAAAGGTATTTCTCCTTCACCTGATTTCATTGTCGCGGATAGTGCGCTTTCTTTTTCAGCAACTGACAACACCCCGGCATAATCGCCATTGGGAGTTCCGGTAATGGTATAGTCCCAATCACCAACAGGAGTAATGGCAACTTGTTTTGTTTTAACCGTGGCGCATGATGCTAAAGTGATTACAAGGAATAGGAAGACAATTTTTTTCATGGATTAAAAAGTTAAGAGTTAAAATTTATGATTTTGTGACTGTAAAATTATTCTTGTGCCCGATCCAGTAATTGCTGACTTAACTGCTTTGTTGTTTTTGCTCCAAGTTCTTTAAGACGTTCTGTTTTTCTTACGAGATTGTCTTTTCCTTCTACCAATTTATTCATAGCATCTTGATAACTGTTTTGCGAGCTCTTTATGTTGTTTCCTACTTTTGTAAGATCTTCTATCAGTGTGTGGAACTTATCATAGAGTGCCCCGGCTTGTCGGGCAATTTCTAATGCATTCTTATTTTGAAGATCTTGTTTCCAGATATAACCGATTGTGCGCAAGGTGGCCATTAAGGTAGAAGTTGAAACCAGTACAATATTTTTGTCCAGTGCCTTTTCAAACAAAGAAATATCTTCTTTCAATGCAAGTGTTAAAGCCGGTTCGTTTGCAATGAACATCATTACATAATCAGGTTGTGCTATTTCATACAAACTCTGATAGTTCTTTTCACCCAGCAATTTTATGTGAGAGTACACACTATCCAAATGGCTCTTTAGATACCTTATTTGTTCGACTTCTTCGGCTGCATTAAAGTAGTTGCTATATGCCGTTAACGAAACTTTAGAATCAAGCACTAAATATTTGTCATCGGGTAATTTAATGATGTAATCTAGTCGCTGATTTAAACCTTCTTCATTTTTGAAATTCTTTTCTTTGAAATAGTGAATATCTTTTTGGAGACCGGCTCGTTCTAAAATGGCTTCCAGTTGAATCTCTCCCCAGGTACCTTGTGTTTTGGAATCACCTCTTAAGGCTTTGGAAAGATTACTTGCTTCTTTTGTGATTTGTTGATTCAACTCTTTCAGATTGATCAACTGTTCGCGCATAGTAGAATGCCGATCAATATTTTCTTTGTTGGTTTGCTCTACCTTCTTTTCAAACTCTACTATTTTTTCCCCCAAGGGTTTTAATAAATCGCCAATGTTTGATTTATTCTGATCGGTAAACTTCTTACTCTTTTCTTCAAAAATTTCATTTGCCAGAATCTTAAATTCTTTTGTAAACTTTTCATTCAGATTTTCTAATTCGGTTTTCTGATCCTGTAATTTTTCTTGCAGGTTGCGATAGTCAGCTGTACTGGTTGAAAGTTTGGAGTTTAGTTCCAACACTATTTTGCGTTGAGCGTCCAAATCATTTTTTAATTCAGCAACCTGAACCAAAGCCGCTTTGGTTTTTTCCTGTTCGGATTTCGTTTTTTCTTGTTCTAACAAAAGAGCGGATGAATCAGACTGACGATCAGCAGAAAATTTATACCGTGCGATAAACCACGCAGCACCAAAGCCAACGAACAATCCTAAGGAGAGCAAAATAATTTCCATGGCCTAAAGTTATTGTATTTCTGTGGCCGAACAACAGCGAAACTTCAGACTTCATCCTGATAAATCTGAAAATCCTGAGTAGCTTTACAATCGGTAGATTGAGGGTGAAAAATTCAATTTTATGATAGAAACAATTACAACAAGTCAGGAAGCAATTGAATTAGAAGATAAGTATGGCGCACACAATTATCATCCGCTTCCGGTTGTATTGAGCAAAGGCGAAGGTGTTTTTTTGTGGGATGTAGAAGGTAAACGCTATTACGATTTTCTTTCAGCCTATAGTGCCGTAAACCAGGGGCATGGCCATCCGCGTATCATCAATGCTTTAATTGAACAAGCTAAAGAACTCACACTTACCTCTCGTGCATTTTATAATGACAAGCTTGGCTTGGCTGAGAAGTATGTTTGCGAATTGTTTGGGTATGAGAAGGCGTTGTTTATGAACAGCGGTGCCGAAGCGAACGAGACAGCGATTAAACTTGCGCGCAAATGGGGATACATGAAGAAAGGTATTCCGGATAACAAAGCCGTAATTGTTGGCGTGAAAAATAATTTTCACGGCAGAACAACCACCATCATTTCAGCGTCAACAGATGCATCTGCAAGGAGAGGCTTTGGGCCGTTTATGCCAGGTTTTGAAATAGTCGAATATGACAACGTTGCTCTCTTGGAAAAAGCACTTGCTAATCCGAATGTATGCGCATTGTGGATTGAGCCGATTCAAGGTGAAGCCGGTGTGTACATGCCGAAGGATGGATATTTGAAAGCAGCAGAAGATTTATGCCGCAAGCATAATGTATTGCTGATGATGGATGAAATTCAGACAGGCATTGCACGGACAGGTAAGATGCTCGCATCTGATCACGAAAATGTACGTGCTGATATTTTAATTCTTGGGAAAGCATTATCAGGTGGAGTGCTACCAATCTCTTTGGTACTGGCAGATGATAAAATCATGTTGTTGATTAAACCGGGCGAGCATGGTTCTACTTTTGGGGGCAATCCACTAGCAGCCGTAGTGTGTATGGAAGCATTGCAAGTGGTACGCGATGAGAAGCTTGCTGAAAACTCGCAGCGATTAGGCATTGTTTTTCGCGAACGCATGCAAGCCATCATAAAGAAAACGAACATGATTACCTTGGTTCGCGGAAAAGGTTTGCTAAACGCGATTGTAATAAACGACACTCCCGAAAGCGAAACAGCATGGAATATGTGTGTTGAATTTGCAAAGCATGGTTTGCTCGCCAAGCCAACTCACGGAAACATTATTCGTCTTGCTCCGCCATTGGTTATTAATGAAGAACAGATTCATGAGTGTTGTGATATAATAGAGAAGGTGGTGTTGGAGTTTGGGGAGTAGGAAAGATTGATTTAGGTATGAATTTTCTAACAACATATTTCCAACGGAATTATGTGTCAGTATACATTCTTGCGATGAGATTTAATGAAGAGTCATACGGACTTTAGCTACCTAACCTAACCCTATTTGTTATGGACAATACCCTCTGGGAAAAAATAGCTGCGTTCAATTTTGATGATCCAATGAGTGAGTATGGATTCTCAACGCGACTGGCCACAGAGAACTTCTGGACCATCGGCTTCACACAAAAGGCAATACTGGAGTACAAGAAGTTTATGTATCTGGCGGGTACATCTGATCTAATGGTTTCTCCTTCGGAAATTATTGACATCGTTTGGCATCAGCATCTTATCTTCACTCAATCATATTCTGATTTGTGCAACATCATTGGAAAGAACATTCAGCATATTCCGTCTACCCACAATAAAGAAGACTTCGAAAAATTTAAACTTGCCAAACACCGGACAAAAAAACTCTACAATGAAAACTTTGAAGCGCAGCCGCCAGAGATATGGGATTACTCTGATATGTATGAAACTTTGCACCTTCCAAAATCACAATTCAAAATCCGAACCTTTATAATTTTTGGCATTCTCTCGTTCATTGCCTTATTACCTCCACTTTACTTTTTACTTAAACCGGCTTATCTCCAAATTCAGAATCCCTATTTCTTACAAGGCTATATAGCGTTGATCTTTCTGAGCTTTATCGGACTGCGGCTTTACAATAAATCATACCTTATTACTATTGTCAAAGCATTTAAACCCTACTCCTTCATTCATCAATTGAATCCTTTTGAGTTGGTGTATTTAAAGACCCAGCAACTGCAGAATGTAGTTCACGGAAATGTAGATACTCTGGTTAAAAAAGGTACGATCGTAGTGAAGAGCGAAAAGCTGAAGTTGAAGGATGAAGTTTCAGCAGACAACATAGAAGAGTTTACTATTATTGAATCACTGAAACATTTGGGCAATGTTCCATATGAACCACTACTCAAACAGTTGCTTCAAAAACCAATCTTCAGCATGGTCGCCAATTCTATGGATGCTTTCAAAAAGTATTTTATCAAATCGAAATCCTTTGGAAAATTGTTCTATCTGAATTTTGTAATCCTTTCTATCGTATTGATGCTTGGCCTTCTCCGTCTCGTTACTGGAGTTTTACGAGATAAACCCGTTGATCTCATCGCTTTGATTCTTATTATTCAGGCTATTGTTGTGATTACGTTCTTATGGCGACTTTCAATGCTTGTTTGTATTGATACAGTTCCACGATTTTATAAGGAAGAGATATTACCGGCAAGGGAAGATCAAAAAAATTGGGACTGGCAATATTTTTTAATAGGCACAGCCATTCTATCGCCAGCCTTTGTTCCAATGGCGAAACTTAGCAATTCGAGTAGTTCCGGTTCCGATAGCAGTTCCTGTAGTTCCGGCTGTGGAAGTTCCTGCAGTAGTTGTGGTGGATGTGGAGGAGATTAGTAAATCGTATAATCATGCATTATAATGAATCAGGAATACACCGCAGAAAAAACATTTGATAAAATTGGCTTTTCAGAAGACCCGCTTCCTGTTGGGGAATACGAAAACTGTACATTTTTAAACTGTGATTTTTCTAATTCGAATCTGGCCGAAATCAAATTTATGGATTGCACATTCGAAAGTTGCAATCTCAGCATGGCCGTATTTATGAAAACAGCTTTGCAAAACGTTACCTTCAAAAATTGCAAAATGCTCGGGCTACATTTCGACAACTGCAGCGAATTTGGTTTGTCTGTTAGTTTCGACAATTGCAATCTCAATCACTCGTCTTTCTTTCGAACAAAACTAAAAAGGACAATCTTTAAGAATTCCAAACTTCAGGAAGTCGATTTTACTGAATGTGATTTAAGCAGTTCCGTTTTTACTAACTGCGATCTGATGAACGCGACCTTTGATAATACGATTATCGAAAAATCAGACTTTCGTACGTCTTTCAATTATTCTATTAATCCAGAGACAAATCGAATTAAAAAAGCTAAGTTTTCTTTAAGCGGTCTTCACGGACTTTTAGATCGATACGATGTTGAGATTGACTTTAAAAGTTGAGCGCGAATGGAGTGTAGGGTTGAAATATTATCAGATAAAAAATTGATAGGCAAGCACATGAAAATGTCGCACGCTGATAATCAAACTTTTGAATTGTGGAAAAGTTTTATGCCAAGAAGAAAAGAAATAAGAAACAGCATCGGTACGGATTTATTTTCAATGCAAGTTTATTCGCCAACCTATGATCCCACGAAATTCAATCCTAATGAAGTTTTTGAAAAGTGGGCGGCTATGGAAGTCACCGATTTTAATTCTATTCCAGATGAAATGGAAGCCGTCACATTGATTGGCGGATTGTATGTCGTCTTTCTGTATCAAGGTCCGGCAAATTCCGGGTATAAGGTATTTCAATATATTTTCGAAAGTTGGATGCCCAATTCAAAATACCTGTTGGATAACAGACCCCACTTTGAAATTCTGGGAGAGAAATATAAAAATGATGATCCTGATTCGGAAGAAGAAATTTGGATACCTATTAATAAGAAGGGTGATCGTATTGTATAATTTTTTTGCTTTTCAGAATTGTGCTGTGAACAGCATTTAAAATTGTAACTGCTTTACCCACCTTCACCCCTCTATTTTAAATCATATAAGTAACAATCGGTGTGTCTTTCAGAAATTCAGATAAGTTTGAATTTATCTTTCGTATTTTTCGCCATCCATACTCATAGCTTCAGATGCAACAGAATGACTCTGCTTTTATAAAGGCAATTACACAAAAAAAATTGGACTATACTCCCGTTTGGCTCATGCGGCAAGCGGGGAGAATTCTTCCTGAATACAGAAAGGTAAGAGCTCTTGCTAAAGATTTTAAAACCCTTGTTAAAACTCCTGAACTCGCAGCAGAGGTAACAATTCAACCAGTTGATATTTTAGGCGTAGATGCAGCTATAATATTTTCAGATATTTTGGTAATCCCGGAAGCCATGGGATTGAATTATGAGATGGAGGAAAGCAAGGGGCCGATCTTTCCTAACCGTATTTCTTCATTATCCGATTTATTAGAAATACATATTGCAGAAGCGGATGAGCTTACCTATGTTTTAGAGGCAATTAAAATTGTTAAGAAGGAACTTAATGGACGTGTACCTTTAATTGGTTTTGCTGGAGCGCCCTGGACAATCTTTGCCTATATGGTAGAAGGAGGTGGCAGTAAAACGTTTAGCAAAGCGAAGCAAATGCTGTACACTCAACCGGCTTTATCTCATCAGTTGTTGGAGATGATAACCTTAAGCACGATTAACTATTTGAAAGCACAGATTCGTGCAGGTACAGACATCGTTCAGATTTTTGATTCATGGGCAGGTATTTTAAGTCCGGATCAGTATTCTGAATTTTCTATGAAATACATTTCTAGAATATGTGATGCTATCGATGAGGCCCCGAAGATTGTGTTTGCCAAAGGAGCATTTTTCGCCAGAGCTTCAATGAATGAAATCAAATGCGAAGTAGTTGGGCTCGATTGGAATATGGATATAAGAGAATCCAGAAAGCTCATGTCCGGCAAAGTATTGCAAGGTAATCTTGATCCTTGTGCGTTATACGGCTCGTATGACAGCATAAAAAAAGAAACAAAAAAAATGCTGAATGATTTTGGTCCTGCTAAACACATTGCCAATCTTGGGCACGGCCTCTATCCCGACATTGAAGTTGATAAGGTGAAATGCTTTATTGATACGGTGAAGGAATACAGCGCAACCATGTCCAAATAATGCTGATCAAAACCCTCTTTTTCTGCGTTCTAGTTTCCCATGGACTTACTCAATCATGCTTGGCCCAGAATCTTGTACTCCTTCCAAGCGAAATGTTAAAGTTGGTGCCTGGTCGGGTTAAAGGTTTTCAAAATACGATTGAGCCAAAAGCCTCGCAGATACACATAGGTACGCTTACCTATTCGCTTTGTGAAATGAATCTCTTCAGTGGTAAAAGAACGGTAAAGATTCTTCTTTTTGATTTCAAAGAGGCATCTATCATGTACAATCAGGCCACCCGAAACTGGAACACTCAGCCCATTATCGAAACAGATTCATTGGTAGAGCGTTCACTTGAACTAGCAAATTGCAAGGGCTGGGAGTCAGCCAGTAAAAAAAGTAAAACCACAAAATTATTTTTGGGGATATCCGATCGGTTTTTTCTTACGATAACCGGAGAGAATGTTGCGCTTGATGAATTAAGATTAATTCTGGATACTTTCCCATTGAGCGAATTTCCCAAATAAATCAGGATCAGCTCGCTAACATTTTCAATAATGTGCTCAGTCTAGCTTTCAAAATTCTTCTGTCAACAATAAAATCAAGGAAGCCGTGCTCCAGGACGAACTCAGAACTTTGAAATCCTTTTGGAAGATCCTTACCAATCGTTTCGCGGATAACGCGCGGTCCGGCAAAACCAATAAGCGAACCGGGTTCGGCAATATTAAAATCACCCAACATTGCATAAGATGCAGTAACCCCTCCCGTTGTTGGGTCAGTCAATAGGGATATGTAAGGAATTTTTGCTTCCTCTAACAACGCAATCTTGGCTGAGGTCTTTGCCATTTGCATGAGTGAAAGTCCGGCCTCCATCATGCGTGCACCTCCTGATCTTGAAATCATCAGGAATGGCTTTTTGTTTTTCAAACTGTGATCCATGGCGCGTGCAATCTTTTCACCTACAACAGATCCCATTGAACCTCCAATGAAACTGAAATCCATGCAGGCAATTGTAATGTCAACACCATTCATCTTGCCATAGGCGGTGCGGACAGCATCTTTAAGTTGCACTTTTTCCTGAGTTTCTTTTATTCGTTTTGGGTACGGCTTGGTGTCTTTGAATTTTAATGGGTCTGCTGACTCCATATTTTCATCAAGCTCTGTAAACTGATTACCATCAAAAAGGATTTCGAAATATTCCTCAGATCCAATGCGGACGTGGTACTCTTCTTCAGGAACTACATAGGCATTGTTTTTCAGTTCACGTGTATGAACAATCTTACCAGCTGGTGATTTGAACCAAAGGCCGTCTGGTACTTCTCTTTTTGATTCTGTGGGGGTAAGTATTCCTTTATCGCTTCTCTTAAACCAAGACATAATTTGAACCTGTTTTTGAAAATCGTCCCTTGTGGATTGAATTTTTTTGAATACGCTCTTTAGCAGGCTGACAAAGTTATTAATTATTTAATAGTATGCTAAAGAGCCAAATTGAGTGTCTTTGCTATATTTTAGCAAAGACTGATACAAACAAAAATGCCATCCTACTACTTAAGAGCAAGATGGCATTTTTATATAGTTTGGATCTTATAATTTTTCTTTGATACGGGCAGCCTTACCATGCTTGCCTTTCAGGTAATTCAATTTTGCTCTGCGAACATCACCTTTTTTCAATACTTCAATTTTATCAATTGAGGGTGAAACTACAGGGAAAATACGCTCAACACCCACTCCGTTCGAAACCTTTCTTACAGTGAAAGTCTCTCCGTTTGTGTTACTTCCTCTGCGCTGAATAACAGTGCCTTGGAACTGCTGGATTCTTTCCTTTGCGCCTTCCTTTATTTTAACATGGACATTTATGGTATCTCCAGGGCCAAAGCTTGGGTGCTTTTCACGGGATGCTGCAAGTTCTTGCTCTACTAGTTTAATTAAATCTGCCATGACTCGATGGTGTTTTAAAAATTGGACTGCAAAGATAGAAAAGAGAAGGCAGTAGACAATAGGCTGATAGTAAAATACTCTGGAAATTACCTGCTCAGTACTTAGAACCTTCCATTTTAATGGCCTTTCAACAAATCGGGTCTACGTTTTTGGGTTCGCTCCAAGGATTTTTCCATCCTCCATTGGTCAATTTTGGCTTCATGTCCAGATAAAAGTACTTCTGGCACCTGCCAGTTCTTGTATTCTGCCGGGCGAGTATAAACTGGTGGGGCTAACAAATTATCTTGAAAGGAGTCACTAAGAGCAGAAGTCTCGTCTGATAGAACACCTGGAATTAATCGAATGGTGGCATCAGCAATTACCGCAGCAGCCAATTCACCGCCAGATAAAACATAATCTCCAATACTAATTTCCCTTGTGATTAAGTGTTCTCTGACCCGTTCATCAACACCTTTATAATGTCCGCAAAGTAAAATCAGATTCGTTTTCAGGCTCAATTCATTGGCAATGGATTGATTGAACAATTCACCATCTGGGCTCATGTAAATGATATCATCGTACTGCCGCTTTGACTTTAAATCAGAGATGCAGTTGTCGATCGGCTCGATCATCATCACCATACCAGCACCGCCACCGAATGCGTAATCATCTGTGCTATGATGTCTGTTAGTCGAATATGGTCTTAGATCAATAACATTTACAGTTACCAGACCCTTTGTCTGAGCACGTTTCAATATTGAATCCGAAAAAGGACTTTCAATTAGTTTGGGAAGGCAGGTAATGATATCAATGTGCATACTCAAATATCCAAAAATCCTTCAGGAAGATTAACCGTAAACCGCTTTTTGCGCTTATCAACATTTTGTATGAATGGGCTATTTAATGGAATAAGAATTTCTTTGCTATTGTGATCCAGAACAAGCATAGGATTCGGTCCTTCATCCATTACCTCTTTAATTACACCTATCAGTTCATTAGACTCATCGTAAACCTCGAAGCCAGTTACCTCATCAGGATAAAACTCTCCTTGTTTTAATTTCGCTCTTTCAGGCTTAGGAATATAAATACCTTGTCGGGATATCTCACCTGCCATTTCCAACGAATTAATGTCTTCAAATTTTACGAAAGCCTTTCGTCCACGAACGGAGATCCCTTCAATAAAATATGGAACTAAACGATTATCCTTTTCCAGAAAAACAGATTGAAGTGATTCAATATCCGCTGGTATACCGGCATCCAACGAAATCGTGACCTCACCCTTCAGGCCGTGAGGTTTTAAAATGAAACCGATTTTTAGGGCAGATTTAATTTCCATAATCTCAATAAACAAAAATGCCATCCCGCTTCAGCAGGATGGCATTTAAATATTTACAATTCAAATTAAGCTTGTTCTTCAGTTGCTTCAGCTGCAGCTTCCGCTGGAGCTTCAGTAGCAACAGGAGTAGGAGCAACAATGTTTTTCTTGCGAATTGCTTCTGCGCGTGCTTCCTTAATCTTAGTTTCAGCTTCTTTGCGAGACTTAAGATCAGCTTGCTTAGACTGACTAAGAGTAGAACGTTTTGCTTCAATTTTAACATTCTTAGTTGATACCCACTCTGCTAACTTACTATCAGCTTGCTCTTGAGTGATTGCACCTTTGATAACACCAATCTGAAGGTGTTTTCTCATCATCACACCGCGGTAAGAAAGCATAGCTTTAACCGTGTCTGATGGTTGAGCTCCATTCATCAACCAAGTGAATGCCTTTTCGTCATTCAATTCGATTGTTGCTGGGTTTGTGATAGGGTTATAAGTCCCGATCTTTTCAATAAAGCGACCATCACGTGGTGCCCTGGCATCTGCTACGACTACATCGTACAATGCGAGTTTTTTGCGCCCTCTGCGGGCTAATCTGATTTTAACCATTGTTTAACTTTTAAATTTTTGGATCTCGTCCATTTTTTAGGATCGCAAAGATAATGGAAATTCTGTGCAGGACAATCTCAAGAGCGAAGAATGCTCAAGTTGTTGACTATTAGGTTACATTTGCCTACGCGATTATTCGGTTTTTTTAAATAAAACACGTTCTATACATTTGTTGACCACATTTTATAATCATGGATAAATATTCATACATCTCAAATGCAGAAGTCGGTTATGTAGACCAAATGTACCAAAGCTACAAAGCTGATCCGAACACGGTTGATGCAACCTGGCAAAAATTTTTCGAAGGTTACGATTTCTCTTCTCAACGCTATGGCGCTAACGGAGATGCGGGTACCGGAGAAGATTCGCTCTCCATTAAAGAGACGCAAGTAAGGAACTTGATATTTGCGTATCGATCCTTTGGCCACTTAAAATCAGATACTAATCCCGTTCGTGCACGGAGAAACCACCACGTAAATTTAGATCACAAAAGTGTTGGACTAACCGATGCAGATTTGGATTCAGAGTTTGATGTGGGTGCAGAAATCAGCATGGGAAGAACATCCCTTCGTAAAATCATTGAAAGATTAAAAATAATTTACCTCGGACCTATTGGCTTCGAATATAACTTTATTCGTAATGACGAAATTCGGCAATGGTTTTTTCAGAAATGCGAAAAAGAGTATTTCAACTACAATCCCGCTGTTGAAAATAAAAAGAGAGTGTTGTCTAAATTAAATGAAGCAGTTGTTTTTGAAAACTTCCTTCATACCAAATTCCTTGGGCAAAAAAGATTCTCATTAGAAGGTGGGGAAAATACAATTCCAGCTCTCGATACTATTATTAATAAGGCAGCTGAACTTAATGTAAAGGAAGTTGTCATCGGTATGGCGCACCGAGGTCGATTAAACGTACTGTCTAATATATTAGGTAAAACCTACGAACAGATTTTTACTGAGTTTGAAGGTAATGTAAGCCCTGAACAAACTATGGGCGATGGTGATGTAAAGTATCATTTAGGGTATTCCAGTCACATCAATACACCTTCTGGAAAAAAGATCTATGTTAAACTGACACCAAACCCTTCTCACCTTGAAGCAGTTGATCCACTAGTGATTGGTTATACGCGTGGACAAATTGATGACGAGTATCAGGGGAACTTGTCAACTGCCATGGCGATTTTGATTCATGGTGATGCAGCGGTTGCCGGACAAGGCATCGTCTATGAAGTAGTGCAAATGTCAGGCTTGCCTGGGTACACCACCGGAGGAACGATTCACTTCGTAATTAATAATCAAGTTGGGTTTACAACGGATTATGACGATGCGCGTACCAGTATTTATTGTACGGATATTGCAAAGATTGTTGATGCCCCTGTCCTTCACGTAAATGGAGACGATGCGGAGGCAGTGACATTCGCTTCTAACCTTGCCGTTGAATACAGACAAAAATTCGGAAAGGATATTTTTATTGACTTACTGTGCTATCGCAGACATGGGCACAACGAAAGCGATGAGCCGAAATTCACTCAACCTAAATTATATAACATCATCGCGAAGCATGAAAACCCGCGCGAAATTTATGTGAAGAAATTAATTGAGCGAGGAGATGTTGATGCTGCACTAGCAGATGAGATGGACAAAAAATTCCGCAACCAACTTCAAGACCGATTGAATGAAGTGAAGCAAAAGCCGCTTCCATATACACCTCAAAAGATGGAGGAGGAATGGGATCAAATGCGTTTTGCAAAGCCAGAAGATTTTGATCAATCACCTGCCACCAGTATTAAAGAGGAGTTGATTGAAAAGGTAGGTAAAGCACTGATCACTGTGCCGGAAGGATTTAAGCCTTTAAAGCAAATTGAAAAACTTTTAAAAGATCGTACAACCGCTTTTTTTGAAAGCAAAATATTGAGCTGGGCAGAAGCTGAGTTGCTGGCATATGGTTCCTTGCTTGCGTCAAAAACTCCAGTGCGTATGTCTGGACAAGATGTAAAACGCGGCACATTTTCACATCGTCACGCCTATTTCTTCGATGCCAATACAAACGAACCGTATTGTGGTTTAGATAATGTGGATAAGGATCAATCTAAATTTTATATCTACAATTCTCTTCTTTCTGAATTTGGTGTACTTGGCTTTGAATATGGTTACGCCATGTCAACGCCAAGAGCACTTGTCCTTTGGGAAGCTCAGTTTGGTGATTTTGTGAATGGTGCACAGGTAATGATTGATCAGTTTATTTCCAGTGCTGAATCGAAATGGCAGATGATGAATGGATTGGTAATGCTGTTGCCACACGGCTACGAAGGTCAAGGACCAGAACATTCAAGTTGTCGCCCTGAAAGATTTTTGCAGCAGGCTGCTGAATACAATATGGTTGTAGCGAACCCAACTACACCTGCAAACTTTTTCCATTTACTGCGAAGACAAGTATTGTGGCCATTCCGTAAACCGTGTATTGTGTTTTCACCGAAATCTTTATTGAGGCATCCATTAGTTGTTTCGCCAATGAAGGATTTTACTTCAGGTACATTTAATGAAGTGCTTGATGATGCAACCGTAACGGCTAAAGATGTAAAACGCGTAATACTCTGTTCGGGTAAAATTTATTACGATTTGTTGGAAGCCCAACAAAAGAGAAAAGTAAAAGATGCTGCCATCATTCGAATGGAACAATTGCATCCATTACCTGAGAAACAATTGAAAGCAGTATTGAAAAAATACAAAGATGTTAAGTTGGTTTGGGCTCAAGAAGAGCCTGCTAACATGGGGTGTTTACCATACATCATGCGTACAATGCCAGACTATAAAATTAGTTTTGTATCTCGTAAGGCGAGCGCTTCACCGGCAACTGGTTTTTCGAAAGTTCACAAAACGGAACAAGAGAAAATTGTTAACCAGGCATTTGAAATATAGAATAGGCATTAGTGGCAAGTATTTAGATGTTAGACTTCGCTATGAAGACCTTCAAGCCGGATACTTATAAATCGTAATTCGAAAATCAAAAATCTTAAATAGAGAATATGGCAATCCAAGTAAAAATACCGACTGTAGGCGAATCGATTACAGAAGTAACCATCGCTAACTGGCTGAAGAAGGATGGCGATTTAGTAAAGATGGATGAAATAATCGCTGAGCTGGAATCGGATAAGGCAACCTTTGAATTAACTGCACCACAAGCAGGTACTTTGAAAATTGTAAAACAACAAGGTGAAGCTGTTCCGATTGGTGGATTGGTGTGTGAGATTGTCGATGGAGGTGGAGCATCAGCCCCAGCGCCAAAAGAGGAAAGTAAAGCTGCAGCTTCTGCACCTACACCTGTTGTATCCAGTGGTGCACCAAAAGCAACCGGAGGTGTTAAAGAAATGAAAGTGCCTGCGGTGGGCGAGTCAATTACTGAAGTAACAATTTCCACATGGTTGAAAAAAGATGGCGATTTTGTAAAGCTTGATGATATCATTGCTGAAGTTGAATCAGACAAAGCAACGTTTGAGTTGCCTGCAGAAGCCAATGGAATCCTTCGCATTGTTGCTAAAGAAAAAGAAACATTACCTATTGGCGGATTAATTTGTAAGATTGAAATCACAGAAGGAGCAGCAGCAGCCGCTGCACAACCATCAACTCAAGCAGCTGATGTTGCCTCTGGAGATAAGACATATGCTGCAGGTCATCCTTCACCTGCCGCAGCAAAAATTTTAGAGGAGAAAGGAATTTCTGCTGGCGCGGTTCAGGGATCGGGTGTTGGTGGAAGAGTAACAAAGGAGGATGCCCAAAAAGCACAGACCGCTCCGGCATCAAAACCAGCTGAAGCAAAATCAGCAACTCCGGCTTCTGCACCAGCAATCTCTGCGGCAGGAGGTAGAAATAAGCGCAACGAGAAGATGACTTCATTGCGCAAAACAATTGCTAAGCGATTGGTTTCTGTTAAGAATGAAACAGCCATGCTCACTACTTTCAATGAAGTAGACATGAAGCCGGTAATGGATTTGCGCTCCCGATATAAAGATAAGTTCAAAGAAAAATATGGGGTGGGTCTTGGCTTTATGTCATTCTTCACAAAAGCGGTTTGTGTTGCATTGAAAGAATTCCCTGCTGTAAATGCCCAGATCAATGGTGATGAAGTGATCTATCATGACTACTGTGATGTGTCGATTGCAGTTTCTACACCGCGTGGTTTAGTGGTTCCGGTTATTCGTAACGCTGAAGGCTTGAGTTTTGATCAAATCGAAAATGAAATTATCAGACTGGCAACGAAAGGTCGCGATGGAAAACTTTCGATCGATGAAATGCAAGGAGGGACATTCTCTATTACCAATGGAGGTGTATTTGGTTCGATGCTTTCTACTCCGATTTTAAATCCTCCTCAATCGGCTATCTTAGGTATGCACAATATTGTTGAACGTGCTGTGGTTCAGAAAGGTGAAATTGTGATTCGTCCGATTATGTATCTGGCGCTTTCGTATGATCACCGAATCGTAGATGGAAAAGAATCGGTGAGTTTCCTCGTTCGTGTTAAGGAGTTACTGGAAGATCCAGGAAGATTAATTTTAGGAGTTTAGTTTCATAATCGAATATTTAGATCGGAAACGATGAATTGATTCACTGCCGATCTGAATATTCGATTTTTTATATCCCTCATCAAAAGAAAATCATTATGCAATACAACGTAACAGTCATTGGCTCTGGCCCGGGTGGATATGTAGCGGCAATTCGCTGCGCACAACTTGGTTTTAAAACCGCCATCATTGAAAAGTATAACACCTTAGGAGGAACCTGTTTAAATGTGGGTTGTATTCCTTCCAAAGCATTACTGGATTCTTCAGAACATTTTCACAATGCTGAACATACCTTTAAAGAACATGGTATCGATATACCAGCACCTAAAGTGAACATTGCGCAAATGATTAAACGGAAGGGTGATGTTGTAAAATCCAATGTTGATGGCATTGCCTTTTTGATGAAGAAGAATAAAATAGATGTGTTAACAGGTGTTGGATCTTTTGTTGATAAGAACACTATTAAGGTTACTGCTACTGATGGAAAAGAATCATCTGTTACAACGGATCACGTAATCATTGCAACCGGATCAAAACCTACACCGCTTCCTTTCTCTCCATTTGATAAGAAAAGAATCATCTCCAGCACAGAGGCACTTGTATTAAAAGAAGTGCCAAAGCATTTCATTGTTATTGGTGGGGGTGTTATTGGCATGGAACTCGGATCTGTGTATGCACGATTAGGTTCTAAAGTTACCGTGGTGGAATTCTTGGATAGCCTTATACCAACAATGGACGGAACTATGGGTAAGGAATTATTGAAGGTTGCTAAGAAAATGGGAATGGAAGTTTTCCTTGGACACAAGGTAACGGCTGTCGAGAATAAAGGAAAAGAAGTTGTAGTGAAAGCTGAGCCCAAGAATGGTGGAGCAGCGCTAGAATTTAAAGGTGATTATTGTCTTGTCAGCATTGGTCGCAGACCGTACACGGATGGACTTGGTCTTGATAAAATAGGTATTGAAACGGTTAAAGGACAAATACCTGTTGATGATCATCTTAAAACAAAAGTGGACAACATTTATGCGATAGGTGATGTTGTACGCGGTGCCATGTTAGCACACAAAGCAGAAGAGGAAGGTGTGTTTGTTGCCGAAGTATTGAAAGGACAAAAGCCGCACATTCATTATAATTTAATTCCTGGTGTTGTATACACGTGGCCAGAAGTAGCAAGTGTAGGCTCAACTGAAGAACAATTAAAACAACAAGGTAGAGCATACAAAGTAGGTAGCTTCCCATACAAAGCATTAGGTCGCGCCCGCGCCAGTATGGATCTTGATGGACTTGTTAAAGTACTTGCCGACAAACAGACTGATGAAATTTTAGGTATGCACATTATTGGTGCACGTGCTGCTGATATGATTGCTACTGGAGTTACCGCTATGGAGTTCCGTGCTTCAGCAGAAGATGTTGCACGCATGTCTCATGCGCACCCTACTTATATGGAGGGTGTGAAGGAAGCGTGTTTAGCAGCAACAGAGAACAGGGCGATACATATTTAGATATGGAAGTGCCAACGGAAGCTGAAAAATCAAAAAGAGAATCATTATCGCCTTCCCTTTTGGCATCTCTGTTCTATTCTTAACATTTTCCATATCAAAAAAATCAAGCCTGATATGTGTACAGAGTGTTCATAATTATATCAGAGGGGAGCTGAAAAATTTCAAGCGCAATGAACGGTGATATGCGGATGTAGTGCAAAACTTCAACTTGCTAGAATAGAATTATATAAAAGCAAAACATTAAGTTAGTTAACATCGTTGGCTCTCTTCAAAATTTTCTCAATCGTCAAAGAATCCTTTTTTAATGGTAACGATTGAGACAACTCAAAAAAATTTATATTTCTTTAACTTAACGTTAAACAATATTGCTTTACATTCGTTACTGATAGTATTACTATTATATGTAATAGCATGGCTCTATTAACCTTAAAACTCAACGAAAACCTTTACCTCCGTGATCCACAAAACACAGAGCTCGGCCAAAACATCCTTCAGCAAAGTGTAAAATTGATTGATCAATTAGGGTTTGAACAATTTACATTTAAGAAACTGGCTGAGGAAATTGGTTCCACCGAAGCAAGTGTCTATCGCTATTTTGAAAACAAGCATCGCCTTTTATTATATCTTATTGATTGGTATTGGACCTGGCTTGAACATCGTATGGATTTTAGTACACAGAACGTAAAGGATCCAAAAGAAAGGATGCGAATTTGTATCGGCTTATTGGCCGAAGAAAAAAAAATTGATCCTTCGTTCGGGTTTATTCAAGAACCAGCACTGCAACGCATCACCATTTCAGAATTTGATAAGGCATATCTTACCAAACAAGTTGATGCCGATAACAAAGAAGGGTTGTTCTTACCCTATAAATCGATATGCAAAAAGATAACGGGAATCGTTTTGGAGATTAATCCAAAATACGAATATCCTCACACACTGGTCAGCACCATGATGCTGGCGGCTAATCATCAGATATTTTACGCACAGCATCTTCCATCTCTTACAGACATAAAAATTAAATCCCGGGATTATTACGATACACTTCGTCAGTTTATGGAGGAATTAATATTGACAACGATCACAAAAAAGTAATACACTATGCTCGATAATTACCAGATCGTACGAATATTACACGAAGCATCGTTGATGCTCAAACATAATTTTGATTCGCATGCTTTGCGTTTCGTAGATGCGAATCAACGAAATTATGGTATTTCGGAATTCACGGAATTTAAACGCGACCTGATTGAAGCAGGAAGTAAGGTTAAATTTCTTTTTCTTGAATATCCCATTTTGGATAGCGAGTTCACTCAATTTATCAATGAAGAGAATGCTTGTGTTCTGGTGTTTGAAAAACAGGATGAGATTTTAACACCCATCTTGTTAAAAAAGAACAGAGGTAAAGTACAAGCCTTAAAAGTAGGTAAGCCAAATACTTCATTACAATTTGAGGATATTCTATCCAACAATTTGTATAAAGATGAAGAAGGAAGAGTATTGACATTTACCATTTTTCCATACAAAAGTCTGGTAAGCGAATATAGTTTTGATGAGACTCAGGAGGCAGAGAAGATGAGTCCGGTAAGACGATTTGTGAGACTGTTGAGATCAGAAAGGCAACAGATTTATTACATATTTTTCTATGCCGTTATTGTAGGTATGCTCAGTCTTATTTTGCCGATTGGTATTCAAACCATTGTAGAGTTGGTTTCGGGTGGTGTGTTTTTTAGTTCCGTATATGTATTAATTGGACTTGTTATTATCGGTATTTTAATAACCGGAGGTTTGCAGATTATGCAAATCAGTTTGGTAGAACACCTGCAGAGAAGAATCTTTACAAAAGCTGCATTTGAATTTGCATTTCGTATTCCGCGTATTCGGGTTGAATCGCTGATGGGAAATTATGCGCCTGAACTAGTGAACCGTTTCTTTGACATACTCACTATTCAAAAAGGATTACCTAAACTATTAATCGACCTTGCATCGGCAGCCATTCAAATTGTTTTCAGTTTGATTTTGCTTTCATTGTATCACCCCTTCTTCATTTTTTTTAGTATGGTGTTGGTATTGGTGCTCTTTCTCATTTTTTATGCCACCGGAGCTCGCGGTCTCAGTTCCTCTATCAGCGAATCGAAATATAAGTATAAGGTAGTACAATGGTTAGAAGAGCTTGCCCGGGCAATTAATATTTTCAAGCTGTCAGGCACTACGGATTTACCCGTCAAGCGCACCGACTTTAACCTCAACAACTATCTTAAATACCGCAAGCTTCACTTCGAAGTTTTGGTTACACAGTTCTCATTCATCGTTCTTTTTAAGGCAGCCATTACGGGTGGTCTTTTAATTATGGGAACCATTTTGGTTGTCAATCGCGAAATTACATTGGGGCAATTTGTTGCTTCAGAAGTGATTATCATCTTACTCTTAAATGCTGTAGAGAAAATTATTATGTACATGGATGTTGTATATGATCTTCTCACCGCTGTAGATAAAGTTGCTACGGTAACTGACTTACCTTTGGAACGTGTAGGAGGAATAGATTTTCCTCGGGATTTTAAAGGTGGAGGCTACAGCTTGTCGATGCGTAATGTCAGCTTTACCTATCCGAATGCACCAAAACAAGTATTGAATAATATCAGTCTTGACATACAGCGGGGAGAGCGAATTTGTATTTCAGGTCAAGGCAATAGTGGGAAGAGTACACTAATGGATACCATCGTTGGACTTCATCCCGGTTTTGAAGGTAGTCTGACCATCAATAACTATTCTATTCGGGATCTTGATCTTACCCACATGCGAGACCATGTTGTTACTGTTATTTCGCAGGAAGATATTTTCGATGGCACAATATTGGAGAACCTGACGCACGGCAAGCGTGTAAAAAGTATGAATGATGTAATCGAGTCAATTGAAAAGGCCGGAATAGCAGATGACATTAACAAGTTACCACATGGATTGAATACGAACGTATTGAGTGGAGGGAAGGGTTTTTCGGCTACGTTTAATCATCGTCTGCTGATCGCAAGTTGTTTTGTGCAAAAACCTGAATTACTTATACTTCATGATTTTTTTGCAGGCTTGAGTAAAATGGACAAGCTCGAAATGCTGAACACGATGATAGACAAGCGTAACGGATGGACCATGCTTACCGTGTCAAATGATCCAATCGTAATGACAGGATGTGATCGGGTGGTGATTTTAGCCGATGGCAAGATTCAAGCCATTGGAAAGTTTGAAGACCTTCAACGTGATGGTTTGGTAGATAACTACATTGAATAAGATCAACGACTCAATTAAAGAATACCATGCTAAAACTATCAACGCAAGAAATAGAAAAAGACGTTCCGCATGACGGTCTGTATTCATTGCGCTCATTAAAAACACCGCACGCTGCACGTGCATTGTCCATCTGGATCATATCGATCTTCATTATTTTTCTGATTGTTTTGTTTTTGCCCTGGCAACAAAACATCAGAGGTAGTGGAAA
>ERZ795059.466-NODE-466-length-53298-cov-7.819150_pt1 | contig 53298 bp, 44 predicted proteins | sample MGYA00375143_ERZ795059 | MGnify/ENA primary metagenome ERZ795059 (study PRJEB30188, sample SAMN05720168) | activated sludge metagenome | isolation source: Anaerobic digester | place: USA | collected 2015-01-07 ... | reverse complement strand
GCTTATAACGCAATCTTGAATTAAGACCAATCAAAGCGTCTGGAGCTGGTCTCTGGTATCTATACTTATTACTGTTATTTCCTACTACCGTTCCTCCCTGACCTGATAAATCTGAATAAAGACCTTCAATCGGTTGCCCTGCTTCAGTATAAACTTGCTGATATGGATAGAAGGAGAATGCAGGATATCCAACCTGATGATTTTGAATAAAGGCATCAACACCAATTCCGCCTATATTAACACCAGGATAATTTGGATCATTTGTTAAATTCAGTTTTGTTATCTCACTGTTGATAGCAGTAAAGTTCACTCCTATGTTCAACAAAAAATCCGCTTTTGAGATTACGTTTGAATTCAAGGTTATCTCAATCCCCTTATTTTCCATACTCCCAACGTTCGTTGTAAGAAAATTTGAGAAGTTAGAACCATTGGCGATCGCAATATTGTTCAGGAGGTCAGCTGTGTTTTTCTGAAACAATTCTACCGATCCTGTTAGTCTGTCATTAAAGAGTCCAAAATCAACACCAACGTTAATGGTAGTTGTCTCTTCCCATTTAATGTTTGCATCATACGGTTCTGGCCGTTGAGTTATATAATAAGTGCTGCCTAATGGATATTGCGCCTGAAGATTTGAGGCTCTGTAAACCGGCAAATAAGGATAATATTGACCTGGTATTTCTTGTTGGCCTGTAACTCCATAGCCTACTCTTAATTTCAAATCAGATATCTGATCCACCCCAGCAAGGAAATTTTCATCCTTTAAACGCCATCCTAAAGCAACTGCAGGAAATAACCCCCAACGATTTTCTTCAGAGAATCGTGATGAACCATCCTGTCTCAACGTTGCTGTTAATAAATATTTACCATTGTAATTGTAGTTTAATCTACCAAAAAATGAAACTAAGAAGTTTTCACTCTTAGACTGAAAGTTCGTAGTTTGAAGTGTGTTCGAGTCAGTATTTTGTGCCTCTCTGTAAAAATGCTGCCATCCGTAACCAGCGGTTAAATCTATTTTATGTGATCCTACTTGCTTGGAGTAATCAACATAAAAATCAAGAAGCTCAGATTTGTTTTTACCAGAATATGTATTGTCACGTCCTGTCAAGGTACCAGTGCTATGAATAAATCCTGACTCCAAAGGAGCACGGTTGTACCCATCACTAATTGAATTATCTAAACCAACGTTTAGATTTACCTTAATGTCTTTGAAAAATGGTAGTCTATATTCTACCAACGCATTCGCAATTATACGCTTTGCCGTTCCTTGATTATCAGTCTGCTCTAACATCGCCACGGGATTTCCCGTTCCGTTAGTTATACCTTTACTTAACCAGCTAAAATATCCACCATACAGATCGTTTCCATCTTTCACAGGTTGTGTGGGGTCAAAAGCCACTGCACTTCCAACAGCACCTGCATCACCAAAATTAGAATTTGTGTAACTCCCTTTTGCACTCAAACTTAATTTCAAACTACCATCAAACAAAGACGGAGTAAGATTGATATTAAGTGAGTTGCGTTGAACACCTGTGGTTTTAAGAATACCTTGCTGATCTGTATAACCATATGAAATTCTATATGGAATTTCTTTTATTGAACCAGACGCACTTAAATTGTGGTCATGAGAAATTGCATTTCTAAATATTTCTTTTTGCCAATCGGTATCGGCATCACCTAGTTTTGCTTTATCAGCATCCGTTATTCCTGATACACCGGTAAGTGCCAATTCATCAACCAAAGCTTTGTACTCAGTTGCATTCATAACATCCAAATATTTCACAGGTGTACTGACCGAAACATTTCCGCTATAACTCAATTGAAGCTTGCCTGGCTCACCCTTTTTTGTGGTAATTATAATTACACCATTAGACGCCCTTGAGCCATAAATAGCTGTTGCCGATGCATCCTTTAGTACCGTAAATGTTTCAATGTCATTTGGATTCAATACCGACAATGGGTTTGATAAACCTCCAGGAGATGTGTTGTCAACTGGAAATCCATCTATTACAATTAGAGGATCATTGCTTGCACTCAATGAAGCACCACCACGGATACGAATAGTAGAACCGCTACCTGGCGCACCACTATTTGATGTTACTGAAACACCAGCAAACTTGCCCACAATTAACTCCTGAGGAGATGTGAGGACACCTTTATTGAAATCTTTGTTCGACATGCTAAGAACAGCACCCGTAGCATCCTTCTTCTGAACTTCACCATAACCCACAACCAAAACTTCATTCAAAGAAGTAACATCAGCTAATAAAACAAGATCAATAGTTGATCGACCAGCAATCGCCACTTCTTGAGTAGCATACCCAACAAAAGAATAAACCAGCGTTGCGCCAGAATTAACACTTATGGAATAGTTACCATCAGCATCGGTAACTGTTCCATTCGTTGTTCCTTTTTCCAGGATGCTCACACCTGGCAGCGTTGTCCCATCATCCCCTGAAGTCACGCGACCTGTGACTTTATTGCTCTGCGCCATGGCCATGTAGCCAGAAAAGAGAAATACGAGGATGAAAACTTTTTTACTCAATAGATAAAGTTTCATCATAAGTTAGATTGATTAATAAATTGATTTTAAGAATTGAATTAGGCTTAATTGTGCCAATCTATTCCATTACCTATAATGAAACTTGAAAAAATCAATAAAAATTCACGAAATCGGAGTCGTAAACGTCATCGCAAACGTTAGTGCAACTTATTTTTAGCACCGCAACTGATTGCGCCAGCCAAATGTGTGTCTTTAACAACACGCATTTTCGAATGACACTGATGCCAAAAATGGCACCGCTTTTAAATCTTCTTTAAGGTTTTTGAATTGGGTGCGCAGAACTATCTCAACAAATAACATTTATCCCCGATCTGCTGAAGTTATACCTTACCAAAGATATTACATTACACCATGTGAGCCGTAATCTCCCGTTCATCAATTCGGATATCGTCTTCACCAATCTCATCAAAGGGATGTTCAAGATGGTCTTGAATATTATCCAGACTTACCAGAATAAAACTATACAGTATGGGCATTACATACTCAAGATGGGCAGAAAAATCGCGAAAGGTGCTTGCGAAATAGGGACCGTATATAATCGGAAAAATATAAATGAATACTTTGCTATAGGCTCTTAAGGTAACGGGTGTGCGGTATGCGTGAATAATCTTCATGTTATCAAATGCGATAATCATTTTACTCACATACTGGCTCACTCGCGAAATTTCGCTACTCACAACACCGTAATTTCGAAGTTCCATTACCAGCAAAGAAAGCTTAGAGAACTGCTGATATATCTTTTCTTCATTAACGCCCCAATCTTTTCGGAGACTTTCTGTTAACATAGATCGTATCAATAGCGTCATCTCTGCCATCAAAATTTTTACTCGCTGCGGCAGGTCATTATCTTTATCAACGGTCCAATCGCGGGTGGCGTAATAAATAGCAATGGCATGCCCTTTAAAATCCGCAAAGCGCTGTAGCGCAGTTTCTCTACGGGTATAGGCCGAACCAATTGAAAACACAACTGGAAAAACAATGGCAACACCCACCAGCATATCCGGAAACTTAGCGGTTAACCCAAAGTGATAGCAGGTATACGTTGAGATAACCGAAAGCGTAGTAACGATAATGGTTTTATAATTAATTATTAGAAAGAAACTTCTTAGAACTCTTTTCATACGTGACTTTTCGGCAGCTAAAGTTCAACAAAAGCGAAAGATTAACCAACTGTTAATGTATTGTTATGAAATGATGACTCGACCTCACATTACATCCACTCAGGCCAGAGAATCTATTTGGCATGTCCGAACACAGATCAAGGAGAGGGTTCCGTTATTTTTTTATCAACACAGCGTCTGTCAAAATGAAATTAACATGATCCATATCATCCGTATTGAGCTTTAGTTTACCCTTAACGGTTACCAGATCATCGATTTGAAATTTCGGTAACTCACTTTTAAAGTTTACCTCCACAATCGATTCGGGACCCGCTCCTCCACAAAAAAAACATTGACTCATTGGATACTTTGAAAGAACAATGTAATCTCCATCTTCAGGCGCAAACGGAACGTAAAATCCTTGTATTGTAATCTCTTTTCCTACCCATGCTTTTAACTCATCCGTGAAGGTAGGGTAGAAAAGATATTCACCCAGCTTCTCATAATACTTTGGTTCGAACTTGGTTTTTGCAAAAGCATCCCAAGAATCAAATTTGCTCTGAGCATAACTTGTCATTGACAACCCAATCCACAAAATTAAAACAGCTACCGTCTTCATCTTCTTTATTCTAAATTCTATTACTAAATTTCTTTTTCTAATTTCCACTTAAAACTTTAGAAATATCAACCCGGTAAGCCTGAATAGCTGGAAGAATTGCACATGCTAAACCCAACATCAGACTTCCTCCTAAAATTACCCACTCTTGTGGATAGAAAACAAATCCACTGATGCCTGTCTTTTGAGTTTCTTCTACCATCATCGACAATAATATCAAAACTCCATGTCCCATTAACAATCCGATGAGGCTACCAAATAATGTAAGCACACCACCTTCAATCAAAATCGAAACAAAAAGTTTAGAACGTGTGGCACCCATCGATCGCATAATGGCCATATCGTACCTGCGCTCCTTCAATGAATTATACAACGCGATAAAAATACTCAGCCCTGAAATTACAATCAGTACATATGCAAACGCCATAAGGATGTCCACCCCTATTCCTAATATTGAAAACAATCGGGCGGTTTCAAATGCAGGAGATGCCGCTTGTAAACTGCTTTGTGAATTAACAAAACGAGGAAGTTGAACTGCCCCCATGGGTGAACGATACTGAATCAACATAGAGGTGATTTCTTTTGTTGAATCGTTCGCAGCAACAGAAGGTATTAATCTTGATGAAATAAACGATGAGTCACTTTCATGATGCCGCTCTTCATGTTCTCCTTCTTCATGCATTTGCCAAACGCTTTCAATGTTGCATAAGATTAGATTATCAATAACTGTATTATTTCTTTTCAAAATACTACGCACGATGTATTGATGATCATCATGATCATGGCCACCGGACACAAGTCCGTGTGCACTGGCAAACTTATCTCCGATTTTTAATCCTGAAAGTTCGGCAACACTGGCACCTATTGTAACATCAAATACCTCACTCCACCAATCACCTTGTGCTAGTTCAGCTTTATAGAGATCCGCATACTCACGACTTGTGCCCACAATGCGATAGGTTTTATAACTATCACCCAGCGCAAGTGGAATCGCTTTCTTCACCAATCTGTTTCTTGAAATTTTTTCAGCTTCAATTAACTTGATGTTTCCGGTTGGAAAATCCATGTGAAAAATATTACACAGAATAAGTTGCAGCGGACTACCCTTTGCTCCTACTACTAAGTCAATCCCCCGAGCATTCTCTGTTATCTTCTTTTCAAGTTGAGTATTGAACAACAACAAAATTGTAATCACAGCAATGCCAAGCGAAAGCAACACAATATTAATAGCCGTGTTGAGCGGTCGTGCTTTAAGGTAATTCCAGACAAGTGTGAGAAGATTCATTTAATTCGTTGTTCGTTAGTTGTTGAGCGTTGTTTGTAGTTACAATTTTAGTTGATTGGATATTTTATCTTTCAAGCGTTGATCATGAGTAGCAACTATTAATGTGGATTGGTTTTGCGAAGCAATGTTCAACAACAAATCAATTACCTTATGACAATTCTTATCATCCAATGCCGAGGTCGGTTCATCTGCAAAAATTATGGAGGGTTTGTTTAATACCGCTCTTGCAATTGCTACGCGTTGTGCCTGCCCTTGACTGAGCTCGGTTACTTTACTTTTTCTTTTTTCTGCAAGACCAAGAGTTTCCAGAACGTGTTCAATCCTTTCCTGACTGATAGGTAGTCCGGCAAGGTATGGAGCCATCGCTAAATTTTTTTCAACCGACAATGCACTGATCAAATGATTCTTTTGAAAGATGAATCCAATTTTTTGCCCTCGGAATTTATCTAATGACAATTCTGAAAGTGTGGAGAGTTCGGTATCATTCACTTTTACTGATCCCGAATATTGACGAAGCAATCCACCCATCAAATGAAGCAAAGTAGTCTTGCCACTTCCTGATTCTCCTAATAACAAAATATTTTCACCCTTCTTTACCTGAACATCCGGAAAATGCATTGGGGACTGAGATGTGTAAGAAAATGAAAGGTTTGAAATCTGTACCATTACATGCTATGAAGTGCGGCTACAAGGTAATGGTAGTCACTAAAATAAAAAACCTTCCGGTGATGAGCGGAAGGCTTTAGGGAAGGTTATTCGTTAATCGGATTAGAGTTCAGATGCTTGAAATTAAATCAGAGCCTGAAGATTCACTTTTTTAGATTCCGTACTTCTCCATTCTTCTGTACAAGGAGGCACGGGTAAGACCAAGTTCATCTGCTGCTTTGGAAATATTTCCATTGTGCATTTGCAATGCTTTAACGATTGCGGTCTTCTCTACCTCATCTAAATTGAGTGTGTTATTGGATGGGCCAGTAGTGAGTGATCTGCTCAAAAGAAAATCGCTTTCCTGTAAGCTTGGAGAATCCGTCATGATCACAGCTCGTTCTATGGCATGTTGCAATTCGCGAATGTTTCCTGGCCAGGCATAGCGCTTTAACTTATCCATGGCTTCAAGAGCGATGCTGGTTACTGTTTTGTGATACCTGCGGGCGTAATGATCTAAATAATGTTGTGCTAATAATGATATGTCCTCCACCCGATCACTTAAGGTAGGAACCTGAAGCTCGACCGTGTTTATCCGATATAACAAATCTTGTCTGAAAGTACCTTCTTGCACCATTTTATGAAGTGGCATGTTCGTAGCACAGATCAATCGAATATCAACCGGTATAGCTTGATTGGAACCTACGCGTGTTACTTGTCTGGCTTGAAGAGCACTTAATAACTTGCTTTGCAAACTCATGCTTAAGTTTCCAATCTCATCCAGGAAAAGTGTTCCTCCATTTGCCAACTCAAATCTTCCAGGGCGATCTTCTCGCGCATCCGTAAACGATCCTTTCTTATGTCCGAAGAGTTCGCTTTCAAAAAGAGTCTCTGTAATCGCTCCCATGTCAACAGCAACAAAGCTATTGTCTTTGCGAAGAGACCGTTGATGGATGGCGCGTGCAATTAATTCTTTACCTGTTCCATTCTCACCCAGTATTAAGACGTTCGCATCGGTCTTGGCTACTTTTTCGGTAAGATTAAATACCTCTTTGATAGCAGGACTTTGTCCGATAATTTCTGCGAATGGTTTGCTGATTTGTTCCTCCAGCATCTCCTTCGCTTTCTTTAATTTATCAACTTGATTGTACGATTTTTTTAATTTGATCGCAGTAGAAATTGTGGCAACCAATTTTTCATTTTGCCAGGGCTTTAAAATAAAATCAGTTGCTCCGGCTTTAAGTGCAGTAACCGCCATCTCTACATCTCCAAAAGCGGTGATCATAATAACCACCGCGGACGGGTCGTGCCCGATAATTTGCTCCAACCAATAAAAACCTTCCTTACCGCTGGTAATGTCTTTACTGAAATTCATATCCAGTAAAATAACATCGTAAGTATCGTTGTTTAACAGGAATGGAATTTTCTTCGGATTCTTTTCGATGATGACATTATGGTTTTGCTTTTTGAGCAACATCTTGGCTGCGAGGAGTACGTCCTCATCATCATCAATCATTAATATTTTGCCTCCTTCAGTACTCACTATCGGTTAGGTTTAAGGTAAATGGATTTGTTATGGGAAAATAATGCCAAAATAAAATCATTGAATCCAAGCCACATGGCCTGTTGATCAGTTCGGCCTTGATCTTATCCGTACAAAGATGTTCAAATATGAACAGATGACCAAGGCTTCAAGCTTGTAGTATAGTATGATGCATCCTACCTGAGGCCATGATTAAAAATACTTCTAGGGTTTAAGGTAAAATACACTAACCTGGTTCTTCTTGATCAGGTAAAGTCTTTCGTCAGTAATCAAAGCAATCTCGCAGGGTTCAGGTAATACTAATGCTCGAGTTTCAGTTGTGAAAAGGTCGATAAATTTTAATTTTCCATCTTGTATATAATACAATTCTTCGCCAAGAAAATTAAAATAAGAAAGTCCTTTTACTTCAATTACCTTAATCAGTTTGCCAATGCTGTTCAGCACTACAATACCTTTGTTTTGATCTAATAAAAAAATAAAATTTTGATACTCCCGAATAGACACAATCTTACTTTTCTTAGAGATAAACGATTGGAGACTTGCCTCCATAGTGACGGTTGACGATCTGAGGTTTACTTTCTTTATACTCCAGTCAGCAGAATCGATTAGCACCAAACTCTGATCTCCAAACGTACTTACCAGATAAGGTGCGATAGCAAAAGCCTGATCGATTTTGGCCGTTAATACTTCTTCCAACATTGGGTTTAAAAACTGGTATGATTGAGTTGCTCTCGTATAGGTAAATAAACGGGCACCATCGTGCGGATCGAATACTGTTGATAAGGATTTGTGAGTGGATGATGCCAGAAGCATTCCGTCAACAGAATATTTATGGATACTACCAGAAGTAAGTCCAAGATACAATTCACCAGGTCGATCTACTGATGCAGCAGCAATGTTTTCTTTTACTTCAAAAGATTTGATTTTCTGAAACTGCGCATTCGCACAAAAAGGGAAAAGAAAAAAAAGAACAATCCACTTCATCATGATGTCGGTGTAAAGGTTTTTAATTCCATGGTTGTTCCATCATACACAGCATAGGTATCGAAGTGAACCCACTCTCCAAGATTAATATACCTGCTGTTATCACCTATCTTTAAATCAAGTGGTAAGTGCCGATGGCCAAAAATGTAGAAATCGTGATGTTGAATTTTCTCTTGCTCGGTACAATACACCCACAAATATTCTTTCTCCTCTCCTTGAAATTTTTCGTCTGTCTTCATATTGCTGATGCGACTTTTACGCGACCAGAAATTACCCAATCCTATGCCAAAGTTTGGATGAAGACGGGCAAACGCCCACTGACAAAAACTACTATTGAAAAACCACTTCAGGATTTTGTACACGTGATCTCCGGGGCCAAGTCCATCGCCATGTCCGATCATTAATTTGTGATTACCGACATTTAATACTTGTGGCTCCCGGTAAACCGGAATACCTAACTCTTTGGTGAAATAATCAAACATCCACATATCGTGATTGCCTGTGAAAAAGAAAATAGGAATGCCCGCATCTCTTAACTCCGCTAACTTGCCTTGTAAACGGATATAACCCTTTGGAATAGCATGCTTGTATTCAAACCAGAAATCGAAAATATCGCCTAACAGATAAATGGCGTGTGCATCATGCTTCACCTTATCCAGCCATGCAATAACCCGTCTTTCGCGTTTCAAACTTTCATCATAGGTAGGTACGCCCAAATGAAAATCGGAAGCGAAGTAAATTTTTTTTCCGTTTAAGTTCTGTATGGTTTCAATCATAAATAAAAAACTCAGATGCATTGCGGCACCTGAGTTCAAAAATAAGATTATTTATCAAGAGACTTACCTTAGCCCTCCTCTACTTCAGGATTTAATAACGGCTCAGGTTGAGGTAAAGGGTTTTTCACTTCTTCCTTCTTGGCAGCGTATTGTCCCTGATTGTTTGTAAAGTCTTGGTAGTTGGTTTGCTTTTCAAACGGGCGTTTGCCAATCAATCTTTCCAAATCACTCTGGAACAAAATTTCTTTCTCTAATAATTCTTTCGCGATGGTCTCCAGGTGTCCACGATGTTGTGTCAATAATGCAAGTGTACGACCGTATGCTTCATCAATAATGGATTTCACTTCCTTATCAATTCGTTCTGCAGTTGCTTCAGAGTATGGCTTTTGGAAAGCGTAATCTGCCTGCTTCGAATCGTAGAACGACATATTACCAATTTCTTTATTCATGCCATAGATCGTCACCATTCCGTACGCCATCTTGGTAATGCGCTCCAAATCGCTCAATGCGCCTGTAGAAATTTTTCCGAAGATTAATTCTTCTGCCGCCCGACCACCAAAGGTCATTGACATCTCATCCATCATTTGTTCAGTCTGATACAGGAACTGTTCCTTCGGTAGGTATTGAGCATAACCCAACGCAGCAATACCACGGGGAACAATACTTACTTTCACCAATGGATCAGCATGCTCTAAGAACCAACCCGCCACAGCATGACCCGCCTCATGGTAGGCTACAATTTTCTTTTCTTCAGGTGATATGATTTTTGTTTTCTTTTCCAATCCACCAATCACGCGATCAATCGCATCCTGGAAATCTTGAATATCAACTGCCTTCTTATCTCTTCTTGCAGCAATAAGTGCTGCTTCGTTACATACGTTGGCTATTTCGGCTCCGGCAAAACCAGGAGTTTGTGCTGCCAATTTTTTTACATCAACCGTAGGATCTGTTTTAATTGGCTTCAAGTGAACTTTGAAGATCGCCTCGCGGCCAACGATATCTGGTTTATCGATACTGATCTGTCTGTCGAATCGACCTGGGCGCAAAAGCGCAGAGTCCAATACATCAGGACGGTTTGTTGCTGCAAGAATGATTACTCCAGAGTCTGTTGCAAAACCATCCATCTCAACAAGTAATGAGTTCAAGGTATTTTCGCGTTCATCGTTTGCTCCTGGAACTTGTCCGCGGCCACGTGAACGACCAATAGCATCCACTTCATCTATAAATACGATACAAGGTGCTTTCTCTTTCGCTTGCTTAAATAAATCCCGAACACGTGCGGCACCAACACCCACAAACATTTCCACAAAATCAGATCCTGACAATGAGAAGAAAGGAACGGCAGCTTCTCCTGCCACAGCTTTCGCTAACAACGTTTTACCTGTTCCAGGAGGGCCAACCAACAAAGCACCTTTCGGGATTTTTCCGCCCAGCTTCGTGAACTTGGTTGGGTTCTTTAAGAACTCCACTATTTCTTGAATCTCTTCCTTAGCTTCGTCCAATCCGGCAACATCAGCAAACGTTATTTTTATTTTTGTATCAGCATCAAACAATGCTGCTTTGGATTTTCCAATGTTGAAAATTTGTCCACCAGGGCCACCGCCACCGGTCATTCTACGCATCAACATCCAGAATCCGAAAATGACCAGTATGAGAATGCCCCATTGAAAGAACAATCCCATAAAATTCACACGGTCCTCCTGTACATATTCAGGACGATTAGCTGAAGCAGTTTTATCAAGAAATGCACGAAACTCCTGATCAAAGTTTCCAGGATCAACAATCTTTACAGTGTAATGAGGGCCGGATCCACTTGCCAATGGACCTGTGCTGATGTCTTGCTTATACTTAGCATTTTGCAATGCTTCAGAACGAAGGGTAATCTCCGCTATCTTCTGATCTTGTATCAGTGCAACCTTCTTTACATCGCCATTGGTGACCATATCTTTCAAATCATTAAAGCTTTTCTCTTTAAGATTTGAATTGTTGCTATACAACATGATAGCGAATATGACAGCGATGGAGGCAAATATTACCCACATCTGATAATTACCTTTTGGATTTTTGCCCGGCATTTGGGGCTTATTACTCTCTTTCTTCTTGTCAGCCATGTCTTAAGTTAAAGTCCGTTTAAAATGTCAAATCAATAACGTTTTGATCGTTTTTTAGTTTTGGCTCTCTTTTATTTCCCGAATTTCAGCATCGCCCCACAAGCGCTCTAATGAATAGAATTCTCTACGGTCTTTTCGGAAAACGTGAGCTACAACATCTATGTAGTCGAGTAACATCCACTCTTTATTGTTCTTACCTTCACTATGCCATACATTTTCTTTCAAGGTTTTGAATACCTCTTCGTCAATCGAGTCTGAAATAGCATCAATTTGCTTGTCTGAGCTTCCGGAACAAATCACAAAAAAATCAGCTATCGAGTTTTTTACTTTCCGAAGATCCATCACCACAATATCAATGGCCTTTTTCTCTAACATTCCCTTCACGATCACTTCACTCAGTATTTCAGAACTTGCTCCCTTCCTTTTCTTAGCCATTAAACTATCTTCGTTTTTGGTTCAACTACAAAACTAATCAAAATACCTTGTATAAAATTCCGGCCAACACGGTTTTCATGGGCAAGAATCTGGTTTTCGTGCCGGAATGTCACTCTACCAACAATCTCGCCTTACAACTCTGCCAACAACGAGCAACATCTGACGGCACCATTATCATTACATCAAACCAAACTGCGGGCCGCGGGCAGCGAGGTAATACCTGGTATGTGGAGCCTGGAAAGAATTTTACCTTCTCTTGCATTCTCAAGCCTACCTTTCTTGCTATTAAGGATCAGTTTCATCTGAACATCATTGCTTCAATAGCCATCCATGATTATCTCATCGAAAAAACGAATGAGACCATCCGAATTAAATGGCCTAACGATGTGATGGTCAATGACAAAAAAATAGCGGGGATACTTATTGAAAATCAAATACAAGGTAATTCCTTCTCGAGTTGTGTTGTGGGGATTGGATTGAATATGAATCAGGAGAGTTTCATAATTGACACTGCTATTTCACTTTTTCAGCTAAATCATCAAGTATGTGATCTGGAAGTAGAATTAGAATCTTTACTACACAAACTTGAAGCAAGATATTTACAACTTAAAAGTGGCAAACAAAATACATTGCTTGCCGATTACTTAAACGTGATGTATAGGCGGAACGAACTTCATACTTTTGTATCCAATGATCTAAGCTTTGAAGGAACGATTGTCGGACTGGATGATCTCGGAAGATTAAAGATTAGCACTCAAAACGGAGAGCGTGTCTTTGGAATGAAGGAAATACAATATCAATCACTTCGGTCTGTTTCCTCAAAGACCGAAACAAGTGGTGATCTTTGAGGAAACAGACCACGGGGTTGAAATGCAGACCCCGGAATTGGAATGAAGGGGGTACACAATCAGATCACAGATTGAGGAACAAACTAAACGCAAGAAATTACCGATGAATATTTTTACTGAACCAAGTCGCATTGTCATTACCTGTAATAAACGCCTCGCTCCTTACTTAGAAAAAGAAGTTGAAGCACTTGGCTTTGAATTGACTCGTGTTTTTGGAACCGGTGTTGAATTGAAAGGTACTGTAACCGACTGTATTAAATTAAATCTAAACCTTCGATGCGCCAGTCAGATCCATTATTCTTTAATGGAATTTGAAGCGAACAATCCGGATGAATTGTATCGTGGTATAAATGATTATGCATGGGAAAATATTTTAAAACCGGATGGTTATTTTTCAGTGACATGCAATGTTGATAATCCCACCATCAACAATACCATGTTTGTAAATGTGAAAGTGAAAGACGCCATCGTTGATCGCTTGCGTATGCTTAACAAACTACGCCCAGACTCGGGCCCTGATTTAGACAAAGCGGTTATCCATTTGTATTGGAAAGATAACCATGCTGAAATTTTTGTTGATACCTCCGGACATACCTTAGCAAAACATGGCTATAGAAAAATTCCGGGCAAAGCACCCATGTTAGAAGCACTGGCCGCTGCAACCATTATGGCAACGAAGTGGGATTATCAATCTCCTTTTGTAAATCCAATGTGCGGATCATCAACGTTAGCGATTGAAGCAGCCTTACTTGCAACTAACAGAAGACCTGGATTATATCGTGATAATTATTCCTTCATGCACATGGTGAATTACGATGGCAATGTGTATCAGAAAGAAAAAGAAAATCTTAAATCGCTCATCAAAGAAGTTCCCGAACTCAAAATAATTGCCACTGACATTAGTGACGATGCTATTTCAATCTCGAAGGTAAATGCTGAAATGGCAGGTGTCGAAAATTTAATTCAATTTAATATTTGTGATTTCGAAGAAACAGAAGTTCCGGAAACACACGGTGTGGTGTTTTTCAATCCTGAATATGGTGAGCGCTTGGGAGAAGTTTCAGAACTGGAACTTACCTATAAACGTGTGGGTGATTTTATGAAGAAGAAATGCAAGGGGTACAGTGGTTACATCTTTACGGGTAATCTTGACCTTGCCAAAAAGATCGGACTAAAAGCCAGCAGAAGAATTGAATTCTACACCGCCAAACTCGATTGCCGTTTGCTTGAGTATGAATTGTATTCAGGTAGTAAGGGGTAATGGTCAATGGTCAATTTAAAAATTCTAAAATCTTAATTCTTTATCGTTGCTTAAATGCCAACAACGGAATCTTGCTTTGAAAGGCCATCTTGCGTGTCATGCTCCGATCAAACATTTTTTCGTAGAAACTTGGCTCATGCGTAAACATGGTAAGTAAGTCTGCATTGATGGCCTCCACATAACTTTCAATTGCATGATCTACATTTTTATTTACCAGAACCCGAACAATTACATTACCATAACCTGATTTCATTACCGATGCATCAATTTTTGCTTCAATTGATAATACATTCTTTTGAGCGTTTGTGACGTGAATAAGATGAATGGTTGATCCGGAAATTTCAAGGTAAGGTAAGAGTGTTTTGATTTCCTTTTCTACATGCTTTAAATCTGTGGCGTACACAACATTTTTAAAATTTTTAAATGCACCCAGTTCAGGAACTGCCAGTACCGGAACACTGCTGACTTCTATTACCGATGTTGTAGAACTGCCCAACACATATTTCTTTAATCCACTGGCACCACGTGTGCCCATAACGATCAAACCGATGCGTAATTTTTTAGCTTCCCTTTTTACTGTGGCATTAAACGAAGTTCCCTTTACAATTTTTATCTTAATCGGTTGCGAGAGTTTCCTTCCTTTCGAAACTTCAGCCAGCAGATGGTCCAGATCTTCCTTCGCTGTGTCTACTAACTCCTGCTCAAGTGATTTGAACTTGATACGCATTGTTGCCCGGGTGGGCTGAATTACTGTAACAACATGGAGCAAGGTTATATTTCCATCTAATTTATTTGCCATTTTTATTGCGTACTCAATGGCTACCTTTGAAAGGTCTGATAAATCAGTCGGGACTAGGATATTCAGCATAGGTTTCTTTTTATTCCGACTAAATTAAGACTTTTTAGCAATCTTATTTAATCTTAATTTTCAGTTCACTTTATGAAAACAGAACAATGCCATATCACCAAGCAGAAACTTCCCTTAACCCAATTGGTGCATGGCGGGAGTATTCGCGAGGGTCTTTTGAAGGAGATTCAGAAAGACCACACCGACTTTAAACTAAACCATTACATATCTATTGACGAACTTAATCTGTATCGAAAAAAATACGTAGAGTCGATTTTAAAAGAAGAAGTGGGCGAGCTTTCTCATCTTGAACAAGAAGTTGTTAAAAGTATTAATGAGAATGAACTTCTCTCTGAAAACATTGAGTCAAAAATTGATGCCGACCTTAAACTTGGCGATCGGATTGCTGATAAAATAGCAACGTTTGGTGGTAGCTGGACCTTCATCATTTCCTTTTTTCTTTTTATAATCTTCTGGATCATAGGCAATATATATTTATTGGTAGCCAGCCCTTTTGACCCCTTCCCATTCATTCTACTTAACCTATTGCTTTCGTGTTTGGCTGCGATCCAGGCACCCATTATTATGATGAGTCAGAATCGGAAGGAAACAAAAGATCGTCAGCGCTCAGAACATGACTACATTATTAATCTGAAAGCTGAATTAGAAATCAGACAACTGCATGAAAAAATTGACCACATGATCCTGCAACAAAATCAACACTTGCTTGAAATACAACAACTCCAGGTTGATTTAATGGAAGACATTCTCACGAAACTAAATCATAAAGACAAGCATAAATAAAGAAGTAAATGAAGAACAGAACTTTTGCGAGTGATAATTATGCCGGTGTACATCCTGAAATTATGGAAGCCTTGCTTCGCGCAAATCATGGTCATACCGGATCTTATGGCGCAGACGAATACACGGAGCGTGCCACTCAAAAATTCAAAACGCTTTTTGGCGATTCAACGGTAGTTTACTTTGCTTACAATGGAACGGGAGCAAATGTACTGGCATTAAGTGCACTTACCCATTCTTTTAATTCCATTATTTGTTCAGACCTCGCACACATCAATGTAGATGAATCAACCGCCCCAGAAAAATTCACCGGTTGCAAATTAATTACCATACCTACTACCGATGGAAAGATTTACCCGGACCAAATTGAAGAGAAAATTCTTCGGGTTGATGATCAACACCATCCTCAGGCTAAGGTAATTTCCATATCGCAGTCAACGGAATATGCAACGCTTTACACAACATCTGAAGTAAAGGCAATTTCAGCGATCGCAAAAAAACATAATCTGTTTTTGCACATGGATGGTTCGCGCATTGCCAATGCTGCTGCGAGTTTGCAAGAAGATTTCAAAACATTCACCAAAGATGCAGGTGTTGATGTTCTCTCCTTTGGTGGGACAAAGAATGGAATGATGTTCGGAGAGGCTATTCTATTTTTCAATCCTGAACTCGCAAAATACATGAAGTTCATACGGAAACAAGGAATGCAGCTTCACTCTAAAATGCGCTTCATCAGTGCGCAGTTTGATGCTTTGTTAAGCAACGATCTTTGGAAACGAAACGCTGAACATTCCAACAAAATGACGAAATTCCTTGAAGGTGAACTAAGAAAAAATAAATCGGTTTCGATTACCCAAAAAGTAGAAGCCAATGGAGTCTTTGCCACAATGCCACCTTCAATAATCCCCACACTACAGGAAGAACACTTCTTTTACGTTTGGAATGACAAGACATCAGAAGCACGATTGATGTGTTCGTTTGATACAACAGAAGAAGATGTCTTGAATTTTGCGAAACATTTGAATTCGCTCACATCAGCTTTATGAAAAATCTCTATTTATTAAGCGGCCTGGGAGCAGACAAAAGGGTTTTTAATTTTTTAGATTTTGGCAATCACAACATTCACCACATCGTCTGGATCAGACCGCTGGAAAATGAAAGTCTCTCGGAATATGCCAAAAGACTTTGCAATGAAATCAGTTGTCCGTACCCGATTTTAATTGGTGTGTCGTTTGGTGGAATTGTGGCCATGGAAATGGGAAAGTTTATAAAAACAGAGAAAATTATTTTAATCTCTTCTGCGAGAACAAGGAAAGATATTCCGCTTCGCTTTAAACTCACCGGTAAACTAAAATTGCACAAAACCATTCCACCATCTTTTAAGGTACGTAACAACCCTGTTCAATCATGGCTCTTTGGTGTAAAGACAACATCAGAAAAGGAATTATTAACCTCCATACTTCTGGATACTGATCCTTACTTTTTACGATGGGCAATTGATAAACTAGTGTGTTGGAAAAATGAGGATTTACTCGAAAATGTAAAGCAAATTCACGGAACAAAAGATAAAATTCTACCGTTCAAAAAAGCTGAATTTGTGATTGAAGGAGGAGAGCACCTGATGATTGTAAGTCGGGCAAATGAAGTAAGTACGATGATAAAAAAGGCAATCTATGATTAGCGCTTCAGGAATTTATAGGTACCTCTGAACTTACTCAGATCATCCTTTAAGACGATTAGATAATAGCCAGCAGCCATATCCTTAACCCTTACTTTTATTTCATGCTCATCTACAACTTCTACTTCAACGGGCATTTCATTGCCAATAATATTGTGTAGCGAAAGTTTAAGAAGATGCATATCTACCTGTTCATTTCGAATATGAACATAATCGACTGTAGGGTTGGGGAAAATGTGAAATGATTTGGTGGGATCAGCAGCTGCGCGCTCAGGTAAAGAGGCAATCTCCGAATAGGATTGAGCCCATCCAACGGATGTTGTAAAGCTAACGACCAGTATAAGTAAGTAAAGAATCGATTTCATAGTGTAACCTCTAAAGCCTTCTAACGACAAATATTGAACCAAGGTTGGTCAAAATTCCTCCTTGTTGGCTTTTAGATGCTAAACTTGGTCAAAAGGTTTAAACCAAAGGGAATATTTTAATGAATTTATCGTTTTACTCTGCTTTTCATGCTAACAATTGAAAATTTCTCGAAAGCATATTCCGGCACAACCATAATTTCGATCGCGTCATTGAAGCTCTCTTCAGGCATTTATTGGATAAAAGGAGAGAATGGCTCAGGTAAAACAACATTCTTTAAATCACTGGCTGGGTTGCATCCTTGTGAAGGTAAAATTCAATTTGATGATGGTGTCAACTTGCATACGAATCCCATTCCGTTCCGAAAGCGGGTAAATTACAGCGAAGCCGAGCCGTTATATCCGGGCTTTCTCACCTCAAAAGATTTGATTCGCTTCATCGGTAAAACAAAAGGAGCAGATCAGAAGCAGCAGGATTTTTTTGTAGAACAGTTTAAAATGTCCAGCTATTTTGAAAAGCCCTGCGAGACATACTCCAGTGGAATGTTAAAAAAACTATCACTCGCCATTGCATTTCTAGGTGCACCAAAGCTCATCATCTTAGACGAACCCCTGATTACCTTAGATATACAGGCTCGAAGTGTTCTTATTCAAATTATAGAGAAATATATCCATGAACACGAAGTCACTTTTCTTTTGTCCTCTCACCAGGCATTGGAGTCGGATGATTTAAAAGTAAATGACACGTTTGTGATTGAGAAAAAAACTTTAGTGCAAGGATGAAGATTGTTTCCTCCATACTTCAGCGGATTCTCGTCCGTGAGTTCTATCGCGCAAATGCCGGGTTATTCTTTTTGGCAATTGGGATCAGTGCTGGCTTTATGCGCAGCTACGAACACGTTGCCCTTGCTGAGTTCTTTTCTGCATCACCTGTACTCATGCTTGTTCCCATTTCAGTCTGGACGATTTACACGATCAACGTAATGAAGTTCAATCGAGACGTACTGAAGCGAAAAGAGAATGAATTTATCTTTCATGTTACGCTCCTACCTCCGCCACAGAAGTGGGCTGGACTTTTTGTTACCCTATTTTATCAACTTCTTCCAGCAATTCTATATGGAATTTTCCTGATGGCCTTTGCAATCCGGAACGACTTCATGGATACGATTCTCATGATCATCGCTTCTTTGCTACTACTGGTTATCGTTGGAGCATTTGCTCTTTCGCACGCACTGCATCATTCGAATCAGGAAAAGAAAGTGAGCCTGCTTTCAAAATTCATAAATTTATCATTTACAAAACCCTTTCCGTTATTCTTCCCTGAATGGATCGCAAGACGAGAGCCGTTGATGCTCTTTGGAACGAAAATCTTTAGTAGCCTGATTCTACTTGGTGTTACTCAACTTTATAAAACAGATATTTATGATTTGCGGCTACTGGGATTAGGTATTGTGATCGCATTCTCTGCTCAGGTTGTTTTGGTATGGGAAGTGCAACGGTTCGATAACTTTTATTTTCCATTGAACAGAAATCTTCCCATACCTTTTTCAAAACGATTACTGTATTTCGTCTGTACACTTCTGATTCTAATCATTCCGGAACTCGGTATGATTATTAAAAACTTTCCAGCTGAATTTAATAATCTGAATATGATCTTGTCAATTCTGTTCGCGTTAAGCATCCCAGTATTCTTTTACGGATGGTTGTATACAAAAGATCGCGATCAGGAAAAGTTGATGCCGTTCTTGTTCTTCTTTTCTATCAGCTGGATTCTACTCATATTATTTAAAATACCCTTGTGGGCAATTGCCAGTATAAACCTGAACGTTGGACTGGCATGCCTGAAGAAATTCTATTATTCGTTTGAATACATTTCTAAACCTGAGGATTGAACTGATTATAAAAGTTCATACGGGGCTGAGTCAATTCTAAAACCTTTTGTGAACCTTTGTGTCCTTGTGGCTACCTCTTGCACAAATACAAGAATGGATGCACTAAATTACCTTCCCATTCAAAATAACCTGATCGATTAAGGTATTACCAAAAGCATACGGCAGATATGCAATGGATGGAATCGGCTTTGTGATGAAAACATTAGCCACTTTTCCAACACTAATACTTCCGTGTGATTTATCAAACTCAAGTGCGTGTGCAGTATTTATTGTAGCGGCATTGATCGCTTCTTCGGGTGTCATTTTCATTTTAATGCAGGCCAGCGAAAGCATCAGCATCATGTTTCCACTCGGTGCGCTTCCTGGATTATAGTCGGATGCAATGGCGAGAGGTAATCCGGCATCCAACATTTTACGGGCTGGTGGAAACGGCAGTCCTAAAAAAAATGCTGCGCCAGGCAAAGCTGTTGGCATTACCCCACTATTCTTTAGTATTTTGATTTCTTCGTCTCCTATATTTTCCAGATGATCAACGCTCATTGCGTTTGTCTTTACTCCTACCTGTACACCACCTGAATTATGAAGTTGATTGGCATGGATGCGCGGCTTCATTCCAAATCGTTTCCCCTCTTCAACTATGCGTTCTGTTTCTTCCGGATTAAAAAACCCTTCTTCACAAAACACATCTATGTAGTCAGCCAGTTTTTCTTCCGCGACAGTGGGAATCATTTCTTTAATGACTAAATCAATATAATCTGCTTTATTAAAATCTTTTGGAACGGCATGCGCACCGAGAAAGGTTGTCTTTACCGTAAGGGAGCTTTCTTTTCCAATTCGCCTCGCTACTCGAAGCATCTTCATCTCATCTTTTGTAGTTAAACCATAACCACTTTTGATTTCTATCGCACCTGTACCTGTGCGGATAACTTCCTCCACACGAACCATTGATCTTTCAAACAGTTCGTCTTCTGAAGTGTGTTGAAGTTTCTTTGCTGAATTTAAAATACCTCCTCCATGTGCAGCAATCTCCGCATAGGTAGCGCCTTTAATTTTCATTACGAACTCCTCCTCACGGCTCGCTGCAAAAACCAAATGCGTATGCGAATCCACAAAACTGGGGAACACAAACTTTCCTGAAGCATTAATAATTAGATCAGCTTGATTTTTTGGCAAATCCTCCATGCGACCAAACGCAGCAATCAATCCATCCTTAATAGCAAGAAAAGAATTTTCAAGAACTGGTAGCACTGACATGTCTTTACCAGCAACAAAAGAAAGGGCTTGTTCACGAATTTGAACAAGCCCCTTTATGTTAATGATAAGAATATTGAATGACATGGTTAAAGATTCTAAAAATAAAGTACAGTTAAATAAGTGAACAAGTCCAGCGATTAACTTTTAACAATTAACCATTAACTTATTTCCCAAACGACTCTACCTTATAATCGAGGTTGGTTCCAAAAACCGGGAAGGCAATCTTAATGAGTGCATAAAAACCTGCCTTCTCGAAAGTTGGTCTGTATCCTACTTCTCCTCCATAAGACCAGCCTAATTGACGATTGAAGCGACCATCCATACCCACTCGGAAACCAATCATTTTTGTCTTTACCGGGCTAACAGAATAAGTTGCTGTAGTGGTCACATCTCTATCGCCATTTGCATCCTTCTGGGTATATACAACATCATCAATCTTCAAAGATGGAGCAATAAGAATATCAACATAGGCTGTCAGTATTCCATCGTCAATACCTTCTTCAAACTTATCAAAGTTTACGGCCACGTTTCTGATCCATGACATAGACCCTCCAACATATAATCCGGTTGAAGTAATGTTTGTGAAAGGATGTACCGGATAATTCGTTTTAAGCACACCATCTATTTTAACCATTTCAACTTCAGGAAGAGAAACATCAGATGTCGTTTTTAAATCGCTGTTACTTAATCCCTGGCGTTCTAAAATTCTACCCAAATCTGCAGAGCTGGTCCAGAAAATACCACCTAAACGGGCAGCATATATCTTTCTTACTTTACAAGGAACTTCAGCATGAAGCGGCACTCGGGCTGCCCACTTATTACCTTTATAACTGTTCTTGTAGAGGACCATCTTCGTCTTCGAACTCTCTTCAAAATCTTTAAAATGGTAAGAGCCGCCAAATTCAATATAATTATACACAGCAGACCTGTTATCTACGCTGCTTTGATTAGAAGCTAATTCACGTGTAAAATCATAAAACTTCTGGCTGTAGGTTTTACGGTACTGAACATGAAAGTCTGCTTTGTCTTTTAGATAGTACATTGCATCCACTCCAAAGCCAGCATTCACGTTGGTAGCAAACAATTCACCGTACATGGGTACTAGCCCGATGAAGAGTTTATTGACAGAATACGGCTCGTCATAAATTTCTTCATAGGTGACGGCCGTCTTGTCTTTGCGTTCGCCCTGCGCAAAAAGTGTGGAGCTCGTAAGCACCATCAGCGCAGCGATAAGGATCAAAAAGCGATATTTCATAATCCAGTTAATTGGGTAAGTATTGGTAAAAATAGTAAAACTCCTGCAAAAAATGATCTTGTGTTCATACAGGCCATGGCGGAGAGGTAATTCTACCCACCAAAAATCCCTAATTACTCTTGTTTCCCAGCATCTTTTTGAGCTGTTCCAGCTCTAATAACTTGGCCGAAATGTCGGCTTCCTTGTTCTTGCGCTCGGTAATATCCTCGAACATACCCAGCACTGCCACCACTTCATTGTTTCGATTTGTTACTGCCACCTTGCTGGTGCTTACCCATGAAACCTGGCCTTCACTATTCACATTCTTCTCCTCTTGATCGATTCGCGATTTTCTGTCCTTCATTACCTCCAAATCATCTTTCCGATATTCTTCGGCATGCGCTTTCCATGGCATATCAAAGTCGGTATGTCCGATCAAATCTTTATGGGATTTTAACCCTGCTACTTGTGCAAATATTTTATTGCAGCCCTGGAAGCGAAGCTCCTTGTCTTTCCAGAATACAGCCCTCGGAATATTATCGATAATGGTTTGTAAGGTCTCCTGTGCATCGTTCAACTGATCGACCATTAAATTAATAGTCTTTGTGTTGTAGGATACAGAAAGCAAATCGGCACATGAGTTTAAAAACTCTACCTCTTCATCGAGCCAATCTTTTTGTTCGTATTGATGTTCGCAGCAAATTACTCCTATAATTTTACCTTCGTGAAAAAAAGGAACATCTAACATCGATTCTATATTCAATGGCTTTAAATACACTTGCGAAAATTCACTTGTCGCTTGGTGAGTATGGGCATCTTTGGCAACAATGGTCTCCTCACTGGCAAGGGCTCTGAAGTAAGAAGGGAAATCACTACCCTTCAGTATAGTGCCTGATTCAAACGTCTTTGTATCATGCTGGTATAGTTTATCGCATGCCAGAGTGTTATCCTTACTGTTATAAATCCAGATGCTACACCGCGAAACATTTAACTGGTTTGTAATAGAGCTTGTCACTTTTTCAATTGAAACATTCCAATTACCTGTCTTGATATCATTGTTGCGGGTAAGCTCCATTACTAATTTCCGATTGAGCTGTACCTTCTCATTGCGCTTCTTTTCCTGATCAAACATATCCTGAATATGTCTTTCCTTTCTTCGCATTTCTTCTTGCGTGGCTTCCAGCTCTTCCATGTTCTGGCGCATCTCTTCTTCCTGAGAGCGCATCTCTTCTGCCTGCTGTTGTGTTTTTTCTAACAGGATTCGTGTGCTTTCATTTACCCGAACGGTTGAAATAGTAGAAGCAATACTTTCAGAAAGCTTCTCAACCAAACTTATTTCGTATTCTTCATAGTGTTTAAACGTAGCCAGTTCAAGCACGCCAAAAATCTTTTCGTTTACCTTTAACGGAACAAGCAGCAAAGCATTTGGATTCGATCCTCCTAAACCAGAAGTAATCGATACATAATCCGAGGGAATTTTCTCAAGGTAAACTCGCTGCCCTTCCATATAGCATTGCCCTACAAGCCCGAAACCTGTATCAACACGCTTTTGCAAAAACTTTTTTCGTTCGAAGGCATAGCAGGCAACCAGCTCAAGAAAGGTATCGCTTTCATTTTCATCATTAAAAAGAAAGAGACCACCTTGATTGGAATTGGTGTACTTCACCACAAATTTCAGGATGTTATCAAGAAGTTCTGTGGTTGTGCTTGTAGACGTTCTGAGAATCTCACCAATCTGTGCAAGGCCGGTCGTAGCCCAGTTGCGTTTAAAATCTTCTTCAGCATTCGCACTTAGTTTATCACGCATGGCAATAAACGTGTTTCTTAAACCGCTCGCATCTTCTCCAAGGTCAAGATCGATGGAATAATTTCCGGCCGATATCGATTCAATAAATCCGGAAACCGCAGCAACTGAATTACCTTGTTGACCAAGTTTTGAAGTTTGCTCGGCAATTACTTTATCATTCTTGAATTGTAATCTAAAAAAGAATAAACCGATACCAAGAAAAGAAACGGCTGATATCAAAATGGCAATCCATGAAAATTTCTGGAAGAATGCGGCATGCGAAGCAGCATCCGCTTTTAGATAAGTTGTTAATCGATCAATGGTAACAAGTGCGTGCTGATAGGCTGTTTCATATTTAAGATTTGTAGCAGCCGCAGATTGCTTCGTGGAAATTTCCATGGCACTATCGCCTACACTGTTTCGCGCGAGTTGATGAGCAGCATTTCTCTCCTTCGCAACTTCTACCAGCTTATCCAGATCGTTTATCGTTTCCTTGAAAATAATTTTTGCCTCCTCATCTTTAATCTCTTCAAAAGCACCAATCTCTGAATCTTGACTATCATATGCTTTTTGTACAATATTTCGAATGGATGTGATCGCGCCCAAAATATTTTTATCAAAGCTTACATTGGCATCACCAACTATGGCCCTTTCAAATAAAGGTTGTGTTTGTGATATTCCATTTTTTAGATGATCACCAAGCAACAAATAGGGTGCATTTCGTTTCTGAATGCTTCCCGGAGCCCAAATCAAATACACCATAAGTGCTGTTATGATTGCGCCAATAAGTGTTAAGATCAGGGTATACTTCAATGCACGATTTTTCATCGAATGCGGTCTGGTTGTAAATAGAAACAGGCTTCTGTATCGGCTAATATAATACTGCTTTCGCGGATTTCATACCGTTTAAGAGTAAAGGAGGTTAAACCCCAGAGGACACAGAGATACGCAGAGTGAATTCATTGGTGTCTGCCCTTTTTGCGCTGTATGATAGATCAACTACAATCCAAACCGTTCGCAAAATTCTCAGCGAAACTTTGTGCTGTTCCTGACTTCAGTTAAAGGTAATGGACAACTAAAGTTCTTTAAGAGCTGCGCGATTCGCTTCAAGAATGCTCGAAACAACATCCTCTTTTATGGCTGAAGAAATAAACATCGCCTCATATTGTGAGGGCGCCATATACACTCCGCGAGCGGACATGCTTTGGAAATATCGCGCGAACACCGCGGTATCACTTGTTTTGGCAGTATCAAAATCGATTACCTGTTGCTCTGTAAAAAATAAGGTAAACATCGAACCAACCTGATTGATGCTATGTGCAACTCCTGCTTCTTTAAATTGCTTACCTATCCCTTCTGTCAACATCGAAGTGCTTGAATCAATTTTGGAATAGACTTCCGGATGTTGCTTAAGGTATTTCAGCATGGCAAGTCCTGCGGCCATCGCTAAGGGGTTTCCCGAAAGCGTTCCGGCTTGATAAACCGGGCCAACAGGCGAAACACAATCCATAATTTCTCTCTTACCTCCATAGGCTCCAACCGGTAAACCTCCCCCGATAATCTTACCCATCGTAGTCATGTCTGGTTTTACGTTAAAGCGTTCTTGTGCACCACCCAATGCAAGACGGAAGCCCGTCATTACCTCATCAAAAATTAAAACAATGTTATGAGCATCACAAAGTTTCCGCAGACCTTCAAGGTATCCGAGTTGAGGCGGAACGCATCCCATGTTACCTACTACAGGTTCTAAAATAATGGCAGCAATTTCATTTTTATTTTCAGCTATAATCTTCTCAACCGCTTCCAGATTATTAAAGGGTACGATTAGGGTATCCTTTGCAGTACCTTTTGTTACACCTGCACTATCCGGAACACCAAAGGTAAGCGCACCACTTCCGGCAGCGATCAAAAATGAATCACCATGACCATGATAGCAGCCTTCCATCTTGATGAACTTCTCACGACCTGTATAACCACGAGCAGCACGAATGGCCGACATGGTAGCTTCTGTTCCTGAATTGACCATCCTTACTTTTTCAACTGATGGAACAATCGAACAAATTAATTCGGCCATCTCAACTTCACGCGCGGTAGGCGCTCCGAAAGATGGTGAATTGGCCAAGGCTGCTTTCACGGCTTCTTCAATCAAAGGATGCGCATGACCTAAGATCATTGGACCCCATGAATTAATTAAATCGATATATGTATTATCATCTTCATCATACAAGTAAGCGCCTGATGCTCGCTTAATAAATAGTGGATTCCCCCCTACTGCACGAAATGCACGAACGGGTGAGTTTACTCCTCCAGGAATAAAGTTTTTTGCTTTCTCGAAAAGCGATTTACTATTGGTTGTTGATGACATGGAGTGATTAACGTTTTTCAATCACAACTCTCTTTCCGTTTTTAAACCGCACGAACGGTATTAATTGGTTGTCGCGACTGAATTGAAAATTATAGCCTTCAGTTAAATATCCTGGAATAAAATTGGTAGCACTCAGGCCCTCCTGAAAATAGACACCGTTCTTTTTCAACTGGTGACCAACGAAGAGCATAAATTCATAACCGTATTTAGCATACGTAGTTGGCGCACGGCCATGTGTCTTGACGAATTTTTTTGTAAACGCTTTAAGGTAAGCATTGTCGCTCGATGAAAAATTTGGAGAAGCTAAAACAACCGGAAGGGTTTGATATTTCCCTGCATCAACAACAGCCTGGTCGAGCCACGCTTCGGATCCCAATACAATTACAGAATCTTTTCGTGTCTCAATACTACTCAACACTTTCGCATAGATCAGTGCATCATCAGAAGCCACAAAAATACTTCCGAGACTATCTTTTTTTAAAGTAAATTGTTTTGGGTAATGAAATTCATCATACTCTGTTGGTGTAGCCAGCATGGTCAATACCTTTCCAAAATTTTCTCTTGATAAACGATTGGAGGATAAAATCCTCAATCCATTTTCACTTGCCGTTTGATTGAAGTTAGCCGCCAAAATAGAATCACGTTTGGATGTTCCGTAATACACAATGCAGTTTTTCTTCTTCGCATACCCAGCCAAAAACTCACCCGACTTTTTTCCAATAACTTCAAAAGAGGGTTGATATAAAAATGCATACGGATTGCCTGCAATCAGCTCTGCATTATTCGAAACCGGATTGAATACATTGATCTTATTATTCAGCGAAAACTCCTGAATGAATTTATTTTCCTCCTGAAAGAAAGGGCCAACAATCAAATCGGTGTTTTTCAATTCTTCTGTAGCCAGAATGGTTTTGATTTTATCGTTGCTTCGTTCCGTATCATAGGCACGAAGACTTAACTTGATACCTTGCTTAGACAAAGTATCAACCGCAAGCTTCATACCTTCATACATATCCAATACATTTTGATTTCGTTTCATAGATGGTGACGGGTCAAGTGTACTGACCATCAAAGGAAGTAATGCAGAAACCGAATACACATCTTTATGAACAGTCTTCGGTGCTTCCGGAATGAAATCGGATTTCTTAAAACCAAACGTTCCGATAATAGCTTCTAACTGCGCCAGATTATTTGGATCAACTGTATTTTTAGAAAGTGCTATTGCGAGATAGGTAGCGACTATTTCATCTTTTGGATATTCGATATTAATTCTTCTTAATGTTTCAAGGTCCGTTATGTCACGAAGCGCATTGCGTTTCACCTGATCAACATCTTTCTGCAGTTTTTTATCTGTAATTAATGTTAATGTTTTCAGTCCAACGAAGTATTCTTTATTCTCGAGTTGAATTTTACCTAACCAAAAATTTACCTCATCCATTTTCTCCCACTTTGGATGAAGGGTTTTCAATTGTGTGAAGGCATCTTTCGAAACAGCCTTGAAGTTTAAGTTATAGGCTGATAGTGCGTAATAGAAAGAAGCGTATTCAGTAAAAACATTATTCTGATCGTATTGCGTTAAGGGCTTAAAACTCTCCATCGCCAGATTGTATTTACCTTCACGGAATAAAGTCTTAGCGTTAAAGTATTGCTTATTGAAATCAACCTGTGCGAATGACAGATTAATACATAAAACAGAAATTACGCAAACGAGAAATATTTTTTTAACCATGGTAATTGTTCAAAGTTTCAAGTTCAAGGTTCAAAGTTCCAGGTTCAAGGTTCAAAGTTCGTTAACCTGAAACCTGGAACTTTGAACCTTGAACCCAAAACAAATATCATTCCCACTCTATCGTTGCTGGTGGCTTCGAACTGATGTCATACACCACACGATTAACACCTTTTACTTTATTGATAATATCGCTCGATACTGTTGCTAAGAAATCATACGGTAAGTGTGCCCAGTCTGCGGTCATTCCATCGGTACTGGTTACAGCACGTAAGGCAACAACGCGTTCGTATGTTCGCTCATCACCCATTACACCAACAGATTGAACAGGCAATAACATCGAACCGGCTTGCCACACTTTATCATACAAGCCATGCTCGCGCAGACCGGTTGTAAAAATGTAATCTACCTCTTGCAGTATTCTTACTTTGTCGGCAGTGATATCGCCTAAAATTCGAATACCTAAACCAGGACCAGGGAAAGGATGTCTGCCTAAAATCGTTGGATCTATACCCAAAGTCTTGCCAACTACTCGTACCTCGTCTTTGAACAAGGTATTGAGTGGTTCAACAATTTTTAGTTTCATTTTCTCTGGAAGTCCACCGACATTGTGATGCGACTTAATAGTTTGTGATGGACCATTTACAGAAACGGATTCAATCACATCTGGATAAATCGTTCCTTGTCCAAGCCACTTTACATCTTTCAACAAATGCGACTCTTCATCGAACACGTCAATAAACGTTTTACCGATGGCTTTGCGTTTTGATTCAGGTTCTTCAAGTCCTGCTAAAGCTGTATAGAACTTTTCTTTTGCATCAACGCCTTTAATATTCAGCCCCATGTGTTTATATGAATCCAACACTTGTTCGAATTCATTTTTGCGCAACAATCCATTATCAACAAAAATGCAATGGAGGTTTTTGCCGATGGCTTTGTGTACTAAGATCGCGGCCACTGTAGAATCAACACCCCCTGAGAGTGCCATTACTACCTGGTCGTTACCTAATTTCGTTTTAAGATCAGCAATCGTTGATTCAACAAACTGATCAGCCGTCCAATCTTGAGCGCATCCACAAATGTGGACTACGAAATTTCTTAACAGGTTTTTACCTTCAGTTGTATGTGTTACTTCCGGATGGAATTGAATTCCATACACAGCTTTATTTTTTACTTTATAAGCCGCCACTGCTACCGATGGTGTGCTGGCAATTACTTCAAACGATGCAGGCACTGAAGCAATAGTATCAGCATGTGACATCCATACTTGTGAATCGAGGGTGATCTCTTTTAGGAGTTCACTATGATGATCCACAGTGGTTAATCGGGCACGGCCATATTCGCGCATGTGTGATGGCAATACTTCTCCTCCACTTTGGTGAGCAATGAGTTGAGCCCCGTAACAAACTCCCAAAACAGGCACATGCTCAAACTGCTTAAGATCAACACTAGGCGACCCGGCATCCCGAACCGAGCATGGACTTCCGGAAAGAATAACACCTTTAATATCAGATGTAATGGCCGGAACCTTGTTAAACGGATGAATTTCGCAGTAAACATTGAGCTCCCGCACCCTGCGGGCAATGAGCTGTGTGTATTGGGAACCGAAGTCGAGGATGAGAATTTGTTGTGACATTCCGCAAAGATAAACCAGTAATTTTTGGATGGAAGTATTTCTGGCGACTTTCAAAATAAAGGTTATCCGTTACCGGTTATCGGTATCCGGTGGCTGGTAATCGGTAAGGAATTCTATCCCAGAAGTAGTCCAATGCCGAAGAGAAGCACAAACGCCAAAGTTGACAGCGCCATTTGTTTGAGGTAAGGATCAAGTTCGTGAGACGACTTTCTGCTCACCACGAAACCATTTCGGATAAACAAAGGGGCCGTTAGTAAAAACAGGAACTGCCATGGTGAATGGTATGTCATTAGCGAATACACCAAAGCACAGAACAGACCACCCAATAATAAAAACCAGTGATAGATAATCGCCTTCTCGCGACCAATGCGAACGGGTATAGAATACTTGCCGGCCTTAAGGTCCGATTCGATATCGCGGATATTATTAAGATTTAATACACCAATAGAAAAGAATCCGCAACTAAGTGCAGGTAAAATATCAACGTTAACAAATTGCTGCGTGAATAGGTATTGTGAACCCAGAACTCCAACCAGACCGAAGAAAATCAAAACTGAAAGGTCGCCAAGGCCAATGTAACCGTATGGCTTTTTGCCAACTGTGTATGCAATGGCCGCAAGAATACATAAGATACCCAAGCCGAAGAAGAACAGAATAGCATTCCAATTCAAGCCGAACGAAAGCCACAACAAAGAAATCCCACTTACAAGACAAAGGAATACAAAAACGATGACGGCCATTTTCATTTGCTGAGAAGAGATAGTACCGCTTTGCACAGCTCGCACCGGACCTTTTCGATCTACACTATCAGCACCATGAATGGAGTCTCCGTAATCATTAGCTAGATTTGAAAGGATTTGTAAAAAGATGGTAGTGGTTACGCATAGCAAAAAAATATCCCACCGAAAAGCATTTGCTGTGGCCGCCAAAAAACCTGCCATAGCAATTGAAGAAAGTGCCAATGGCAATGTTCTCAATCGAAAGGCTTGTACTAATGCTTTTACGTTCATACCTATAAAATTCTGGGGCGAATATACTAGAATTAAAATTTTAACTCACGCAAAAACTTAGACCGCGTCATTGCGAGGAAGTGTCACGCGCTTAGCGTGACATACTGATGTGTCAATCCCCCTGCTATGAAATGCAAAAGAACGCGTTAATGTTTTAGGAATCTATTTCCGATCATCATTACCGCGTATTTACTTATTCACTTCGTAGTATGGGGATCGCTTCGTTCCTCGTGATGACGGAACTTTATAGTATCTTAACAATTGTACAGGTATTCTTATTATAATCAAAAGTATCACCCACCTTCAGATTCAATAAAGATTTACCTATCGGTGATTGTGGTGCAAGTGCAATGTATTCTACTTGATCAATTAATATTCTACCCGCACTGATGGCAACATAAAAATGTGGAGCAGATGATGTGATTACCAAGCTACCTAATGAAACAACACTCTGCCTTACTTCAGTATTATTAATTTGATCCAATAACTGTTTCAGTTTCTGAGCCTCATTTAATTGTTGAGCACCTTTGTCGCGTTCAATCTGCATCATTGCCCGACCTGTTTCATATTTATCGCCAGCACTGCTTTTTTCTTCTGCATTCGCAGACTCCTGAGCATTAGCCATCGCTTGCTTTGCTGTATCGATTCTTGTGTTTACATAATCGAGACATGCATTGAATATTTTTTGTCGGAGGGATTGATTCATGGCGCAGAATAAATACAGTTCACGCAAAGGCGCGAAGGTTTAAATACAAAGAACGCAAAGGAAAGGCATTAAAGGTATTGCTAAAATTTAGACAGAATTCTTTGCGCTCTTTGCGGCATTCCCTTTGCGCCTTTGCGTGAAACTCTCTTTACTTCAGAATCGCATTCACAATAGCCGAATCCAACGGCTCCACTTTCTGGGAAAAGAATTTTACAGAAGTACCATCTTTGCTGACAATGTATTTACAGAAGTTCCAGGATGGCGAATGACCGGTCTTGGCTTCAAGCCATGAATACAACGGATGTTTATCCTTACCCTTCACGGAAATTTTTTCGAACATCTGAAACGACACTCCATAGTTCTTCTGACAAAACGCGGCAATCTCTTCGTTCGATCCGGGCTCTTGCCATAAGAAATTATTAGCAGGAAAGCCCAGCACCGTTACCTTGTCTTTGTATAGATCATGCAATTTCTCCAACCCTTCATATTGAGGTGTGTAACCACACTTCGATGCCGTGTTGACAATTAAAATAGACTTGCCCTTATATTGGGCAAAGTCTATTTCATGTCCGTCAATCGAAGTCATTTTAAAATCATAAATACTTCCCGTAACCGAATCATCTTTTTTTGCAAAAGAAAGTTTACTTGAAAGAAATGCTACTAACCCCATAACGATCGCTATACCAAATGTTAACTTAAATAAGCGCATCTACAATTACCTTGTCAAGCGGATTAACTTTAGAGTCAAGGAAGGTGATGGTTCCATCAGGCTTCACTAAATATTTGCAGAAATTCCAGCTTGGTTCCTTTCCGGTTTTTTCTTTCAGCAACTTATACAAGGGATGTTGATCATCACCTTTCACTGAGATCTTTTCAAACATTTGAAAAGAAACACCATAATTTTTCTGACAGAATTCCGCAATCTCTAAATTCGATCCGGGCTCTTGTGAACCAAAGTTGTTTGCCGGGAAACCGAGAATAGTGATTTTACTTCCATATTGTTCCTGTAGTTTTTGTAAGTCGCCATACTGAGGAGTGTAACCACACTTCGATGCAACGTTTACGATCAACAAAGTTTTCCCTTTGTATTTTGCAAAATCAATTTGCTCTCCATCAATGGAAGTCATTTTGAAATCATAAAGCGAAGGAACAGACATAAAAAAAGATAAGGCTACAAACAGGATTGCTTTCATATTATTAAGGTTGAATGATAAGTTTAAATTACAAAGAATAAACACACTGTTTCGCTAATTGTTTACAAACGGCTAGTCTTACATCTTCTCCGGCACCAAAATGCCCAGCATGGACATTGCTTTTTGAATGGCGCTGGCAACCGATCGCGATAAAGCGATTCTGAATTTCAGTTTTGCCATATCTGTTTCATTAAAAATTGGAATGTTCTGGTAGAACTGATTGTATGCTTTCGCCATGTCAAACGCATAGTTTGCTATGACAGCCGGTGAATAATCTTTTGCCGCCTCGCGCACTCTATTTTCAAACTGACTGAGCAGCTGCAATGCATCGCGTTCCGCTGGCTCAAGCGTAGTTACCTCTCTGAGATCATTCGGCTCAATTGTAATATTCATACTCTCTGCTTTACGGATAATGGCTTTGATACGCGCATGAGTATATTGAATGAACGGCCCGGTGAATCCCTGCAATTGAATGGACTCAGCCGGATCGAAAAGCATGCGTTTTTTAGGATCTACCTTTAACAGGAAGAATTTCAACGCACTCAATCCTATCATTTCGAACAAGGTATTCAGGTCGTCTTCGCTAACGCCTTCTAGTTTGCCGTGCTCGCGAGTTTGTTTATCTGCTTCACGAACCATTTCTTCCATCAAGTCATCCGCATCCACAACAGTACCTTCACGCGATTTCATTTTCCCGGTAGGTAAATCCACCATACCATACGATAAATGATAACACTGCTTTGCCCACACATAACCAAGTTTGGCGAGAATGAGGAACAATACCTTGAAGTGATATTCCTGTTCGTTACCAACTGTATAAACTTGCCCAGCGATTTTTGGAAAATCACGGAAACGTAAAATAGCAGTACCTATATCCTGCGTCATGTAAACCGAAGTTCCATCAGAACGCAGCAATACTTTTTGATCAAGACCATCAGAAGTCAAATCAACCCAAATGGATCCATCATCTTTCTTAAAAAACACACCGCTTTCAAGGCCTCGCATTACTTCTTCTTTTCCAAGAAGGTAGGTATCCGATTCAAAATATAGTTTTTCAAAATCAACACCCATGCGTTTGTAAGTGGATTCAAATCCTTCATACACCCAACCGTTCATTGTCTTCCACAACTCAACAATTTCTTTATCCTTTGCTTCCCACTTCTGCAGCATCTCGACCGCGAGTTGCATAATGGGTGCTTGTTTCTCTGCTTCTATTTCGTCAACACCTTTTTCAACGAGCGCTTTCATTTGCGCTTTGTAGTTCTTATCGAACTCAACATAATATTTTCCAACAAGATGATCGCCTTTCGTGCCACTGCTTGCCGGAGTCTCTCCATTACCAAAAAGTTTCCAAGCCGCCATCGACTTACAGATGTGTATGCCGCGATCATTGATGATCTGTACTTTGTGAACTTTATAACCATTGGCTTTATAGATCTCGGCCACACTGTAACCCAAAAAGTTATTTCGCAAGTGGCCAAGATGCAAAGGCTTGTTGGTATTGGGCGAAGAATATTCAATCATGATCTCTTCTCCATTCGATGGAAGCTGACCATAATTTGCATTCGCATAAATGGATTGAAACACTTCTACCCAAACCTCATCCTTCATTACCAGATTCAGGAAACCCTTCACCACGTTATAACGATTGACAATACCCGAATGCTGAACAAGGTATTCACCCACCATCTTCGCTGTTTCTTCCGGACCCTTGCGGGAAATTTTAGTAAGTGGAAAACAAACTAAAGTATGCGAGCCTTCGAACTCCTGGTTGGTGGGTTGCAGTTGAAGATTTTCTACCGACTGTTGGAAAACAGCGGTAACAGCTTCTTGTATTTTTGAACGAAGATTAAGATCGAGATTCATACTGAGTATTAAGACAAAAGTAGCAAGACGTTAGACCGAAGTCTTTCATCTTGCTACTCCATACATTTCACTAATTTATTTTACCACTCCAATACATAGGCAAACACCAATGGCGCCACAATAGTAGCATCACTTTCGATAATGTATTTCGGTGTATCAATATTCAATTTACCCCACGTGATTTTTTCGTTTGGTACTGCACCAGAGTACGAACCATAACTTGTTGTTGAATCGCTGATCTGGCAGAAGTAGCTCCAGAACGGAACACCTGTGCGCTCTAAATCCTGATGCAACATTGGCACAACACAAATCGGGAAATCACCGGCAATACCTCCACCGATCTGGAAGAAGCCTATTCCGTGTTCACCTGCATTTTGTGTATACCAGTCGGCAAGCCACACCATGTATTCAATTCCTGATTTCATGGTTGACGCTTTCAACTCACCCGTCAATACATAGGATGCAAAAATATTTCCCATGGTAGAATCTTCCCAGCCTGGAACGACCATCGGCATGTTTCGTTCAGCCGCTGCGATCATCCAGGAATTTTTTGGATCGATCTCATAATATTGTTTCAAGTCGCCACTGTTGATCATGCGGAACATGAACTCATGCGGGAACAAACGTTCACCTTTGTCTTCAGCATCTTTCCATACTTTAAACAGATGCGATTGTAATCTGCGGAATGCTTCTTCTTCTGGAATACAGGTATCGGTAACACGGTTCAAATGTTTCTCCAATAATTCCCACTCTTGTTCAGGAGTAAGGTCGCGATAGTTCGGTATGCGTCTGTAGTGCGAGTGTGCTACAAGGTTCATGATATCTTCTTCAAGGTTGGCGCCTGTGCACGAAATGATCTGCACTTTGTCCTTGCGGATCATCTCGGCAAAGCTGATTCCAAGCTCACCTGTACTCATGGCACCGGCCAGGGTCACCATCATTTTCTTGCCCTCGGCAATGTGTTTCTTATATCCTTTGGCAGCATCCACCAGGGCAGCAGCATTAAAGTGCAGGTAATGCTTCTCAATAAAATTGGAAATTGGTCCGTTTTGGCTCATAATCTTTAATAATTCTGATTCAGGGGCGAAAATAAGAAATCGAGGCGATTCGGGGTTTAAAGTTCAAGGTTTAAAGTTCCAGGTTTGAAGTTTGAGGTTCTGGTTCTCTGGAGATGCAGTCGGAGTATGGGCGCACCCCTGCCCTCGCCCACGATTAACCCTAGATCCTTGAATCGTCAACGTAACTTTTACTTATCTTCCACGTCTCGTTCCAAACCAACCCCACTTAAATCCTATGCAGCTAGTTATTGAAAATCTTAGCAAGACCTACTCGAACGGAGTTCAGGCACTTAAAAACATTTCACTCACCATCGACCAAGGTATGTTTGGTTTGCTTGGCCCCAATGGTGCTGGTAAATCTTCGCTGATGCGAACCATCTCAACCTTGCAAGAAGCTGATAGCGGTTCGATAACTCTGGGTTCATTGGATGTATTAAATCAAAAACACGAAGTGCGCAAAATATTGGGCTACCTGCCTCAGGAGTTTGGAGTGTATCCGCGTGTTACTGCTGAAAGCATGCTCGATCACATTGCTGACCTGAAAGGGATTGTCGATAAGAAACAACGAAAAGAAATTGTAGCAACACTTCTTGAGAAAGTAAATCTGGCGCACGTTAAAAGTAAAAATCTCGGCACATTTTCAGGCGGTATGAAGCAACGCTTTGGTGTTGCACAGGCATTGATCGGAAATCCTAAACTGATCATTGTGGATGAACCCACAGCGGGACTTGATCCGGCAGAAAGAAATCGCTTTTATAATTTATTAAGCGAGATTGGTGAGAATACTATTGTGATATTATCAACTCACATCGTAGAAGACGTAACGAACTTGTGCAGCAACATGGCCATCATTTGTCTTGGAGAAGTGATTGCACAAGGTAATCCGAATACATTGATTGAATCGATGCAAGGTAAAATATGGAGAAAGACGATTGAGAAAAGTGAAATGACAGTTTACCGGAATTCATTCCAGGTAATTTCTACGCAATTGAAATTGGGTAAAACTGAAATCCATGTGGTTAGCGATATTCAACCGGATGAAAGTTTCAAAGCGGTTGAGGCCGGTCTTGAAGATGTATACTTCTCAAGAATTTCTGAGAAGATGGATGTCGTTACTATTTAATCTCTCTACCTCAACACTACTTCTATGTTTTTAAAAATATTTCTATTCGAAATTAAGTATCGTCTTAAGCGCCCGGCAACATGGGCATACTTTGGAATAATCTTTTTGTTTGCTTTACTCAGCGGCATCTTTGGAAACGGTGCTCCATCTGAAAAAGTGTTTGTTAATTCTTCTTATGCCATCGGAGAATTTTTATTACAATTGAGCATTTTCGAAGTGTTCCTGGCTTCCGCCATTATGGGTGTGCCTATATATCGGGACATTGAATACAATACCAAAGATTATTTCTTTACCTATCCTATTAATGAAAAATCATATTTGATGGGAAGGTTCATAGGATCCTTTGCTATTCTCATTCTGATCAGCTTTGGTTATCATTTCGGAACGTTACTAGGCGGACCACTTGGAGTTGCTTTTGGAGAAATTGAGCCCGAACAATTTGGCCCAGTGGTATTAAATTACTTCGTGTACAACACACTTGTACTAAGCTTACCAAATCTGTTTTTTGCGAGTACCATTTTCTTTTCCCTAGTAGCCCTTACTCGAAAAATTGCGGCTACTTATGTAGCAAGTGTTTTACTTTTCGTAGGGTACCTTCTAACCATCACCTTAGCACAAGATCTCGACAACAAAACGTTGGTTGACATACTTGACCCCTTTGCACTCACAACGTATGAAAATGCCACCAAATACTGGACTCCTGCTGAACAAAATGTAATGCTCCTTCCGCTGAAAGGAAACTTCTTGTGGAACAGAATTCTATGGATGGGCATCAGCATTGCACTTTTTACTTTTACCTATTTCAAATTTTCTTTCCGCAGCATGCTGGAGGTTTCATCAGGAAAAGTAACGAAGGACGAAGTGGTTGAAAAGAAAGGACGTTCGCTAGCGGATCTTCCCATTATAACAAAACTCTACTCACCCTCGATCTTTATAAATAAAATGTTCAGACTTTCTTGGCTTGAGTTTAAAAACGTGATCAAAGATTTTTATTTCATCGCCATCCTTTTGGCCGGAGTACTCTTCTTGTTTTTAGATGGCTGGTTTGGTTCACCAATTTATGGAACACCTTCTTTACCTCTTACCTATTACATGTTAGAGGTGAAAGATTCTACCTATATCATTTTTGTTTACATCATTTTTATCTTTTACACAGGTGAGGTAGTACATCGTGATAAGAGCGTAAACTACTCGAACATCTCCGATGCTCTTCCCATTCCAAACTGGGTAATCTATGGCTCCAAATTTATTTCACTTGTACTAATCGGTTTGTTATTGGTGCATTTGGTACTGGTGTGTGGTGTGTTCAATCAAGTGCTAAAAGGATACTTCAACTTTGAATTCGGTATGTATTTTACGGATTTATATCTTATCGAACTTCCTGAATACATTGAGTTAATAATGTTAACATTCATTATTCACATTTTAGTGAATAATAAATTTTTAGGGCATGTCGTTTCCATTGGTATTTGGATCGTGTTTTTTGGTATTCGTGATATTGCAGAGCTGGATTACAACCTCTTCTTCTACAGCTATGTTCCGAACTACATGGTTTCAGACATGAATGGATTTGGACATTTCTTAAAATCCATTTCATGGTTTAATGCATACTGGCTTAGTCTTGGAATTGTTTTTCTGATTCTTGGGAATTTGTTTTGGAATCGCGGAGCTGAATCCAGTTTCAAATCGCGATGGAAACTGGCAAAGGAAAGACTCGATATAAAATCTGCTGCAGGACTTACCTTCTTTACTATCGCATGGCTCGGGTGCGGAGCCTTTATTTATTACAACGTAAGTGTTCTGAATGTTTACCGAACGAACAAAGAAGGTAAACAGATCAGCGCTGATTTTGAAAAGACGTATAAGAAGTATGAGTTCAATGCTCAACCGAAAGTAACGGATGTAAACGTTCATGTTGATATTTTTCCAAGTGAGCGTTACACTAAAGCATCAGGAATATTCACGATCGTGAATAAAACGGCAAAGCCAATCGACTCACTCATTCTGAATATCGGAAGCGCCATTTCGAAAACGACTATCGAAAAACTGACCATCGATGGCAAAGAATTGAAGATGATACTGGAGGATAAGGTAAATCGATTCTACATGTATCAGATGCCAACCACCATGCAGCCACGCGATACAATGAAATTAAAAATCACCATGGACGCACGATACGAAGGTTTCCCTAATAGTGGAGTTGATCGTGAAGTTGTTTACAACGGTACATTCTTTGACCTGAATGTATTCCCTTCCTTCGGCTATCCAGGCGACCGGATGACCAGTGATAAAGACCGGAAGAAATATGGTTTGCCTAAAAAAGAATGGAGCGCACCACCACAGGATGATCCGTTTGGCCTTAGTAATTTATTATTCAATGACGATGCCGACTATGTGACCTTCGAAGCAGTAGTTAGTACCGAGCCTGATCAGATTGCTGTTGCACCTGGCTACATTCAAAAAGAATGGGAAGAAAATGGTCGCAAATACTTTCATTACAAAATGGATGGTGAGATGGATCTGTTTTTCAATCTATCCTCTGCGCGCTATGGTGTGTTCCGCGATAAATGGAAAAGTCCTGATGGACGAGACGTGAACATTGAAATCTTCCATCACCCAACACACACTTACAATCTTGATCGCTATGTAAATTCTGTAAAAGCTTCACTCGATTATTTCGAGAAAAGCTTCAGACCGTATCAATACAACCAAATGCGAATACTGGAGTTTCCGCGTTACGCCAGTTTCGCTCAATCGTTTCCAAATACCGTACCCTATTCCGAAAGTTTCGGATGGGTAGCCGACTTCAGCGATGTGGATGATACTGACTATGCATTCTACGTAACGGCACATGAAGTAGCACACCAATGGTGGGGACATCAGATCACACCAAGCGCAACCCGTGGAGCAAATCAGATTTCTGAATCAATGGCACAATATTCCGCGATGATGGTTTTGAATCATGAGTATGGAAAAGATTGCATGCAGGAATTTTTAAAATATGAGCTTGACCGCTACTTAAGAGGTCGTGCTGGCGAAGATAAATTCGAAGCTACCTTGTTGGAGAATGATACACGAGATTATGTTTGGTATCGCAAAGGCGCCCTTGTGCTGTATGCATTGCAAGATCTGATTGGTGAAGAGCAATTGAATGGAGCCTTCAAGAAGTTTGCTAATGCTGCTGCCTTCCGTCAGAAACCTCCGTTCGCTACATCGAATGAATGGTACTCCTACATTAAAGCCGCTACTCCAGACTCAGTAAAATATTTTATTGAAGATGCTTTTGAAAAAATTGCACTCTACGAAAACCGGATAACCAAAGCAGAGTATAAAAAACTAGAGGGCGAAAAATATAAAGTAACGCTGACCGTTCAAACCAAAAAGATCTACTACGATGGACAGGGTAAAGAACTTGAAACCAGTAAAGGCAAAGATTTAATCGAGATTGGAATTTTCGCGGAAGAAGGTAAAAACGAAAAAGGTATGAAAAAGAAAATGCCGATCTACTTACAGAAACATTGGTTCGCTCCAGGTGAACATACACTTGAGTTTACAGTAGAAGGAAAACCAGTGAAGGCCGGCATTGATCCATACAATAAATTAATCGATCGCATTCCGGATGATAATGTAAAGACCGTAGACGAACTTTGAGAGTGGTTATGAATTAATCGTTAATAGTTAATCGTGGGTGCGTGTTTTTGTGTATGGTATGAACATTGGGCTTGTAAGCTGCAACAGGAAATCATATACCCAAACTTTGAACCTTAAGACGATTAACGATTAACGATCAATTGGGGAACATGTTGAGTCGTATTCTAACGCGAAAAACTCATAGATCGTGTTTTGAAGGTGAGTGGTTTCACCTTCCATTTTCCAAAGACCAATTCCTTCTTTGTAATAGTAAATTAGTTTGCCACTAAACCATAAACCGTTGGATAGCATAATGGTTTCTGTAACGCGAATGGCACGTGTATTAACATTGTTCAATTTAAATTTTACCCATTCAGCAAAGAAATGGGTCTGTCGCCCATTTGCTTCTTTGTATGACCATTCAAGTGTTTGACCGATGCCGGGCAGTTTCATTATTATTTTCGGTGGACTGAAGACGGTGATCTTGTTCGTTTCTCTTTCTGTGGCGGATTGTAGTTTAATGAGACGAATTTCAGTCTGTGTAAAATCGATCAGGCGTATATCAGTACGTATTAGTTTCTTACGATAGTACATTTTGTCAATCACTTCATACTGCTCGCCCTTTTTCAGATAGTACATCACTTGCGAAAACTCAGATGGCTTCCCTGCGGCATCGGGCATATTGAAGACTGTTTTATTCATCTTTGCTTTCGGCAGAAAATAGTCTTTGGAGTTTTTCTGAGCAAAGGATGACAGAGCGATACAATACATAAATACCGCCAGCGTAATCAAACGTAATGTTGCGCGGAGTTTAAGTTTCAAAACAGAGTGATTATAACGAACAGATTTATGATGCAGTAAGTCTTTCAATAGTTTTAATAGAGGATGTGGGCGGTATCCGTTTCGAGGTGGGTGGGATTTTCAAATCAGACCATATTCCACCAGTGTGGAAGTGGTTATCTGTTAATCGTTAATGGTTAATCGGGTGTGGTTTTGTGTATGGTGTGAACTATTCCAAGGTTTGTTACTTGACAGACCTTGGTTGATGAAACGCAGACTCAAACTTCGAACCTTGAGACTATTAGCAATTAACTATGGATTAGGAAAAAGAGTAGAATCAATTCCAGGAATAACATTCAACGCATTTTTATAATAGATCTTTCTCAAAACCGAATCCGGTAATTCAAGGCCATACATTTTCCAATGTGCGTGGTACTTGCGATAGTAATCGAAATATTCATCGCCTGTTTCAAGTACACGGAAGTACGTATAATACTCTTCCATCTTATAGGCATCCTTTCCAAACATCACGCGATCCTGATACTTTATTAAGAATGCTCTTGCTGCTTTAGGTTGTCTCCCCAATTCTGCCAGCACGGCTCCAAGTTCAGTATAAACATTTGGCATTTCATCAAACAGTTTTCCCAATCGATCCAGATCATTTCCAAACCAACCTAAGTGTGCATCAATGAATTTTGTTTCAGGATATTTTCTAAAAACATTGTGTTGCTCGCCCATAATCTGTTCAAAGGATGGCAACTTTGCCGGATCACGATAGCGATCTGGATTCTTTTTTAATTCAAGCCAACGTTCATTGTGTTTGTCTTTTGGATTCCAAAATGAATTGGGTTCACCTGAATGGATTAACACAGGTATTCCTAACTCTCCACATTTCGCCCAAATGGGATCGAGTCGCGGATCATCAACAGCAATTCTGTTTCCTTCATTGTCTTTATCGGTAAGGCCAAGACCTTTATAAACTTTTAAACCACGCGCACCAGCTTTCACGGCTTCTTCCATCATGGATAAAGTTTCATTCGGCCAGCCCTTATCATCAAGGTCTTCAAAATTTATATTTAAAAAAACAGCAAAGCGTTTTGGATAATTTTCGTCTACGTTGTCAAGCGACCATTCTAAAAATTTTCCACGGAAGCCACTCAGGTTTACCATTACGCCCATATTGAGTGAATCCATTTCTTTGATCAGCTTATCCAGATCCTGAATCGGCATGGTCCATTGATGATTGTGTACATCGATGAATGGATATTTTGCGTGCTTCAATTCATGCTTCGGTACAACCAATGTTGAGATGGGATCATACTCTTCCACATCCATTACATTATTCCGATACTGGATGCGGCCGATAATCCAATACGCTGCTAAAAGCGAAATCAATATTACTGGAATGATGACACGCTTCTTTTTTAAAAGATTTGAGATTTGCATAGGTATTAAATAAAAAATCCTTCGGGATTCAATTATTAACAATAACCGATCTCGAAGGATTTAACAGATTGAAAAAATTATTGAACGGTAATCGGAACAGTCACCTTCGTTTTATCCCACACAAAATCCATGTTAACAACTGTAGAGTCGTTGCTAAACTTAATAACAAACTGTTCGGTCTCGGCAGCAGCCTCTTCTGATGGAACTTCAACTTTAGCAACATCCAAAGCATAGTCGGGTTCACGCACACCAAGAAAAACACCTAGTTCGCTATTCAACGAAACTTCCCAAGTTGTTGCTCCGGGTACAGCGTACATGCGGTATGTACCCGCATTCACTGGCTTGCCTGCAAAACTTATGTTCTTACTAAAGGTAATTTCAGTCGCTTCGTTGGCACCTAATCTCCAATACTTTCCAAAGGGTTGGAGGGCGCCATCTTTTTCCTCTCCAAAAATTAATCTGCCTTTTTTGTAAGGTCTGCTGTATACCACTTTCACGTCTAAACCATTACCACTAAATTCAGTGGTTTCAGTTGGGCTTGGTCTTGGTGCAAAAAAGACACCGTATACTACCCATATAACAAATAGAAGAAGGACAATACCTAGTCCGATAAAAATTTTCTTTTTCATAATTTTTTAGTTGAAAGGGTTGTGAATTTAAATTCAGTGGACGAAGATAGTTAACGCTGTCACTAAAAACTATTTTTTACAATTAAGTCCTATTTATGTTTTGACTGAATTGCAATAGGAATCACGTCTATTAATTCAAGTTGTTTAACCTTGTCTGCTACAGTTGTCTTATACTTCTTAAAATGCCCGGTAAGAATATGCGATTGATACGCGGCAACACTTGCATACGTTTCAAATATGGTAATTCTGGTAGGATTGTTCTTGTCTTGTACCGCAGAATATGCCAACACTCCTTCTTCGTACTTTAATGCCGATTCCATCTGCGTCTTTAATGCGATCAAGTAGTCAGGCAACTTAACACTATCGACCGTGATTTTAGCAATTCGCATGTAAGATGTTTTGTCTTGCGCGAAGGAATCCTGAAAGGATAATGTCACCATAATGATCATCCAAACTAAAAGTCGATAGTGTTGTAATTTCATGTTAGTCGTTTTAATTGTTGCTCATTTTTTTTTGTTAATCACAAGTTGCTCTACCGTTTGGATTCCTCTGAGTCGCTTATTTTTATTCAATTCTTGCGAAGTATATTTTATCCGGACACAGAAATTTTTGCTTACCATAACCATTCGTAATAGGATGAGACGAGTAAACAGTAATACTTTCATTTGGATTAACTTCAAGTACAACTCCACAATGTCCATACTCTTTGCCTGCGTAAAGATTCCAGAATTGAACAAAGTCACCAGGCCTTACTTCATCAAAAGTGTCAACTTTATCTCCCCATTTTTCATTTGTCAATGCCGTTTGAACTCCTTTAATAATCGGATCGTCAATTCTTATTAAGGAATCAAGATTGTTTGATGTTATTATTCTAATTGTATTTTTTCCGTTTTGCGAAAGCTTGTTAAATTTTTCGATCACCTTAATTACAAATTCAGTGTAAACTGTCTCATTGTAGTTTAACGCAAGTACATGTCCATGAGATTCTACGAAATTAACAATTTGAATATTCTTTTCTGGTGTCACACGAAGAACGTCTTTATCTAAGGTCTTATTTTTTGAAATCCAAACAGGTTGAGTATTTATTCAGAAACTACAGGAAAGTCCAATGGCAACCAATGCAATTCCTTCAATCAATAAAAGTATTAATCTCTTGATTTTCATTTTTCTCACATGGTTACCAACAATTACCTATGGCAATATTACCAAGATATAGGTAGGTATTAAATTATCCAAACTAGGATGTGCACTATACTACATGAAACTCAAAGAAGTCAATTTTATCAGAACAGTACCGAGAAATCTAAAGCATGTTTAGTCATAGATCGACAAAACTTTGAGAATGTTTTCAATTCATGTCACAAAACTCAACGACTCTTGTCTTACATCTTGAAAACAGATTCTCTCTAAAACTAACAAAATGAAACAACTAACCTTCATAAAGAAAAACACACTGGAGTGGTGGGACGTCAAAGAACCTAAGCTGGAGACTGCACAAGATGTAATCGTAAGACCCTTGGCCGCTGCTCGCTGTGACGGTGATAAAGTTTTTCTCTTCTACGATTCATCCATCATGTTGCAAGCCGGAATGATTTTACATTACATCGATCCTATTGCAAAAACTCTTTTCGGCAACAAACCTTTTAAAGGTCCTTTTGCTATTGGACATGAATGTATTGCAGAGATTTTAACTTGTGGTGAAGATGTGAAACATTTTAAAGTTGGTGATAAGGTAATTGTTCCATGGGCAATTTCGTGTGGGAGTTGTTCGCATTGCTTATCGGGTCTCACAACGAAGTGTACGAATGCAGGCGATACATTGATCTCTGGTTTTGGGTTTGGTGATTCGCTAGGGTCCTGGGGAGGAATGATTACGGATTCGTTTCGCGTCCCCTACGCTGACAATATGTTGGTTAAAATTCCGAAGGGTATTGATCCAGTCTCATTGGCCAGTGCAAGTGATAATATTCCTGACGGCTGGAGAACGGTGGCTCCTTATCTAAAACTAAAACCAGGCGCACCTGTATTGATTGTAGGAGGAGCAGCAGAAAGCATTGGCTTGTACGCGGCCGGAGTTGCCGTAGCACTGGGTTCATCCAGAGTAGATTATTTAGATTACATGCCTGCCCGCTTAGAGATAGCAAAATCCTTAGGTGCTAATCCGATTGAAATACCAAAGAAAAACAGAAGCAAATGGTTTCGAAATAATTCACCAAAAATAAGTGGTCAATATCCTATAACCGTTGATGCCGGTATGAACTAGGATGGAATTCGATTTGCCATTCGCTCGCTTGCACCCGGTGGTATTTGTACAAGTGTAGGATATTATTTCCAAAAAGGAACTTCCATTCCACTCATGCAGATGTATGCAAACGACTCAACGCTTCACACCGGAATTTCACATCCCCGCGCTTCACTACCGGATGTGTTAGATTTAATTGGAAGTAAAAAATTTCAGCCAGAAAAAATTACCACGCTGCTTGCCAACTGGGAAGACACAACTGAAGCCTATCTGGAACGGACGACCAAAGTGGTTATTCACAGACCATCACGCTTTACAACTGAAACAGATCTATAGCAGATTGATTTTTTTATTTACAAGTCTTTCAACAAAACAATCCAGTCTAAAAGTAAAACAATTTTATTTCTAACAGGCTCAGTCGGTTCAACTTTAGGTAGTCGTTCATTAAAACGAAACTACAAATTTACAAGGATACTCGCCTTTGATTGCGCTCCCTAGAAGAAGCAGGATGAAGAGTCATTGTTAAAACAGATTCTTTAAAATCTCTAAACCTTGATCCCACTGCCCGTATCCTGAGTCAGTGTTAATGTGGCCGGCATTATCAAGTGTTACCAATTTACTTCCCCACGCATCTGAAAAAAGTTTTGATCTTTCCATGCTCGACCAATAGTCATTGGAACTACAAACCATTATGGAAGGAAAATTAAGTTTAGTCAAAGGGATTGGTGTAAACGATTCCAGATTCAAATCCTGATACGGATTTTCCAAGTCGGGTGGAGCAACCATCATTGCGCCTTTTGGTTTTTTACCAAACCGATTTGCCCAATGCACAAGTGCTAATCCTCCCAAACTGTGGGTTATCAATATTGAATTTGATAAATCCTCCATCACAATCGAATCATTTATTCCATTTACCCAATCATCACAAGTAGGATGATCCCAACTATCCTGAATAATGCGAGTACAGTTAATAAGCTTTGTTTCAAAATAAGTTTGCCAATGGTCATCATCTGAATTTCCATATCCAGGAATAATGAAAAATTTATTCATCCTGTTTTTAATTATTTTTTTTAGTGAGGAATAAATCAATTAATATCTTCCCGCCATTGCAAAAAGGTTTGCGCTCCCACTTCAATCTCTATGGGCACAGACAGAGGTTAAGGTATTCAATGAATAGAAACATCGGTCTTACAATCAATGAAGTCACTTTACTGAAATTAAGAAGACACACTCTTCAGATAATTCTTTAGCTCAATTTCGTTCGAGAATTGCTTTACTTCAAAATCTTTCGCCACCTCTGTGGATTTATTCTTGATATTGCCAGCCGATACTTTCGATAGAATTTCAGACGCATCCAAAAACTGGGCGTGGTGCAATTTCTTTCCTTTTAAATGCTTGAACATCCCCGGAAGTAAATTCTTCACTACCCACCCTTGTGAGGATAAACTTATGATTCCCATTTTCCGGATGTCTGCAACAAATTTTTGTGTGTTGAGTTTTAAAAATGCATCTAACACGGCCTGATTTACAATAATGAATTGCTCTTCGTTGGGGACTTTGTTTGTATATTCAAGATAAAGAGCATCTAAGGATTCATCATAATAGACGCGTGCAAAGTTGTTCCTAAAAAATTCTTTCATAGTAAATCAAGGGTCAGATTATTCGTTTCTATGAAAGTAAATATGAAGAATATTTAAGGATATGCCAATGGCTGATAACTATTAAAACTAAAGTTATTCTCTCTGGTGTTGAAGTCTCTTCTGGAAACGTTTTCTGAATGTTAATCCCTATCAAGGATCGACTAAAAACGAATTAGTTGCAATTACCTTATCTCTTCCCACCATTGCGAAAAAGTTTGTGCACTGTCTTTCAAATTTACGCGTTCGCCAATAATGGGCGTTACCAAAGGAAGGCCAATACTTCTATTATACTCGGTAATTCTTTTCAAGGGATCATCCCACGCATGGTTGGCCAGGGCAAACTTGGAAGAGTGAACTGGGAATAATCGCTTCGCCTGTAAATCTTTTGCAGCTTGCAATACCTCATCGGGCTGCATGTGAATGTACTTCCAGCTCTTATCGTATTGTCCGTTTTCCAACATCACTAAATCGAATGGACCAAAGTTTTTTCCAATCTCTGCAAAGTGTGTGTCGTAACCACTGTCGCCACCAATAAAGATTTTAGAAGTTGGGGTTTGCAACACAAAAGAAGTCCACAAGGCTTTGTTGCGTGAAAATGCTCTACCAGAAAAATGGCGTGCAGGAACGCTGTTTACAACAAAACCACTATCTAATTTAATTTCTGTATTCCAGTCTTCTTCGATGATGATGTTTTTATCGAAACCCCAATATTCAAAGTGTTCACCTGTTCCTAATCCGGTAATGATCTTTTTGATTTTTGGTTTTAACTTAAGCAAGGTTGGGTAATCCACATGATCCCAATGGTCGTGGGAAATAAAGAGGTAATCAATTTCAGGAAGATCATCGATGGCATAGGTATCCGTACCCAGAAAAGAGGGTGTCGTAAATGAAATAGGAGAAGCCGCACCGCTCATTACCGGATCAACCAAAATTTTCTTTCCATCGATTTGAATAAAATAAGAAGAATGACCAAACCAAACCAATACATCATCCTTCGGATCCAAATTCAGCAAATTCGTTTTTGTTGATGGTATTGTATCGGTTGGCTTTACTCTTTTCTTCTCACCGAAGATGAACTCTTTCAACACCGAATAATAACTTGCACCTTCTGTAAGGTCGGGAGTATGACTTAAATTCTTAAACGAGCCATCCTTGTAGTGTGGTGATTTTTTAATTCGCTCCAATCGGTCCCCGCTTGGCATGCGGCCAAATTGAGATTGTCTCATAAAAATAAATGCCGAAATAAAAAGACCAACAATAAGGATAAGGATTGTAATCATAACGCGCTGAAATACCTTTTTCATTTAGTTTACAATGGAATAAACCACGTAATAACAGACGGAAGTATTGGAATGTTATTTTAAGCGAAAGCCACTATTTGTTTCGATTAGTGCTAATGCCGCTGTGGCTTTGTGACGAATACCTATATCCTTAGCACAAAGAAAATTCCAACTCAAACATAACCGGCCAACTTGTAAGCCACAAAGCCCACCCATTCTTTTATGATTTTGTTCCAGTTACTCATGGCTTCTGCTTTTGGCACAAGTAAAATATCAAGATGGAATGAACGAGGATGCGCATAAAAATCGGTGCTGAAAGATTCCAACATTACTCCCTGATGCCGGTAACACGCGAGCGATCGCCTCATGTGAAAAGCAGATGTAATCAATAAGCAATCTTCTGGTTTAATATTCAAAGTATCCAGCATCTTCTTTACCTGTATTGCTGACTCAGCAGTGTTCCGTGTTTCGTTTTCAAGAACAATGGATGAATCCGGAACACCCATCATCACCATGGCTGCCTTAAATTTATCGGCTTCGGGTTCACCTTCACCACCCAGCCTGCCGCTACCTCCACTGATTAATATTTTCTTTATCAATCCTAATTTATACAATTGAACAGTATGGGTTACACGATCAGCACCCCGCGCAAAATAAACACGATCGTTTGGCTTTAAGAAAGGTATTGTTGAACCCGTCAATACAATTCCCATTTCGTGTGGCCGCATGGAAGCATACGATGTGGTCTTCACCTCCCACACATTCATTACTTCGTTCGACAAAAATTCATTGGAGAAAATGAAAAGAGAAATCAGGGCAGTCCAAAACAATCGCTTCTTCCATTTGGAATGGCGTACCCAAACCGATGCCACGAACATTAAAAAAATAATGGTGAGTGGCATGGTAAGGTAATTCAATGTCTTTGAGAGAAAGAAGAACATGATGTTGGGTTAACTGTTAATCGTTAATGGTTAAGAGTTAGTTGTAGATCATCAGATTGATATTTTTTCTGTACGAATGTTAGACTTCTATGCACGCATTCTCACATTCGTCTTATCGGATTGGATAATGACTCTACACCATCAATAACTTTGCGCATAAGATCAAAGTAAAGCGAAAGTGCGAACACCAATGTCATCGACCAGATCACACCTGTATTAAAAAAGAAGGTATCAATGTTCTTGTTTAAAAAATGCTTAGCCGGCATATAGAACTGTGCATCAAAATCGATAGCATGCTCCGGATCAGGATCTTTATAGATTGGATAAATCTTCTGGATAAGTTTTCCATCCTTCTCAATGATGCGATGCGTTTCAGAAACATTTTTAACCAGTTCGGTAATGGCTTCGTTATGATACCGCTGTTTATAATTTTTATATTCCTTATCAAGCTCCGGGGTTTTGGTCATTTCGAAAATCTTCTTTTCCTTTTGATTATCAGCTTTGTTGTAGCGTTCCACATAATGTTGCCGCAGTCCTTCCAAATAAACCATTACATCCGTAAAAACTGTTGAATCAAATTGTGTCAGATTCAGTTTTTCAATGGCTGGCAATTTTCCTCCATGATCATGCACCTCATTCGAAATCTCCCGACTGATTAATTCGAAGTTGGACTTTAGTTTCGCTTTCGTTTCTTCGCTCTTGTCTTGAAATTTGATAAGACAGAATTGAAGTCGTGTTTGAAGCTCGGGCACAAAGTAAACCTTCATGTAATCCGATTCAGCCATCACCTTATCATATAAGTAAAATTCACTTTCATACTTATTGTCTTTAAACTGAGCCACCATACCCGCCTCAAATGCCCAACGCGATGCCATAAGATCACCCACAAATGGAACCGTTGCTGTATTTCCAATTACAGGATTAAGCTTATCAAACCTTACCACCACACCGCTCAAAATCAACTGCGGTATTACCAGCAGTGGAATTAAAATATAAATGGTAACAGCAGAGTTAAATGCGGAAGAAATATTAAGCCCTAATAGATTCGCAAAACACGATACTGTAAATAAAATAAACCAATGCTGCAAAAACATACCTTGAATTTGCAGAATGTAATTCCCTACTAACACAAACAATCCGGTTTGTATGGCCGACAAAATAAACAGAATGGAAATTTTTGAGAAGATATAACTACTTCGGCTAAGGTGAAGAAATGCCTCACGCTTCAAAATCTTTCTGTCGCGGATTATTTCTTCTGCACTTACTGTAAGTCCCATGAATAGGGCCACGATAACACTCATGAACAGGTACGCAGGTATGTTCAGGTTCTTACCAAAAATATAATCCTTCACATTGACGTCATCGACATTATGAAAACGAACGATGAAAGCCAGAATGAACGCCAGAACAGGTGCCTCCAACAAGTTGATGATCATGTATTGCTTGTTGTGAATCTTTGCCTGTATATCGCGCATTGAGAATAGATGTGCTTGCTTTAAGCGCGTGGGAATATTTAATGTGGAGTGTGGTACTTCCTTTGATGTCTCTACGGAAACTTCTCTCTCATTTTGCTTGTATATGGCATTCCATTGTTCAGAATTTATTTTTCGCTCGTTTGTAAAGTTGCCATATTCATTAATCACTTTTGTTTCAATGATATTGAAAACCTGTTCGGGATTTACATTGCCACATTCGTGGCATTCTCCTTCATCGCTGTTCACTAAGTTGATGCTACGTTTAAAATAAACAATGGCATCAACCGGATTGCCATAATAAATCTGATATCCACCTGTATCTAAAATCAGGAGTTTATCAAACATTTTAAAAATATCAGAAGAAGGTTGGTGGATAACAGCAAAAACAAGTTTACCTTTTAACGAAAGTTCTTTTAGCAAATCAATTATGTTCTCTGAATCGCGTGATGACAATCCGCTGGTAGGTTCATCACAAAAAAGTACTGCCGGCTCTCTGAGTAATTCCAATCCAATGTTAAGACGCTTGCGTTGACCGCCACTGATGGTTTTCTGCAAAGGCGATCCTACCTTCAAATCTTTTGTTTCTAACAAACCCAGATTCTCCAGTACATTCATCACGAGTTCGTGAATTTCTTCTTCGGGTTTGTCACTAAAGCAAAGTCGTGCTGCGTAATATAAATTTTGATAAACGGTTAGATCTTCAATAAGCAAATCATCCTGCGGTACAAATCCGATAACACCTTCAATGCGCTTCGGTTCTTTGTGAATATCAATACCATTAATCAATACCTGGCCCTGAGAAGGTTTCTCAGAACTATTCAATACATGAAGCAAGGTGGATTTACCGGCACCACTTGCGCCCATCAGGGCAATCAGGTTTCCAGATTCTTCTGCCAGGTTTACGTTTCTCAATCCCAGCTTGCCATTTTTAAACTTGTATGAAAGATTCTTTCCTTCAAATGTAAGGCGTGGAAAATCGCCAAACTTTTTGAACTGATAAAGTAACTCACCGTAATATACTGGTTCATCTTTATCCCATCGCAAGGTGCTGCCAATAGCCAGTACAGCAATTCGTCCGGTTTTTACTGGCACTCCGTTTAGAAATACATTCGAGCCTCCGAGGTATTTTATAAAATACAAATCGCTTTGCTCAATATGCAATACAGCAACAAATCCATTCAAGTGCCCTTTATATATGTGCTTTGCTTTATTGAATATACTGGAGACAGAAGGATCGATTACCAAAATGCGGTCATGATCCAGACCCTTTGATTCCCGACCCAAAACAAATGTTTCAATCGAATCTATTTCTTCATTCGATATCTTAAAATTTACACCAATGGCTCGAACCAATTTTTCTTCCTGCTCTGAAATATTTCCATCGGCTTCAATAATACTGAACAACTCCAGCACAATTACCACTTTCTGCTTCTGAGTTAGTTCCGGATTTACCTCTTCGCACAAAGCGTTTACCCTTTCTAAATCCGTATGCACACTCTCCGTGTTTTGTGGCAAAGCGTGGATATATTCATCAAACATTTTCAAATACCTGCCAACAGCACTCTGACTAAGGTGTTCGTCCAGAAAAGTTTTAATCTGATCACGCTCCTGATGGGTTACCGTATCCTCCTTTGCCACAACAGCAAACAATCGAAGGATGGCCTGAAGTAACGGTTCGCTCATAGTAATTTAATTATGATTTATGCTCAATATAATGAAAGATGCTTTGCGAAGGGTATAAAAAAATAAGGACTGGTGATCGCCAGTCCTTACTTTTTAAACTTTAGGATGAAATCATTCTTTAATCGGTAATACCTTTGCGCAATTTCTCTACTGTTGCTGTTATCTCTTCCAGATTTTTATCGGTCAACACCAAGTCAGCGCGGCCGTTTTTAATTTGCTCCTCAATATTCAAAGCGTTAAAAGCCTTTTCTAAGTTCTTCAATTCTGCGACAATATTGGTTACCGGATCAGTTTGATCTACCACTGATAACATTTTAACTAATTCAGCTACTGATTTTTTTTGCTCAAGAACAACACGCATCAAAGGAGTTAATACCAGATTACGTTTATCGTCTGCTAATATATCCTTAGGGTATGATTTAATTACACCCGTTGAAATATACAATCCTTCAATAAAGCTTCCTGTAACAATCAATGATGAATGTTTATTGCGTTTATCATCTTTAAGGAAAGTTTCTGTCTTTTGAATAGTTTGATCTAGTAAGTGAGTAAGGGAGTCTTTATTTGAGATGTTGGCTTCAAACTTTTTCAGAATTTCCACATCAAATGAACCAATAATATTAAGATTATCAGCCAATGTCTTACAAGCCGCGAGGTAGTCTATTGCTTCTTGTGATTTATCATACGATGTTAAATACCCAATATCAGCTGCATAGATACCCAGGTTTAAGGCAGCTTTATCACTGTGGGTTGCATATTGATCTACTTTAGAACGGTCACTCAATAAACTCTGATTGAATTCAGCTCCCGTTGCTTCCAAAAGATAAGGAATCTCAGATGGTGAAGGAATA
>ERZ795059.462-NODE-462-length-53459-cov-14.513726_pt1 | contig 53459 bp, 39 predicted proteins | sample MGYA00375143_ERZ795059 | MGnify/ENA primary metagenome ERZ795059 (study PRJEB30188, sample SAMN05720168) | activated sludge metagenome | isolation source: Anaerobic digester | place: USA | collected 2015-01-07 ... | reverse complement strand
GCGACCAGGCCGAGACCGTGCTCGACCGCCTCATCCGCGGCGCCGGGGTGCGCGGCCTGGCCGGCATCGTCCCCCGCAGCGCGATCGCTGCGGCGCCGGATCTGCCCTGCACCGCCGCATCGCCCGGCGCTGGCCCTCCCGCCCCGCTCCTGCTCATCCGCCCCCTGCTCTTCGCCAGCCGCGCCGAGATTGCCGCCCATGCCGCCGCCCGGGGGCTGGAGTACTGCACCGACACCACCAACGCCGACCGCCGCATCCGCCGCAACCGCATCCGCCACGAGCTGCTCCCCCTGTTGGAGGAGTACAATCCCGCCATCGAAGCTGTGCTGGGCCGCACCGCCGGCCATATGCGCGAAGTCGACTCTTATATGCGCAGCCAGGCCCGCGCAGCCCTGCCGAGCTGCACCGTCGTGGCAAAGAGCGGGAAAATTATTCTTGAAAAAGAAGCCTTTTTATCGTACTTTACTCTTCTGCAGAAATATATCCTGCGCGAGGCCTGGGAGGGCATCGGCGGGGATGGCCGTGATCTCGACGAGGCCTTTTGGTCCGGCTGGGAGCAGTTCCTCGCCGCCGGGCGCACAGATCGCGGCCTGGCCGCGGGTTCCGGCCAGTTCTGGCAGAGCGAAACCCGGCTGGTGCTGCTGGCCAGGCGGCCCACCGCCGCGGCGATGGCCATACCGGCCGCACCCGGCCGCTATCCCCTCCGCGAGGGTTTGACCCTTGAAATAAACCGGGTTTCGCCGCCGTTAGAGCTGATAGAGAAAAACAGCGACCACCGCATCGCCTGGATCGACGCCGATCTGGTGCAGTCGACGCTGGAGCTTCGCCCCCCCCGGCCGGGCGACCGCATGCAGCCGCTGGGACTGAAGGGGAGCAAGAAGGTCGCCGACCTGCTCGCCGGTGCAGGAGTGCCCGTCTATGAACGGGGCGGCATTTACCTGCTCTGCAGCGGCGGTGAAATCGTCTGGATCTGCGGCCTCCGCGCCGCCGGCCCGTTCCGCGTAACCCCACGCACCACGAACATTTTTCAGCTGAAGGTGGAAATCGACCGTGACTCAGCGCTCTGAATTCGAAAAAGTGGTCTATGACGGCGGCTTTCGCACCCTGCTCACGGCGGAGGCGATAGACGCCCGCATCCGCGAGGTGGGCCGCCAGATCACCGAGGATTACCGCGGGCTGCAGCCCATCATGATCGGGGTGCTCAACGGGGCTTTTCTCTTCATGGCCGACCTCATCCGCCATGTCGAAATCGATCTGGAGGTCGATTTTATCAAGATCTCCAGCTATGGCAACGCCAAGGTCTCGTCCGGGATCGTGCGTATGCTCAAGGACATCAACGCCGACGTCAAGGGACGGCATATCCTGCTCGTCGAGGACATCGTCGACACCGGCGGCTCGATCAAGTTCCTGCATGAAAAGTTCATGGCCCTCGAGCCCGCGTCGCTGCGCTTCGTCACATTGCTCATCAAACCGGCCAATGTCGAGACCGACATCCCGATCGACTATGTCGGTTTCAGCATCGCCAATGAATTTGTCGTCGGCTACGGCCTGGATTACAAACAGATTCTGCGTAATCTCCCGGCCGTCTATGTGATGGATTAAGAGAGGATATCGATTTGTACGACCATACGCAAGATATGGACCAGCCAATGCACCGGCAGGATGGGGGAGGAGATTCGCAGCCCCCGCAGCGCCAGGGAGGGCCGCCGCGGCGGCCGGCCGGGCCCCAACGCAGTCAGCCCGAAGGCCCGCAGTGGGGCCGCATGCTCCGGCCGCTGCTGATCTGGGTAGGACTGATTTTTCTTGCCCTGGCGATCTCGCAGCAGTTCGCCCGCCAGGAACCGCAGGAAAGCGTGCTCACCTACGACGGTTTCAAGAACTATCTCCAGATGGGCAAGGTGGAAAGCATCAAGGTCGAGGATGATGTCATCCACGGCCAACTCAAGCCCGATGCCGCCCTCGAGGGGCAGCGCGGCTTTCAGGTCATCCTGCCTCCGCGCGCCAGCCTCGAGACCTTTGACGAATGGATCCAGAAATACGATGTCGAGGTCATTTTCAAGAAGAGCGGGCCGAGCATCTGGAGCAGTCTGATTTACATCCTGCCCTGGATTCTTTTCATCGGCATCTGGATCTTTTTCATGCGCCGTATGCAGGGGGCCAACAACAAGGGCATCTTCGCCTTCGGCAAGTCGCGGGCGCGGATGTGGACCGATAATATGCCCCACGTCACCTTTGCCGATGTGGCGGGTGCGGACGAGGCCAAGCAGGAGCTGCAGGAGATCATTGAGTACCTGCGCGAACCGGAGAAATTCCAGCGCCTCGGGGGCAAGATCCCCAAGGGGGCGCTGCTGCTCGGTCCTCCGGGCACGGGCAAGACCCTGCTCGCCAAGGCTGTGGCCGGTGAGGCGGGGGTGCCCTTTTTCAGCATGAGCGGGGCGGACTTTGTCGAGATGTTTGTCGGCGTCGGGGCCTCGCGCGTGCGCGATCTCTTTGACCAGGGCAAGCGCAATGCCCCCTGCATCATCTTCATCGACGAGCTCGATGCCGTCGGCCGCCACCGCGGCGCCGGCCTCGGCGGGGGTCACGACGAACGTGAGCAGACCCTCAACCAGCTCCTGGTCGAGATGGACGGCTTTGACAGCAACGAGGGTGTGATCCTCATCGCCGCGACCAACCGGCCTGATGTCCTCGATTCGGCCCTGCTCCGGCCCGGCCGTTTCGACCGCCAGATTGTGGTCGACCGCCCCGATGTACGCGGCCGCGAGGGCATCCTCAAGGTCCACACCAAAAAGATCCCGCTCGCCAAGGCGGTCAACCTGGCCATTCTGGCCAAGGGGACGCCCGGTTTCAGCGGCGCCGATCTGGCCAACATGGTCAATGAGGCGGCCCTGCTGGCGGCGCGCAAGGACAAAACCCAGGTCGAGGCCGTCGATTTCGAAGAGGCCAAGGATAAGGTCATGATGGGCATCGAGCGCAAGAGCCTGCTCATCAGTGAGGAGGAGAAGAAAAGCACGGCCTATCATGAGGCCGGGCATGTGCTGGTCGCCCGGCTCACCCCGGGCTCCGATCCCGTGCACAAGGTGAGCATCATCCCGCGCGGGCGAGCCCTGGGCGTCACCACCATGCTGCCGATGGACGAGAAGCACAATTACAGCCGCACCTACTGCCTGGCAATCATGCGTCAGCTGCTCGGTGGACGCGCCGCCGAGCAGCTCATCCTCAACGAGCTGACCACCGGTGCTGGCGACGACATCAAGCGGGTCACCGAGCTGGCGCGCAAGATGGTTTGCGAATGGGGCATGAGCGAAAAGCTCGGTCCCCTCACCTTCGGCGAAAAGCAGGAGGAGATCTTTTTGGGGCGCGAGATCGCCCAGCACCGCGACTACAGCGAGGCGACTGCCCATCTCATCGACACCGAGATCCGCAGCCTGGTGGAGAGCGCCGCGGCCGACGTCGCCCGGCTGGTCAGCGAGAATGTCGAACTCCTTCACGCCATCGCCAATGCCCTGCTGGAGCGCGAGATGCTGGACGGCGAGGAGATCGACAAGATCATGAACGGGATCGCCTTGCCCAAACGCAAGCGCACCGCGAAAAAGACCCCGGCCAAAAAAGGCTGAGGCGGGAGTTGGTGGTGACGCCCGGGATCTGGCGCTGCGGCGGCCGTCGCATCGAATGGGGGCGGCGGACCCTGATCATGGGCATTCTTAATATCACGCCCGACTCGTTCAGCGATGGCGGGCGTTATTTTTCCACCACGGCCGCCCTGGCGGAGGCCAGGCTCCTGATCGACGAGGGGGCGGACATCCTCGATGTCGGGGGCGAGTCCACCCGCCCCGGCTCCGAACCGGTCTCTGCAGCGGAAGAGATGGAGCGGGTGCTGCCGGTGATCGCGGCGCTGCGGCAGAATTTCGACTGCCCGCTTTCGGTCGATACCTGGAAGGCCGATGTTGCCGAGGCGGCGCTCGCGGCCGGAGCCGACATCATCAACGACATCAGCGGGTTGAGTTTTGACCCGCGCATGGCCGGGGTGATCGCCCGCAGCGGCGCCGGGGTGGTGATCATGCACATCCGCGGCACCCCGCGCGACATGCAGAAGGATCCCCATTATGAGGATGTGACCGGCGAGGTCGGGGAGTGGCTGGCGCGCCAGGTCGAACTGGCCCTGGCGGCGGGGATACGGCGCGAGCAGATCGTGATCGATCCCGGCCTCGGCTTCGGCAAGCGGCTCGAGGACAATTTCACCCTATTGCGCGAGCTCGGGCGTCTTGGGGAGCTGAGGCTGCCCATTCTCGCCGGCCCCTCGCGCAAATCCTTCATCGGCCGGGTTCTGGATCTGCCCCCGGACGATCGGGTGGAGGGGACGGCCGCGGCGGTCACTGCGGCCATTCTCAACGGCGCCCGCATCGTCCGCGTCCACGACGTCAGGGCCATCCGCCGCGCCGCTCTCATCGCCGATGCCATTCGCTCGGGGCCGGAGGGCTTTTAAACCGCAACTGCAGCATCCTGGCCACGCCGGGCCTCACCCCTGTACTCTGGAAATCCTGTTGAGCCTATGAGCATGTCCCTGACCCTCTTTAAAATAGGTTTCATCCCCGTCACGGTGATGGACATCGCCGACATCCTTATCATGTCCTTCATCCTCTACCGCAGCTATCTCTTCATCCGCGGCTCGCGCGGCGCCCAGATGCTGGTGGGCCTGGTCATCATCCTCCTTTTTTCGATCATCACCCCGGTGCTGCAGATGCGCGGCATCAGCTGGATCTTCCAGAACCTGCGCACAGTCTGGCTGGTGGCCTTTGTCATCCTTTTTCAGCCTGAGCTGCGCCGCATCCTGCTTTCGGTCGGCCAGAGCCGGCTCATCCGCTATTTCGTCAAGGTCAGCGGCAACCGGGTGATCGAGGAGGTGGTTGAAGCGGCCGCCCAACTGCAGCAGCGCGGCTATGGGGCCCTGATCGTGATGGGCCGCGAGACCGGCCTCAAACCGGTCGCCGAGACCGGGGTGCGCATCCAGGCGGAGGTCTCGGCTCCCCTGCTGGTCTCGCTCTTCAATCCGCGCTCGCCGCTGCACGACGGTGCGGTGATCATCCAGAACGACCTCATCGACACCGCCAAGTGCATCCTGCCCCTGACCGAGAATCCGACGCCCCAGCTCAATCTCGGCACCCGCCACCGCGCCGCTATCGGCCTCTCCGAGGAGAGTGATGCGGTGGTGATCGTCGTCTCCGAGGAGACCGGGCGGATCTCCGTGGCGATGGCCGGGGAGCTGAAGTATGATCTCACCCTCGAGAACCTGCGCCATATCCTCTATCAGACGTTCAACCAGGCCCTGCCGAAAGGGGAGAAGGGAGCATGACGATGGCGCGTGTATGGAAAGGGATGGCGGGCGGTCTGCTGCTCCTGGCGGCGGCGGGTGTGGCGCAGGAGGAGTGCACGGTGGCGGTGGTGAGCGGCAGCGCCACCAGCGACGGCCGGCCCCTGCTCTGGAAGAACCGCGACAGCAGCAGCCGCGAGAATTCGGTCTGCTTTTTCACAGGTCCACGCTATGATTTTGTCGGGGTGATCAACAGCGGCGACACCACCCAGGTCTGGATGGGGCTGAACACGGCCGGCTTTGCGTTGATGAACAGCGAATCGATGGACCAGGACGGGGACAGCGCCGATACCGAGGGTTATTTTATGAAGCAGGCCCTGGGCGAATGTGCACGGGTCGAGGATCTTGAGGCCTTGCTGCGCCGGACCGCCCTGACGGGCCGCGGCACGCGCGCCAATTTCGGCTGCATCGACGCCTTTGGCGGTGCCGCCTTTTTCGAGGCGGGCAATTTCCGCCATCGCAAATTTACGACCCAGGACTCGGGGCTGGCGCCGGCCGGCTTTCTGGTGCGGGCCAATTTTTCCATGACCGGCCGGGGAGAGGAGGCCTATGGCGGCTGGCGCTACCATCGCGCCCGCACCCTGCTGAGCAGCCGGGCGGCGGCCGGGAACCTCGACCTCACCTACATGCTCGGAAGCGTCGTGCGCGACCTGGTCAGCGACGACCTCAATCCCTATCCGCTGCCCTTCCGCGGCCGGTCCGGGGAGGCTCCCGAGGGCTTTATCCATGCCCAGAACACCATCAATCGCCACCGCACCGTCTCGGCTGTCCTTTTTCAGGGGGTCAAACCGGGTGAGCATCCTGCCCTCTCGACGATGTGGGTCCTTCTCGGCGAGCCGGTGGCGGCCGTAGCCCTGCCCCTGTGGCCGGCCAGCGGGGAGGTGCCGCCGGCCTTTGGCGGCGCCGGAAAATCCGGACTCAATGACGCCTTCAGCCGCCTCCGCGCCCGGCTCTATCATGACCGCGATTGGCCCCAGCATCTGGACACCGGGCGGCTGGTTTCCGGCCGCCGGCCATGGCTGCGGGAGCGCTCTGCCCTCGAGGGCGAGGTGTTGCAGGAGACAGCGGAGGCGATGGCGCGATGGCGCCGCCAGCGTCCGGCCGGCTCCGAGATGGCCGATTTGCAAAAAAAGCTGCTGCGGAAGGTGATCCGCGCTCTTTAAAGTGCACTGACCTCCGCTGAGTCATTCCCCCGTTCCCCGTATCACCCTGGAACAATCCGCCCCGGCCGCCGCCGCAGGCAAACCCCTTCGCAGGCACAAAACTCACCCGCTCTCCCTTCCGGAATCTGGCATGAGTTTTGCAAAAGAGCAGAATGAAAGCGGCTCCTGGAGACAAGCGGGGCAACATTGAACAGTGGAGCAGCATTGCAAAGCAGCGGTTCTGTCCGTGTCATGGATGACGGGGTTCGGGTGGACGGGTCAGGCCGTTAATTCGGGACGCAACCTTAGGGGGGCGGCCCGTCACGGCACACGATCAGGACCAGAGGTGGAGTAGGGTACGAGCAGCGCACTGGACCGGTGTGAAGAAGAGGTGGATGTGCCGGTGCGGGCGCGATTTTCTCCGGGAGTGCCGTTTTCAGCATGGAATCCCTCCTCTCTTATGACTCACCACAGCCAGAAGGGCAGCGTCCGAGCACAGCGCTGCCCTTTTTTTTGCTCTGACGAATTGCTTGCGCCAGGCCGATATATTGGCTATATTTATACCAAAAAAGTCGGGCAAAGGAAACGGCCATGTCAAACGGGGCCATTAACCGTCCTGAAAGCGGTTGGCGCAGCAGGCTGCATGAAATCATCTTCGAGTCCGATACGCGGGCCGGCAGAATCTTCAATATCATTCTTTCGCTTGCCATCGTCCTCAGCGTTATCGCGGTCCTGCTCGACAGCGTGCACTCCATCCGCGACCGCTTCGGCACCCTCCTTTTCATCATTGAATGGTTTTTCACCATCCTCTTCACCGTCGAGTATATCTTGCGTCTGCTCAGCCTCCGGCAGCCCCGACGCTACGCTGTCAGTTTTTTCGGGATTGTCGATCTGCTGGCGATCGTGCCCACCTATTTCAGCCTGATTTTTCCGGGGGCAATGTACTTTCTCTCTTTCCGTATTCTGCGTCTGCTGCGCATCTTTCGTGTGCTCAAACTGAGCGAATACCTGCGCGACGCCCAAATCATCGTCAATGCCCTCCTCGCCAGCCGCCGCAAGATCGGGGTCTTTCTGCTCACCGTGCTGCTGCTTTCGGTGATTATGGGATCGCTGATCTATGTGGTCGAGGGCGAGCAGAACGGCTATACCAGCATCCCGACCAGCATCTACTGGGCGATTGTCACCATGACCACGGTGGGCTATGGCGATCTGGCGCCGCAGACCCCGCTCGGCAAAATGCTCGCCTCGGTGATCATGATCCTCGGCTACGCCATCATTGCGGTCCCAACCGGCATCGTCACCGTTGAGATGTCGCGCAGCCAGATCAGGAGGGTTTCCACCCAGGCCTGTCCCGACTGCGGCGCCGAGGGGCACGATCCCGACGCCAGATTCTGCAAATACTGCGGGGGGGTGCTGTAGGCCTCGCGTGAGGAGAAAAAAAAGGCGGAGCCCATTCGGGGCCCCGCCTTTTTCATTATATGGCCATCGGGGTGAGAGGAATGCTGTTCCTACTCCTCGAGCCGCGAGATGATGGTCATGTTCTGTTTGTTGCAGATATCCTTGGCTTCGGGGGTGAAGAGGTAATCGAGCCGGGGTTTGTAGGCCTCGATGATCTTGCCGCGCACCATCTTGAGGGTGCTGTTGAGGAGGTGGTTCTGTTCGGTAAAGCCCTCGCCCAGCACGCCGACCGCTGCGGGCAGCCATTTACCGGGGAAGAGGCCGGCCTCTTCGCCCCCCTCCCTGTAGCGGGCGATCTCCTGCTCGATGGCCTTGAGGGCTTCGCGCTGTCCCAGTTCGCTCTGGGGCGCAAGATTATTCGCCTTGAGATGGCGCAGCAGGGCCTCCTTGTTGGGCACGACCAGGGCGACGGTGTAGGGCGACTGGTTGTTGTAGAGCATGATCTGGTCGATCAGCCGGGAGGCGGAGCAGACCGCCTCCTCGATCCCCTCCGGGCTGTACTTTTCGCCGTCGTTAGAGATCAGCAGGCTCTTGAAGCGCCCGAGCACATAGAGAAAACCGTCCTTGTCGAGGTAGCCGAGGTCGCCGGTGTAGAGCCAGCCCTCGCGCAGGGCCTCGCTGGTTGCCTTTTCGTTCTTCCAGTAGCCAGCCATGACATTTTCACCCCGCACCACGATCTCCCCCTTTTCGCCCCGGGGCAGATCGTTGCCCTTTTCGTCGCAGATCCTGACTTCGAGATTGGCGACGATGGTGCCGGATGAGCCGAGTTTGTGCCGGCGCGGCACGTTGGCGGAGATAATCGGAGCGGCTTCGCTCAGTCCGTAGCCCTGGAACATCGGGATACCGATGGCATAGAAGAAGCGCTGCAGCTCGATATCGAGGAGGGCGCCGCCGCCGATGAAGAATTCGAGGCGCCCGCCGAAATTTTCGCGCACCTTTTTGAAGAGCAGCTTGTCGTAGAGCAGCAGCAGGGGTTTGTAGACGGCGCGCCAGCCCTTGCCGCGGTCAAAGCCGAGGCCATTGTAGGCGTAGGCCGCCTTGAGGGCCTTGTTGAAGAGGGCTTCCACTTTGGCCCCCTTCTGGCGGATGCCCTTCTCGATGTTTTTGCGGAAATTCTGCGCCAGGGAGGGGACGCTGAGCAGAAAAACCGGCCGGGTCTCCTTGATGGCGATCGGGATATTTTTCAGGGTTTCGATGGCGGTTTTGCCGATCGGGACGGAGGCCATGCTGGCGCCGTTTTTCATCAGGGTGTAGATGCCGGCGGTATGGGCAAAGCTGTGGTCCCAGGGCAGGATGAGCAGGGAGAGGTACCATTCCGGAATCGGCAGCAGAGAGCAGGCTTGTTCAACATTGGCGGTATAGTTGCGATGGGTGAGGATGATGCCCTTGGGGTCGGCGGTGGTGCCGGAGGTATAGCAGATATTGGCGGGATCGTTCTCCTCGACCCCCTGCCAGGTCTCCTCAAAGAGCCCGGCGTGGTGTTCCAGATATTCCTTGCCTTTTTGCAGCAGATTTTGTAACGTAATTTCATCCGGACCGCGCCTGCCGCTGTCGTCCAAGACGACCATGTTTTCGAGCATGGGCAGATCGTTTTTAATCGCGATGATCTTGGGGGCCTGGCTGCCCGAGACCACGGCCATGCGGCAGCCGGAGTGGCTGATGCGGAACTTGAGATCCGCAAGCTCATCCACCTTGACCGAGATCGGCACATTGATGGCGCCGGTGTAGAGAATGCCGAGCTCGGCGATCACCCACGCATTGCGGCCTTCGGAGATTAGGGCGATGCGGTCGCCCTTCTGGATGCCAAGGCTGAGCAGACCGGCGGCGAAGAGATGCACCTGCTGCTTTGCTTCGCTGTAGGTGGTCCCCTCATACCGGTCGCCGAATCTTTCCCAGAGCAGGATGTTGCCGGGATATTTTGCCGCACTCTCTTCGAGGAGATAGGGCAGGGTCCTTTTAGCCACGATGGTTGACTCCTTTTAATTAGCTGGTGAAAGGGGCTCCCGGAGGGGTGCCCCGCCGCTACCCCGGGATTAGTTGGTTGCGCGAAACGGCATGATATCATCATAACCACAATTGGCTAAAAAGTCAAGCTAATTCTCCTGAATGAACAGGGATGGACGCGTCGGTTGGCGATTCCCCAGGATAAAATAGAGCAGGTGCGGTTGGCGAGTGATGTCGTCGATGTGGTCTCCGGCTATGTCACCCTTAAAAAGCGCGGCAAGAACTATTTCGGCCTCTGCCCCTTTCACCACGAGAAGAGCGCCTCCTTCAGCGTCAATCCCGATCTGCAGATTTTTCACTGCTTCGGCTGCGGCGCCGGCGGGAACGTCTTCACTTTCATCATGCGCATCGAGGGGCTCACCTTCCCCGAGAGCGTGCGCATGCTCGCCAAGGCCGCGGGCATTGTCCTGCCCGATGAGGAGGAGGATCCAGGCCAGCTCCAGGAGAAGGAGGCCCTTTACTATGCCAACGGCCTGGCCAATGAGTTTTTTATGGCCAATCTGCTGCGCGAGGCCGAAGCCGAACCGGCGCGCCGCTACCTCGCCTCACGCGGGCTGACCCCGGAAGCCTTTGCCCGCTTCCATATCGGCTACAGCCTGAACAAATGGGACGGACTGCTCCAGCACGCCCGCGCCAAATCGCTCAATCCCGATCTGCTGGTCAAGGCCGGACTGGCGATCAGGAAAGAGGATGGCAAGATCTACGACCGTTTCCGCGGGCGCATCACTTTCGCCATCCACTCCCTGAGCAAGCAGGTGGTCGCCTTCGGAGCGCGCCGGATCGTTCAGGACGACTCGCCCAAGTACATCAACTCGCCCGAGACCGGGATCTATCAAAAGCGCTACATCCTCTATGGCCTCCACCTCGCCCGCGAGGCGGTACGCCAGGCCGACCGTGTCGTGATTGTCGAGGGCTACACTGATCTGATCAGCCTGCATATGGCCGGCATCGAGCAGGTGGTGGCCACCTCGGGCACGGCCATGACCGAAGAGCATGCCCGCCTGCTGCGGCGCTACACCGCCCACGCCTCCATCCTGTATGACGGGGATTCGGCCGGTGCAGCGGCTTCGCTGCGTGGCGCGGAGATCCTTCTTGCCAACGGCTTTGACGTCCGCATCGCCATGCTGCCGGGCGGTCAGGACCCCGATGAATTCGTGCGCCAGAGCGGGGCCGATGCGGTCCGGCGCCATCTCCAGGAGGGGATGGCCCTGATCGATTTCAAGATGAAGAGCCTGGAGCAGAAAGGTCTGCTGCGCACCCCCAGCCAGAAAGCGGAGTCGACCCGCGAGCTGCTCGCCTCGATCGCCCGGGTCGCCGATACCATCCAGAAGTCTTTTCTCCTGCGCGATCTGGCCGAGAAGCTCAATGTCGAGGAGGCGGTGCTCTGGGCGGAGGTCCACAAGCTCGAGCGGCGGCTGCGGCAGCAGCCGCGGTCCGAAGAGAAGAAGAGCCAGCCGGTCAAGGGGGACCGCTATCTCGAGAGCAAGCGGGGGGCGGCGGAGCTCGGCCTCCTCGAGATGGCGCTGACCCAGCCGGAGCTGCTGCCGCGGATCCTCTCCCTGATCACAGCCGATGAATTCATCCATGTTGATGTACGCGCCGTCTTTGAGGGACTTGAGCTCGACGCCCTCGAGGGCGTCCCCTTTGAAATCAAACGCTATCTCGCCATGATCCGCGATCCGGGGGTAGCCGGAGTCATTTCTCGCGCCCTGGAGCAGCTGCACAAACCCCCCCATCCCGCCCGTTATACCTTCGACTGCCTCAACACCATCCGCATCGCCAAGCTGGATGAGCGCATCGAGGCCTTGCGTGCGCGCATGAAAGGAGGCGAAAAGCCCGGCGAGGAGCTGCTCGCGGAGTACCGCGCCGTGGTGGAGGAGCGCAAGCGCCTCGAACAGATCGAATTCGCTTTTGAATGACCAGAACCCCTTGCGGACGGGGCCGGCGCAGGATGCCGCGGCCGAAGGGGATCTTGACAAGGAGCAGATGATGAGCAAGGGATTCAAACCGGTTCCGGTGGAACTGCTGCGCTGGCAGTGTGACCAGTATGTACAGTCCTTTCAGTCGACCGAGGAGCTGGAGAGCTATCGCAAGATTCTCGGGCAGGAGCGCGCCCTCGAGGCCCTCACCCTCGGCCTGGAGATGGATTATCCGGGCTACAACATCTTCGTCTCCGGCGATACCGGTACCGGACGGCGGACGACGGTGAATTTTATGCTCCACGACGAGCGCTTTCGCAAGCCGGTCCCCGCCGACATCTGTTATGTGCATAATTTTCAAAATCCGGACATGCCCCGGGTGCTGCAGCTGGCGGCGGGCGGAGGAGTCCGTTTTAAAAAAATGATGGAAGATGTCATCGCCCAGCTCCGGGTTGCGGTTGTGCAGGTGCTGGAGAGCGAACGGACGCGCAAGCGGCGCGAGGCCGTGCTGGAAAAGTATGCCCATCAACAGGCCGAAAAGCTTCAGCAGTTCGAAAAGCGGGCGCAGAAAGACCAGTTCACCCTCGTGCAGGTGCAGATGGGGCCCTACACCAAGCCCGATGTGCTGCCGGTCATCGAGGGCCAGCCCGTGCCCCTCGAGAATCTGGGCGAGCTGGTCGCGCAGGGCAAGATCGACGACAAGCGGGTTGCGGAGATTCAGCAGGCCTACATCGAGCTCAACAAGGAGCTCGCCAAGCTCTTCCAGGAGAACCAGCGCCTGCAGCGCGAGAAAAAGGCCAAGGTGGCCGAGCTGGAGTATACCATCGTCAAGCCGGTGATCGAGGAGGCCTTTAACGATGTCCGCGCCGCCTTTGCCGACAAAGTGGTGAGCGATTATCTCGATGCCGTGCTCAAGAGCCTGCTCGAAAATCTGCACAAATTCAATGCCCGGCCGGAGGGGGAGGAGGGGGAGCGAAAGGAGGGCGAGGTCAGGTCGCGCGACCAGTTCCTCGAGTACCGCGTCAACGTTCTGGTCAACAACGCTGACAAGGAGTACGCCCCGGTCATTCATGAAAATTCACCTACGCAGAGCCGGCTTTTCGGCAGCATCGAGCGGCTCATGGATGGCAACGGCCAGTGGCACACCGATTTCACCCATATCCGCGCCGGTTCACTCCTGCAGGCCAACGGCGGTTATCTGGTCCTGCACGCCCGGGATGTGCTGCTCGAGCCCGGGGTCTGGCCTATGCTAAAGCGCATGCTCAAGAACGCCGAGACCGAGATCAATGCCAATGATCCGGTCCTGCTCCTGGCCATGACCGCGATGAAGCCCGAGCCCATTCCCCTCAGCGTCAAGGTCATCATGCTCGGGGATCCCTTTCTCTACCAGCTGCTTTATTCGGCGGACGACGATTTCCGCAAGATTTTCAAGATCAAGGCCGAATTCGATTCGGTGATGCCCAATGATGCCACCAACCTGCGCCGCTACGCCGAGTTCATCAAGCGGATGTGCGACGAGCACGAGCTGCTGCCCTATGATGCGAGCGCGGTGGCTGAGGTGGCGGAATACGGGGTGCGTCTGGCCGGCCGCCAGAACAAACTCAGCACCCGTTTCACCGACATCCTCGATCTGCTGCGCGAGGCCAATTATTACGCCCGTGCGGACAAGACCGACATCGTCGCCAAGAAGCACGTCGAGCGCGCCGTGACCGCGGCTAAACACCGCCTCAATCTGATCGAGGAGAAGATCCGCGAGAGCATCCTGGAGGGGACGCTGCTGATCGATACCGACGGCGCCCGTATCGGCCAGGTCAACGGCCTCACCGTCCTGAGCATGGGCGACTATCATTTCGGCCAGCCGGCCCGGATCACCGCCCAGTGCTCGATGGGGCGGGAGGGAATCATCAACATCGAGCGCGAGGTCGCCATGAGCGGTCCGACCCACGACAAGGGGGTGCTGATCATCTCCGGCTATCTGCAGGGCAAATTCAGCCAGGACAAGCCCCTCTCGATCAACGCCTCCATCTGTTTCGAGCAGTCCTATGGCGGCATTGACGGCGACAGCGCCTCCTCCACCGAGGTCTACGCCCTGCTCTCGCGCCTCTCCGGCCAGCCCGTCCGGCAGGACCTGGCGGTGACGGGCTCGGTCAACCAGAATGGCGAGATCCAGCCCATCGGCGGGGTCAACGAAAAGATCGAGGGCTTTTTCGAGGTTTGCCGCATGCGCGGCCTCACCGGCAGCCAGGGGGTGCTCATTCCCCGCCTCAATGTGCCGGACCTGATGCTGAAAAATTCCGTCATCGATGCGGTGCAGGCCGGGCAGTTTGTCATTTACGCCATCGACCGCATCGACGAGGGCATCGAGATCCTCACGGGCATCCCGGCCGGCGAGCGCGACAACCAGGGGTGCTATCCCCCCGATACCATCTTCGGCCAGGTCGATGCGCGCCTCAGCGCCTACGCCGAGGGGCTGCGGCGGTTCAGGGAGTGAAACGATGATCCACAGAAACAGCGGTTTATCCACCTCCTGGCAGTCGGGCCTGATCCGCGATGGCGGCGAACTGCTCGACGTCCTCGGCGCCAGCGGCCTTTCCGGCCTCGAGATCGACTACCGGGTCAGCGGGGAAGCCCTGCGGCAGATGGAGCCGCGGCTGCGCAGCGGCGAATTCACGGTGCTCAGCCTGCACAATTACTGTCCGACCCCGCCCGGCTACGAAGGGCATCCCAACGTCGCAGCGCTTTTCAATCCCGCTTCCCTCGACACGGAGGAGCGCAAGCTCGCTGTCAAGTACAGCATCCGGACCATCCAGACCGCCGCCGATCTCGGGGCGCGCCTGGTCGTCTTTCATCTCGGTGTCATCGATATGGATTTCCGGATGAAGGAACTTTTCCAACTCCATGAAGAGGAGGGAGAAGACTCCCCCCTCTTTCAGGAGAGGATACAGGAGCTGCAGCGGGAGCGGGCGGAGAAGGCGGGCGCCCATCTGACCCCCCTGCTGCGGACCGTCGAGGCGGTGCATACCGAGGCGCACAAGCGCAGCATTCTCATGGGGGTGGAGAATCGCTACCGCCTGTCGCAGATTCCGGTCGGCGACGAGTTTGACCTCCTCTTCAACGAATTCGAGGGAGGGGAACTGCGCTACTGGCACGACGTCGGCCACGCCGAGGTCTTCGCCCGGCTGGGCCTGCTCGACCATGAGCGCGACCTGCTGCGGCGCTTCCAAAAACGCCTCGCCGGCATGCATATCCACGATATCGCCGGCTTCAAGGACCATCTCGCCCCCGGCATGGGCACCTTTGATTTCAGCCTGCTGCCGCCCTATCTGGGGGAGGAGAGCCTGCGCATCATCGAGGCGCATGATCCGGTTGATCTGGCGCAGCTGCGCGAGGGGGTTCGCTTGCTCCAGGAAAAGGGGGTGCTGTGAAGCCCCTGATCGGCATCACCCTGGGCGATCCGGCCGGCATCGGCCCGGAGATCGTGCTCAAGGCTCTGGCGGAGAGGCGGGTGCAGGAGACGCTCGTTCCTCTCCTCTTTGGGGATCGGGTTGTCATCGAAGAGGCCATGGCACAGACCGGTCTGGTCAGGCCCCTGCGCCGCCTGCACAAGCCTGCGGAGAATGGCGCGGCAGGGGACGAGCTGCCCTATTTTGACACTGGCTCGCTTGAAGGACCGGTGGAGATGGGACGGGTCGACGGCAGCTGCGGCCGGGCGGCGTTCGCCGCCATCCGGACCGCGATCGAATGGGCGCGGGCGGGCTGGATCGACGCTCTCGCGACCGCCCCGATCAACAAGGCCTCGCTGCAGCAGGGGGGCGTCCCCTTTATCGATCACAGCGCCATGCTCGCCGCCCTCACGGAGAGCCCGAAGGCGATGACCCTCTTTGTGGTCGGCCGGCTGCGCATCTTCTTTCTCACCAAGCATATCCCCCTGGGCCGGGTGTCCGCTGTGCTGACCATCCCAGGGGTGGTCGAGGGGCTGGTTGAGAGCGACCGTGGTCTGCAGCAGCTCAGGCTGCCGCGGCGGCGGATCGCCCTGGCCGCACTCAATCCGCACGCCAGTGATGGCGGGCTCTTCGGGGATGAAGAGATGCGCATTCTTGCCCCCGCCGTCGAGGAGGCGCGCGGACTCGGTCTGGAGGTCTGCGGACCGGTTCCAGCCGACTCGGTCTTTCATCAGTGCAGCCAGGGCGAGTACGATGCCGTCCTCTCCCTCTATCACGACCAGGGCCACATCGCCGCCAAGACTCTTGATTTTCATCGCACGGTCTCCTTCACCCTCGGGCTGCCCTTTCTGCGCACCACCCCGGACCACGGCACCGCCTTCGCCATCGCCGGCACGAACCAGGCCAATCCCCTGAGCATGATCGAGGCCCTGCTTGCGGCGGCGGAATATTGCCGCCGGCGCGGGCAAAATATTTCTTGACAGGTTCTGAATAAATGGCTATATTGCGTCAACCTTACTGAGGAAACGATGTATAACAATCATCCCACATCCGTTCAACGCAAAACGACCCGCAAAAACTGGTGGTGGTGGCGTATCTTCATACGGAGCGGGATAGAGAGGTGCATCGGATAGCAAGCCTCACCATCGATCGGCTAATTTCAGCCCGCTGCGTATACGAAAGCAGCGGGCTTTTTTTTTACTATCAACCCCATGGAGGAAAGCCATGCAACCCACCAAGATCCTGCTCGACGAAAGCGAAATGCCGCGCCAGTACTACAACATCGCCGCCGATTTTCCCACACCTGCCGCTCCGCCGCTCGGTCCGGACGGCAAGCCAATCACGCCGGAGATGCTCGCCCCGGTTTTCCCGATGAACCTGATCGAACTGGAGATGAGCACGCAGCGCTGGATCGACATTCCCGAAGAGGTGCTGGGGATCTACAAAATGTGGCGGCCATCGCCCCTGGTGCGGGCATTCGGGCTGGAGAAGGTTCTGGGCACGCCGGCGCGCATCTATTACAAGAACGAGAGCCTCAGCCCTGCCGGCAGCCACAAGCCCAACGCCGCCGTACCCCAGGCCTACTACAACAAGTTGGCCGGCATGACCCGGATCACCACCGAGACCGGCGCGGGTCAGTGGGGCGGCGCCCTGGCTTTCTCCTGCGCCCTGCTCGGGCTGGAGTGCAAGGTTTACATGGTGCGGGTCAGTTTCGATCAGAAGCCCTTCCGCCGTCTGATGATGGAGGCCTGGGGTGCGCAGTGCGTCGCCAGCCCCAGCACCGACACCAGGGCCGGCCGTCAGATGCTGCAGGATAATCCCGATACCCCGGGCAGCCTGGGCGGCGCGATCAGCGAGGCGATCGAGGATGCGGTCAGCGATCCCACCGGCCGCACCCGCTATTCCCTCGGCAGCGTGCTCAACCATGTCCTCCTCTTTCAGACGGTGATCGGGCTGGAGGCGAAGCAGCAGCTGGCCAAGGCCGGCGAGAAAAAAGTGGACAAGGTTATCGGCTGCGTCGGCGGCGGCAGCAACTTCGCCGGCATCGCTTTTCCCTTTCTGCTCGACAAGATGAACGGGGCCGATATGGAGATTATCCCGGTCGAGCCGAGCTCCTGCCCGACCATGACCCGCGCTCCATTCGGCTATGACCACGGCGATCTCGCGGAGATGACCCCCCTGCTGGCCATGCACTCCCTCGGCCACAAGTTCGTGCCGCCCCCCATCCATGCGGGCGGGCTGCGCTATCACGGCGTCGCACCCCAGGTCAGCCATGCCATCAACCTCGGCCTGCTTTCGCCGCGCGCAGTGGACCAGCTCGAGGTCTATGACGCCGGTGTCGCCTTCGCCCGCTCCGAGGGCATTATTCCGGCGCCCGAGAGCTGCCACGCCATCGCTGCCGCGATCCAGGAGGCCGAAAAGGCGAAGGAGGAGGGGGTGGAGCGCGTGATCCTCTTCAACCTCAGCGGCCACGGCCTCATGGACCTGAACGGCTATGACCGCTATTTCCGCGGCGAGCTGATGAACTATCCCTTGCCCGAAGAGGAGATGGCCAGATCGATCGCCTCGCTGGGCAAGTATCCCAAGCCTGCCATGGCATAATCCCCGGCACAAGCCGGGTCCGGGTAGCCGGACCCGGCTTTTTTTCTCCGCCTGGCGGTGAAAAGGAAAAAAGGATTTCATTCCCTCACCGAAAAATCGTATTTTAATAATGAATCGTCCAGACCGATCAGCAGTGCAGGAGCGATGAGCGGCAATCTTGTCACCTATTTGCGCGAGCGCCGGGAACCGGTTACGGCTGCCGAGTTGGCGGCCGAGGTGCTCAAGCTGCAGAATGTGCCCGAGGCGGTCGCTGCCAGGCTCATCGCCAGCCTCCTGGACAGAGAAAAGGAGGTCGACCGCGTCGGCGAGGACTCGTTTGTCTACCGGGCTGCACCCGCAAGCGGACTAGCCCTGCCATCGTGGCTGATTTGCTGCGTCCTGCCGGAACGTGCCAGCCATTGGCGCGACTGGCAGGGTGCTGCCTGCACCCTGCTGCAGGGCGGCCGGCGGCAGCGGCTCGAAGGGAGCGGCAGCAGGGATGGCCTGGGGTGGCCGGAGCGTCTGCGCAGCCTGCTGCGGAGCATCGATGAGGCAGAAGCCGGCATCCCGCTGGTTTTTTCCGGCTTTGGCAACCAGATCTCCCTCTTCCGCCAGGCCTGGCTCGACCTGCTGAATCGGCCTCTTGACCGCCCTCTCCTCTCCATGCGGCTGATTGCAGCCGGACTTTTTTCGGGGCAGCGCATCGGCAGTGCCGAGGAGATGGCGGCCGCGCTGGGAACGCCCGCCTGGAGCGACGCGGAGATCGGCCAGATGAACGAACAGCTCCTTCTCTTCTGGGAGCATCTACTGGCAGAGCTGGCGGTGCGGGGCATCGACTCGCCACTGGAGCTGGCCGCGAGCATGGCTGCTGCAGCGCCGGAGATCGATCTCTCCCCCTACGCATTTGACGCCGCCTTTTTACAGGCCCTGCCGGCCACGCCCGGAGTCTACCTGATGCGCGACCGGGCGGGCGCAGTGATCTATGTGGGCAAGGCGAAAAATGTCGCCCAGCGCGTTAAAAGCTATTTCGCACCCGGGGTCGAGCCGGATGCCAAGCTGACGGAGATCCGCGGCCGTCTCCACCGCCTCGAGATCAGGGAGGTGGGCTCGGAGCTGGAGGCCCTGCTGCTGGAACAGCGCATGATCGCCTCCTGCGATCCCCCCATCAACCGCCAGATCGCAGTGCAGCCGCGGCCGCACCGGCGCCGGAGCCGCCATGCCCGCATCCTCATCCTGCCGGCTGTGGCGCCAGAATGGCTGCGCCTTTTCTTCCTCGATCCGGCGCGCGGATCCGCCCACTTTTGGCTGGCACGCCGCTACGGCCGGAGCTCCGAGGCGCCACCCTGCCATCGCCACTGGCTGGAGGTGGATGGCCGCAGTGTAGAGGCCCTTCTGCGTTCAAGGAGCGCCCTGCGCAGGGCCGTGCAAGACTTTTTCTGGAACGAGGGGGCGGCCGGAGACCCGGCTGCAGCGGAGATCGCCTGGAGCTGGCTTGGAGAACAGACGGAGGCCATCCACGGCATCGACATGCGCCTGGCAGCCGCACCCGCCGAGGCGGTGCGGCTGATCGAGGAATATCGTCAAAGACTGGGGGAGTGGCACGAAAAGATCATTTTCACCTGATCCCTCCCTCCGCAGCAGATCAACACCCCGCGCAATCGCGAGCCTGCGGGGATCCTCAGTTAGAATTTCGACGAGACGATGACACACCCCTTTGCACATAGAGCCACGCACCTGGCGCTTCTGCTGGCGGCGGGACTGATCCTGCTGATTCCGGACCGGCTGCCTGCGCAGGCCTCCGCCGCCATCACCTCGCCGGAGAACTTTCTCGGATTCACGCCGGGCGATGATTTCCGCCTCGCCGACACCGGGACCATCCTCGCCTATTTCCGCTTGCTCGACCGCCAGAGCCCCCGCCTGCAGCTTCAGCGCCTCGGCCAGTCCACGCAGGGACGCACCTTGTGGATGGCGGTCATCTCATCCCCGGAGAACCTCGCCCGGCAGGACGACCTGATTCAGCTGCAGGCGCAGCTCTCCGATCCGCGCGGCCTGGTCAGTACCCAGGCGCGCCGGCTGATGCACGATGCCCGCTCCGTGGTCTGCATCACCTGCTCAATCCATCCGATCGAAATCGGTTCCTCGCAGATGTCGATGAATCTGGCCTATCGCCTGGTGGCGGAGAACAGCGAGGAGATTAAAACCATTCTGGACAATGTCGTCCTGCTGCTCGTTCCGACCCAGAATCCCGACGGTCTCGATGCTGTGGTCGAATGGTATAAAAAGTACCGCGATACCCCCTTCGCCGGTGGGCCGCTTCCCTTCCTCGACCATCCCTACAGCGGCCATGATATCAATCGCGACTGGGTCCATCTCACCCAGAAAGAGACGCGGCTGACGGTGGAGAAGCTCTTCAATGTCTGGCGGCCGCACGTCCATTTCGATCTGCACCAGATGGGCTATACGGGGCCGCGCATGTTTCTGCCTCCTTACAGGGATCCCCACGACGAGAACATCCCCTCTCTGCTGCAGGCCCAGGCCTCGGCCATCGGCATGGCGATCGGGGCCGCAATGACCGCCGAAGGCCTCGCCGGGGTCGCTCATAATGTCCATTTCGACGCTTTTGCCTCGAGCCGGGCCTACGTTTTTTATCATGGCGGTATTCGTCTTCTCGGGGAGATCGCCTCCGCCCGCCTTGCCACCTCTCTGGCCATCACCCCCGATGAGCTCAAGGGGGATGAGGAGTTCGTACCCCGTCAGCGCTCCTGGCGGCAGCCCCTGCCCTGGGGCGGCGGCACCTGGCGCCTCGGCGATGTCGTCGAATATACACAAGCGTCGAGCATGGCCCTGCTGCGGCTGGCGGCGCGCGAGCGGGATGAGTGGCAGCAGACGAGATGGCAGGTGCAGTCCGAGGCCGTGCGCGAGGGGGATGACCGCGAGGTCTTTGTTTTGCCGCCGCGGCAGTTCGATCCCCTCGCCCTTCATGAGCTGCTCTCCCTGCTTCAGCTCGGCCAGGTCGAGATTTATCGCGCTGAAGAGAAGGTGACTGTTTCCGGGACCCTCTATCCGGAAGGGAGTTATATTGTTCCCGTCGCGCAGCCTTACGGCGCCTGGGCGCGCACCCTCCTGCAGACCCGCCTCTATATTCCGGGTGGAACCGGAGCCGATCAACCCTATGATGTGAGCAGCTACAACCTTGCCCAGGGACTGGGGGTCAAGGTGATCGAGGGGAGCGGAGAGATTTTCGGGAAGATCGAAAGGATCGTCAAGCTAAAACCCCCGGCCGGGGGTGTAAATGACGCGTCCCAACGGGGGGGCTTTTTTCTCGATTACCGCAGCCAGGCGGCCAACAAGGTGATCAATCGGCTGCTGGCGGCCGGCATTCCGGTGTACTGGCTCAGGGAGACCCAGCGCACCACCCGCGAGGTCTGGCCCCCCGGCAGCTGCTGGATCGTCACCGATTCCGTCCGGCTGCTGCACGATCTGGCGCAAATCTACAATGTGACCTTTGTCGCCGGCCGTCTGGCATCGCCGCAGCCGGCCTGGAGGCTGAAGACGCCGCGCATCGGACTTTATACCAGCTATCTGGCGGAGGTCGATGAAGGCTGGACCCGTTTCGTCCTGGATATGAATGATTTCAAATACGACCGGCTGATCAATCCCACCCTCCAGCGCGGTGATCTGCGCCGCCAGTACGATGTGATCATCCTGCCCTCGCAGAGTCTCGGGGAGCTGAGGGAGGGGGCTCCGGCGGGACGGCTGCCCGACCTGTTCAGCGGGGGCATCGGCGAATCCGGTTCGGCCGAACTGCGCCGGTTTGTTGAAGGTGGCGGGACCTTGATTGCGCTCAACCGGGCCTGTGCCCTGCCGCTGCAGTGGGAGCTGCCGGTTCGCGATGTCACCGCTGCCCTTGGGCAGCAGGAGCTCTTCGTGCCGGGGGCCTTCCTGCGCGCGACCTTTCAGCCCGGTCATCCCCTGGGCTATGGCATGCCCACCGACCTGAACCTCTTTTTCCATGACAGCCCCGCTTTCGTGGTCGAGAGCGGCGAGGCGGCGCTGATCTATCCGAACGAGCGACTGCTTCAGGATGGCTATGCCCGGGGGGAGGGGCACCTGACCGGCCGGGCGGCCCTGGCCTGGGTGGCCAGGGGAGCGGGACACGTCGAGCTCATCGGCTTTCGACCCCAGTTCAGGGCCCAGACGCGCGGCACCTTCAAGGTGCTGTTCAACGGTCTCTATCTGAGCACCGCAAGTGAGACCGATTGTCCCTGAACGCGGGAATGCAATCCTTTGGTGCCATTGTTGTAGTACATACCCAGCAGCATAATAGGGAGGTCTATGGCTGAAAAGATCAGGCCGTTTCTGGCCATCAACCGGCAGTGGATGATCAAGCGGATACTGGTCAGCTACTTTCGCGCGAAGAACACCTTCGCCAATATCGACCGGGAGGTGGATGCCGGCCGTGAGATCACCTTTGACAATATTCTCAAGCTCTCTGATGGACTTTTCAAGGCCAAGGAGGAGATGCATCTGCTCTTCCAGCGCGCCCGGGCGGATGGGCAGCGTGCAGAGTACGAGAAGCTGGAACCGACCGGACTGGAGGTCGACCTGATCAACAACGTCGGGCTCCTTTTCCACAAGGTGATGGTGGTGCGCGAGCAGGTCTATATACTTGAGCACTATGCCGATGAGAGTGCGGACCGAACCCTCACACGCGCCAATCTCGATGTTTACATGGACAAGATGCGCGCTCTCTTTAACCAGGGCCTGGAGATCATCTCCGGCTTGATGAGAGATTATCGCGACAATGAAGTGCTGCTCTACTACATGATCACGAACGAACATTATATCCGTTTTGTCTTCGGTGAGGAACTCGATACCCTGCTGGCGCGTATGCATGGCACGGAGATCGACCGCGCCTACCTGCTGGCGGGGAAATTCTGCCTCGACAGCGGCTGGGAGGAGGCCGGCAGAAAGTGCCTGCTCGAGGCCATGCGCGTCAATCCCAAAAACCGCGAAGCCAAAAACTTGTTGCAGCATGACACAAATTAGCGTTGCTTTATTATGTAAAAAGCCCTATTTTTAAAAAACCACAACAGTTCTTCGAACCGTGATCCTCAGGAGGTTATTATGGCGTTGCATGAAGAAATGTACGGGGACGTTGCAGTGCTCGAGCTCAAGGGCAAGCTGATGGGAGGCCCGGAGACCAGCGAAATCCACGAAAAGGTCAAGGAACTGATCGGCCAGGGCGCCAAAAAAGTGGTCGCTGATGTGGAAAAGGTGAGCTGGATGAACAGCACCGGATTGGGTGCCCTGATCGGTGCCATGAGTTCCCTCCGCAATGCCGGCGGCGATCTCAAGCTGGCCCGTATCACGGAGAATGTCGAGAATTTGTTTGTGATCACCAAGCTCGTCACCATATTTGATACCTTCGACACCGTCGAGGAAGCGGTCACAGCCTTCAAATAGGTGGTGCTGCAGGTGATCCTGCGGGAGGTGTGTTATGCCATCAATCAACAGGGGATGGTGCCTGAGACGAGTGCCCTGGATGGGAATCCTTCTGGCTTTCTGGGGCACTCTTTCATTGGCAGCAGATATCGGCCGTGAACTGGATCCGGTGATCGTGAAGGGACAAAGCCTTCCCGCTTTGCTCGGCAAGGATACCATCGGACTCCGCGTCTACGCGTATAAATCCGGTATCTGGTCGCCGGTGCCCTTCCAGCTCGATGAGGTCGTGGCGGTGCGCGACAGCGGCTACTATTCCGATTTCATTAAAAAGCTGGATCCCATCGATGAGCTGGTCTTCATGGCCAAAGATCTGGGAGATCAGGCGGGGGAGCGGGATTGGGCTCCCGATGAAAACGCAAAACAGAATCCGCGCTATGAAATCGCGGTAGCCAACCCGGTTACCGGCGCCACGGGCTATCTCTATGTTTACTGGTCGACCGATCTGGCCAAGAGCGATCTCTCCTACATCTCTTACGCCGACGAAACCGTCACGACCGCCAAATACGTGGCTGGCCAGGATAAGGCGGCTGCGGGCGGCCTGCTCACCAATCTGACCATTCCGGCCAGCGCCGGGGGCGACGGCATCGACCTCCTCGATGAACAGCGGCTGCGCCTGCAGACGACGTTCGATCATTTTGCGACCAGGGCGCTGACTATTTATATCCGCGAGAAATGGGCTAAAAGAGATGTGATTGAACTGGACACAGGCACGGACGTCGGCGAGATCAATGTCAACGCCGGCCACAGCCACTACAAATACACCGCTGGGCCCATCCGGGTCATCCGCACCAACTATCTGAAGGTGCGCATCTGGGGCAATGCCAAGATTCAATCCATCGCGGAGTTCTCTTTCGATCAAACCCTCTTGCTGCCGGTGGGCTACAAGTTCTATCCCGATTATTACGAAATGCCCTTCGACAGCATCGTAATCGACCTGAGCAAATCGCTGAGCGGCATGGATAAATACGGCGTTTCGCTCACCAACTCAAGAATCCTCCTCGCTACCGCCCCGAATACGAATGCCAAGGGCATGCGCTATTTCACTCCGCGGTTTCCCATTGAAGCGGACAGAATAGCGGGGCTCAAGATCGACCAGAGCAGCGATGAGGCAGCTTATGGCAAAGTGGCGACATTGAAATCTGGCGACTGGCCCGGCCGTCATTGGTACGGCCTGGTCTCGGATAATCTGCCCCCCGCCAGTCCGGCCGCGAAGGCCACCCTCTTCACTATGGTGGATCTGAGAGGCGCCCTGCCGGCGATGACCTCCCTGGTGCGTTATTCGGATTATGATATTACGGATGGCTCGCCCTTTGTTTACGGTCTGAACGGCATCCAGCTGCAGGCTGAGAGTGGTCTGCCATCGGCTATCCCCCTGATCCTCACCCTGCGCCAGTATGTTTTTCCTCAAGTGTACAACTACCAGGGATTGCAGGAGCTCTTTGATCGCTACAAGACACCGGTGACTTTTACCGCCACCCGGCAGATGTTCGATATCGTGCCACCGGGGACCATCACCGATCTCCAGATCGCCGGACGGGCAGATTCGACGCTCACCCTGGTCTGGACGGCCGTCGGCGACGACTGCACCAGCGTCCGGGCAGCGATGGAGTACTATCTCAAATACAGCACCGCCAAACCCACGAGCAACCGCGACTGGGAATGGTGGGGCAACGCGGCGCATTACACGCCTCCCGTGCCGGCGGCTCCGGGCACGACTCAATCTTTCACTATCACCGGCCTTCAGCCCGGCATGCAGTACTACTTTGGCTTGCGCGCCATCGATGAGGCAGGCAACGCCTCGCCCTCGATTGCGATGATCACCAGCGTCACCACCCCGGTCGAACTCTCATCCTTCACCGCAGCAGTACGCGACAACCGCGTCGAGCTCAACTGGCGAACCGCCAGCGAGAGCAATAACTACGGTTTCGCCGTGGAACGCCGCTTTGATAAAGAGAGCGCCTGGCAGGAGACCGTCTTCATCAAGGGCAACGGCACCACCAGCAGCGCCCGCAGCTACAGCTGGATCGATGACAGCGCCAGACCCGGGACCATCCAGTATCGGCTCAAACAGATCGACACCGACGGCAGCTACAGCTACTCCGAGCCCGTTACAGTCGTTCTGAGCGCCCCGGCGGTCTGGGCCCTTGCGCAGAATTATCCCAATCCCTTCAATCCGGCCACCACCATCAGCTACGAGGTGCCGGCCAACAGTGCCGGGCGGATCGATTTGACCATCTACGATCTCCTCGGCCGCCGCATCCGCACTCTGGTGCAGGGGGAGGCGCAGGCGGGCTATTATCGCATCGATTGGGACGGACGCGATGACCGGGGACTGGCCGCCAGTTCAGGCGTCTATATGTACATCCTGAGTGCGGAGCGCACCCACATCGTGCGCAAGATGATCAAGCTGCAATGATCCTGCTCCAGTCATTTTTGTTATTGTCATGATGCAAAGCCGTGCGACGCATGCCGAACGTGCGTCGCATTTTTTTGTCCCGCCCCCGGCCGCAGCAGCCCCAATTATCTGCCCCTGCCGCCGGGCGTCACCAGAAATCCAGCTGGAGGCTTTTTGAAAAATTTTACCTATTTCAATCCGGTGCGCGTCTACTTCGGCAAGGGCACGATCGCCAGGCTGAAGGAGTCCATTCCTGCCGGCGCGCGGGTCATGATGACCTGGGGCGGTGGCTCGATCAGGCAGAACGGGGTTTATGAGCAGGTGGCCTCCGCCCTGAAAAACCATCCCGTGGCCGAATTCGGCGGCATCGAACCCAATCCCCGTTTCGAAACCCTCATGCGTGCGGTCGCGGCCGCGCGCAGCGAAAAAATCGACTTTCTGCTTTCTGTCGGCGGCGGGTCGGTTCTGGATGGCACCAAATTCATCGCCGCCGCCGTGCCCTTTCCCGGTCCGGAGCCCTGGGATCTGCTCAGCAAGCACACCCCGGTCCGCGCCGCCCTGCCCATCGGCTGCGTCCTGACCCTGCCGGCGACGGGCTCCGAGATGAACGGCACGGCGGTGATTTCGCGCGAGGCAACGAGGGAAAAGCTTGCCTTCGGCTCGCCGCTGCTTTTTCCGCGCTTCTCCGTTCTCGATCCGGAGAGCACCCTCAGCCTGCCGCCGCGGCAGACCGCCAACGGTGTCGTTGATGCCTTTGTGCATGTGCTGGAACAGTATCTCACCTATCCGGCTGCGGCGCCCCTGCAGGATCGCCAGGCCGAAGCCATTTTGCTCACATTGATCGAGTGCGGGCCGCGCCTTCTCGCCAGCCCGGACAGTTACGACGAACGCGCCACCCTGATGTGGTGCGCCACCCAGGCCCTCAACGGCCTGATCGGCTGCGGCGTGCCGCAGGACTGGGCGACCCACGCTATCGGCCATGAACTCACCGCCGCCTATGGCCTCGACCATGCGCAGACTCTTGCGGTGGTGCTGCCGGCGCTGCTGAGGCATCAAAAACAGCAGAAAGGGGAGAAGCTGCTGCAGTATGGCGAGCGGATCTGGGGAATCAGCAGCGGCAGTGAGGAGCAGCGCATGGAGGAAGCTATCGCCCAAACCGAGGCCTTTTTTCGCTCCCTCGGCGTCAGGACCCGCCTGGCGGAGTATGACATCCCGGCTGAGGGCGTGCGGGGCATCGGGGCGCGCATTGAAGCCCGCGACGGCAAGATCGGCGAGCGCCGGGATATCGGCGCGGAGCAGATCGACGCCATCCTGCAGGCCTGCACCAAATGATCCCGTCCGCCCGATGAAAACCCAAATGACAAGCCGGCGCCCCGCTCAATCGCTCTATCCCCTGCATGGCCGCGTCATGCACTATCCCTGGGGAGGCTACGCCTGCATTCCCGGCCTGCTGGGGGTGCGCAATGACGAAAAGCGCCCCTTCGCCGAACTCTGGCTGGGGAGTCATCCCCAGGCCCCGAGCGAGGTGGAGGTGGAAGGCGGCCGGATCGACCTGGTTGAACTGCTGCGGCGGGAGGGGGAGCGGATCCTCGGATCCGCCGTCCTGGCTCGGTTTGGCGCCGGGCTGCCCTTTCTCTTCAAGGTCCTCGATGCCCGCGAGATGCTTTCGATCCAGGTGCACCCATCGCGCGCGCAGTCGGAGGCTGGCTGCGCAGCGGAGGAGGCGGCCGGTATGCCCCTTACGGATCCTCGGCGCAACTACAAGGATCGCAATCACAAGCCCGAGGTCCATGTCGCCCTCAGCGAGTTCTGGATGCTGCACGGCTTTCGCCCCCTCGAGGAGATCGCCGATGTGCTGGCCGGCATCCCCGATTTTACCGGGCTGTCCCCCTGGTTTCCCCTCCACCTCCTTGAGGTGGATGAGGATCCGGCCGGCCGGGCGGAGTTGCTCCGCCGCCTCTACGCCTCTATAATGACCATGCCCCAGGATGAGGCCGACCGGATTCTGGGCGGGCTGCTGGCCCATCTCGAGCCCCTCTACGACGCGGGGAGTCTGCACAAGAGCTCGCCCCATTATTGGGCAGTCAAGGCCGCCCGTTCCTTCCCTTTGCCGGAAGGCCACATCGACCGGGGGATCTTTTCGATCTATCTGATGAACCTGGTCGAGCTGCAGCCCGGGCAGGGGACCTTTCAGGGGGCCGGGGTTCCGCACGCCTACCTCGAGGGGGTCAATGTCGAGCTGATGGCCAACTCGGACAATGTCCTGCGCGGGGGGTTGACGCCCAAGCATGTGGATGTGGCTGAGCTGTTGAAGACCATTCGCTTCGACGACGGCCGGCCGGAGATCCTCACCGGTGTGGTGGCAGAGGGAGGAGAGCGCCTCTATCCCGCGCCGGTCGATGATTTTCTGCTCTCCCGCATCAAGCTCGAACCCGGCGGGGTCCATGCGAGCGGAAGCGGCCATGGGCCCGACATTCTCATCGCGCTCGAGGGCGAGGCGTCGATCAGGGCGGAGGGGGAGGAGTTGGCGCTCAGGCGCGGTGATGCCCTCCTTGCTGCCGCGAATTCGCCCTGGCGGCTGCACAGCAGCAGCGGGGCCCTGCTTTACCGCGCCACGGTGCCCCTCATCTGATTCTCAATTTAAATTACAGGAAGCAGTCGTTGTCAGATCTCGATTCCGAAACCGGGGGAGCGGTGGAGGTGCAGCCGCGCGCGGCGCACTCCGGCGGCGGGGCCATTCTGGTGGCCGCAGGGGTCTTTTTCAGCCGCATTGCCGGACTGATCCGCGACCGCGTCTTCGCCCATTTTTTCGGCAGTTCGGACGCCGCCGATGCCTTTAAAGCCGCCTTCCGCATCCCCAACTTTCTGCAGAACCTCTTCGGGGAGGGCACCCTCTCCGCCTCCTTCATTCCGGTCTATGCCCGGCTGCTCGCCGAGGAGCGGGAGGAGGATTCCGGGCGGGTGGCGGGGGCGGTCGCGGCCATCCTCAGCCTGGTGGTCGCCCTGAGCGTCCTCGCCGGTGTTCTCCTCACCCCCTGGCTCATCGCTCTTATCGCCCCCGGTTTCTCGGGAGCCAAGCGCGAATTGACCATCCAGCTGGTGCGCATCCTCTTCCCGGGCGCAGGTCTGCTCGTTCTCTCCTCCTGGTGCCTGGGCATCCTCAACAGCCACCGCAAATTCTTCCTCTCCTACGCTGCGCCCATCGGGTGGAATGCGGTGATGATCGCCGCACTGGTGATCTGGGGGCCGCGCCAGCAGCAGTTCGACCTGGCCCCGACCATCGCCTGGGCCTCCGTGGCCGGCAGCGGCCTGCAGCTGCTGGTGCAGCTGCCCATGGTGCTGCGCCTGGCCAAGCATCTGCGCATCCGCATCGACCTCAAGATGGCCGAGGTGCGCACGGTGGTGAAGAATTTTTTTCCGGTTTTTTTCGGCCGCGGTGTGATCCAGATCAGCAGCTATGTCGATGAACTCCTGGCCAGCCTGCTGCCCACCGGCGCCTTTGCCGCCCTGAGCTACGCCCAGACCCTCTACCTCCTGCCGGTCAGCCTCTTCGGGATGTCGGTCTCAGCGGCTGAACTGCCGGCGATGTCGAGTGTGGTGGGCGACGAAAAGGAGATCTCGGGCTATCTGCAGAAGCGGCTGAACAGCGGCCTGCGCCGTATCGCCTTTTTTATTATCCCCTCGGCGATCGCCTTTCTCGCTCTTGGTGATGTCGTGGTCGCGGCTATTTATCAGACCGGACGTTTCGGCCACCGGGAGGTGATCCATGTCTGGGGGGTCCTCGCCGGAGCCACAGTCGGACTGATGGCCCAGGCCCTCGGCCGCCTCTACTCCTCCACCTATTATGCCCTGCGCGATACCCGCACCCCCCTGCGCTTCGCCGTCGTGCGCGTCCTGTTCACCTGCACCATGGGTTATCTCTTCGCCCTGCGCCTGCCCGGGCTGATCGGCCTGGATCCACGCTGGGGGGTCGCCTGTCTGACCGTCTCCTCGAGCCTGGCCGCCTGGGTGGAATTTATTCTCCTGCGCCACACCCTTAACCGCCGCATCGGCCGCACCGGACTGCAGGGCGGCCGCACATTTCGGCTTTTCCTCAGCGCAGCCCTGGCGGCCGCCGCCGCCTGGGGTATGCGCAGCCTGCTGCCGCCGCTCCATCCGATCCTGCTGGCAGCACTGCTCCTCTCCCTCTATGGCGGGCTCTATGTCGGCAGCACCCTGCTGCTCCGGGCTGCGGAGATCGCCCCGGTGCTGGCGCGTCTGCAGCGCAGGCGCCATACTCCGTGACAGGCCCGGCGGGAAAAATAAAGGCGCGCTACCATGAGGAGGGAGGCTACCGGGCGGTGATGGACATGGCCCTGCCCCTGATCTTCAGCACCGGAGCCTGGACGGTGCAGACCTTCATCGACCGCGTCTTTCTGACCTGGTATTCCCCCGAGGCCCTGGCCGCCGCCGCCCCCGCGGGCATGGCCAATTTCACCCTCTTCAGCCTGCTCATCGGCATCGCCAGCTATGTCAATACCTTCGTCGCCCAGTATCATGGCGCGGGCCGCCCCGAACGCATCGGCCGCTCGGTCTGGCAGGGGATTTATTTCAGCCTTGTCGCCCTCCTTATCGCTGTCGTGATCTGGCCGCTCGCCGACGATCTCTTCCGGTTCTTCGGCCATGCGCCGGAGGTGCAGGAGATGGAGGTGGTCTACTTCCGCATCCTCGCGGTAGGCGCCCCGGCGGTGGTGATTTCGAACGCGATCTCGGGCCTTTTCAGCGGCCTGGGCAAGACCTGGATCATCTTCTGGGTCAATTTTGCCGCCACGCTCATCAACATGGTGCTGGACTATCTGCTCATCTTCGGCAAAATGGGACTGCCAGGAATGGGTATTGCCGGCGCGGCCTGGGCGACGGTGGCGGCGGGTTTCTTCCCGGCGCTCGTCTTTGCGGGGATTATGATCCTGCCCCGTTATGCGCGCACCTATGGCACCCTGCGCAGCTGGCGCTTCGACCGCGCCCTCTTCCGCCGTCTCCTGCGCTTCGGCACCCCGAACGGCTTGCAGGTTTTTCTTGAAGTCCTGGCCTTCACCATATTTCTGGTCATCGCGGGCAAGATCGGCACGATCGAGCTGGCAGCAACGACCCTGGCTTTCAATATCAACAATCTCGCCTTCGCTCCGATGCTGGGCATGATGACTGCGGTCAGCGCCCTCGTCGGCCAATCACTCGGCCGGGAGCGGCCCGAGCTCGCCGAAAAGCTGACCTGGTCCGCCCTGCACATCTGCGGGGCCTTTTATGTCACTCTCGGCCTCGCCTATGCAGCGGTGCCGCAGCTCTTTTTATGGCCTTTTCTCCGCAACGCCCAGTCGGCCGAATTTCTCGAGATCAGCCGGGTCGGCGTCAATCTGCTGCGCTTCGTCGCGGTTTACAGCATCTTCGACGCCATGAACATGATTTTCTCCGCCGCGATCAAGGGGGCAGGCGACACCCGCTACGTGGCGGTCACGACCATCCGGCTCAGCTGGCTGGTGCTGGTCCTGCCCTCCATAGTCTGGTGGTTCTTCGCCAGGGGGTCGATCTACGGGCTGTGGGTTTTCATCACCCTCTATGTGATCGGCCTGGGGCTCTTTTTTCTGCGCCGTTTTCTGCACGGTCCCTGGCGGACGATGCGGGTTATCGATTAGGGAATACAAGCTTCTCCCCATTTTCTCACCCCTCCGGGTTGTAATAAAGCTGCCTTCCGGCGCTTCCTGCCAAAAAAGTCCTTGTTTTCCCGCCAATTTTTAGTAATTTTTATTACAAAAAAAACCAGTCATGCCATGAGGTCGAACATGAAGCCCTGGATGCTTGTCGTTATCGCCGGTTTTGCCTGCGCCCTCTTTGCACAAGAACCCGGATGGCCACCCCGCTCTTCCGGGGAGTTCTTCTACCGCTATGAAGCCCGCTCGGGCGATCCCATCGCCGAGAATCCCGGCGAGTGGTCTTCCTCGACGACGCCTCCGGGGGTGCCCTTTCTGGAATCCGGCACCCTCGGCATGGAGGTGGGGATGAACCGCTACTGGTCGCTGCACCCGGATCTGCTGGGGGTGCTCGACCACGCCAGGGGTTGGACCATGGAGGTTCGGCTGCGTGTGATCGCGCAGAGCGGCCGCAGCGGCGCCATCGCGATGGCTGTGGATGACGAACCGGGCCAGCCCGGCGTGCTCAGCGGCCTGCAGATTCACAGCGACAGCACCCAATTCTGCTTCAACGGCGCGGTCGTCGACACCCGCTCCAACAGCGACGGTTTTCACACCTTTCGCCTCGCCGAAGAGGCAAACAGCCGCACGGTCCACGCCTGGCGCGACGGCCGCTATCTGGGATCGGCCAGCTATCCCTATTATATGATCAGCCTCAGCCATTTCCTCCTCGTCGGCTCCTGGAGCGGACGCATCGCCGGCACGGCCGAGATCGATTATGTCCGCTGGGAGCCTTCCGGCGCTTATGCCCCGGCCGCAGCGCTGCTGGTCATCAGCGAGAGCGATGGCTCCACACAGGTGAGCGAAAAGGGACCGGGCAGCGACAGCTTTGCCGTCGTCCTCGGGCGGGCCCCTGCAGCCGATGTCACCGTCACGATCGCGCCCGGCTTCGGCTCCAGCCGGGCTGAGGAGGCCGACCTTGGCGCCGGCTCCGGCGGCGCCATTACTCTCACCTTTACGCCGGCGAACTGGAACATACCGCAAAATGTCACCGTCACCGCCGTCGATGACACCCTGCGGGAGTGGTTTCACACCAGCGTCATCGGCTGCCGGACGGCGAGCAGCGATCCCGATTTCGACGGCCTCGAGGAGCTGGTGACCCTGTTTGTGATGGATAACGATGAGGTGATCCGGCTGGTGGAGAGCGGCGAGGGTACGGAGGTCCGGGAAGAGGGGAGCACCACCGATTTCTACCGTTTCCGCTTCGGTCAGCTGCCCGACCAGCCGGTGCAGGTGGCCCTCCATTTCGATCCGCGGCGGCTGCGGGTCAACGGCGGCACGGTTTCTCCCCAGGTCATCACCCTCTCGCCGGCGGAGGCACAGAATCCCCTCCCCATCGAGGTAGCCGCCTATGACAACACCGACCGGGACCTGCTGCTGCACGCGCGCATCCGTCATCTTTTGACCAGTGCCGACCCCCTCTTCAACGGCGCCGCTGTCCCCGATCTGGCGGTGCGGATCCACGAGAACGATACCCAGCACCTCCAGCCGGACAGCTTTACCATTCCACTGGTGAATCTCGACGAGACCGACCGCCAGGTGGTCATCGACCGTCAGCCCGGGCAGTACCTGGGCCATCCCACCACGGTGCTGCTCGAGGACAGCACCACCATGTTGACGGTTTATCCCAAAGGCCATGGCAGCGGAGAGATTGTCTACAAGCGCAGCTTCGACGGCGGGGTGACCTGGAGCAGGGCCCTGCCGACGCCGGCGAGCTGGGCCACCTCCCGGGAAGTGCCGACCCTGTTCCGTATGACCGATCCAGGGGGCGTGGAGCGCCTGATCCTCTTCTCCGGTCTCTATCCGGCGCGGCGCGCCTGGTCGGCGGACAACGGCCAGAGCTGGAGCGAGCTGGAGATGGCCGGGGATTGGGGGGGCATTGTCGTCATGGGCGGCGCCATCCGCCTCAAGGATGGGCGTTATATGGCCCTCTTTCACGATGACGGCCGTTTTTTCAAGGGTGCCAACAAGACCAACGGCCTCTTCATCGTCTTCAAAACCCTCTCCTCAGACGGCGGGCTGACCTGGAGTCATCCCGAGCCCATCATTGAATGCGACTGGGCCGATCCCTGTGAGCCGGGCCTCATCCGCTCGCCGGACGGGCAGCAGATTCTGGTGCTGCTGCGCGAAAACCGCCGCAAGTTCAACTCTTTCTATATCACCAGCGATGACGAGGGCGAAAGCTGGTCGCCGATGGTCGAGCTGCCCGACGCCCTCACCGGCGACCGCCATACCGGGCAGTACACCCGCGACGGCCGTCTCTTCGTCTCCTTCCGCGACATGGCCAAGGGCAGCCCGACCTGGGGCGACTGGGTCGGCTGGCTCGGCACCTGGGAGGACATTCTCCGGGGACGCGAGGGGGAGTACCGCATCCTGCTCAAGGACAACACCTATTCGGCCGACACCGCCTATCCCGGGGTGGAACGGCTTCCCTCGGGCATGATGGTGGTCACCACTTACGGACACTGGGCCACGGGCGAGCAGCCCTATATCGTCAGCACCCGTTTCATGCCGGAGGAACTCGGGCGGAGTCATCCCCCTGCGCCGGTGGGACCGCTGAAGATCGTCGTCGCGGGTGACGGGGCCGCCGGCAGGGGCATGGAACAGGGGCAGCCGCTCAAACTCTATGCCGATCACCTCGCCGCGGACCTGCCGGCGGCGGGCGTCGCAGCCGAGGTGCTCAATCGCGGAGCCGCCGGACTCACCAGCGATGCCGCCCTGCAGGGTTTTCAGCAGCAGGTCCTGGATGAAAAGCCGGATCTGGTCATCCTCCATTTCGGCAGCGAGGATGCCGCTGTGGAGGTGGGCGCCACCCCCGCCCGCCTTCTCCCGCGCGTGCCGCTGGAACGTTTCACTGCCAATCTCACCGCCATGGTGCAGCAGCTCAAGGCCAGGGGGATCCGCCCGCTGCTCATGACCAGCCACCCCCTCTGCTGGGGCGATTCCAGTCTGGCCCGTTTCGGCAAGCCCATGCCGGGCTCACCCTATCTGGTCGATGATCCATTCGGCCTCAACACCGTGCTGAGCCGCTACACAGCGGCGGTGCGCGAGGTCGCGATCCGTGAGGAGGTGCAGCTGGTGGATATCTACGGCCGCTTCATCAGCCATGCCAACGTCAAGGGACAGGAGCTGACCGATCTGGTGCCGGACGGCCTGCACGCCAACGCGGCCGGCCAGCGCCGCATGGCCGCAGCGATCTATGAGGTGCTGGGGATCGACGTGCCGGAAGAGCCGAGCGGCGTTGAGGGGGGCATGGAGAGCGGCAGCAGCGGGGAGGAGGAGGCCCAACCTCACAAATTCGGCATCGGCGGTTATCCCAATCCCTTCAATCCGGCGACCGAGCTGGTCGTCGAGCTGCCGGAGCCGGGGCCGATCAGGGTGGAGGTTTTTGACCGGCAGGGCCGGCGGGTCAAGCTGCTGGCGGAGGGTTTTTTCGGCAAGGGGGTGCACAGAATGGCATGGGATGCGCGGGATGCGGAGGAACTGCCGGTGGCGGCGGGGGTATACTGGGCGCGGCTCTCCGCCGGCGCCCACCGGGATGCGCACAAAATGGTGGTGCTGCGTTAGGGATCAGATCGCCAGGCCCTGGGTGAAAGTGACACCCCGGGCGACGGGCAGACCGATGTGGACCCTGGTCCCGACATCCACCTGGCTTTCGATGCGGATCGTCCCGTTGTGCTTCTCGACAATATCCTTCACGATAGGCAGTCCGAGGCCGGTGCCCTGTCCCTCGGATTTGGTGGTGTAAAAAGGCTGAAAGATCTTTTCCAGGGCCTCTTCGGGGATGCCGCAGCCGTCATCCCCGATGGTGAGCACGCAATCGGACTGGTCTTCCGACAAACGGGTGCGCACCTCCAGCTTTCCGCCCATCTTCATGGCATGAGCGGCATTGATCTCCAGATTACGGATGAGCTGCTCGAGAAGATTGCGGTCGCCGTAGACGACGCTGCTCTCCTTGCAGAGGTCGCGCACCACCTTGAAATGCTTGAGCACACCGGTCAGGATCAGGGTGTCGGTGGTCTCATTGATCACGGCATTGATATCCATCGGCTCGAAGCGCGGGCTGGTCGGACGGCTCAGCGAGAGCAGATTTTTACCGTGCAAGGCCACCTTTTCGAGGTTGGCGCAAAAGAGATCGGCGATCTCGCGGACCTTTTCCGGCTCCTTGTCGACCTCCTTGAGTACCTGGGCGTGCAGGAGGAGGCCGCCGACGAGATTGTTGAGTTCATGGCCGATGCTCCCGGCGATGATGCCGAGGGTGGCCTGTTTTTCGGTGCGCAGCAGCTGTTCGTGGGCCTGCTTTAGATCGGTGATATCCTTGTAGATGAGCGAGACCTCCTCGACGCTGCCGTCTTCGCCGGTGATCGGCGCTGCGGAGATGAGGACATGCCGGGGTTCGCCTTCGCGGGTGTAGCGCATCGCCTCGAGGCTCTGCAGGCTGGCCCCCTCGAGCACCTGGGCAGAGAGGCGCGCGGCCTCCTGCGAGACCCCGTTTTTGGCGATCAGGCTGTCGATGGGGCGGCCGATGGCCTCCTCTTCGGCATAATGAAAGATGGCGGTCGCACCCTTGTTCCACGAGGTGACATGGGTGTCCTTGGACATGGTGATAATGGCGTCGGCGGCGAATTCGACGATGCTGCGATAACGCTGCTCCGACTCGCGCAGTTCGCTGATCATCTTCCAGATCAGGCTCTGCATGGTATCGGAGATCTCGTTCAGTTTCTCCGCGTATTCCTGGGTTTTCAATTCTTTCGCATTCATGTGAGGCTCGATGAGGTTTTATTTATTATCAACATAAGAAATATTTTCGACATTAGCAACGGCTATCTCGGGTGGCTCCTGCTAGCGGGGCTTTACCAGCCACCTCTAAGTAGGCACGGCGGAGGCCGCTTGCGGAAATAAAAAAAGGCGGCCTCTGTACAACAGAGGCCGCCCTGATTTTGCCCGGACGGCTGCGCGGTCCCCTGCCCCCTAGCGGCAGTGGGACCAGGCCAGGACCGCGGCGCCCAGCACCGCGGAGTCATCCTTGAGGGCGGCTTCAACGATGCGGACGTTGCGTGAGGAGATTTTGAAGCAGTTGGCCACCGCCACCTCGCGGACGCGGTCGACGTAGAGGGCGCCGAGGGCCTCGACCACCCCGCCGCCGATGACCACCACCTCCGGATTGAAGATATTAAGCATGCCGGCGGTCGCGTAGCCGAGGTATTCGGCGGATCTGTTGATCGCCGGCACCACGGCGGGGTCGCCGGCCAGATAGGCCTCGAGCAGGCGCCGGCTGCGGATCGGCGCATCGGGGTTCTCGACCCCCTCGAAGAGGGGGGAGGGGGTGCCCGCCGCGATCGCGGCGCGGATCTCCCTCTCGATGGAGAGGCGGCTGGCGAAGGCCTCGAGGCAGCCGTTATTGCCGCAGCCGCAGCGTGGGCCATGGGGATCGAGGATGACATGGCCGATTTCGCCCGCATTCTCGTTAAAGCCGTGCAGGAGCTTGCCGCCGATGATGATGCCCCCGCCGATGCCGGTGCCGACAAAAAAACCGATCACATCCCGGGCCTCCCTGGCGGCGCCATAGGCGTGCTCCCCCAGAATACCGACGTTGCAATCATTGTCGACATAGACTGGCTTTTTCAGCAGCCGTTTGAGCTCCTTTTTGAGGGGGGCCTCCTTCCAGGCCAGGTTCGGGCTCTCGATGATCATCCCCTTCTTCATGTCCAGGGGGCCGGGCGAGCCCACACCCACCGCCCGTATACCATCCCAGGAGACCCCGGCGTTGACCACGGCCTGGCGGGCACAATCCGCCATGCGGCTGACCGTTGCAGGAAATCCGAGCTCGGACTTGGTCTTTTTGCGCTCGCTGCCGAGGATCGTGCCCTTGCGATCGATGACGGCCGCATAGATCTTGGTGCCCCCCAGATCGATGCCGACAACCCATTCCTTCTTCGATTTAGCCATAGTTTTCAGCCGTCTCCTTTTGGCCCTCCCAGGGCGGCGCATAAATGCCGCTGTCTGGGATCAGTCAATGCGATAAGTGATGCCGGGTTCGAGAACCTCGGCGATGCTCAATCCGGCGAACCCCGTGCTGATCGATAGTTCAAAAAGCCCGAATTTGGCGGGATTGCCCGGTTTGAGGAAAAAGCTGTAGTTTCTGCGGATGCTCTCCAGGACCATCTTCTCCGGAGAGATGCTGCTGTAATAAAGGACCATCAGGTTGATGGCCCCCTGGCTGCGCTGCTGGTCCTCGCTGCGCATCTTGCCCCACAAACCCTGGTTGTTCTGTTGCGTAATCAGCCAGTTGATGCTGCGGTTGATCGAGGCGGCGATCTCCTCCTGCATGGCCGTACTGGGGGTGCGACGATAGAGGCCGATGAGGCCATCGCTGACGTAGCTGAGGGTGTTGATCGGCCACTCCTCGTGGATGCGGTTTTCGATGGTGTAAGGGATGTGGCCGTCAGGGGCCCGCTGCAGCAGCAGCCACTTGCCGGCCGCCTCGGCGGTGCGGATGTCCTCCGGCGCGCGGGTGAGGCCGTAAAGGGCCGAGAAGAAGCCGCTGCCGGTCACGGCGGTGGCGATGGTGTAGGGGGCGACCGCAAGCTGGCCCTTGTAATAGCCGGTGCCGAGGGCGCCGCGGTTGGGTCCGGTCTCGATCACCCAGCCGGGCGAGCCGCCGCGCCCCTTGCCCTGGGGATCCTCGGCGCAGCCGTGGCGGACAAAATTGGCATAGCGCCGCAGGGCGCGCAGATAGGCGGTGCGCCGGGGAGCGCTGGCAAAACGGACGGCCCCGGCCAGGCCGGTGGCCGAGGTGCCGGCATCACCGAGGTAGATGTTGGCGTCGGGCGCCATGTCACCCCACCAGCCCACCGTATCCCCTTTCGCCGAGAGGGTGACCTGCTGCAGTTCAACCAGGCGGTCGAACCAGGCGAGGGCCTCCTCCCGGTAGCGTTCTTCGCCGCAGATCTGATAACCGGCCAGGAGGACGCGGGCGAGGTTGCTGTTGATAAAGATCGAGGTCCGCCGTTTTTCGGCGATCTTGATCTCGCCGGTGCGCAGCTCGACCGCAATCGCCCAGTCGCAGATCTCGCGCAGCAGCTGCGTCAGCTCCTGCCGCGTTTTCTCATCGGTGACGACCGGACGCGTTTGTGCGGAGCCTTTCGCCGCTATCAGCGCAGCCGCCAGGAGACCCAGCATCATGATCCAGCTCTTCCTCATGCTTGAGCCCTTTCCAGAGTCCATTTCCGTCCCCTCCCTCCTGACCGGCGCAGTTTGCCGCCGGCGGCTTGCAGGGATATAATCCAAAAAGTTTACTGAAATAAGGACACAATGTCAAGAGAATAGTAAGAAAACAGGCTGCCCCCCTCTAATCTGGCGCCCACCCGGCACCGTGCACCCCCTCTAATCTGGCGCCCACCCGGCACCGTGCGCCCCCTCTAATCTTGCACTACCCGACACCTGCGCCGCTTGCCCCCGCACCTCCTTGCTGTTTCCAGCATACTCGCGGCCTGTGCCCTGGATGATGAAACCTTTTCCCGCCTGCATCATCTAAATGTAAAACCGGGAAAAAGGAATGAGTGCTGAGAAAAAGGCCTTGTACATTATCAGGGAAAACTGCGGCGATGTCGCACAGCGCATACGCGCCTGTCGGTCGCGGCAGATCGCCCTTCAGCTTCGGCAGTGCTTGTGCCGAGAACTGGAGAACAGCTGCACAAGCCCGGAGATGAAAAGGCTGCTGCAAAACCATATCAATGAACTCATCACAGATACATTTGACGAAAATGGCATGAACCGCTATCTGGAGGCATGATGAAAAGAGGAATGATCTTTATCGCAACCGCCCTGATCCTCGCCACCGGCGTGCAGACGGGCTGCACCAAACAGAAGGAAAAGGCCAACGCTGCTGTGCCTGTGAAAGAGGCCGCATCATCCGGCCTCAAGAGTGCCCCCGCCTTTGAACTGGCGGGCACGGATGGCAAGACCATCAAACTGTCCGATTACAAGGGCAAGGTCGTGATCGTTGATTTCTGGGATACCTGGTGCCCCCCATGCCGCATGGAGATCCCCCATTTCATTGAGCTCCAGAACCAGTACAAATCCAAAGGCTTTGAGATGATCGGCGTCGTCCTCGGCCGCGAGGGCAAGGAGAAGGTGCTCGACTTCATCAAAAGCAACAAGATCAATTACGTCAACGCCTACGCGACCGAGGCCTTCCTCAACGCCTACGGGCCGATCGAGGGCATCCCCACCACCTTCGTTATCGACCAGCAGGGACGGATCTACAAGAGCTATACAGGCTATCGCGACAAGGCTGTTTTCGAAAACGACATCAAAGCCCTGCTCAAACTCTAGAACAAGTGACCATGATAAACCGCGATACCCTGATCGAGGATCTGGTGCGGGAGCACCCGGAGATGGTGCGCCTGCTCATGGACAAGGGGGTGCGCTGCCTCGCCTGCGGTGAGCCGGTCTGGGGAACCATCGCCGGCGCGGCCGCAGAAAAGGGCTTCAATGATGACCGGATCGATGAACTGGTGCGGGAAATCAATCAAAGGATTGGAGCGCAATGAAAGCATCCGTCAAACGCATCGCAGGAATGAGTCTGGCCGGCAAGGCGGATTCCAACCACTGGGTTACCATGGACGCCGATCCGGCGGTCGGCGGGCAGGATGGCGGGGCGCGCCCGCTCGAACTGCTCCTGCTCGGTTTGGGCGGCTGCACCTCCATGGATGTGCTCTCGATCCTCGAGAAAAAGCGCATCCACCTCGATGACTATGAATGTTTGCTGGAGGCGGATCGCGCCGACGAGCACCCCAAGGTTTTCACCCGCATCCGCATCAAGTTCGTCTTTTACGGCGATGCGATCCCGGCGGAGGCGGTCGAGCGCGCCATTGCCCTCTCAGAGGAGAAATACTGTTCTGCTTCGGCCATGCTGCGCAAGAGCGCTGAGGTGCAGGTCGAATATGAAATCCGGCCGGGCCGGCCGACACAGGCGGGATGAGATATCCTCCCATGCCGCTCTGATCGGCCTTCTTTCCCGCTCCTCATCATCCTTCAGCCTGACGGCGCCGCCGGTTCGTTCGAACCGGCGGCGCTTCTCTTTAATAAATCAGGCTACCCCCCGAAATCTCGTTCCCACCCAAAGATAATTAATTAAAAAAATAAATGTTATCTGCCATAAATACCTTGTAAAATAAATGGCCTCATGAAGAGGGCACAGGCTGTGAGTAGGCTGGAAATGGTATGGAGGGATTGGAGTACGCGGCGCCAGGCGTCAGGTGGGAGCCAGATTTCGGGGGTACCCTCTTTAATAAATTCCTTGCTACTCTATATTAATATGTTTAAGTTAAATTCTGCAGCAGCCGTCCTCCGGCGGCCGGAAAACTGAACAGAAGCAAAACGGGCAGCAGCGGAATGAGCCACGACAATCTGAGCGAAACAGAGCTGGTCAATCGGGCAGTGGCGGGCGACCGGGAGGCGATGGGCCAGATCGTGACCCGGAACGAACGCCTGGTCTACAGCACAGCCCTGCGGCTTCTCGCCGACCCGGTCGAGGCCGAGTGTGTGCTGCAGGAGACCTTTCTCAAGGTGGTGCAGGCCCTGCCCGAGTTCAAGGGCGGATCCTCGCTCTCGACCTGGATCTTCCGCATCGCCACCAACTATGCCCTGATGCGGCTGCGCGCACGCAAGAAAGAGGGCGGATCGCTGGATGATGTGGAGAGCAAGGTGAGCCAGGAGACCCTCGAGGCTTTCAATCGCTCGATCGGCAACAATCCCCTGCATGCCGTGATGAATGAGGAGCTGCGCCAGGCCATGGAGGAGGCGATCGCCGCCCTGCCGCCCAAATTCCGTTCCGTTTTCGTCCTCAAGGACATCGAAGGCTTTTCCCTCAAAGAGATCGCAGAGATGCTGGGGATCAGCCTGGCTGCGGTCAAGACCAACCTGCATCGCGCCCGCCTCTTTCTCCGCGACCGCCTGGCTGAATTCAGCAACTAGCCCCGGGGTATCAGACCGCTGTCCGCATCATGCAGGTCCGGTCTTTGCCCGGGCGCCGCGATGAATCCGCGGGCCCCTGCACCACCGCATCCGCGCATCGGAACAAGCCTGGCGGTGGCGCTGTTAATACATAAAATAGCGCTTGACAAATAATCGCTTCGTGAGTACATTGAATTATCAGCAGGTTGAATCATCATCGTGCATCCGAGGGGTTACATGAAAAAGCTCTTCCTGTTACCAACCGTACTGCTCGCGGTTCTTTTCTCCTCCCCACTCCTCTCCCAGAGCAGACCCACTATCGCCGTCCTCACCCTCGAGGCCAAGAATGTCGGTCAGGAAACCGCTGATGCGGTGGCTGACATCCTCAGCACCGAGCTTTTCAACTCCCAGCGTTTCAAGGTCATCGAGCGCCAGGCGATCCTGCGCATCCTTGAGGAGCAAAAGCTGCAGATGACGGGCGTGACCGATATGGGCAAGGCTGTGGAGATCGGCAAGATCCTCAACGTCGAAAAGATCCTCATCGGCAGCGTCAGCCGGCTCGGTGAGAGCTATATCATCAACACCCGCCTGGTCGATGTCAAGACCGCCGCGCTGGAGGTGGCCCAGAATGTCACCAGCAAGCGCGGCGAGGAAGGGCTGACCGGGGCGATCACCGATCTGGTGGAAAAACTCTCGGAAAAGGTCCAGGTCGAGGGATCGATCATCCGCATCAAGGGCGAGGTCATCCTCGTGGATCTTGGCGTCAACCACGGCATGTCGGAAAACCAGGAGGTAAGGGTCGTGCGTCTGGGGGATGTGGTCACCGATCTGGGCGGGACGGTGATCGGCCAGGCGGAGGATTTGATCGGCAGCCTTGTTCTGACCGCTGTCAAGGGGGATTATTCGGAGGCGCGTATCGGTGTGGCCAAAACCCCCTTTCGGGTAGGTGACAAGGTGCGGATCGCCAGCGGGCGGATCGAGATCGAGCCCGTCAAGCCCCCTGAGGAGAAACCGGTCACTAAAAAGAGTGACAAACCGAAGAAAAACGCGGATCCGGGGCAGGCGGTCAGCACCCCCCCGGTCTTTTAATCCCGAAGAGGAGGGAGCGGTATGAAAAAGCAACTCTATGTGACGGTCCTGATCGGACTCTTGCTGCTGGCGGGCAGCGTTCTCGGGCAGAATGCGACCACCTATACCGTCGGCGCCGGGGTGTGGATGCCAGGCTACTCGCTCATCTATACGGGAAGTCAGGATGATATGGAGGACTATGAGCTCGGCAGCGGCACCTATTTCGGTCCCTATCTGGCCGTCAACCACGGGCGCTGGAATTTCGGGGCTTCGCTGCTGGTCGGGACGCTCAGCCCGGATGACAAGGAGATGCTCTGGGAGGGCTACGAAGCCAAACGCACCGACATCAACCTGACGGTGGGCTATAGGGTGATCAGCACCCCCAGTGTGAGCGGCAATGTTTTTGCCGGCCTCAAGTATGTGAGCGAGACGGCGACCGCTGATTCCTGGCTGTGGTCGGGTTATGACATCGACACCTGGGAGTTCATGCAGTGGTATGACGAGTTCGACGCCACCACCACAGGCACACTTTACGGCGCCGGGGCCTCGCTGGTTGTCCCCTTTGGCACCTCCAGCTTCTATGCCTACGGCTCCATGGCCTATCTCCTCGGCAGCATGGACGTTGAAAACAACCTCGGCGCCACCGGAATTAATCCCGAAGGCTACTCCTCCTGGGATGAGTCCTATGATCTTCATCTTTTCGCCCTCACCGCCGGCATCGGCTACCGCTTCCCCAGCGGGGTGGGCCTCAATCTCGGTTATCGCGGGGATCTGTTCGGCCAGGATGATTCCGATGAGTCCGATTATTCCCAGCGGCTTTCGGGACTGGTGCTCAACGCCTCCTACACCTTTTAGTCCCGCAGTCCAGGGAAAGGGCATCAGGAAGCCTGCCTGCGGGCAGGCTTTTCTGTATCAGCGGGAGATGAGGCGGTTTTCACTGTTAACAATTTTCCGGAGTGTAAGATGATAAAAAAGGCCGACGTGTTCTGGACGCTTGCAGCCCTCACCCTGGTGATTGCGTTTCCGGCCCGGGCGGACAAGTCCTATACCATCGGGCCGGTCCGGATCGAGGCCTGGCTTGAGCAGGACGGATCCCTGCGGGTGGAGGAGGAGCGGAGCTACGATTTCAGCGGCAGCTTCCATTATGCCTTTCGCTCCCTGCCCCTGCGCGAGGGGGTGCGCTACAGCGATTTCGTCGTTCTCGAGGGTGCTCAGGCCTATATCGAGCAAGCGGGCGATGATCCCGGCTCCTTTGCGGTGAGGCAGGAGGAGGGCTTGATCGAGGTGCGCTGGTTTTTTTCAGCCCGGGATGAGCGCCGCACCTTTATCTTCCGTTACCGGCTGACCGGGGCGGTCGCCCGCCACGAGGATGCCGGACTTTTTTATTACCAGTTCATCGGCAAGGACTGGGGCCAGAGGCAGAGGGATGTGAGCCTGACCCTTCATCCCCCGCAGGAGGGCAGCGGGGGTGAGGTGCTGCACTGGCTGCATGGCCCGCTCTGGGCCCGTTCGGCCATCCAGCCCTCCGGGCGGATCACCGCAACCTGCACGGAGCTGCCGGCGCGGGTTTTTCTGGAGGTGCGCGCCCTCTATCCCTCCGCATGGTTTCCGGGGATGGCGGTCACAGCCGGTACGGTGCGTCCCGGCATCCTCGCCGAGGAGGCGCGCTGGGCCGCTGAAGCCAACGCCTTGCGCCAGAAAGAGGAGGCGAAGCAGGCCGTGCGCGCGGTGCGGCGTGTGGAGGGGCGCTATTATGCCGGCGTGCTGGCCCTCATCGGCCTTGGCATCTGGTACTATTTCTTCCGCAGCTACCGCAAGCGGCCGGTGGTGCATGATTTCATCCCCAAAGAGAGCCCCGAGATCCCGGACGAGACCCCGCCGGCGCTGGTCGGCTATTTGCTCAGCAGCCGGATGATCACCGGCGGGGCCCTGCTCGCCACCCTCTACGACCTGGCGCGGCGGGGTTTTGTCCGCATCAGCGAAAAGGTGAGCGAAGGCCGCGGGCTCTTCGGCGGCAAGAAGAGCGATTATATGCTCACCCTGCAGAGTGATGACGCCAGGGCGCGCCGCGGCGAGCTGCAGGAGTATGAATCCGGGCTGCTCGATTTCATCTTCAATGATCTCTCCGGGGGGGAGAGTGAGGTTGCGCTCAAGGCTTTCAGCAAGCAGGCCAGCAAGATGCAGAAATTTTTCGGGGAGTGGCAGAAGATCGTGAAAAAAACCGCCGAGGCGGCCGGCTGGTACGACCAGCGCAGCCGGAGCGGCATGTATCGCGCCATGGCCTGCTGCGGCGTGGGCATGGTGGTGAGTTTACTGCTCTCGATCTGGTACGCCCCCTGGACGCTGGCGGCCGCGGCCCTCTTTCTCGCCCTGCTGATCGGGGCTGCGGGCATCCTTCATCGCACCGAGGAGGGGGAGCGCAAGTTCAAGCGCTGGAAGGCCCTCTCCCGCTACATGCGCGGCAAGGGCATGATGCAGAGTCCGCAGGGGAGCCTGCTCGACCGCATCGACCGCTATTTCGTCTATGCTCCGGTGCTCGGGGCGGGCAAGCCGCAGTACCAGGCCCTCGCCAACCAGATTCCCGAGGGGCAGCATGCAGTCTATATGCCCTGGTTCCTCTATACCTCGAGCGGCGGGGCGGCCGGCCATGCCGAGTCCTTCGCCCAGGCCTTCACCGCCATGACCACGACGATGAGCTCCTCCGGCGGGGTCGGGGGCGGGGCGAGCGTGGGAGGCGGTGGGGGGGCTGGAGGCGGGGGCGGGGGAGCGGGTTGAGACGGGCACCCGAGGGGGAGGCTGCAGAATCGAGCCGTTTTTTGCCTTGGTTTTTTGCGATTTAATGCGTATTATCTACAGAAATAAACAAGCGGATTTCGATCACTGATTTTAAGGAGGTCAGCGTGCCCATACAAGATAACCAGGTCGTCACCATCCAGTATAATCTCACCGATGCGGACGGCAACCTGCTCGATACCACCTATGAAGAGGGGCCGATGGAATTCATCACCGGTTCCGGCGAGCTCCTGCCCAAACTGGAAGCAGAGATCATCACCATGCCCCTGAACGGCAAGAAAAAGATCGTCCTCCAGCCGGCCGAGGCCTATGGCGATTACGATCCCGAGGATATCCAGGTGGTCAAGCGGGACGAGCTGCCCGATGATATCGAGCTGGAGATCGGCACCGAGCTTCTCGCCGAGGTCGACGAAGATGCGGAGGAAGAACTCTCCTGCTTCATCAGCAAGATTGACGGCGACGAGATCACCCTCGATTTCAATCACCCCCTGGCGGGCAAGAGCCTCCATTTCGAGGTGGAGCTGACCGGCATGCGTCCGGCCACCCAGGAGGAGCTCGAACACGGCCACGTCCACGGTGACGAAGAGTTCGAATAAACCGATGCGCTGTGCGCGTCAGGCCGGAGGTTATCCCCCTCCGGCCTTTTTTTTATGCCCCGGCGCGAATGGCGTTCATACTACGCTCCAGCGAATGGTGAAAAGTTCGCTCACCTCGCTCTTCTGGGCCACCCGCTTCTCGAGCATGGCGATGAGGGTGTCGCGCTTGATGCCGGTCTCATCCTCGACCTGGAAAATCCTCTGGCGCAGGCGCCGCTTCTTCTGTTCCAGCTCCTGGAGCTGGCGCTGGAGCTGATGCTGCTCGAGGGGGATGCGGGTGCGGCGGGAGAGCCGGCTGAGCCGGCGGATTTCCTTTTTAATCTCGTCCAGCTCGCTTTCGACCGCCTCGGCCGCCTCGTCGGCCCAGGTTTCGAGGCGTTCACACTCCTCATTGAAGAGGGTGTTGTTCCACTCCTGGGAGTGATGGCTGAGGCTTTTGATCTGTTTTTCACTTTCCCTGGCCAGTTTTTTGAGCACCGCCTCCGCAGGGGGCTGAACCGGCATGACCGCACCCCGGCAGTAGAAGAGATGCTCGCAGAGTTCCCCGTCCAGGATGCGCCCCTGGTCGTCAACGGCGGCGAAGATGAGATGCTCCTCGCGTTCAAGGCTGTCGATCTCCAGTTTTCCCAGGGAGAGCCAGCCGCTGCGTCCCCTCAGGGCTTCAACCATCGAAATCCGCGTCGGATGGTGGCTGATGTCGAAAAAGAGGTGAGCGACCGGTGTGGCCGTGCGTTTGCCCGCCGCGAGGACGAATTCGCCGAGGGGATGGGAGAGACGGTAGAGGGCTTCATCGTCGACCGGGGCCCGGCTGCGGGAGACCAGGGCGTAGCGGCCGGAGGGGACCTGGGCGAGGGGTGACTGAACCAGATCGAACTGGAGGCCGGCGTCGTTGAAGCGGGCCTGGTCGGCGAGCTGATAGCGGGTCAGCTCCCAGAAGAAATGGCCGATGCGGTTGAGCTGCTGGCGGGCGTCCTCCAGCCGGGTGCGCAGCCGCGCCTGGACATCCTGGTCGAAATGTTCGAGCAAGAGGCGGCGGGTCTTGTCGAGCTGATGGGTGATGCTCTGCTCCATCTCCTGCTGGAGGGCGGAAAAGGCGGCGTCGATTTCATCGCGGGTGCGGCAGCGCTGGTAGAGATCGAGGATGCGGGCCTCGAAATCGACGCCCGATTCGATCTGGCCGAGGATCTCGTCGGAGGCCCCGAAGACCCCGTTGAAGAGGTTGAATTTCTGCTCGAGCAGTTCATAGACGCGCTGGTCGGCCTGATTCCGCGTATTGATAAAGTTGATCACCACCACATCGTGCTTCTGGCCGTAGCGGTGGCAGCGGCCGATGCGTTGTTCGATGCGCTGGGGATTCCAGGGCAGGTCGTAGTTGATGACCAGGCTGCAGAACTGCAGGTTGAGCCCCTCTGCGGCCGCCTCGGTGGCGATCATAATCTGGGCCTGGTCGCGGAAGTGGTCGACCAGGGCGGTGCGGATGTCGATCTGGCGGGAGCCGCCGCTGCGCTGCTCGCTGGAGCGGCGGGCCAGCCATTCCTGGTAGATGGCAGCCGATTCCGCATCGTTGTTGCTGCCGTTGAAGAGGACGATACGGCCCCTGTAGCCGATGCGGAGGAGATGCCGGTATATGTACTCCTGCGTGCGCCGCGACTCGGTGAAGATGAGGGCTTTTTCCGGGGCGCCCATCTTTTTCATCTCCGCGAAACCGCATTCCAGGGCCTGGCCGAGCTTTTCGGCCTTGCTCTCCAGGGCGATGGCCCCGGCGGCGGCGATAAAACCCTCCAGCAGACGGATCTCCTCAGCCAGCCGGACGGGATCGGCCTCCCCGTCGGCCCCACCCTCACCCCCTGCATCACTCTCCTCGATGTAATCGCTCTCCAGCTCCTCCCCCTGGATGAGTCCGTCGATAAAGCCGGCGTCAGGCTGCTGGCCGCGCTGCATCAGTTCGAGGCGGCTGCGCATGGCCGTGAGGGTGCCGGCGACCGCATAGGCCGAGGAGGCGAGCAGCTTGCGCAGGATGAGGATGAGAAGATGGCGCTGCTGGCGCGGCACGGCCAGGGTCTCCTCGCGCGCAAGATAGTCGGAGAGGGCGTCGTAAAGAGATTGCTCCGCCTCATTGGGAGTGAAGGGGAGGGTGATGGCGCGCCGCTCGGTGTACTGGATGTATTCTGCGACCTGGCTGCGCAGGGTGCGCTTGCAGAAGGAGGTGAGACGCTCGCGCAGCTCGGCGTGGTCGGGTTTGGGCCCGCCGAAGCGGCTGCGAAAGGCCTCGACTTCGCCGAAGATATGGCTGTCGATAAGGGTGGCCAGCCCGTAGAGTTCGAGCAGGGAATTCTGCAGGGGAGTGGCGGTGAGGAGCAGCTTCTGCCGCTCGCTGAGGGCCCACTGGATCTCCTGGGCCATTTTGCTCCCCGTCTGGTAGACGTTGCGCAGTTTGTGGGCCTCGTCGATGACGACCAGGTCCCAGGGGATGGTCCGCAGCAGGGCGCCGTGACGGCTGGCGAAATGGATGGAGGTGATCACCACCAGGGGTTGGTCGAAGGGATTGGCCTTGCCCTCGCGCTGAACCTGACGCATGGTGCGGGCGTCGATGATGCGGTTGGGGAGGTGAAATTTCTCCGTCAGCTCCAGGCCCCACTGCACCCTGAGGGCAGCCGGACAGATGATCAGAAGCCTGCGGCGGCGTTCGGCCCAGTACTGGCAGAGGACCAGTCCCGCCTCGATGGTCTTGCCCAGCCCGACCTCATCGGCGAGGATCACCCCCCTGGAGAGTGGGGAGCGCAGGGCGAAAAGCGCAGCCTCGAGCTGATGGGGATTGAGGTCGACATGGGCGTCGAAGAGGGAGTGCGAGATCTTGCCCAGGAGATCGCCGCGGTAGTGCTGCGTCAGGGCGTGGGCATAGAATTTGGCATGAAATGCGGTGGACATGGCGCTTTATTCCCGGATATTGGCGGATGTCGATGGATAGAGGGGCGAGAGCGGCGGATCGAGGCGGCTCACTCTCCCAGTTTGAACCAGGAGGCGACATCGGGGGCGAGGACCCCGGATGCGCGCAGGCAGCGGAATTCGTTGGTGGATGGGGAGTAGGAATAATCCTTCTCCCACTCGCCGGCCCGGGCGGTGGTCTCGCGGATGGCGGCGAGGATAAAATCGATCTCGGCGTCGGTCATGGTGGGATGGATGGAGAGGCGGACCCATCCCGGCTTGCTGCTGAGGTCTCCGTGGTCGATCTGTTCGGCGATGCGGTGGGAGCGGTGGGGATCGACATGGAGCAGATAATGGCCGTAGGTGCCGGCGCAGGAACAGCCCCCGCGCACCTGGATGCCGAAACGGTCATTGAGCAGCTTGACGAAGAGGTTGTAGTGGATCTTTTCCGAGTAAAAAGAAAAGATGCCGAGGCGTTCCTCGATGTGGTCGGCGAGGAGATGGAGGTCGGGGATGGCGCGCAGCCCGGCGAAGAGGCGGGCTTTGATCTCTTCTTCACGGGCGAGCATATCGGCCACCCCCATCCGCTCCTTGAGTTCGATGGCGAGGGCGGCGCGGATGGCCTGGAGGAAGCCGGGCGTGCCCCCGTCCTCGCGCGCCTCGATATTGTCCACGAAGCTGTGTTCTCCCCAGGGATTGGTCCAGTTGACGGTTCCGCCGCCGGGCTGGTCCGGCACCCTCAGGGTGTAGAGCGAGGCGTCGAAAAGAAGGATCCCCGCACTGCCCGGTCCGCCGAGGAACTTGTGGGGACTGAAAAAGATGGCATCCAGCCTGGCCAGGGGGTCGGCCGGATGCATGTCGATGGCGACATAGGGGGCGGAGGCGGCGAAATCGACAAAACACAGGCCGCCGTGCTCGTGCATGATGCGGGCCATCTCGTGATAGGGGGTGCAGATGCCGGTGACGTTGGAGCAGGCGGTGAAGGTGCCGATCTTCATCTGCCGGTCGCGGTGGATGCGCAGCAGGCGTTCGAGATCGTCGAGATTGACCCTGCCCTGTGCATCCGGTTCGATCACCTCGACATCGGCAATGCTTTCCAGCCAGGAGGTCTGGTTGGAGTGGTGCTCCATGTGGGTGATAAAGACCACCGGGCGGGACTTTTGTGGAAGATAGAGATAGTCTGCCAACTGCTCGGGGAGGCGCAGGCCGAGGATGCGCTGCCACTTGTTCACAGCGGCGGTCATGCCGGCACCGGTGGCGATGAGCATATCATCGGGGCCGGCATGGACATGCCGCTTGATGCGCTCCTGGGCAAGATGATAAGCCCGGGTCATGCTGGTGCCGGTGATACTCGATTCCGAATGGGTGTTGCCGACAAAGGGGCCGAAACGGCCGGACATGGCCTCCTCGATCGGCCGGTAGAGGCGCCCGCTCGCGGTCCAGTCCGCATAGACGATGCGATGCTCGCCGTAGGCGGTCGCAAAACTCTGATTGTATCCGATGATGTGGTCGCGGAAGGGGGCGAAGCGGCTTTCGAGCGTGCCCGGCATGGAACTCCTGCTGAAATGGGTTCTCTCTCTATACACCCATATTGTAACAAAAATCTCCGACAGGAACAACGATTTTCTTGCCCCCATAAAGAGGTTGGCCGGCGGCTGCAGGGGTCGGGGATGAACATTTGTTAAAATAATGTAAAAAATGCTTGACAAAAGCAAACATATGTGCTATATTTAGGTGAACAAATGTTCTGCTAACCTGATCAAGAGTTCACCCATGTCCGACACATTGACTCCAAAACAGCGCCAGGTGCTTGAAGCCATCCGGCGATTCCAGCAGGAAAAGGGCTATCCCCCCACGGTGCGCGAGCTCGCGGAGCTCTTCGGCCAGCTCTCCACAGCGGGGATGCACAAGATCCTCATGACCCTCCAGGAAAAGGGGGTGCTCAGCCGCCGTGAAGGGACCAAGTCGCGCTCCTATCACATCATCGGCGAGGAGCCGGGCGAAGGCCCGGCCGGCCGCGCCCGCCCCTGCCCCATCATCGGTGAGGTTGTGGCCGGCATGCCCGAACTGGCCCTCGAGGAGCGGGAAGGCGATCTCTATCTCGACTCGGACTGGGTGGGCAAGGAGGATATCTTTCTGCTCAGGGTGCGCGGCCACAGCATGATCGACGCCGACATCCGCGACGGCGACCTGCTCGCCGTGCAGATCACCCAGAGCTGCCGCAACGGCGAGATCATCATCGCCCTGCTCGACGACGAGGCCACGGTCAAACGCTTTTACAAGGAGAAAGACCGGGTGCGCCTCCAACCCGAAAACCAGACCATGCAGCCCATCTACATCCCCATCGATGATCCCGGCTTCCGCATCATCGGCAAGGTCAAGGGGCTGCTGCGCAGATATCATTAATCATCGGAGCCGATATGGCAACCCTTGCAGAGACCATTCAGATCGAGCAGCCGCGCCCCCGCACCCGCACGGAACTTCAGGAACCGGCCCTGCTCATGCGCACCGCCAGCCGCCGCGTCAGCAGCTGGTTCACCACCCTGGAAGAGCGCCACAACATCACCGCCGGCGAGGTGATGGACTATCTCGTCCAGCGAGAACCCCGGATCAAGGAGCAGCTGGACCGTCTCTGGGCGCTCGTCGACTGCGACGTCCAGGGCCGCTATCTCGAAGGCGTGCTCGATGAGAACGATTTCCGCCTCTGGCGCCAGCACCTGCGCGAATGGCTCAACCTGCTCCACTCCGCCCTGGCCCTGGTCCGCCTCCATCGCAGCAGCGATGCCGAGGGGGATTTTGCCCTCGCCGCCGGCGCTCTCACCCCGGCGGCGGCCTGACGCCCCGGGGTTGAACCGTTCTTCGACCTGACGATTTGTAAAGGCAGTGATCTATGGCAAAAAGCATTAGAACCGATTGGGCCGCCTACTGGGACCAATTTGATGATCTCGATGAACTCCAATCCAAATCCTTCAACCTCGACGACACCCTGATCGAAATTGAAAGGTATGCCGGCTGCAAACTCCTCAGCGGCGACCAGATGCAGATCATCATGGCCCTCGAAGAGCGCATCCGCGAAGTGAGCAAACGCTCTGGCCAGGGCGCTGTGAGCGCCCAGTACAGCCTCTTCGACTGAACCCGAATTTCCCCGCCATCCCCTCCCGGCGCCCCGCCGGGACGACGCCCCCTCTGCGGCGCAGCCACCTGCGCTGCGCCGCAGAGTCCCCCTTGCCCGGTCCGGCCTGTGTTCGTGCGCCCGCCTCTGCTTCCCCGGCGCAGGCCGGGCCGGGATGACCAGCCCTCGCCTCTCCCTCCAGCCAGCCAACCTTTACACCCGCCGATTAAAACAGGCTACCCCCCGAAATCTCGTTCCCACCCAAAGATAATTAATTAAAAAAATAAATGTTATCTGCCATAAATACCTTGTAAAATAAATGGCCTCATGAAGAGGGCACAGGCTGTGAGTAGGCTGGAAATGGTATGGAGGGATTGGAGTACGCGGCGCCAGGCGTCAGGTGGGAGCCAGATTTCGGGGGTACCCCGCCGATTAAAACCGTTGACTATTTTCAAGCAATTGCCTATATTTCTGTTTATGGTTAAATTATAATAGTTACAGCGATGATGACCGGCATCCTCCCGGAGCGGCCCCCTGACTGGCAGCAAGCCGTCAGACCGGCCGCAGCCGTTCCCCGGCAAAGCCCAAGAAAGGTTCGACCCTCCATGAGCTCTCGCGAACTCGAGAAAATCTACGATCCCACCCTGGTGGAAGACCGCTGGTACGCCTTTTGGGAAGAAAACCACCTCTTCCACGCCGATGCCCGCTCCGACCGGGAGAGCTATACCATCATGATCCCTCCGCCCAACGTGACCGGCATGCTCACCATGGGTCATATCCTCAATAACACCATCCAGGACCTCCTCATCCGCTGGAAAAAAATGCAGGGCTATGAAACCCTGTGGATGCCCGGCACCGACCACGCCGGCATCGCCACCCAGAACAAGGTGGAGGCGGCCCTGCGCCAGGAGGGGGAGACCCGCTACACCCTCGGCCGCGAAAAGTTCCTCGAGCGCGTCTGGGAGTGGCGGGAAAAGTACGGTGGAATCATCTTCCAGCAGCTGCGCAAACTCGGCGCCGCCTGCGACTGGGAGAGGGAATGCTTCACCATGGACGAGGGTTTGAGCCAGGCAGTGCGCGAGGTTTTTGTCAGCCTCTATGAAAAAGGGCTGATCTACAAGGGCAACCGCCTTATCAACTGGTGCCCGAGCTGCCGTACCGCCCTCGCCGACGAGGAGGTCAATTCGATCGAGGAGGAGGGGAGGCTCTGGAACATCGCCTACCCCCTTGCGGAGGGGGAGGGCGAGATCATCGTCGCCACCACCCGGCCCGAAACCATGCTCGGCGACACCGCAGTGGCAGTCAACCCCGCCGACGAGCGCTATCAGCACCTCATCGGCAAAAAGGTCATCCTGCCCCTGGCCAATCGGGCCATCCCGGTCGTCGCTGACGAACACGCCGATCCGGCCTTCGGCAGCGGCGCGGTCAAGATCACCCCGGCCCACGATTTCAACGATTTTGAGGT
>ERZ795059.461-NODE-461-length-53510-cov-6.948181_pt1 | contig 53510 bp, 55 predicted proteins | sample MGYA00375143_ERZ795059 | MGnify/ENA primary metagenome ERZ795059 (study PRJEB30188, sample SAMN05720168) | activated sludge metagenome | isolation source: Anaerobic digester | place: USA | collected 2015-01-07 ... | reverse complement strand
GGCGTTCGTCCTGTTCGGCGATGCGCAACAACAGCTTTTCCTCGTGGCGGCGCGTTTTGGACAGCGCCACCGAGAAGTGGAACAAAATGAGAATGATGAAGACGATCGCCGTCAGCAGAATCGTCGCCGGCGGATAGGCGATGCCCAGCACCTTGCTGATTTTCAGCAGCAGTTCGTACCACAGCACCAGCGGAATGAGCACGACGCTCGCCGCCAGCCACAACAGCGCGTAGCGTTCCTTGAGCGCGCGCCGGCGGATGAACTCGATCGTCAGCAGGAAGATCAGCACGATGAAGACCGCCGCGATGATCTTCTGCCGCACCAGCAATTCGGTCAGATTCGCCGCATGCTCCATCGCCTTCGCTCCCGGCCGGTCAGTACCGGCGCAGCATCATGATCAGCGACGCGAGCGTCACCTTGATCATGTAGTAGATCGATCCGAAAAATTTGATCGACGATTTGCCGCCCCGCCGCGGCCGCATCGTCACCGGCTCGCCGTGCAGACGCAGGCCGAATTTCTTCGCCAGCACGATCGATTCGACCTCGGGGAACTCGTCGGGAAAGTCATGCGCGAAACGCTCGATCGCCCGGCGCGAATAGGCGCGAAAACCGCTGGTCGGATCGGCGTGGTATTGGCCGGTCAGCAGAATCAGAAAACCGCTGATGAGCATCCGCCCCACCACGCGCGCCTTGGACGACACGATGCGGCTCTTGCCGAAGCGATAGCCCACGGCGATGTCGCATTGTCCCGCGCGCACCGGGGCGAGGATTTTTTCCGCCTCGGCGGCGATGTGCTGCCCGTCGCCGTCGAACTGCACGGCATAGGGAAACCGATGGCGCAGCGCATAGCCGAAGCCCGCCTTGAGCACCGTGGCCACGCCGTTGTTGAAGGGCAGTTCGAGAAACGCAACCGGCGTGCGGCGCACGACCGCGGCGGTGTCGTCGGTGCTGCCGTCGCTGACGACCAGAATTTCCTCCGGCGCCGCCACGGTCAGCAGGTCGGCGATCACCACGGCGATGTTCGCGCCTTCGTTGTAGGCCGGCACGATGTACAAAGGCCGATCGCGTTCGCTCATCAGGGCGTTCCCCGCTCCCCGTCAGGGTTTTACACACGATTCCATTGTCGGTTTCCGCTTTGTTATACACCAATGCGGCGGGAAAATCATCGCGCGACGAAAAACCGGATGCCCGCATCAACGCGGACATCCGGTTCTCGGCTTCGGCAAATGAAAGCGCCCGCCGGAAGCGGGCGCTTGGTTGAGAAAGTTGCGTTACCGACTTTAGAAAATCGGCGACGGATCGATCTGGACCGTGGAGCCGTCCGGCAGCTGCGCAATCAGGAACAAGTCCATTCCGTCCAGCACGGCAAAGACGTTGTATTGCGCGTCGGCGGCCAACTCCGGAATCTCGAAGATGTAGTTGGGCAATTCATCGTTGTCGGAGTCAAAGCCCAGGGTGTATGCGGCGGCCGGCAGATCCAGGAACGCGTAGTCGCCGTAGTCGACATCCTCGAGAATCAGCGTCGGATCGCCCATTTCCGGAATGTTCCAGATGTCCACTTCGCCGACGCCGTCGGCCGTATGGCCGACAAACAACCGGAAGCTGCCGGCGGCCAGATCGGTGGTGTCATCGACGATCAGGAAGGCGCTCAAACCCGAGCCCTTGACCGGCAATCCGCCATAGACGACCGCCGAATAGTCCCTCGCGGCCTCCAGAGTGACCGGAATGTCGAAAACGCTGTCGGTGGCCGGGTCGCCGCCGGTCGGCAGAATGTTGAGCACGTAGTCGCCGGCCGCCACCGTGCCGTAGGTGGTGCCTTCGGTGAAGTCGAGTCCTTCGACGAACAGCAGCGAATTGTCGACGTAGATATCCACTACGCCGGCATCAGGCGACAGATGCAGCGCGCGAATGTCGGCCTCTTCGATCGTGTCGTCGTCATCGTCGCCGGTATCGTCGTCGTCATCGATGGCGTCGTCATCGTCGTCATCATCCGCGATATCGTCATCGTCGTCGGCCAAATCGTCGTTATCGTCGTCGTCATCGTCATCGCCGCACGCAACCAGCGTCAGCGATGAAGCGAGAGCGAACACGAGAAGCAAGGTCATTAAAACCGATTTGTTGGTCAGGTTTATTTTCATTTTCTATCTCCCTCTTATTTTTATGTCCCACAATCGAAACGGCCACAGGCTATGTGGCCCCTGATGGCTTGTCGTTAAAAACATCCACTCACCGGCCGTTTGTCAATTCGATGACGACGTTTTTTTGTAACCCATCAAATTGACTGCGAAATCGGCGCGGCGACCGCGGCCCTTCCACGCCGAACCGGCCTCACCGCCGGCCGAATCCTCGCCGCCTTGCCCAACCGGCGGCATGTCGCAAACCCGCTCGCCAAATTGAACTTTGCGCTTATAATCGAACTCTACCATTGATGTATTGCACTCAGCGGACATTCCGGAACGGAGGGAATCACGCATGCAACTGACCGGGTGGATTGCGGCCACCGCGCTGCTTTTGACGGCCCTGGGTCTGTTCGTTCGCAATTACCTGACCGTGCTGCGGGCCGATCGTCAGGTGCGCGAGCTGGCCGAACGGCTCAACGCGACCGTGCAACACGAACACGGGCGCGACATCCTGGCCTGGCGGCAGCAAAGGGCGCTCTACGAACTGTCGCTGCATCGCACGCGCATGGGCAAACTCGCGCAGGTCAAACTGTCGCTCAAGGATGAAAACGAGCGCCCGGAATGCAAGCTCGCCAAGCGTCCCAGCGAGGCGCAACTGGCGCCCGGCGCGGTCGACACCGGCCCGTTTGCGCTGGGCCATCGCCGCTTCGATCAGGTCGGCCGCGTGATCGGCATCACCAACCTCGGCGTGAAAGAGCACCTGACCACCGGCGATCGCGAGGATGTCGCCGCCCGGTTGCTGCGCGACGGCTTTATCGAAATCGAATTGAACGGCAACACCATCGCCGCCGAGCGCGCCGACGCCCTGCGCGCCGAGGACCTCACCGCCGAACGCGTCGCCGACTGGGAGCGCAAGCTGGCGCAGTTGTAGTCGACCTTCCACAATCACTCCGATCCTTGACAGCGGCGACGGGCGCGGTATCTTGCTCGTGCCTCTGAAACGAAGGAGCTGGTTATGGACGTCACCGTCATCGGGTTGGCCGGGTGCGGCAAATCGACGCTGCTGGCCGCGTTGACCGGTCAGGATGCGGGCAAGGCGCAGATCGCCACGGTCAAGGTGCCCGATCCGCGGCTGGACAAGCTGGTCGAGATTTATCGTCCGAAGAAAACGACCTACGCGGAAATTCGCGCGCGCGAAGCCGCCTGGCCCGGCGCCGGCGAAGGCAAGCGCCGCAGCGAAATGGAGCGTTACCTCGATCTGATCAAGGGATCGAGTCTGTTCATCCACGTGGTGCGCGCCTGTATGACGCCCGCCGCCGCCGACGAGCCCGACGTGCCGCGCGACCTGGCCAAGCTCGACGGCGAGATGATCTTCGCCGACCTGTTCGCCCTCGAGCGGTTGCTCGAACGCGAACACGTGCAGCCGATGGACGCGACGCGCAAACACGCCGTGCTCAAGGCCAAAGAGCTGCTCGAAAACGAACAGCCGCTGTGGAGCGCCGAACTCGACGAGCACGACCGCGCCGGCTTGACCGGCCTGAACCTCGTCACGCTCACGCCGCAACTGCTGGTGATCAACCTCGACGAAAACACGCCGCCCGACAACGCGCCGCTGCCCGCGCCCGCGATGCTGTGGGGCCGCCAGGCGATTCCCGTGTGCCTGACCGTCGCCGCCGAGGTCGCCACGCTGCCGCCCGACGAGCAGGACGCCTTCGCCGCCGAAATGGGGTTGGGCGAGCCGGCTGCGCACCGCATCGCCCGCGCGGCGTTCGCGCAGTTGCATCTGATCAGCTTCTTCACCGTCGGCGACGACGACTGCCACGCCTGGCCCGTGCCCGCCGGCACCACCGCACAAAAGGCCGCCGGGTCGATCCACTCCGACCTCGAACGCGGCTTCATCCGCGCCGAGATCGTCCCCTACCGGACGCTGATCGACCTGGGCTCGCTCAAGGCGTGCCGCGACGCCGGCAAGCTGCAGGTGGAAGGCAAAAACTACGTGCTCAGCGACGGGGAAATCATGCACGTACGATTCAACGTATGATCGAACTGAGTTTTCAATCCGACTTGAACATCTCGCGCGAGGCGTTGTGGACAACCGTGTCGACGATGCGCGGCGTCAACGCCGAACTGCGCCCGCTGCTGCGCATGACCTGGCCGCGCCGCCTGAACGATTACAATCTGAATGAAGCGCCGACCGGCGAGGTGCTCTTCCGCAGTCGGCTGCTGCTGTTCGGCTTGCTGCCGGTCGATTTGCACAGTTTGATCCTCAAAGAGGTGCGCCCCGGCGAGGGCTTCGTCGAAGAGTCCTTCAGTTGGACCAACCGTTTCTGGCGGCACGAGCGCACGCTCGAAGCGCTCGATCCCGGCCGCTGCCGCCTGCGCGACCGCCTGACCTTCGCCCCGCGCCTCGCGCCGCTGCGCCCGCTGCTGCGCGCCTTTGTGAACATCCTGTTCACCCACCGGCACAGCGTGCTTAGAAAGCGATTCGGATGATGGAGATTTTCATGAAACCCCTGCGCGCGTTGCTGATTCTATTCTTACTGACTTTGACCACGGCGGCATGCGGGAGCAAATTTCATCCACCGGCGGCGTTGCCGATCACGGCGAACAAGACGATCGTTTCGCCCGACGGCACGGCGACGCTCACCTGGCTCGGCGGCGCGCGGGTGCTCAAGCTGCGCGGCTCGCACCGGCAGATGGGCTACAACCACGGCTATCTGCTCGCGCCGGAGATCATGAACATGCTCAACATCTACGGCGCGTTCGTGCTCAGCGAGTTCAAGCAGGATTACGACGCGCTGCTCGCCTTGCAGCCGCGCTTTGATTGGGGCGAATACGGCGACGAACTGACCGGGATGCTCGCGGGCCTGCGCGACGCCCTGGGGGCGGAGCAGCTCCTGGTGACGCTGCCGGGCCGCCAGCCGCACGAGGTGACGCTGGCCGACCTGCAACTGATGAACACCATGGGCGACTGGCTGATCGGCTCGTTCGCCTGTTCGAGCCTGAGCGTGTGGGGCAAGAACCGCACGGACGGCTCGACGCTGCTGGCGCGCAATTTCGATTGGATGACCGACCCGGTCAACTCGATCATGGACCACCAGTTGATCGTCGCCTATGCGCCCGACGACGCGCCGCGCTGGATCAACGTGACCTTCGTCGGCGACATCGGCTGCATCAGCGGCATCAACGAGCACGGCGCCTGCGCGGTGATTCACGTGTCGCTCAACCAGTACAAAGCGAACGCCGACGACGGCCTGGTGCCCGGCACGCTCGCCCTGCGCCGCGTGCTGGAAAAGATGGGACCGACCAGCGTGCCCGCCGACGCCGACGCGATGCTCGACGCAATGCCGCAAATGGGCCAGTACCTGTATCATCTGGCGTTCCCGGCGACCGGCCGCGCCGACGACGAGGTAGCCGGCGTGCTCGAATACAACGGCGACGGCGCGCACGCCGACGGCCGCGCCACACATCGCCGCCCGAGCGACAACCTGACCGTCGCGCGCAACCCGCTGGTCGATCAGCGCCTGTCGCGCACCGACACGCTGCTGAACGCCAACCACTACCTAAAACGCGAACGCTCGATTCCGCTGCTGTACAGTTCGGGGCAGTACATGGGCATGAAGCGCGCGCTGCACGCGGCCGCCAAGGACGACAACGTCGAGGTCATGGAAGCGCTCAACGCAATGGCCGACGTGGGCTTCACGCCCTCGTTCATCATCGGTCCGTGGATCACGCTGCACACGGTGGTGTTCGAGCCGCAGCAGATGCGCCTGCACGTGTTCCAGGCGCGCGACGGCCAGCCGGGCTACGACAGCCCCCGCGTCGTCATTCCCTTTGCCGCATTATTTTGAGACTTTCCGGCCGCACGCCGCGAGGCTCGTCGGTGCGTTTTCTTAATACGGATAAACCCGGACCCGCCCAGATGGTCGAACTCATGTTCGGCATCAAGGCAAAGGAGAAAAATGAAGAGGACGTAGGGGAGTAGGGGGCTTACAACCGGTGCCGATGAGTGCGTATCCACATCATTTCGAGTAGCGCCGCAGGTGTATCGATTGACATGCTCACCGTGGTTTTGTCGAAGGTGGAAGTAATCTACTGTTGTACGAACACGTATACTCAGGGCTTCAGTTTAAAAAATCAGATTCAGTTCTTGTACGAGTTTTAGGACAAGTTCCGACTCGGCATATTCAAGCTCGGTTGCCAATATGTGTAGAGAATATGAAAGCGATAGATAAGCAACGATCATTGCCAATTCGATTTGAGAATTTTTAAAAAAGTTTATTATTGGCACATCGTTATCATCGATGAAATTGATCATACAAAAAGGGCTTGAGTGGATCCACTGGCTTACGGATGAATAAAAGAAATTGTAAATACTGTTATCCATAAATTTGCTAGGGTCAGGATTGTCGGTCAATTTTTTAATTAAATCGGAGAGGTTTTTTTCAGGGTGCCAGTTTTCGCGAAACCATTTCCAAGAAGGTTTTGACGAGTTTTGGAAAACTTCGAGTTTGTTTTTTCGAAGGTAATCCTTGCCGAAAAATTTTACCTTTTTATAAAGAGCGGTAGTTTCATCGGTTTGGACTTTTTCCTTTCTCTTCTCCAGTTCCTTCAGTGCTTCAATATTATAATAATGGAGCCACATCACAGCATGTTCTTTTTTATCCATAAGAATATATCGTAAATGAAAATAGGCTTCGGCCATCATCCGCGCGATCGCTTCGGCGTCTTGATAAAAATCATTTTTCAATAATAAAGAAAACGATCTCGATCTTTTATCCTGGGCTTTCGCGAACAGAAAAGCAACCAAAGGAAAAGGATTTTGTGTCAGAAAAATCTCCTCCTTTTTAACTCTAGGACTGTATTGGGCTTGATGTAAAATTTTTGTCGAAAGTTGTTGTAGCTTTTCAAACTTTTTCAGGAATTCTTCGCGTGGATCATCCGATGGCTTTTGATCAGCCATTTCTTTCTCTCACTTCGCCTTGATCAAATCTTTCAACACGAGTTGGCTGACGGCTTTGAGGGTTTCGGTGACGCCTTCGCCGGCCTTGGCGTTGGCGAGGAACTGCGGCAGGCCGTCGGGGTTGATCGCGCGGGCCAGCTCGGCCGGGTCCATCGAGGTGGCGAAGTCGCGCATGTTGAACTGGAAAACCAGCGGAATGCGCGCGAGGTCGTAGCCGTGCGACTCGAGGTTCTTTTTCATGTTCTCGAGGCTCTCGATGTTTTCGTCGAGGCGCTCGCGGCGCGAGTCGGCGACGAACACCAGGCCGTCGACGCCCTTGAGGATCATCTGCCGGTTCGTGTCGTACACGACGTTGCCCGGCACGCTGTACAGATGCAGGCGCGTGGCGAAACCGCGGATCTTGCCCAGAAACAGCGGCAGAAAATCGAAGTAGCAGGTGCGTTCGTCCTCGTGCGAGAGGCAGATCATTTCACCGCGATGGTCGGCGGGCGTGCGCTCGAAAATGATTTTGAGGTTGCGCGTCTTGCCCGAGAGGGCCGGACCGTAATAGACGATCTTGCAGTTGATCTCTTTGGAGTTGTAATTGATGAACGTCATCCTCGCTCCCCAATCATCTTTTTCGCATGAATCAGATTTTTTAGAGCATATCCGGCGGCGCGGCGCAAGCGCTATTGCGGCTTGGACATTTTGCGCCGACCCTCCAGCGACAGCTTGAGCGTGACGCTGTCGGCGTATTCGAGATCCGAACCCACCGGCACGCCGTGCGCGATGCGCGTGACTTCCACCGGGCGATCGGCCAGCAGGTCGGCCAGAAACGCGGCGGTCGCCTCGCCCTCGCGGTTGGGATTGGTCGCCAGGATGATTTCCGCGATGCCGCCGGCGTCGATGCGCGCGAGCAATTCGTCGATGCGCAACGATTCAGGACCGATGTTCTCCAGCGGCGCCAGCGCGCCGTGGAGCACGTGATACTTGCCGTTGAAGGCGCCGGATTTTTCCAGCACCAGCACGTCCTGCGGCTGCTCGACCACGCACAGGCGCGCGCCGTCGCGGCGTTCGTCGGCGCACAGGCGACACGGTTTGACGTCGGTCAGGTTGAAGCACACCGGGCACAGGCCGATGGTGTCTTTGACCTCGAGCATCGCCGCGGCCAGCGCCTGCACCTCTTCGGCCGAGGCGCGCAGCAGGTGCATGGCCAGCCGTTCGGCGCTTTTGCGGCCGATGCCGGGCAGCTTGGCCAGCTCGTCGACGAGTTCTTTCAGCGGTCCCGAATCGAAAAACATGGGCTCAGAACAGGCCGGGGATGTTCATCCCGCCGGTGATTTTATTCATTTCGCCGGTGATCATTTCCTGCGCCTTGCGCAACGCTTCGTTGACCGCGGCGACGATCAGATCCTGCAGCATTTCGACGTCCTGCGGATCGACCACGTCTTTTTCGATGCGGATCGAAATCAGTTCCTGCTTGCCGTTGACCGTCGCGGTGACCATGCCGCCGCCGGCGCCGGCTTCGATCGTTTTTTCCGCCAGCTCTTCCTGCAGCTTGGCCATTTGCTTTTGCGCCTGCTGCGCCATTTTCATCAGATTGCCCATACCACCCTTGGCCATGGTTCCTCCTTATTTCTCGCGCGCCGGACCGTTGAGCGGCCGGACGGTGACCTCCGCTTCGGGGAACAGGTCGCGCGTCCATTGCACCGCCGCGTGGGCCAGCGTTTCTTTTACCATCTGCTGCCGTTCCTGGTCGGCTTGCCGTTGTTCGTTCATTTTCGCCTGTGCCGAATTCTTCGGCGCGATGTCCAGCGTCTCCAACTCGATTTTAATGCCGGCGCCGAACACATCGTCGGCCAGTTTCTGCACCGCCGGTAACTGCCGTTCGAGGCTTTTGGCGGGATACCCTTTGGCGACGCGTAAAATCAGTTTGTTGCCCAGCCGCTCCACTTCGCCCTGCGCCAGGTACGTGGCCGGCGCGTGGATATTCGCGGCTTTGAGCGCGGCCACCAACGCGCCCTGCGGATCGTCCTGCGCGTCGGGCGCGGGCGCGGACGGCGCGGGCGTCGCTTCCGGTGCGGGCGCGCTCGACGGCGTTGCCGGCGCGGGGCGTTCGACGACCTTCCCGGCGCGTGGCGCGCGCGTTGCCGTCGCACCGGCGGATGAACCGCCGATGTTGCCGCCGGCGAGGGCGATCTCTTTGAGCTTGGTCAACTCGTCGAGCAGATCGTCCAGCGGTTTGACCGTCGCGGCCTCGGCGAGACGTACGAGGGTCATTTCCAGCACGAGGCGCGGTTGGCCGCTGCGCAGAATGAGTTCCTCGGCGTCGGCCAGCAGCGTAAAAAGATGTTCGAGGGCGAGCGGCGAAGCGTCCTTCACCTGCGCTTTGAGCGCGACCAGTTCGGCGTCGCCGGCGTCGATGAGCGCGGCGGGCTGCCGGGCGACCTTGGCGGCGACGAGGTTGCGGAAATGCTCGAGCAGATCGGCCAGCAGATCCTTGACGTCCCAGTTGGACGCGCTCAGGCGGGCCAGCACGTCCAGCACCGCGACCGGATCGCCGGCCAGCACGGCCTCGGAGATGTCCAGCAGCGCCTGCCGGTCGACCACGCCGAGCACCTCGGCGATTTCGGTCAACGGCCGGTCGGCGCCGTAGGAGAGCACCTGGTCCATGTACGACAGGCCGTCGCGCACGCTGCCGGCGGCCTTGCGCGCCACGAGCATGAGCACGTCGGAGGCGACCTGGGCGCCCTCGGCGGCCATCAGCTTGGCCAGGTAGTCGCGGATCGGCGCCTGCCCGACCATCTTGAATTCGTACTGCTGCGTGCGCGAGAGCACCGTGTCGGGAATCTTGTGCGGCTCGGTGGTCGCGAAGATGAACACCACGTGCGCCGGCGGTTCCTCCAGCGTTTTAAGCAGCGCGTTGAAGGCGTTCTTGGACAGCATGTGCACTTCGTCGATGATGTACACTTTGTAGCGTCCGCGCGCCGGCAGGTACTTGACGTTCTCGCGCAGTTCGCGCACGTCGTCGACGCCGGTGTTGGAGGCGGCGTCGATTTCGAACACGTCGCCGCTGGCGCCCGCGGCGATTTCCTTGCAGGACACGCACCGACCGCAGGGCTCGGGCGTCGGGCCGGCGGCGGATTCGCAGTTGAGCGCCTTGGCGAAAATGCGCGCCACGGTCGTCTTGCCCACGCCGCGCGTGCCGGTGAACAAATAGCCGTGGGCGATGCGGTTGAGGTTGATCGCGTTGGTGAGCGTGCGGGTGACGTGCTCCTGCCCGACCAGGTCGGCGAAGGTTTGGGGACGGTATTTACGCGCCAGCACCAGATATGACATACCGGAATCGCCTTCGACGGGAGTTGCCGCACGTTCGTTGTCGGTTGATCGGAGATCGGTCCGGAACGTCGACAGACTGCGCACCCTTCGTCGACCCGCTTTTGCCATGGCGTTCTTCCCTGGGGGCGATGGCCAGGTGACCCACGGCGCCCAGACGAACATCCTTAGTGCTGCTACCTTCCGGTCCTGACACGATTCGGAAGTGCCTGCCGCGTGAGGCCCGACCTGCTGATCCAGGGCAACGGACCCAAAGCGAATTAAGGCCTCGGTTGGGAATTCAGCCCCTCTGGAGCGGATTGAGGGTACAGGGCACCGCTGGCTCCCCGCCTAGCGCAGCCTGTCCACGTCCCGGCCTTTCTCCGAGTATGACAACGATAAAGATCGATCGCTCGCAATGAACGAGGAACTGATGCTAGCCGCCGAGGTCCGCAGCGTCAAGGCCTTGCGGCGCATGGCGCGGCGTTTTTTTCGCGGCGGCGATTACGTTGCGCAACGCGTATCGATCTCCGACCTTGCCCGATATTATCTGATGTTATACGCATATCCGGCAATTGCCTATGGAAAAACACGCCATGCTCCGTAAATTGTTCCTTCCCCTTTTTCAGCAACGACCATGACGAAGAGGCGTACGGGTGTGGGTGCTGAAAAAAAGTTGCGCCAGCGCCGGAAGTGCTTATTATTGGAATTAAAAGAAAACGAAAGGGCAAGAAAATGAAGTTACTCATCGTCTTTTATTCGACTTATGGCCATATCTACCGCATGGCCGAGGCCGTTGCCGAAGGCGCGCGCGAAATTCCGGGCGCCGACGTGCGGTTGCGCCAGGCGCCCGAAACCCTGCCCGGGGACATTCTGGAAAAAATGGGCGCCGTGCAAGCCAAACAAGCTTTCGCGCATATTCCCGAAGCGACACACGAGGATCTGCAATGGGCGGACGCCATTGTTTTCGGCACGCCGACGCGGTTCGGCAACATGATCGGCCAGATGCGGATGTTTTTGGATTCCACCGGCCCGCTGTGGGCTCAGGGGGCGTTGATCGGCAAGGTCGGCAGCGTCTTTACCAGCACCGCCACGCAACACGGCGGTCAGGAATCGACCATCCTGAGCTTTCACACTACGTTGCTGCATCACGGCATGGTGGTCGTCGGATTGCCCTATTCCTTCCAGGGCCAGACGCGGATCGATGAAATAACCGGCGGGTCGCCCTATGGAGCCTCGACCATTGCCGGCGGCCGGGGAGAACGTTGGCCGAGCGAAAACGAATTGGCCGGCGCCCGGTTCCAAGGAAAGCACGTGGCGACGATCGCGGCGAAACTGGCCAGGCCGGCCTAAAGCCGGGGATGTTTAAAAAGTCATCGATTCCTTTTTGTTGCGCAGGAGCCTGGAATTTGTATTCTAGGAAGTGAAATCCGGCGGCGGCGCAAAGCCGGCGCCAAAACCAAAATGGGGGTGTCGGATGGATGTGCAGCGGGTTCTGAATTACGCGCTGGAACGCGAGAGAGAGGGGTACGAGTTTTTCAAGAGCCACGCGGAAAAGGCGCAGCACGCGGCGGTCGTGGGTATTTTCCGGCGGCTGGCGAACGAAGAACAAGGCCATATCCGGTATATCGAACGACTGCTGGCAAAACTGACCGGTGGCGCGGCGGCGGATGAGGGCGCGGCGATCAACGACGGCGACCAGAGTTTCTTCACCGAACGCGCCGCCTCGGAGATGATCGAGCAAACGACGATCGAGGCCATGGTTCCGGATCTGCCGGTGCTGCGGATGGCCTTCCTGATCGAGCGCGATCTCGCCGAATTTTACGCCGGCCTGGCGCCGCAAGCCGAGGGCCCCGCGCGGGAGGCCCTGGAACGGTTGGCGGAGTGGGAGCGTCACCACGAGACGTTGTTCAAGGCGCTACATGATCGGATTTTCGCCGAATACGCCGCCATGCCCTGGGGCGGTTGAGCAAACCGCGCATCACGTTTTTTGGGCATCGACCCAACGGAAATCCTATCGGGATTCGGTTGTAAACAACGGGGCGAATCGGGGAGGCGTCGGCCCCGGCCGCGACTTTCCGCCAGGAAAGCCAAATACCAGGTTCAGGGATCGTCCCCGAAAAAATCGGCGGACAAGGTCGCGGTCGACCCGGTCCGCCGATCGTCGTTTGTCGGCGCTATTTGGTTTCGTCGTTCCGGCTGTCGAGGTCGGACGTGTTCGGTTCGCCATGACCCGGTTCGGTCAGATCGCGCTCGTACACCTCGTGCACGATGATGTTGCCGGCGTTGTCAAAGCCGCCCACCGTCCGCATGAAGCCGTAAGCCCATTCCTTCGAACGATGGTGGAAGTGGTACTGCATCAGGCCCGAGACGATCTTGATGTGGCCCCACAGGTCGTGGGCGTCCAGCAGCGCGTCGTTGGGCGCCATGAAGGTCGAGTGGCGCGCGCGGTCGCGGATCGTCGTGCCGCTTTTGATGACGATCAATTGCGCGTAATCGGTCTGCAACGTCTCGTAGAAGGCGCGGCCGTTGACCGGCTCGTGGGTTTTGGGATCGAAGTTGACCACGGCCCTGTCGTCCTCGGCGACGATGATCGTCTGCGGAATCGACGGATCGATCAGCGGCGCGTACTCGGTCGGCCGCGGACCGTAGAAGTTGATCGGGTGCGTCGGCTGGTCGTTCAGATCCGGCAGGGCCTCGTACACGCAGGCGACCGGATCGGGCCAGATGTTCAGCGGATCGAGCCCGGAAGTCGTCGCCGTGGCCAGCGCCGCCACGCGCGCGCCGAAGCTGTAGCCGCCGAAGACGATCCGGTCCGGATCGGCGTAACCGTCGCGCACGGCCTGCCGCGCCGCCCGCAAGTAGGTGCCCACGCCCTTGATCACCGTGTCTTCGCGCATGAAGGGGAAGGGCACGTCCATGTTCGGGTAAACGATCAGGAAGCCGCGCGAGGCCATGCGAATGAACATCTCGCGCTGATTGCGCGGCCAGTCGCTGGACCAGATGCCGTGGCCCCAGACGATGGTCGGCAGCGGTTCGCGTTCCTCGTCGTCCAACTGCGGAACGAACAGGAAGGCGGAACTCGGGCGCACGTCGTCGCGAATGGGCACGTGCAACTGCCGCACTTTGTAGGGGCCGTAACCGAGGGCGGGATTGGCGCCCAGGGGCGGTTCCATGTCCTCGTCGGCGAAATCGTCGCTGCCGTCGTCGGCGCCGCCGTCGTACACCAACTCGCCAGGGTCGTCCACATAATCGTCGGCGCCGCTCGCCTCGTCGTCATCGCCGGACGGGGATTCTTCACCGCAACCGGGAAGGAAAACGAACAGTGCGAAAACAACCACCGCGATCAGAGCAAAGAGCTTCACAAGCCGCATAATACCCCCTGCGCTCTTGTTCCGATCCCGATACTCAACAACAAAACCGACGAGAGTTTAACAATTTAGCTTCGAAAAGACAAGCGGAGACAATGCGCGGCAACAGTGCGGATATCGGTAGGATTTTCCACCGAGGCCAGTTGTCCGTCACCGGATTGATGTTGTGTATGGGAATGAGGGCGGAGAAAAGTTACTCCTCGATCGCGCCGGGCGAGGTCGTGCCGTACAGGCCGTGCTGTTCGAGGTAGCCGATCGCCGCGTCGGGCACGAGGTAACGTACCGAGCCGCCCGCGCGCAGGCGTTGACGGATGTCGCTGCTGGAAATCTCCAGCGGCGTGACCGGCAGGAAAATCAGCCGCGCGCCTTCTTTCATCTGCCAGACGCCGTCGCCCTTGTCGCGGTAGCGTTCGGCGTAGGCGGCGGGCAGGGCGTCGCCCGGCTGCGCGAAGGATTTGCCCGGGCGCGACATGACCACGAAATGGCACATCGGCAGCACCTCGCGCCAGCGGTGCCAGGTGGTGATTTCGGCGAAGGCGTCGGTGCCCAGAATGAAAAACAGTTCGCCGTCCGGCGGCAGTTCCTTGAGGAAATGGCGCAGCGTGTAGAGCGTGTAGCTTTTGTCCTCGCGCTTGGTTTCGATGTCGCTGACGGCGAAGGCGTCGTTGTCTTCGATCGCCAATTCGGTCATCGCCAGCCGGTGATGCGTGGCGATGATCTCGCCCGGCTCCTTGTGCGGCGGCACGTGCAGCGGGATGAACACGACGCGCGTGAGCTGCAATGCTTCGCGCACTTCTTCCGCCACGCGCAGGTGGCCGAGATGGATAGGGTTGAACGAGCCGCCGAGCAATCCGATCCGGTTCATTTTAAGATCCCGATAATAGATGGAACTTTCTCTTTTTATGTTATAATCCCTTCATGCCGTTGGCTGCAATCGGGATAGGCAGTTCCATGGGAGATCGCATCGGCACGATTCGTCGGGCGATCGAGATGTTTTCGTCTATCGATAGTACGGACGTTCTAGCCGTCAGCGACTTCTACGAAACCGATCCCGTCGGCGGCGTCGCTAAAAACCTGTTCGTCAACGCCTGCGTGTTGGTCGACACGTTGCTTTCCCCCCACGAACTGATGCACGCATTGCTGGCGATCGAGCGCGAATTGGGTCGCACGCGCGACACGCGGTGGGAGGATCGCACCTGCGACCTCGACCTGCTCATGTACAACGAATCGGTGGTCGAGGATCCCGAGTGCACGGTGCCGCATCCGTACATGACCCAACGCGCGTTCGTGATGATTCCACTGGTGCAGATCGCGCCGGACCTGGTGCACCCGGTCTACAACCTGACCGTCGCCGAACTGACCCGCACGTTGTCGGCCTCCGAGTGGGCCGGCGTGCGGCGCATCGAGAAGGCGGCTCCGCTGCAATAATTCCGAAAAATCGATTCGGCGGGATGCTCTCTTGGATGGCATTGTGAGCGGAAATAATATAAAAGATGGAATAGCCCGCTGGGAATGACTTGAAAAGCCACGGAGAGTTCCACCATGAAACACGCCTTGCGGATTCTCGCTCTGTTGCTGATGCTCCCGCTGCTGTTGACGGCCTGCGGCAATGACGATGACGACAACGATGATTCGGCTTCGCCCGATGACGATGACGACGATGCGACGCCCGACGACGACGATGACGACGCGACGCCCGACGACGACGATGACGACGCGACGCCCGACGACGATGACGACGACGCCACGCCCGACGACGATGACGACGACGACACCGTGCCCGAGGACATCGTCGATCCACCCGCGGCCATGCCGTTCGCCATCGAGCGCGAGCCGGAAGGCACGGCCCCCACGGCCGACGAGGTCGCCGCGTTCACGCAGACGATGAAATCGTTTTACGAGGGCGTCGATTTATTCCGCTGGGCGGCCAAGCATTCCTTCGGCGCGCCGGAAGACAACGCCGACGGCGATCCGCCATACATGATCTGGTGGACCAACACCAAGGCGGTAAAAACGGGCGACCTGGTGACCTTCACCTTCGACAGTCCGCCGGACAACACGACGGCCAAGGTTACGCGCCTGCTGCCCGCGGCGATCGGCCTGTTTCTGTCCACCGGCGACGCCGACGCGCGCAGGTTGGCGCTGGGTTACATGCGCGGCTTGTCGGCCACCTACGACGGCATGGTCTGGGCCGACGAGGATCCGGTGATCGACTACCTGATGGCGCGCACGATTTTCTACCGCAGCTACGCTTATGAAACGGTCGACGGCGAGCAGGCCTACGCCGATTACGAACCGGTGCGCTACGAGGAAGAGGCGCGGCGGCACGACAACTGGCATAACCCGGAGAATCCGACCTGGGGCGACATCTACGTGCGCAACAAGCGGTCGAAGGACGATTTTCCGTACCTGTTCCGCGACGTGCCGTTTCTCGCGCGGTTGATCCGCGATAGCGACGATGCGGAGATGGTCGAGGCGGCGATCAAGCTGTACCGGCAGATCGGGCGCATGTGCCGGGACATCGTGGACAAGGGCTATAAAATTTACACCAAAGGCGAGAACGGCGAGGTGTTCCTGCCGCGCACCGAGTACGGCTTCGTCGACGATTTCGCCAGCTTCACCAATTACGATCTGCTGTTTCCCAACGCCGAGTGCAATCCGAAAATCGCCGCCGCGTACATCGGCTACGGCGACGACCGGGGCAACGACTGCCGGGACGGCGACGGCGGTTTGTACGAGATGTTCGCCCTGCACAGCCACTATTGGTCGACCAACATGCTCTGGGGGTTCCACGTTTCGGCGGTGTCGCTGGCGCTGACCTTCGGCGACAACGAAACGGCGCGCGAGTTGCTGGAAGGCCTCGCCGCGCGCATGGACAAGCTGAAGGACCATCCGCTGGCGGGCGATTATCTCGAATGGTATCCGGACTTGTCGGCGCTGCTGGTCGTTGCCGCGGCCAACGGTCTGCCGCTGACCGATCGCGAGGCGCAATTGGTCATCGAGCATTACACCAAAGCGGCGGCGTACCACGAGGACTTCGCGTATTGGGATTTATGGTCGCTGCCCGACGGCGAGTACGCTTACCTGCCCGATCGCTATTTGTACGACGAGTTCGGCAATCCGATCGAGAATTTTATCCGCATCACCGAAATCGCGCATCTGTACGAGTACTGCTATTCGCCGCTGAAAGACCCGGCGGGCGCGCAATTTATCGACTGCGACGCGCTGCTGGCCCAGCGCTGAGCAAGGCCGCGCGCTTCGCGCGATCGACTCTCGCGCCGATGGTCACGGACGCTCCGCACTCCACCAAAAAAACCACGCTCCCGGGAAATGATTCATCGGCGCGCTCCCTCACCCCGGCGGGGTAATGGAATACCGCCCGGCGGGTGAACCTACTCCCCTTCGCTCTCTTTGCTTTTCTCCTTCGCCTTGATGCCGAACATGATTTCATCCATCTGCGCGGGACTGAGTTTGACGAAGATGTTGTACTTGCGTTCGCGCTCGATGGTCGTTTTCGGCCCATGGCCCGGATACAGATGGATGTCGTCGGAGAGGATGAACAGCTTGTCTTCGATCGACGCCTTGAGCGCCGGCCAACTGCCGCCCTTGAGATCGGTGCGGCCGATCGACCCGGCAAAAAGCGTGTCGCCGGTGAAGATCGTTTTTTTATAACGCAGGCAGATGCCGCCCGGCGAATGCCCCGGCGTGTGGATGACCTCGAAGCGCAGCGCGCCGACTTCGATCGTGTCGCCCTCGACCAGCAGACGGCCGGGCGGCGGCGCCAGATGCGGCCGTCGACGCGCGGCGAGCATGAGCGCGGAAACTTTCCGCAGGCGCGGCGCATCGTCGCGGTGCACCAACAGCGGCGCGCCGGTCAGCGCCTGGGCCTCCTGCACGCGGTTGGCGTGATCGTAGTGGGCGTGGGTCAACACGATCGCCGCGACCTTCACCTGCGCCTTTTGAATCATCGCGCGGATCTTCCGCCAGTCGCCGCCCGGATCGATCAGCAACGCTTCTCCGCTGTATTCGTCGCCGACCAGGTAGGTGTTGGTTTTGAAAAAGCCGCTTTCCACATGTTCGATGCGCAACGTTTCCTCCTGTGAATTGTCTCAACCTAAGATGCGCCCCGAAGACTGTCAACCGAACGCCGGTCGCGCGAACATTGACAAAACAACGCGTTGACCGTTATAAAACCCGAACCTGGGGAGTTGGAAGGGGGTACCGTTGTTGCGCAGGCCGAAACGGCGAACGACCTCGGTCATCGCAATTTTACTGCTGTTGGGTCTCGGACTGAGTCTCGCGTTGCCCGCTTGCCGAAACGATCCGCAAGAAGCGCTGATCCTGGACATCTTCGACCTGATCGACCGCTACTACATCGCGAAGGTCGACCGGCGCGAGTTGACCGGCTCGGCGCTCAAGAAACTCGTCGAGTTCCTGCAGGCCGAAGTGCGCATGGAAGTGCAGACCGCCGAGATGAAAAAATTCCTCAAAGCGCGCGAAAACGGCGAAGAGCTGTCGCCCACGCCGCTGGAGGAAACGTCGCCCACGCCGATTCCCACGCCCTACGACGACGTGAAAATCGACGTGACGCCGACGTCGGTTTCGATCGTCGCCCACGGCCGGACCTTCGCGCGCGAATTGCCCTTCGATAAAAAAGAACTCGCCGCCGTGCTGCTCGACGGCATCCGTTTTTACCAGCAAACGCTGAACCTCAAGCGCCCGCTCGACGAACTGCTGCAACTGGCATTGGACGGCATGGTCCAGGCGCTCGATCCGCACAGCGGTTTTTTAAATCTCAACGACTACAGCAATCTTAAACAAGACACCGAAGGCAGCTTCGGCGGCGTCGGCATCGAAATCGGCATCCGCGACGGCTTCCTCACCGTCATCTCGCCGATGGCCGGCACGCCCGCCGAACGCGCCGGCCTGCAGGCCATGGACCGCATCGTCGGCATCGACGGCGTGGACACCACCGGCCAATCGCTGAATTGGGCCGTGCTGCGCCTGCGCGGAACCATCGGCGCGCCCGTCACCATGTCCATCAAGCGCCCGGGGAAGAACGAACCCTTCGACGTGACGATCGTCCGCGAAAAAATCGAGGCCGTCGCCACCAAACACGAAATGTGGCCCGGCAACGTCGGCTACGTGCGCATCATTCAATTCAACGCGCGCACCAGCGCCGATCTGGATCTCGCCCTCGCGGAATTTTCCGATCAACCCGGCGGCCTGCGGGCGCTGGTCATCGACCTGCGCAACAACCCCGGCGGCTTATTGGAGCAAACGGTGGACATCGCCGACAAGTTTCTGCCCGGCGGTCTGATCGTCAACACCATCGGCCGCGGCTACCTGCAGGACCGCGAACGCTTTGCCGGCGGCCGCGGTCGCTACGTCGATCTGCCCCTGGTCGTGCTGGTCAACAGCGGCAGCGCCAGTGCTTCGGAAATCGTCGCCGGCGCGCTCAAGGATCACAACCGCGCGCTGGTCATGGGGTTCCAGACCTTCGGCAAGGGCTCGGTGCAGTCGATCTTCGAATTGCGCAACGAAACCGGCCTGCGCCTGACCACGGCGATGTACTACACGCCCTCGGGCGCGTCGATTCAAGCCTTCGGCATCACGCCGCACGTCCGCTTCAATATTCCCGCCGAACAGGAAGAGATGTATAGCTACAGCGAGTCCAAGCTCGAAGGGCATTTGGAAAATCATCATCAGGCCAAGGCGCCCACGCCCGACTTCGAAATCGACGCCGAATCGGTCTATAAGTATTTCATCGACCGGGGCTGGATCAAGGAAGACCGCGACAACTACAGCGACGCCAACGATTTCCTGCTCGTGCTGACCAAGCGCCTGCTGCAAAGCGACGATCTGTCGCTGCCCGGCATGATCGACCGCGCGAAACAACAATTGGCCGACGTGCCGATTCTGCCGCCGCCGGAAAAACCGGTCGCGGAAACGGCGACGGCCGAGACGCCGCAGTAATCAATTTTTGTCGTCATCCGCCGACAACCGACAGCCGTCGGCCGCGGTGCACACCACCGCGGCGGACACGCCTTTGCGGCGCACGGCGAACGAATAGCCGCTGCCGGTCATCGGACCGAAGGCGATGGCGATTTGCGGATCGTCGGTGAGCGTGGCGTCGAAACGCAGCAGGTCGTCCAGCGTGTCGCTGTAGCCGCCTTCCGGGCCGACCGCCTGATGCAGAATCATTTCTTCACAGTCGGCCGCGCGCTGCGCGACATCCATCATTTGCTTGTGGTATTGTTCGTCGGAAGAAAATAGGTCGCAGGCCCACAACAACCCGGCGACGAGCAACAACAACATGAAGTTTCGCATGGGCACTTCCTATCACGGACGCCCGCGCGCGACAACGGGCAAATGCGGAAAGGCGGATCGATGTACGACATTTACACCCAGGCCGGCGAGTTCAGCGTGGCAACGATCGAAGAACTGCTCGATCTGTTCGACAGCTATCCTTTCGTCGAAGGCAACGACTTTTTCACCGTCGGTCGGGCGCAAACCGAGTACCTGGAGATTTTCTGCGTGCGCGGCGGCTTCACCCTGGCCGTCATTCCCGAAGGACGGGACGATTCGCAGCCGGTCGACGGCAAATTCGATCGCCTCACCGTGCGCCGCTTGTTGGTCGCGTTCGGGCACGGTGATAAAAATTGGCTGACCGCGCAAACCAACAACCACCCGCCGGCCCTGCCCGACAACGCCGCGCCCATCCGTCCCAGCGGTTGCGCGGTGCTGTCGATCGCCATGGCGCTGATCGCCCTCGCGTTGGTGTTAGGCGTTTCCTGACATGTGGTAAAAATATCTTAAAAGTGCGGATACTGAAAAAGCCCGGAGGCCATTTCCTGCCGATCCCTCCTCCCCAAAAGGGCCCAATCAGGTTTTCTCCTCCGGACATATTCCTATATAAGCAAAACCTTTGCCAACATGCCCGATTTTAAAAAAGTCCCTATTTTCAACCAGTAGGACAAACCACCCCTTGAATGTCCGTTCAATGTCCCGACCAAAAAACGACAATTTGCGACCGAGGTTGACAATTTTTGTCACCCACCGACAATCTCCGATTTTGGACATTCCGATTCTCACGCACCCGGCCGATATTAAAAGAAAATTCCTCTCCGCTTATTTTTTCTGTACTACCACTTGACCCCCACGCGGCAACAAATTTACAATCAATTACTTTAAATGGGCTATGTGGAGGGAAATCATGAGGTCCCGTGCATTTTTCCTGATGGGTATGTTGACGGCGGTCATGGCGGCCTTGAGTCTGGGGTTCATGTTCAACGCCACCGACGCGAACGCCGCCAAGGGCATTTGCGACGACGCCGTGGAAAATCTGTACTCCGACTGTGACCAGACTATCGTCTTGGGCAATATCGAATTTGCCTCGGTCAAGGAAGCGGTCGATTTCTGCGAAAACATGACCGACACCCAGATGCGCGCCTGTTGGACCGCTTGCGCAATTCAAAACGTCGACTGCGGCGTGATGGCCGAATGCATCGATGAATGCTTCGAGAACGACACCCATTGCGGTTTCGTGATGAATTTCATCTATGACGTTTGCGACATCGCCTTCCCCGACGGAGAAGGCGCCGCCATCGAAGAAGAAGACATGCGCGCCGACTGCAACCTGGAAGCGGCGGAAAGCGCCGATTTCTACACCTGCGTGGACGTCTGCGCCTACGACAATTGGAACGACTGCGACATCATGTTCGATTGCCTCGGCGAATGCCTGAGCCTGCAACCCGACGATGACGACGCGACGGGCGACGACGACGATGACGATGACGACGACGACGAATCGATCGAAGACGCCGAAGGCGAAGGCCTCGACGAAGACGGCGGCTCCGCCTGCGGCATGTAACACGCCGCTGAACATTCGCGAATGACGGGAGCGGTCGGGCGACCGCTCCTTTTGTTTTAATCCGAATCGCTCCCGGTGAACAAAACCCTATTTTCCAAAAGCCCCGCAGGGGCGGTAGCGATTCGCCTTCTTAATATTGAGACTCGATCCAAATAAATTTTTTCACCCCTTGCCTGTTCGCCAGGCATGGTTATATTTAGGTCGAAAAGGGAATAAAAGAAAACAACCACTTGAAAATAAAAGGCTTTTCAACATGATACGCAATATCGGCACGACTGATCGTTTAATTCGCGGCGCTGCCGGCGCGGTCATCGCCATCGCCGGATTCGCCACCGGCAGTTGGTGGGGCATCCTGGGAGTGATCCCCCTGGCGACGGCTGTCGTCGGCTACTGTGGACTGTATTCCTTGCTGGGGTTCAACACCTGCAAGGTGAAAACGAAATAAAAAACCGACAGGCAATCGCTTGTCGAAACAAGCTACTCCTCCCCCGAAAGGGGAACATTCACGACCGGCAGCGTTTTCCCCTCTACACACCCCGGTCGTGGATAACAACGCTCGACTCTCCCCGGTCGGGCACAACCAACTGGTACTCCTCATATCCGGGGGCTCGGCTTCGGCCGAGTCCCCACCCTTCCCCAATTGCCGTCGCGGTTTAACCTTTCTTGCATGAGATCGGTCCGTCTGTTAGCGTGTGCGTTCGAGTTACTCCACCACGGAGACCGCCCGGGAGGCATGATGTCGCTGCTGGCCGATCTACGCTATCAACCGCCGACGCCCTCATATCGCGCGTTGCGCCTGCACCGCGAAACGCCGGTCGCCGACCTGCATTGCGATACGCTGTCGGCGCATGTTCTCTTCGGCTTCGACGCCCTACGGCGCCACACGCCCTGGGTCCCCTTTTCGCCGTTCGTCAACCAGTGCGATCTGCCGCGCATTCAGGACGGCGGCATCGGCATTTGGGGCTTGGGGCTGATCGCCTCGCCCGTCCACAACCGGGAAAAGAAAATGCGCCAGGCCCAGGCGCAGCTCGACTACCTCGAACGCCTCGAGGCCGAGCGTCCCCAGATGCTGTTTCGCATTCGCGACAAGCGCTCGCTGGCCGAAAATCTGGCCGCCGGGCGCGTCGGTACGCTGCCGGGAGTCGAAGGCGCGCACATCGTCAGCGGCGACCTGGGCCAGTTGCAGCGACTGATCGACCGCGGCCTCCGCTACTTCGGCCTGACGCATTTCTCCAGCAACGAGGCCGCTTCCTGCGCGCACGGCCTGGGCGAATCCGCCACCCGCGGCCTGACGCCCTTCGGCCGCAAGCTGATCGAAACCTGCGAACAGCACCGCGTGCTGATCGACCTGGCGCACATCAACAAGCCCGGCTTCATGGAAGCCTGCGCGATGCTGCAAACGCCGCCGATCGTCAGCCACACCGGCGTCACCGCCACGCATAAACTGTGGCGCAACATCGACGACGAGCAACTCGAGGCGGTGGCGAAATTGGGCGGCGTGGTCGGCATCATGGCCAGTCCGAAATACCTGACCGGCTCCAACATCGCTCCGCTGACCGCCATGGCCGACGCGATCGAGCACGTGCGTCGCGTGGCCGGCATCGAACATGTGGCGCTGGGCTCGGACATGGACGGCTGGCTGCTGACGATGCCTCGCGGGTTGCGCGACGCGTCCGATTGGCCCCACTTGACCGAAATCCTCATCGAACGCGGCTGGAGCGACGACGAACTGCGCGCCTTCCTCGGCCTCAACGTGCGCCGCGTGCTCGACGCGGTGCTGCCCGAGAATTGAGAAACGATGCGTAAACGTTGGTTTTTCCTGCTGCTGTTGTTGTTGCCGGCGCTGGTCGGCGCCGAGGAAACCTGCTTCGACTACGACGCCTGGAAGCAGGCGGTCATCGCCGGCGACCTCGAGCAGGCGCGCAGCGTGGTGATGCAGGCGCAAACCGCCTGTCATTGCACCGCGATCGATAGCTCCTGCCTGCCGCTGCCGGGCACCGGCAAACCGACCAGCGTGCAGTTTCTGACCAAAACCGCCCTGCGGTTGCAGAATTGGACCGAAACGCTCGCCGCGGCCTGCGACTCCCTGCCTGATGCGGTCGAAGCCGAAAAGAAGAGCAAGGCCGACTGCTACCACGACCGGGCGCAGGTATTCAGCGAAGGGCTGGCCGGCGAAGAGCACGGTTCGCTGCTGCGCTTGCTGCCCGAGCAGATCGCCGCCAAACGCATCGTGGCGTTGAACGTCAGCCCGTCTCAGCCGCCGCCAATGGAAGACCCCCGGGAACGCTTCAAGCATGAAGCTCGGGTGATCGGCAAGCAAATCTGCGATCTTTCCGCGAGGTTGGCCGAGCAAGAGGTTCTGCTGGACCAAGTGCGGCGACGCAATCCGCACCACCGCCCCGAGGACAAATTGAAGCGTGAAATGGAATTGGTGGAGTCGATTCGCCAATTGCGTGATATGATCCAGGCGCTCAAGAAGAAATTCCGGTTGCTCACCGGCGAGAACTTCGACCCGTTTACATTCTGCGGATCGATCGAAGAATTGTAAGAGGGCGCCGACACTGTCGATTGGTAACTCTTGGCCGATAACGAAACCAAATGAACGACCACGAAGCCAACGGAACTTTACCCAAACAGTCACTGTCTAACCAGCCGGTGGACGGACAGCGAGTGATCGCGCTGGACGCCGACCGGGCCGACAAAGCGCTGATCGTGCGCTTCAACGACGGCGACCGGCAGGCATTCGAGGAACTGGTCATTCGTTATCAGCAGCGCATTTACAACACGGCGCTGCGCTTCCTGCGCGTCGACGACGAGGCGCAGGAGGCGGCCCAGGAGGTCTTTATCAAGGTGTATCACGCGCTGCCGGAGTTCCGCGGCGAGTCCAAGTTCTCCACCTGGCTGTACCAGGTGGCCATGAACCACTGCAAAAACAAACTGAAGTATCTGAAGCGGCGCCATTATTACACCAGCGATTCGATGGAACAGGCGGTCGAAACCCAGGACGGCGAAATGAGCAGGCAATTCGCTACCGAAGATCCCGACCCGCAACAGGAGGCGCAAAGCCGGGAAACGCAGGAAAAAGTGCGGGCGGCAATCGATCTACTGGCCGACGACCAACGCGAGGTCATCGTCCTGCGCGAATTGCAGGGTCTGTCCTACGAGGAAATCGCCGACATTACCGGGCAGGCGCTGGGCACGGTTAAAAGCCGCATTCATCGCGCGCGGCTGGAGCTGGCCCGGTTGCTAAAACCTTTGCTTGAGATAGAGTGCGAACCATGAGTTGTCGCGAGCTTGAACCGCTGTTGGCCGAATACGTCGACGACGTCCTCGACGACGCCGATCGCGTAAAGGTCGAACGACACCTCGCCGAATGCCCCCATTGCGCACGGGCCATCGACGAGTTGCGCCGGCTCATGCCCATGATCGAGACGCTGCGTCCCGCGCCGGCGCCCGCGACGCTCACCGACAACATCTTCGCCGCCACCACCCGGCGCCGGCCGCGCTTCTTGCGCCGCCGCCGTCTGCTGCGCAAGGACTTCTTCCCGCTGTCGGCCGCCGCCGCGATTCTCGTCGCGCTCATCGCCGTCGTCGCCGTCTACAGCAACCTGGAGATGCACAACCATCTGCCTCAGACGGTCAAGGAATCCGTGACCGATCAACCCCTGGAAACCGTGGCGCAGCCGGCCGCGAAATTTGCTTTCCAGGAGCTGGCCTTCGAAGACGAAAAAGCCAAAGGAACGGCCGAAGTCGGTCTGACCGAAGTGTTGGCCCGCAAGCAGGACGCGGCGAAAATGCGCGCCGATAAAAAGGTCGGGCTGTCCGCCGGCGGCGGCATGCACAAAAGCGCCGAAGGCAACGGCTTGCGCAACGCCGCCTACGGACCGGCCGAATCGTCGACCGCGATCGTCCTGCCGCCCCCGCCGGTCATGGTCGCGCCCGCGCCGGAAGCGGCGGAACCCAAACGCGAAGATTCCGCCCCGGTCATGGCCGATGAACTCGCTGCCGACGACCGCGACGCGGAGCGCTTTGCCGCCGCGGAAGAGGAAGGCGATTACCAGCGCCGGGCGTTGACCGGCGGCGCCGCCGAAACGGTGGCCGAACAGCAAAAGCCCAAGCCGGCCGAGCCGCCCGCCGCGCCCTCGGTGTCGATCCGCTTCTTCAGCCGGCAGAAAAAAATGAAAGCGGCCGATCAGGCCGGCGGCGAAGCGGCGATCGTCGCCAACATCGCGCAGCGCTGGGAAGGCCGGCACAGCGGCTTCCACAAGCCCGGCCGCGTGGTCGTGCTCACCGCGGAAAAATGGCCGACCCTCTGGCAGTACATGCACGCGAGCGTCATCGAAAAACCGCCGCTGCCGCCGGTAAACTTCGACCAGCAGATCGTCATCGCCGTGTACCTGGGCCTGCGCTCGACCGGCGGTTTCGCCATCTCCATCACCCAGGTCGCCCTCGTCGGCGAGCACCTCGAAGTGACCGTGCAGCAAACGACGCCGCAGCCGGGTCAGATGGTCACCCAGTCGCTGACCCAGCCGTACTCGGTCGTGGTCATCCCGCGCACGCTGGGCGGCCTGACCATCGCGGCCGACACGCCGATCAAGTTCATCTATCGCTGAGCCCGCCAGCGATCTCCATTGCCATGATTATTCCATTGTGTATTTTCCCGAGAGGGATTGATTAGGCCCTGTCCGACAGTCTATAGTGATGACGGAAAGATGAAACTTGTCTTCTCCGACGCCGCCTATTGAAAGGAGGTTATCATGTCTGGACGATCCGCCTATCGACCGCTCCTAGCGCTCCTGATGGCTTTTGCCTGCCTCGCCGGAATTTTCGCTATCGCCTGCAATGGGGACGATGACGACGATAGTGACGACGACGGCGCGACGCCGCAAAACGGATGGACCGGCGACTGCAATTGGGAGTTTGACGGCAGCACGCAGGCTTCCCTGTCAAAATCCGAAAACCAATGCCTGCCGCCCGACCCGGGCAACAACGAGTATTACGTGATGCTCGGCGAAATCCTGAGCGTCTTTACGGGCGCTTACCAAGATCAAAACGGCCGCGTCCTCGAAATTTCCTGTCGCCCGGAAGGCTATTGGACGCTCCCCTACTTGATTGACGACGCGCGCTGCTCGGCATATTGGGGCATTCCCGTCTGGGTGACCTTTGCCGACGAAGCCGCAAGCCGTCCGGCGAGAATCGACCAACTGCATCCGGGATTCACCGCCGCCACGGAAATCGGCTACGTGCCCGGCGAAAACGAAGACGAAATCCTGGGCGGTCGCTTCGGCGACGTAGACGGCGAATGGTATTGGAAATTCGCCAACGGCGATCGCTGGACGAAAATGGAGTGAGCGGCGACGCCCGCTCACCGTACGTAGAAACGCTTGCGCGACATCAGCTTGGGCAGCGCGTTTAACGCCACGCCGGTGAACATCGAACGCGTGCGCGGCCCCAGGCGATCCGCCACCGGTCGGCCGATCGCTTCGGCAACCAGCGCCAGCAGGTGCGTGACCGGCAGACCGAGCGCCGGCGGGCGCAGCATCCCCAAGGTCAGATAGCAGCCGGTGCAATAGGTCGCCACCTGCTCACCGCTCGTTTTCGCGTATTCGCGATGCGCCCACAGCGCCACCCGCGCCAGGTCGAAGGGCGATTGGCGCGGCGCGGCGGCCGCGATGCCGCAACACAAGCCCTCCTCGCGCTGGTAGCGCGCCTCGGTCGTCTGTGCGCCCAGGCGATGCAGCAAGGCGCGCACATCGTCCATAAAATCGCCGCCCAGCAACCGCGCATGGCAACTGTCGTGCATCACCACCTTGCGCCGCAACGGATTGCTCACCTTCAGCGCGCCGCTGTCGAGGCGCTCATTTAAATACTCGGTGACGAACGTCAGCGGGAAATCCAGCCGCACGTTGAAGCGCTCGGGATAGACGTTTTTAAACATGTTGTAGCCGGCGGGGCAGACCATCACCAGGCGCTTGATGTCGCGCCCGGCGTAATACTCAGCCACGCGCTCGGCGCACAGCCGCGCCTGATCGAACAACCCCATGCGGTAGTACATTTCGCCGCAGCACACGTCGAGGCTGCCCGCGACGGTCAGGTCGTCGAAGACGCCCGACTGCGTCAGGTACGCGCTGCTGATCAGGTTGCAGCCCGGGTACAGCGTGACGCCGCGCGGCTCGTTGGCTGCCCATTGCTCCACCAGCGCGCGCTCGTCGGCGGGCAGACGGCGCACGATGTCGGTGCGGAACGATTTGGCTTCGGTCGGCATCAGGTATTTGGCGCGGGCGGGCAGACCGTCGCGCAGGTAGTCGGCGTACCAGCGCTCCAGGATGCGCCCGTAGGGATCGGCGCCGTGCGGGCAGAAGGCGTTGCAGGCCGCGCACGAGACGCAATGCGCCGTCAGGTGCGGCGTTTCACGCCCTTCGTCGAGTCGCCGCATCTCGATCGCCGCCTCTGTTGGCGTCAGGCGCAGGTAGATGCAACGGCTCAAACATTGCCCGCAACGTCGGCAGGGTTGGCGCATCGATCCTCCGTATTTATGTCGCTGGTAAAGCATTTATTGGAACGTCCAAGACGGCATTATAATGAATTGGATGTATATTGTCTGCATAAAAATAATCGTCCAATACCGCCGAACCGCCTTGGAATTATTATTTATTAGTGAAATTTTCATTTACTTCTTTTCCTCTTTTTTCCTTTAAAGAAACCATTGAACAAAGGTTCAATTATGACACGCCGCGTTCAAAAGCATAACTTATGAAACCATTTTGCCAAATGTGTGTCGAATGATTGTTTTGGATAAAGATCAATATTTTTCGCTGTTTTAGCTATTTACCCTTGACAAGGTTTTCGATTTTAGGCATAAAAATGCATATCATGTGAATTGGATATTTTAATTCAATCAGACGTTCGTTCTAGAACGGTTATGCCAATGAGTGATGGGGGAACGTGGAATGCAAAATCGGAGAGACGGTAAAGAAACACGGGCCGATATCCTGAAAGCCGCGTTGCACCTGTTCGGTGAATACGGCTTCCACAAGACATCGATTTCGATGGTGGCGGATAAGGCCAACGTGTACCGTAGCGCAATCGCCTTCTACTACGGGTCGAAAACCGACTTGCTGCTGGGCGTCTGGGAACATTACATCGAAAACCATTTGTTGAGCCTGATCCAGGAACTTTCCTTCGAGATGGACAACGGCAATCACCACAACGTTCTCAGAAGAATGATCAGCCTCTGGACCGACAGCTTCAAAGCCGATCCGGAGCAAATGCGCGCCACGCTGCGCCTGCTGCTCGACGGCCCGCAGTCGATGCCCGTGCTGGCCAAGCAAGCGCAGTCCTTGTTCCATAATGCGCATCAATTGATGGAACAGCTCATTGCCCGTGGGCAGCTCAACCGGACCATCAGTCGGGAGATCAACTCCAACTCGATGGCCAACCTGCTGATGCTGGCGATTCTGGGCATTCAGTACGGATGTTACTTGTGCCCGGACATCTGCACGCCGGAAAAAACGACCGCGGATCTACACACGCTGTCCGAGGTCTTTTTTATGGAGCCGGCCATGCAGGCGACCGGCAGCGAAGGCCAGGCGCCGCAACCACATTAATCCCGGAACGGTCGCCAGGGTCAGCCAACGGCGCGTACGCCAGAGGTATAGTTGCGTGCGGCGGATCTGCCGATCCTCCCATGCCGGCGCGATGACGATCGCCAACGCCGGCGCGATCCACAACCAATGATGCAGCGCCGCCAGCGCGACGCCGATCGGCGGGAAACTCCAGATCAATATTTTGGCCAGTTGCAACCACGCGCGCCGCGCGGCGACCGGCTCGCTTTGCCCGGCGCGCTTCGCGCCCCAGTAGGCGCGCCGCCACCAGCGACGCCGCGTGTCGGGATTGCGGTGGTAGAGCACCGACCAACCGGCGACGCCGGTGCGCAGTCCCAGCGTTTCCACGCGCCGCGCCAGATCGACGTCCTCGCCGTACAGGAGCGTTTCGTCGAAGCCGCCGAGCCGCTCGAACGCGTCGCGCCGATAACACCACGCGCCGGTGCCCCGCTGCCCGGCGGCGACCAGCGAGTGATTGACGACCCACTGCGCATCGCTCAGCCGCACGACGACGTTGTCGCGCTCGGTCCAGCCGCGCACGCCCAGCGCCAGCGACGCCCCGACGCGCTCGTCGCCCAACGCGCGCAGGCAAACCCGTAGGTAGTCGGGCGCGTAGTATCCGTCGGCCTCGGCGAAGAACAGCACGTCGCCGCCCGTCTCCCGCGCGCCCTGGTTGCGCGCCGCCGCCGGCCCGCCGTTGGTCGCGCGGCGAATCACCCGCACGTCGGCGCGCTCGGCGACCGCCGCGGTGTCGTCGTGCGACGCGTCGTCGACCACCACGATTTCCGTCGCCACGCCCTCTTGCATGCGCAGCGATTCGATGCACCGCGCGATCGTCCCGGCGTTGTTGTACGCCGGAATCACCACGGCCACCGGTTCGGCGGGCGCGTACGGCGGATGGTCGAACGGCAACAAAAGCGGTTTGACGAGCACGGGTTTCTCCTGTCGATCGAGGCCGCATCCTAACACGGCCGAAAGGACGAAGCCAGTTATAAGTGAGGAGTTGCCGGCGACAAGTTGATGGTATTCTATCAATTTATAACTTAATACTCGTCCCTTATCACTGTTTACTCGTGGGTTACAGTTTTCGCCGCCAGGCGAAAGCTGTGCTCGTTGAAATTGAAACACGGCCATGTTCCTGCGAAACAACCCGATCCGAGTCATCCTGAACGCAGTGAAGGATCTCTCGTTGGTGTAAATAGATTCTTCCTCGCGCCTGCGGCGCTCCTCAGAATGACTTGGAGGTGCGCGCGTCGGCGCTGGATAATGCTTCGCACAATGAACGAACCATAGGTGCAGGAATTATTTCTGCCAGGAATTATTCTTGGCGCCTTGCCCGCTATGGAGCTTTCACGTTACCATCGAACCGCTTTGAGGGAGGCGACAATGTACAAGCGCATTTTTTGGTTGCTGTTGGCGATCGTTTTGTGTGCCGCGCCCGCGTGGGCGCAGATTCGCGGACTGACCGCGCCGCTGCCGCTCAGCGAAACCGTCGAGATCATTTACGATCCGGTATTGCCGACGCGCTTCATCGAGCAGCCGTCGCTGCCGGACAAAGCCGGCAAGGCCGACGCAATCGGCGCCCATTTCCTGGGCTATTACCTGAACTGGGTGTGGACGGTCGATCCCACCGTGGGCGAGTTGGCCGAGCCGGAGTTGCCGTCGTTGTCCCCCGATCTGCAGGCGGCCGTCGACGTCGCGCCCGATTGGCTCAAGCCCGCGTTGACCCGCCGCTTCTTCGAACTGGACGAGGACGACGCCGCGCCGCTCGCCGACGCGATCGTCAATGCGGAGGAAGACCGTTACATCGATGAAATCGCCTTCTGCGTGGCTTACCTCAGCGAGTTCGACCTGCGCCGCATGGAAGACCCGGCCAACTTCCTGGCCGAAAACGCGCGCCTGATTTACGCCAACGACGCTTCGCTCGATTACGTCGAGGTGATCGACGAGGGCACGGCCGGCAAGGGCGACTACTCCACGACGCTGCGCTACAACATCAGGGAAGGCGGCAGCGTGCAGACGGTCGATCTGCCCCGGGAGATTTACTACTGGAATGTCGTGCATCCCAAGCTCGACGTGGAAACGCCCAACTTCGTCATTCCGCGCAGCGGCAGCGAAACGACGATGGCCGCCGGCGGCCGGCACTGGCGCGACTACCTGGTGTTCGACGCCGCGGGCGACGACAGCTACACCGCGCCGATGTACTTCGCCGGCGTCGACGAGGCCGATCTGCAATCGCTCTCGCCCAGCGCGGTCGGCTATCTGTCAACGACGATCCACAATTTCGAGTTGGCCTACGTGGCCGGCACGAAAAACGTCGTGTTCACCGAGTTCGCTTTCGGCGCCGGCACGGTCTTCGCCACGACCCTGTTGCTGGACGAAGCCTACACCGACAACGATTGTCCGCTGCTGCCCAACCTGCTCAAGCAGGGCAACGGCGACGTGCTGCTGGCCGACGACGCGCAGATCGCGTTGATTCAGGACACGAACATCGCCGCTTTCGAAACGGCGCTGACCGAAGTCGGCCTGTGGGACAACACGACCGTGCTCGATCCCGACGACGTGCGCGCCTACGACGAAACCGCCTGGACGACCTTCAAGGAAACCTACGACAAGGTGATTCTGCCGCCGTACCAGGGCCCCGATTTTACCGTGATGATCGCCGACGCGACGGTCATCGAAAATCTGGAAGCTTACGTCGGCGACTACGGCGTGCTGCAAATGCACCTCGTGCCCGCGCCCAAGTCCGGCGCAAAGGACACGGCCTATCCGTGCGGGGTGACGCCCGTGCGGGACGACGTCCATGACGCGATCACCCTTTACGGCCGCCCGCTGCTGGCCGACATGCTCGCCGGCCTCGAGGTCATGTGGGACCTGGACGAACTCGACGAAAATCTGCAGACGAACCTTCCCGGCGACCGCGACCTGTGGGACAACGCCGACGCCGTGCAGGTCATCGGCAACTGGTCGGGCAAAAGCCTGCTCGACAACATCGAGGAACGCGGCCGCGTCACCGGCGCCAATCCCGAACGCGCGATTCAGCCGGCGCGGATCGTCTACAACCACTTCGGCAATTGCGGCGAACTGCAGGACCTGACCATGTCGGCGATGCGCGCCGCGCTCATTCCGGCGCAGCTGGTCAGCACGATCAACGAGGACCACGTGTGGGGCGAGTTCTACCACGACGACGCCTGGCACGCCTTCCAGGTCGACTGGTCCAACAACACCACGCAGATCAACAATTTCGGCGTCGCTTACGACGCGGGCAAAAACATTTCCATCGCCCTGGCCTGGATCGGCGACGGCCAGGTCGCCTCGGCCACCGGCCGCTACAGCGACGTGGTCACGCTCGAATTCAACCTCACCGACGGCAACGGCGATCCCGTGCCCGACGCGACGATCGAAATCTGGGTCGACGGTTGGGGCGGCGGCGACGCGCAGGGCTTCTGGCTGCTCAGCGACGACCAGGGCCACGCCGAGGTGGAAGTCGGCGAGAACCGCAACTATTACATGCGCATCCTTTCCTCGATCGGCGATTACCCCGAGCAGGAAGGCAGCCACGCCCGCCTGTTGACCATGGTCGACGCGGAAGACAACACCGAGGGCGGCCTCGTCTTCACCCTCGATCATCAGTTCGAGCGGCCGCTGGTCGACGTGACCACCGCCAAGGCCGGCGCGACCAACGACAGCTTCGGCCTGCACGTGCAGCTCGACGCCACGCACCGCTTCGCCGGCAACTACAACCCGTTCTCGCGCGCCTGGGCCTTCCCCGAACGCGACTCGCCCAAGCTCGACGTGCTGCTGGTCGACGAGGACAACCTCGACGCCGCGCGCAACAACGAATCCTTCGCCGCCGCCTACGCCGCGCTGGGCGTGGCGTCGCTCGACGAGACGATCTACCCGCCGACCGCCGGCGAGTGGAATCTGCTGATCGTCAACCACAGCGCGTCGGCCTCCGATCATCTGCTGGATGTCTCCGTCACCGCCGAAGGCGACCCCTGGATTCCCGATGACGACGACGATGACGATGCAGTCGACGACGATGACGATGACGATGATGACAATGATGACGGTTGTGGGTGCTGACAATTCGGAATGACGAACGCGGAATGCGGAATGAAAAAAATCGGAGACATGATTTTTCGTGTCCCCGTTTTTTTGCTGCCATCACTCCCGCCCCTTCTCCCACAGGGAGAAGGGAGACCGGGTTACCTGGAAAATCCGGGACATGTACTCGTTACGTGTCTCGTGATTTTCGTTACCCTCTCCCATTTGGGAGAGGGTCGGGCGCAGCCCGGGGTGAGGGAGAAAAAATCGGCGAGCGGTGGCGCTGATTCACCTCGCCTTCGCTCGCAAAACAGCGCCACCCGTCGCCGGAACATTTGCCTTGACATCCGGCGGCGAAAGCCTACTATGCGCGCGTCTTCGGAGACCTTTGAAAAAGGATCCTTGAGTCGGAGCCCAAAACAACGTCGGCCCGTCGCATCATGGGGCGCATGATCGCCCTGGAAATCATCCTGCCGGGCGCCGCCAACGACTCCGCAAATCAAATCCGATTGTCGCTTAATCGCCGTGCCCGCCCGTGGTGCATCCACGTCGGTCGCGCGGATAAGGAGAACCTAGAAACGATGAACCGCGCCATGATCGTCTGCCGCGACATCCTGCGGCTCGAATATTTACGCGGCTACTTCGGCGCTCGTCACTTCAAAATCGCCTGGTACGAGCACGAGGAAAGCTACCGCGTGCATCTGGCCGAAGACCTGCCGCAGGTGCTGGTCGCCGACCTGGTCGGGGCCGACCCGGCCGGCCTGGCGATCGTGCGCCATGCCGTCGACCATTACCCCGAACTGCCCGTGCTCGCCATCGGCGACGAAGCCGCCGTGCGCGCGGCCCAGTTGCCCGTCGATCGCCGGAAGATCACCCTGGTGCGCGACCTGTATCATCTACCGCTGTTCGACAAGCAGGTCGCCTGAGCGGACACCGCCGCTTGGCGTAGCCCCCCTTTACCGGTTATCCGCCGGACGTTGCTTGACAGCCTCGCCGCCGCGCGCCATGATGCCGGGCGTGTTCGGGTCCCGTGCAGGGTGCAAGAGGGAAGCCGGTGGAAATCCGGCGCGGTCCCGCCACTGTGACGGGGGAGGCGACGCCGCCACACGCCACTGTCGCGCATGCGTGATGGGAAGGCGCGGCGCAGCGATGGACCCCGAAGTCAGGATACCTGCCCGAACCATGTCGATGGCCGTCTCCCGCGGAGGAAGGCGCGGCCTTCCCGTCGCCCGCACACGCCATCGGGGAAAGGATCCGCTCATGAAACGCGTGCTGCTGGTGTGCACCGACCCGCCCCGTCTCCAACAATTGCGCGCGCACTACGAACGCGACGACGCGCACGTCGCGTGGTATCCGCACGACCAGGCCTACCTGCTGGATCTGGCCGACGAACGCCCCGCGCTGCTCGTGGTCGATCTGACGCTGCCCGTCGCGCCCAAGCTCAACGTGGTGCGTCGCGCCCGCGCGCTGTATCCCGATCTGCCGGTGCTGCTGATCGGCAAGGGCGAGTACCTGCGCCAGGAAGGGCTGTTCCAGCACGAGCCCGGAGTCGCCTGGACGCCCGACCTCGACCGACTCCCCGCCGAGGCGCCATGAAGCGTTGGCTGCCGTTGTTGCTCGCGCTGTCGCTCGTGCTGGGCGCGTGCGCGAAAACGGAGCCCCCGCCGCCGTCGGGCGAATTGCGCCTGGTGGTCATGCTGCCCAACCTCGCCGAAATTGTCGTCGCACTCGGCCAGGGCGATCACCTGGTCGGCCGTTGCGCCTTCTGCGACGTGCCCGGCGTGCCGGCGTCGGCCGTGGATGTCGGCGGCGCGCTGGATCCGGACCTCGAACGGCTCATCGCCCTGCGGCCCACGCTGGTGCTGGCGCAGGATTCGCAGGAGGAATTGTGTACGCGCTTGACCGCGTTGGGCATTCCGGTGCTGGCCGTGCCTTTGTACACGATGCCCGACACGCTGACGGCGATGCGCACCATCGCCCGGCGCATCGGCGAGCCGGAAAAGGGCGCGCGGTTGGTCGCGGCGCTGCAGGCGCAACTGGCCACGGTGCGTTCGTCGGTCGACAATAAAACGCCGGTGCGCACGTTGCTGGTCGTCGGTCACGAGCCCGGTTCGCTCGGCGAAATCTTTCTCGCCGGCCCGCGCAGCTTTCTGCACGAACTGCTCGTCGCCGCCGGCGGTAAAAACGTGGTCGTCGATTCGTCCATCCCCTACCCCAAGTACAGCAAAGAGGCGATCCTGCAACTCAACCCCGAGGCGATCCTCGTGCTGCTGCCCGACGCCGACGACACGCCCGCAACCGCCGCCGCCGAACGCGCGCTGTGGGCGGAGTTGGGTTATTTGCAGGCCGTGAAAGACGACCGCGTGCTCGTGCTGACGCAGGACTGGATCATAACGCCCGGCCCGCGGATGGGCGAAATCGCCCGCGTGTTCGCCGCCGCGCTGCATCCGCCGGAGGATTCATGAGCCGCCTGCTGGCCGAAAACGCGACCTTCGCCTACCGCGACGCGCCGGTCGTCGACGCGGTGAACCTGGCGATCGAGCCGGGGCAGATGGTCGCGCTGGTCGGGCCCAACGGCGCGGGCAAATCGACGTTGTTGAAGCTGCTCGCCGGGCTGCTCGAGCCCGCCGGCGGCGTGGTCATCTTCGCCGGGCGCGAGCTGGCCGCCTGGCCGCCGGTCGAGTTGGCCCGCCGCCTGGCCTTCATGCCGCAGGAAGTGCATTTCCATTTCCCCTTCACCGTCGGGCAATACGTGCTCATGGCGCGCCACCCCTACCGCGGCTGGTCGCCCTTCGAGGATCAAAACGATCTCGCCGCGGCGCGCGCGGCCCTGACCGCCACCGGCATGGAAGCGCTGGCCGAGCGTAGCGTGCTCGAGTTGTCCGGCGGCGAGCGGCAGCGGGCGACCTTGGCCGCGGCCTTGGCGCAGGAGCCGGAAGTGCTGTTGCTGGACGAGCCGACCGCCGCGCTGGATCTGCGCTTTCAGGTGGAGATCTACGAAACGCTGCGGCGGCTCAACCGCGAGCGCGACTTGACCGTCGTGGCCGTCACCCACGATCTGAACCTCGCCGCGCGTTTCTGCCCGCGCCTGGTGCTGCTCGCGCAGGGGCGCATCGTCGCCGACGGCGGCGCGACGGAGATTTTACGCGCCGAGTTGATCGCCCGGCACTACGGCGTCGACGTCGAGGTCGGCGTGCGCGCCGACGGCGTGACGCCCTTCCTGCTGCCCGGCGTGCGGGAGGATCGCCGATGAACGCCCTCACGCCCGGCCGCTTCGCTATGACGCTCGCGCCTTTCGCCTTGTTCTTCGTCGGCGTTGCGCTGCTGTGCCCGCTGATCGGCTCGGTGGACATCGACCTCGCGCAGGCCCTGGCGCACCGGCACGAGCCGAGCGCAAGCCTCGACGCGAGCGTGTTGTTTCTCACCCGCCTGCCGCGCCTGCTGCTCGCGGCGTTGGCCGGCGCGGCGCTGGCGCTGGCGGGCGCGGCGTTTCAGGCGCTGCTGCGCAACCCGCTGGCCGAGCCGTTCACGTTGGGCGTTTCCAGCGGCGGCGCGTTGGGCGCGGTGCTGGCGATCAAGCTGGGGCTGGACGTGGCACTGTTCGGCTTCTCACCGTTGATCCTGTTTTCCTTCGCCGGCGCCGCGGGCACGGTCGGCGTGGTCTACCTGCTGGCGCGCACGCGCGGCGTGTTGTCGACCTCGTTGCTGCTGCTGGCCGGCGTGACGATCAGCTTCTTTTTCTCGGCGTTGATCCTACTGGTGTTCTACCTCTCCGACTTTACGCAGACGCACCGCATGCTGCGCTGGATGATGGGCGGGCTGGATGTCGTCGGCTACGGCGAAGTCGCGCGGCTGACGCCCTTCGTGCTGGCCGGCGTCACGCTGCTGCTGGCCCATGCCGGCGCGCTCAACCAGTTGAGCCTGGGCGTCGAGCTGGCCGCCGCGCGCGGCGTGAACGTGCGGCGCGCACAACGCTTGTGCTACTTCGCCGCTTCGCTGGCCACCGGCTCGGTGGTGGCGCTGGCCGGCCCGATCGGCTTCGTCGGCCTGATCGTACCGCATACCGTGCGACTGCTGATCGGTGCGGATCATCGCGTGCTGCTGCCCGCCTCGCTGCTGACCGGCGCGGGCTTTTTGATTCTGTGCGACACCGCCGCGCGCACGGTCATCGCCCCGGTGGAGATTCCGGTGGGCATCCTGACCGCCGCGCTGGGCGGACCGTTTTTCATCGGCTTGTTGCTGCGCGCGAAAAAACGCGCCCGCTTCTGGGATTGAGGAGGCAGGTATGGACCTTCACGAACGCATGGAACGGTTTCTGGCCGCGTGGACCGCGCAGGACGTCGAACGCGTGCTGGCTTTCTACGCCGACGACGTCGAGTACGTCGATCCCAACACGACCGGCGCGGTGCATGGCGCGGACAACCTGCGGCGTTACGTCGCCAAGCTTTTCGCCGCCTGGACGATGACCTGGGCCGTGCGCGAAGTGCGGCCGCTGGCCGACGGCGACGGCTGCGCGCTGCTGTGGCGCGCCACGTTTCGGCTGAAAAACGACGAGCGCGTCGTCGAGTCCGACGGCATGGATCTCGTGCTCCTGCGCGGCGACAAGATTGTACGCAACGAGGTGTACTTCGACCGCGCGCCGCTGTTGGCGCTGACGCAAAAACGCCCATAAAAAAGCCCGAGGTGTTCGCCCCGGGCTCATTCCTTTCGCCCTCACCTCGGGCTGTCGCCCGACCCTCTCCCAAATTGAAAATCACGGGACACGTAGCGAGTACATGTCCCGGATTTTTTCGGGCAACCCGGATTCCCTTCTCCCTGTGGGAGAAAGGCCGGGGATGAGGGCGGCGATTGCACCCACGCGCATAAAAAAAGCCCGAGGCGTTCGCCCCGGGCTTTTCACTCACAGGATTACGGTTTAGCGGAATTCGATGTAGTCGATCGCCGCCACCGAGTCGTAAATCGCGTCGGCCACGTCGCTGATGGTGATCAGGATGGTGATCGTGGTCGCGCCTTCGGGCAAGGCGTACACGGCCTCGGAGCCGGTCACGTTCAGGTCGTCGTCCTCACCGCGCGGCGAGCTGCCGCCTTCCCATACCAGATGGCCGTCCAACTGGTTGGCCGGGGTGTTGTACTGCGCGTCGGGGCTCGTGCCGATGAAGCCGATGTCGGTGTTGGTCAGGTTTTCCCAGTTGTTCTCGCCGTTGATCGTGCGGTGCACGATGTAGCCGGTGTCGCCCTGCACCTGCATGGTGAAGATGTCGTTGTAGGGCGAGCCGACCCATTCGGCGTATTCCTGGCTCAGGAAGTCGTAGCCCACGGCCACTTCGCTGTAGCCGGAAACGTTGAAGGTCCGCATCACGGTGCAAGCCTGCACGCTGCCGGTCGGGCTGCCCGTCGAGATGTAGGCGAAGCTGCCGGTCGCATCGGCGCCGCTCGGGAACAATTCGCCGTAGGCGTCCGGATCGTCGTTGACGATCGTGAAGCAGTCGCCGGTGTTGCCCCAGTTGCCGATCGAGTCGTCGAACTCGAAGCGTTCGCCGTTGCCGGTGGTGCCGCCGCCCGGTTGATCGTCCGCCAGGTCGGTTTCGCCCACGGCCACCACGTTGGTGTCGTCGCTGCCGAACGGATCATTGGGCGGTTCGCTGCCCGGATCCTTCGGGTTCTCTTCTTCGCCCGTGTCGGTCACCGGACCGGCGTCGGAACCGGCGCAGTCGCCGGCGTCGAAGTTGACCATCGCGGGTTTGTCGTCGAGGCTGGGCAGCGCCCAGGAGCCGTCGACCGCGAAGGTGAAGAACGGACCGTCGGAGGCCGTCACCAGGATGTCGTCAGCGGACGGCGTGCCGCCGTCACAGTCGGTGACCGTACCGGTGAGGTAGCCGACCGGCTTGCCGCTGAAGTACGCGGCGTACCAGCCCGCGCCGGACGAACCGATCGACGGACCCAGTTTTTCCAGCGTCTCGCCGTCCAGCTTGATTTTGCCGTCGTCGAGCAGCAGTTTGTTGGCGTAACGCAGGCCGTTGCCCGCGCCGTTGGGCAGCGCATCGGCCTTGGCGAACACCACCTGGTATTCGATCTCGTCCAGGTTGATCAGGTCTTCGAACATGGAAACGTCGACCGAGAACGTCTGGTCGATGGCTTCCACTTCGTCCTCGCCCAAATTCACCGCAAACAGAAAGTACCAGTTGCCCGGCGTGTCCACGCCGGAGTTGTCCGCGAACTCGTCTTCACTCAATTCCCAATCGTATCCGGTCGCTTCTTCCAGCGCATCTTCCGCCGCCTCTTCGCAGCCGGCCAGCCAGAACATCGCCAGCACGACCGTCAGCAACGAAATAAATCGGATGGTTCGACTCATACTAAACCTCCCTTAGTGGTATCCAAGATTTTGGAAAATCGTTTCTTGGCAAAGAACAATCGTCGCTCTTGTTCATAGCAAATATCGAGGCTGAGTGTCAAAGGATTAGACTAGGCGGTCAAGACGTCGCTGAGGCAGACCACGTCGGGTTCGACCTGGGTCATGACCGTTTCCGCCAACTGATGCGTGTCCGCTTCCAGTTGCGGTCGGTCGTCGAAAGTGGAGAAATAGACGATCGATCCGATCAGCAATCCAAACACCAACAACATGGTGATCAAGCTGCGTAAATAGAGCGTTTTCATGCCAAATTACCTACCATAGCCTGTTCGTTTCTTACCCCTGCTTGTTGTATCGGCCGTTTTTGAAGAAGCTAAAGAACTTTTTGATTTTCCAGCACTTTTTGAACATTTGTTCAAAAGAAATATTGGAAGTAAGGGCCAATTTCCAAGCTGAAATTCTTGCTTCCGTTCCTCTTTTCGGTCAGGGGGCCATGGAGGTAAACGGATTTTTTTCCCCGTCGACCACCGCCAGGTGGATATGGTTGCGCCGGAAGAGAACGACAACCTTTCGCCCGGGTATTTCCTGTAGGCCGCGGTCAAGCTCCTCGAATTTGTAATACCGGAATTCTTCCAGTTTTTGCCCATAGAGATACTCGAAGACCTTCCCGCCGCCCAGCACATACACCCCCTCCATGTAGTAGATCGAGTACAGCGGCGCCGGTCCCGGGCTGCGGTTGACCGCCAGAATCTTGCGCGAGGCCAGTTCCGGCATCTGTCGTTTAATTTCGCCCACCAGGCGTTTGGTCAACAAACCGTTATCGCGCAGCCGGTGCATTTTGTGTTGTATCGAATAGCTGTTCGAAAAAATCATCACGCCGGAGAAGATCAACAACAAGGTGAAAAGTATGAGCTTTTTCCGGTCCCATAAAATGTGGAACACACCGATCAGGCCCGCGCCGAGTAAAATGGCGAAAAAGACGTTCGGCTTGTAAACGTACAATTCGCTAATCTTCGCCATCAGCACGTCGGGCAACATCACCGCGAACATCAAGGCCAGCAACATCACCACTTGCCACCGACCCTGCTCCTGGTTGCGCCAGCGCCAATAAGCCCCGATCCCGAAGACCGCCGCGGTCACCAACAACGATGCGCCCCAGGCGGCTAAAAAAGCGGCATCGTTCATTCGCAGCACAATCACGCTGCTGCCGACCGGGGTGAACAACCCCAGCAGAAAAAGAATCGTGTTGACGATGACATTCATGCCCGGCCACAGATCGTAGCGCCCGGTTTTGCCCCAGCCCGGCCCGCTTACTCCCGCGTTGAAGCGCAGCGCGAAATAGACGATCAACACGACGACGAACGGCCAACAAAGGCGCACCAACGCGCGCAACCGCTCGCCGCGGTCGCATCGCCGCACCTCGTCGCTCAGCACAATCGCCAACGCCGGCACATAACTGATGCCCGAATCCTTCCACAACAGCGCGCCCATCAGCCACAAGGCGCCGATGATCGCCGCCGGTTGATTCAACGGCCGTTTGTCTTCCCGGCGCAGCAGCATGCCCAGGGCGATCATCCCGAACAACGTGGAGTAGATCTGGTTGGCCGCGTCGTTGGAAAGCACCGCCATGGCGTTGGCGTGACTCAGGCCGAAAATCAGCGCCGCGGCGATCGCCGAACGAAAACGAAAGCGGAACCGCCGCGCGAACCAATACACGCCCACGACCATCAGCAGATGGCCCAGGATCGTCGCCACGCGATAGGGGATGGGGTTGAAGCCGGCGATCCACACGTTGAAGCGGATCAACAGATGCTCGAAGGGCCGATAAAACTCCGGATTGTAATTGTAGCCGAACAGTCGCCACCACGGTTCCTTGATCGTCGAAAGCACCTTGCTCCAGGCGATGTAATCGTCGGCGAACAACAGCAGATCGAGGCTGGGCAGGTAGATCGCCAGCACGGCGCTGATCGCCAGCAGCAGGTACGCCGGTCCCTGCCACCGCGGCGAAAGGCGGGACGATTCTATCCGCACGAATCGCCTCCGCGCCCATGATTATGAACGTCCGCCGCCGTCAGCGTCGGGCCCTCCTGTGGATAAGTTTGTGGAAAACACAAACGATAATCATAAAACTCCGAAGTACGGCCAAATGCAAGATGCATTAACGCCCGAAAAACCATGGAAATCCCCATGTTGAATATTCATGGGCTACTAAATATTTACTCATATCAACTAGTTGCAAAAGTTATTGACCGGCGGCGGCAGATTATTGACCGGACAATTGAGAAATATTCTCACTCAAATCGAAAAAACGCTTGTCCCGGGCTATGTTGCGCTTTTATGCACAACTTATCCACAGGTGGAAGCAAAATAAAAATCCCTGGATTAACCGTTTGTTTTTTCACAATTGAGCGATTTGTGGGAAAAACCGCAGTTGCCTTTGCCGGCTTTCATGGGTCGCAATCCATTTCATAAACCATTGTCGGTGCGTAGAAAAATCTTGGTTGCGAGAAGCGGATGACCGCCGGTTTGACCGGCTTCAGCGACAACCGTCTATGACCGGTCTCGATCGCGGTCAAGCCGTGCAGCCATAACAACGTTTCCCCGGTCCGGCAAAGCGGCGGTGAATCCGCCGGCGGATAACGGCAATAGTCGGCATGCCCGCCGGCGTCGACGTCCAGGTAGTTGACGATGTTGCACAGCAGTTCGTCGCCCTCGGCCAGAGCGTCGGCGCGTCGGTCGGCCACCAGCGTCAATCCCAGGAAATACCGGTTTTCCGCCTGCATCGTTTTGTAGCGCATGTCTGCGAGCGAACGCTGCGCGGCCGGCAACATGCTCAGACCCAGCAGCACGGTCAGCGCGAGCACCACCAGTCGGTAGGTTTTTTCCCCCAGCCGTTCGGCAACGGCCGCCGCGCCGAGCACGGCCCACACCAGCAGGTAACCGAACAACGGCAGAAAATAGTTGAAGATCTCGTTGATCGCATAGGGAAATGCCAGCAGCGCGTGCAGCGCGATGATCGCTGCCAGCCACGCGCTTTCCCGCCGCCGCCACACCAGCCCCGCCGCGCCCAGCGCCAGCAACGCCGCCCAGGCGGGCGCCGACAACATCTCCGTCGCCCGCCGCCAAAACAGACCGAGGTTGTGCGGCACGATCGTCAAGTCCATGAACCGGCCGCCGTAACCGCCGATGCCCGTGGTCAGTTCGACCGTCTGTCGCACGAAGGGGAAAAATCCGTTGTGCAAGTCGAGGCAATCGCGAAACACCCACAACTGTGCCGCCAGCGCTGCCAGCGTCAACGCACCCAATGCCGTCCAACGGCGAAGGGGCAGCTTCGCGGCGATCCCCGCGAACAGCAGCGGCGGTAAAAAAGCCACAATCATCGGATGATGAAATAAGCCCAGTCCGGCGATCGCCAGCGCGGCGAACAACGCGCGTTCGTCGCGATCCTCCAGCCAGCGAAAAAAACAGGCGAGCGACGCCAGCACCAGCAGACAATGCAGGCCGTAGGTTTCGAAGATCAACGCGTTGCGCGCGAACAGCGGTGCGGTCGCCAGCGCCGCGGCCGTCAGCGACGCCGCCCAGGCCGCGCCCGCGCGTTGTCCGATGCGCACCACCAGCAGCAGATTCGCCGCCGCCGTCGCCAGCATCAGACCGTGCGCCGCCGTCGCATAGGTTGCGCCCGCGCCCGCCGCCAACCACGCGATCGCGTTGGTCAGCATCATCTGCAATGGAAACGCCAGCAAATAGGGCTGCCATAACCGGCCCCGAGCCAGCAGCATCGCCGTGTCGGTTTCGTAAAACGGATAGGGAGAAACAAAAGGCGCGTACAACGCCAACAACAGCAACAGCGGCGGCAGGTACGGCGCCGCGCGCACCGGCCAGGGCGCCGACGTTGGCGGCGACTCAGCGGGGCGCGGCATCGTCGCCTTCATCCTTGCGGAAAAACGCCTCGACCCCCCGCACGATCCCGACCGCCGGACAGGCCATGCCGCAACCCACCGCCGCACCGACCAGCACGTCCAGCGGATAATGCACGCCGACGTATACCCGGCTCCAGGCGACGACCAACGCGATCAGCGCCGCCGACACAAGCCATTTGCGATAATACACGCCGACGACGAACGCGAACGCCGCCATGTTCGCCGCGTGGTTCGAGGGCATCGACCAACTGCGTTTCACCCCGACCAGCGCCCGCACGCCCTCGAGCGCCACGCACGGACGGAGGCGCGCGATCCACGGCTTGAGGGCCTGCGCACAGAAAAGGTCGCTCGCCGCCACCGCCAACAGCGCCGTCGCCACGAACAACCGCGCCCGCCGGTCGCCCTTGAGCAGCAGATACAACGCCAGTGCCCCCAGCGGCAGCCACAGCCACCAAGGTTTGTCCAGCGCCACGGCCAGCCAGTCGCCCAGGCGGCAGGTCCAGCGGCCGTTGATCAGCCGAAACAGCGCGACGTCCAGTTCGTGCAGCAAACGCGCCCCCAAAAAATTAGGGCACCCCTTCGCAGGGATGCCCCAATTTCATGGAATCATGGATAGCTTACTTCTTCTTCTTCAGACCACCGACCTTCGCCGGCTTTTTGTCGCTCTTCGGCTTCTTCTTCATCTCAACTTTTTCCGGGGGCACCGGAGCGGACGATTTCTCCGGTTCGGCCGGCTTCACGGCAATCGGCTCAGCCGGTTTCGGAGCGGGTTTCGGCGTGATCTGCACCGGAGCCGGCTCTTCCTTTTTGCCGCAGCCCATCAGTGCGAAGCCGCTGAGCAAGAAGCAGATGGCGGTCAGAATGATGATAGCCTTTTTCATACTTGAAACCTCCGTTGAAAAAAGGTTCACAAAGTGGATTTCTACCTGCCACAGTCAAAATTCCGAAGCTGAATGATTCGAAATCGTTCACCTACAAAAATTGACACCTGGTTGATCTATCGGGTTCCCGCCGAATGGGCGGCGGTTACCTTTCTCCGCCAACCCACCCACAGCGGCCATGGCGAAATCCGACATTGTCTATTGTTCCCGGCGACAAACGCCGGCGTTTCCACGTATTCCTCTTTCAAACAGCCAGATAATCGACTGAATGATGCCTGGACCTTCACAATGTTTGGCGCTTATGAACGTCTCTTCAGTCAAGATATAGCAAAACCATAGAAAAGACAGGTATCAATGTCAACAGGTTTTTATTTTCGTCCGGCAGGCGAACTCCGCTTCAATTACCTTTCCGCAACCGCGGAATCGTCGGCAATCCCTCTTTACTGTCATGTTTTTTGCTGTATAAGAAAGCAAAGGGGGATTGTTTCATGGGTCGCGAAAACTGGAGAAACAAAGTCGTCGAAAACAGCCTGCTGGATCGCATTGACCGCGGGCGCTCGGAGGGTAAAAAGCCGCAAAGCGGCGCCTTCGAGGAAACGGTGAAAAAGCGCCTGCACGAATGCAGCCCCGGCGATTACGTGCGCGAGGTGCTCAAGGGCGCCAACAACCTCGGGCCGCTGTTGCGCGTCATCGACCCCAAAACGGGCATTCTGGAAAGCCGCGCCGGTCAGATTTCGCGTATGTCGCCGCGCACCCAGGTCGCCGTGCAGGTCTGATGCCCTACTCGATCGGCCGCGCCAGCCACTGGTTCCATACGTCCAACGACACCTTGGCGTTCTGCTCGTAATCGACGATCCCCATCGAGCCCCACATGAGCCACGCGCCCAGCAAACCCGCATCGTAAATCGCCTCGTACAGATAGCACCACAATCCCGGCGCCTGGCAGGGGCAATGGTCCAGCACCTCGGCCGGCAGAAAATCGCGCAACGACCACCAGCACAGTAGATCCGAGCCCAATTCGTCCGCTTGGGTGAACAGCTCCTGCATGAACGCGGCCTGCATCGTCTCGTCCGCCGGCAACAGTTCGAAACACGGATCCGCCAGCGTCGGATACGGCAGCACGACGTCCTTCGAACTCACGCCGATTTCCGCAAAAACGATCGTTTCGCCGGTCAGCTCGGCCACGGCCGAATAATAATCGTCGGGCAGGCCGCCGGGCGCGTAATCGATCAGCCACAGCGGGTAGTTGCTGATGCCGATCCGGTCGCGCTCGATCGTCGCGTTGCGCGCCAGCGCCTCTTCCAGGCAGCGCCGCTCGCCGAAATCGCAATCGCCGTTGTCCTCGAAGCCCCACAGGTGATCGATGGTGAAGCTGGGGAAGATCACCCGCTCGGGCGTAAGAAATTTTTCCTGCTCGTACACCTCGTTGACCAAGCCGATCAACGAATCGTACTGCTCGGGGCAGCTCAAGTCGTACATGTTCATTTCGATGCCGTGGTTCACATACGGCGGCGCGAAGAAGTCGATCATCCACCGCACGTAGTTGCGATAAGCCGTGCGGATCTCCGCCGCGCCGGGCGACGCGTCGAAATCGAAACAACCGGGGTTCCATTCGTCGTCGACGACCAGTTCGCCGCCTTCATCGCGCGCCAGCGGCGCCAGGCCGTCGCGCATGCCCGACAGCGGCGTCACGCTCAAAAACACCTCGACGCCCAGCGACTCGGCCATGGCGCGGATCTCGCTCATCACCGCCACCCAGGCCGCGGGCGGCTCCTCGGCGGCGGCGAACTCGGTCCACGGCAGGCCGAAGAAATCCTGGTGCACCGACAGCAGATCGATCCGGCCGTCGAACCCGGTCACGTCGAAGGTATCGCCGATCGTCCACGGGCCGAACTCGTATTGATACGCCGCGGCCGACAGCGCGAACGAGCGCGGTTCCAGGTCGTCGTCGCCGCTGTCGTCGTCGAGCGTATCGTCGTCGAGCGTGTCGTCGTCGGTCGCGTCGTCATCGTCGACGGCATCGTCGTCGGAGAACGAATCGTTGTCGTCGTCGTCGTCGCAAGCAACCATCAGCAACGACAACGCTGCCAACAAAAAAAACAATGTCCGCATTTGCGCCTCCCGACTTAGTTAAACACCGCCGCGTCCGATTTTTACACCCCCTATCGACGACGGACACACCGCCCTGGGCAGAGCGGCATCGTGTCTGCTAAGATGCCGCGCCAATGGGGGTACAGGTGGACAAGATACAGGACGTCACCGCCGTCGTGCTGGCCGGCGGTCGCAGCAAACGGATGGGCACCGACAAGGCGCTCATTCGCTACCAAGGGCACACGCTGTTGGAACGACAGGTCGCCAACATGCAGCGATTGTTCACGCACGTGCTGGTGGCCGGCGGGGATCCGGCGCGTTACCCGCACGCCCCGGCACCGGTCGTACCCGACGTGCTGCCCAGCGGCGGCTCGATCGTCGGGCTGCACGCCGGCCTGACCGCCGCGACGACCGACCGCATCTTCGCCGTCGCCTGCGACATTCCCTTCCCGCAGGAACGGTTGATCCGTTTTCTCGTCGAGGTCGCGCCCGACGCCGATTGGGTGGTGCCGCAAACGGCCAAAGGCCTCGAGCCGCTGTTCGCGCTCTACAGCCAAGAGTGCCGCCCGGCGATCGAGCGCATCGTCGCCGCCGGCGAAATGCGCATTCAACGGTTGGATGAGCACATCGAAACGATACGCATCGCCGAGGCCGAATTGCGCCGCCACGATCCCGCGCTGCGCAGCTTTATCAACGTCAACACGCCCGACGATTTCACCTCGCTGCAGTTGACCTCGCTCTGACGCTCACTGCCCGGCCGGGAACAACGTCAACTGGCGGGCGATGAGACCGTCCAGCCATTCGGGTTTGCTCTCGTTTTTTTGCGCCAGTTGGAACAACGCGCGCGCTTGCTCGTAACGGCCCAGCCGCCGCTGCAACTCGCCGCACAAATAGGTGTGGACGATCCGCGTTTCTTCGTCCAGGTCGTCGCCCTGCAAACCCTGCGTGTAGTTGGCCACCGCCTTGCGCTGCGCCCGCCTTTCGATCTCCGCCGACGCATTCACCCGCGCCGCCAGCAGCGACCAGTCGTCGGCGTCCAGCTGCGGCTGCAGCATAGGCAGGGCCTCTGCGACCAACTCGTGTTCGCCGTGGTCGCTCAATTTGCGCAGCGAGTAGAGCACCATCGCATAACGCAGTTCCGCCGGCGCTTCCTTGACGCCGGCCAGCACGGCCCGCGCGTCGTCCACTTCGCGTTCCGCCGGATTTTTATCGCGCGCGAAATTCTCCAGCTCCTTGTAATGGCCGCTCACCCATTCGTCCTCTTCTTTTGATAACCTCTGGTACAATATCTCGAACGGGTTGTCCGCCAGCCGCGCCGCCCAACTCACCTTTAGATATTGGTCGGCCAACATGCGCGCCGGCGCATCTTTGAGTTTCATCACCTGGGCGATCAGGTCGTGGCGCACCCACGGCTTGTCGATCGAGTCGAGCGGCCGCAGCTTCGCGGCGGCGAACTTCGCTTTGAATTCCTCGCTCACCGGCTCCCGGAAATCGCCGAGATACCCGGAATACAGGCACTGGGGGCAGGTGATCGCAATGATCATGATCGGGTTTTGCCCGCCCGCCCGCGTGAGAAAATCGGTGTCCTGGCCGCCGAGGTTGTTGGTCGAAACGATCGTCTGCGCTTCGATCTCGCGGCCGCAAACGGGGCAGGTCGCCGTCACGCGCTCCACGCTGGTCGCCAACGCCGCCTGCCCGATCAGCACCAGGCTCGCCGCCGTCAACGCGACGATTAACAATTGTCTTGCATCTTTTTGCGTCATGAAATTCTCCTTTCCGATATACCGACTATTTTTCATTTTTTTTGCAGATTGTCGAACGATTCGTGGCTTCGCCCGCTGGGAGATTTTCAGTTTTCTGAAAGGGCGCATCCGAAAATCTGATTTTTCGACCCGCTCGCCCTTTACCGTCACGGATGACCTTTGTCCATTCTATCGGGCACTTAGCCCGTTTCGGCCGGAGTTGGCACGCATCGTGCTCTATCTCAGGGCGAAACATCCGGATGGATCTGATAGATAGACCCAGTCACTTGACCGATTCCTTGACGAGACAGGCGCCTGTCGCAACTATGTCCCTGTTGGTAATATGGATGTGAAATCCTCTTCGGCGCGGTAATCCTGCCGCGCCGAACCTTTTTAACCAGCGCCGCCTTTCCTTCCGCGCCTTGCCACCGTGCGCCGGATGGTCTAGAACCGAACGACACCCAAGCCAAGGCGACGCGTGAAGGAACTGTTTTCCATATTGCGCATTCACATCGTCTCGATCGCCGTCGGCGGCGCGCTGGTTTTCGGCTGGCTGCTGACCGGCCGCTACTTGTGGTGGATCGCGCTGATCGGCGGGTTCGACTGGCTGCTGATCAACCTCGCCAACCGCGTCAGCGATCTGCGGGAAGATCTGGCCAACGCCATCCCCGGCAGCGAGCGCGTGGCGCGGCGCCAAACCGGCACCATGCTCGCCTGGGCCGCGCTGCTGGCCGGCTCGTTGGCCGTCACCGTGCCGCTGTTTCCCGAACTGACCGGCTGGCGGCTGTTCATGCAGGCGGTCGGGCTGGTCTACAGCTTTCGCCTCGTCCCCTTCCCCGGCGGACGGCGGCGGCTGAAGAATGTCTATCTGCTCAAGAACCTGCTGTCGGGCCTGGGCTTCGTCACCTCGTGCTTCCTTTACCCGCTGGCGCACGTCGGCTTCGCCGCGCAGATCGCCTGGCCGGGGATCGTCCTGCTGATGCTCTACTTCGTGCCCTTCGAGCAGTCGTACGAAATTCTCTACGACCTGCGCGACCTGGACGGCGATCGCCGCGCCGGCGTGCCGACCTACCCGCTGGTGCACGGCGTGGCGACCACGCACACGATCATCCACGCGCTGCTGGGCGTTTCGCTGGCGGTAATTTTCTTGGGCTTCGTCTTTGGTTTTTACGGCGTGAAAGAAACGCTGATGGGCTGCGGGCCGGTGCTGCAATTTTTCCTGCTGCGCCCGATTCTGCGTCGCGGCCCGACCACCGCCGACTGCATCGTCGTCACCTTCCTGGGCACGGCGATGCTGCTGGCCTACCTCGCTTGCACCGCGCTGTGGCTGGCCGCCGGCCTGCCGGAAAACGTTTATCTTTAATTTCACCAGATACGCTAAGAAATCTTCTATTGACATATATTATACTATTTATCATGATTCGCTGACATTTAGGGGGAGCAGAAAATGACCATTCCTATTGATGAAAAAAGCATTGTGAAAGAATATGATAGAAGTGAAGACTTTATTGTCGACGCACAGGATAATGAGCACATTCGCATAATGAAACTGTTTCCTCTCTGTCACGAAAGAGAGGAGATAAAACTGGATGATTATAGAAGATTTCATTGCCGCTTTTACCTTCCGCGCGCAAAAGTCCTCGATAAAAACAACAAAATCGATCGATTAATTTTGATCATCAATGGATTGAACGAAAAATATTTCACATTATATGATCAGCTTGGAAGAGGATTGTCTCATTATGGTATTGCTTCTGTATTATTACCTCTACCGAACCATTTAAATAGGCATACCTGGTTTAGACACAAAGACGAGAAAAAAACGCTGGACAACTTTAATCCCAGCGATAATTTTATGGAAAAACCTTCCGATTTTTTTAAATTATACTTACAAATGATGCATGAAATGAACTCTTTGGTTGATCACATTAAAGGAAAAGGGTGTGCCAACGATTTCAACGATGCTTGCCAATTTTTTGATGCCTATTTCGAAAAAAAATCCGAATTTCAATTTTGGGCTATTCTCTAGGTGGTCTTGGCGCCCTCTCTATGTTTCTATCCAAACCTGAATTATTCAATGCCTGTTTTTTAATCAATTCCGGCGTCAATCTTGGAGACATCAATCCCGGGAAAATGATCCGTCCCGAATTATGGAAGGAATTCATTTCAAGTTTTCTGCACTATTGGGAAACCGAGTTTCACAATCAAAAAAACGATCCGTTTTCTAAGTTATTCAATCACATATTTGTAGGCGATTCTAGTGTATTGCTTAAAGAAACCATCCACCCGTTCACCGAAAGGATTTTGTTGATTCACGGTGGAGCCGACTCTACCATGCCCTACGACAGCATTACTAAAATCGAGCCAAAACAATTTGGTCTATCCATTTTTAAAGTTCCGGGATTAAAACACTTTCTTCCAATTGATCCGGAATGGGATCGATGGTTTCCGTTTGTTATCCGACTGGTGGATCAGTTTGAAGAAAGAGCGACTTCGCAACAATGGACCAGGCATGATTTAATTAACGAAATAATAAAATATCAAATAAAGTACTATATGTTTGTCAGTCCATTCAATTGCGACACGAGCAGAATTGCCGACCCTGCCGAAAAGAGACAATTTGAGGAACTGATGTATATCGCTAGAGCTCATTATCAAAACATCAGCACATTGATTCTCGAAGTGTTTCTCACTCTAGAACGAGAAAAATTTGGCAAAATCACAGAAAAACATGACAGCATGCTTTGCCGTCTTGCCGAAAAGGATCGATTCATCACTCATAACAGCTTAATTTCAGTCCTGATCAAACAGGTTGAGCTGTCAAAAATTAAAATAAATAAACGGGCCGGTGAAATAATGATGGACTTGAATTTGATAACCCATGAACAACTTAAACATCTCCTCAGTCAACAAAATCGAATGAGAAATTGATTTCCCCATGCGATGGCCTGCCGGAATCTGAAACCGCGCCCTTGCGGCAACCGCCGCGTCGCCCCTAAACTCAATGACGTCCACCCAGCCTCAAGGAGACATGCAATGAACATCCTGGTCGTCAACGGCAACCCCCATGAGGGCGGCTTCATCGCCGGCAGTCTCGACATCGCGGCGGCTCATCTCGCCGAAAACGGCGCGCAGGTCGACCGGCTGAATCTGCGCGAGGCGAACATTGCCGACTGTCGCGGCTGCTTCACTTGCCTGCGCACCGGCCGCTGCGTGCTGCGCGACGACATGGACGACATCGTCGCGCGGATGCGGCGGGCCGACGGTTTCGTCGTCGGCGCATCGGTGCGCAACGGCTACGTCACCGCGCTGTACAAACGCTTTTACGAACGCATCACCTACCCGCTGGGCTTCCCGCTGCACCTGGAGGAAAAACACACGCTGGCGCTGTCGTGCGTCGGCCTGATGGGCGGCAAGAAAATCGCCCGCAACCTACTGGGCCTGCAGGACGTGATGCACACGCGCCTGTCGGGCTTTCTGTTTCGCGCGGTGGGCATCCCCGCGAAGGTCGAACCCGCCGCCTTGCGGCCGGAACTGACGCGCGCCGCCGACAGGCTCCTGGTCGACATCCGCGCGCAACGGCCGCGTTCGTTCGGGCAACGCGCCGCTTACGCGCTGGACCGCACGGTCATGCGCCGGTTCGTCTTCGCGCGCAACCCGGAACTGTACGCGGCGGTTATCGAATCCTATCGGGAGAAAAACTACCTATAGCTTGAAGCGCGTGGCCAGCGCGTAGGGGATCGACGTCAGGCCGACGTGCAGCCACAAGCGCCCGGCGGTCGGTTCGGCGAACAGCAGCAGGCCCACGAAGATGCCCCCGGCGATCATCCGCACGCTTGCGACGTTCAGCGGCATTTGGTACGGACGGCGGCGCAGGGCGACGAAGGTGGCCAGCAGAATGATCGCGACGAACAACGCGAACCAGTCGCCGCGCCCGACCCACCGAAACAGCGTCCACCACGAACCGACCAGCAACATGTGCAGCAGCGCCGGTGCGCCGAGCAGCAGCAGCCACCGCTGTCGCCCGCGCGTGTTCTCGATGATCAACGTGGCGGCGAAACCGAACAACGCCCAGCCGATCACGCCGATCAACGGCACGCCCAGGTAACCCGGCTCGGTCCAACTCCACAGGCCGCAACGCACCGCCACGACCTCGACCATCGCCGCGTCGATGAACACCAGCGCGCCCACCAGCAACGGCAGCGCGCCCTTGGCCTCTGGCCACAGCGCGCGGATCACGTCGCGGCCCGAGAGAATCACCATCGGCCAGATCGCCGCAACCAGCAGCGGCACTCCGCCCACCCGCGGCCACCAGCCGTCGGCGTAGCCGTAAAAACCGTAGAGGTGGATCGACGACGCCTCGCCGGCCCAGGCGCTCAGGAAAATCAGCGGCGCCAACGCCAGCGTCTCGTAATCGTTGCGCACCTGCACCGCGTAAGCGATGGGCAGGAAGATCAGGCAGACCAACTGAAAGGCGATCACCGGGCGCTCCGTTAAAAAGAAATCGCGACCATACGACAACGGACCGAACCGCGCAAGGCGGTTCGGTCCGTCGAGAGGTTGTTCGCGACAAAACGGCCTTTACGGTCGATCGATGCTATTTGTCGCCCTTGCGGCGGCGAATGGTGCGCGGGCGCTTGGGCGCGGGCGCCTCTTCCATGTTCATCACGGCCAGGCGGTCGTCGGCGTTGAAGGCGGCCAGCACTTTGCGCTGACGGCGCGGCGCGACTTCCTGGTAGATCTGCGTGGTCACGGCGCTGCTGTGGCCCAGAATGTTCTGCACCTGGCGGATGTCCTTGCCGTTGTTGAGCAGCATGGTCGCCATCGTGTGGCGCAGCGCGTGCGGGGTCAGGCGGCGGCGGATGCCGGCGGCCTTGCGGATGCGCTCGAACAGGTTTTCGATGGCGAAGATCGACAGGCGGCCGCCGAACCGGTTCAGGAACAGCGCGCCCGGATCGCCTTCCATGCCCTTGCGGATTTTCAGGTAATCTTTGAGCGCCTCGGTCGTGGAGACGTTGCCCAGCACCAACATGCGGTCGCGGTTGCCTTTGCCCTTGATGTGCACGGTGCGGCCTTCCAGGTCGATGTCTTCCAGGTTCAGTTCGCTCAGTTCGCCGATGCGCATGGCGGTGGAGAACAGCATTTCGATGATCGCGCGATCGCGGATCGCGTTTTCATAATGCAGCTTCACTTTGCGGCCGCAGCCCGGACGCAGTTCTTTTTCCAGCCGCTTCACGTCCTCGGGGCGCGCCTGC
>ERZ795059.460-NODE-460-length-53573-cov-9.266023_pt1 | contig 53573 bp, 45 predicted proteins | sample MGYA00375143_ERZ795059 | MGnify/ENA primary metagenome ERZ795059 (study PRJEB30188, sample SAMN05720168) | activated sludge metagenome | isolation source: Anaerobic digester | place: USA | collected 2015-01-07 ... | reverse complement strand
TGCATCTTGCCGCGCATGTACCGCGAGGCCCCGGTCAATTCCGTGTGGGAAGGTTCCGGCAACGTAATCGTGCTCGACGCCTTCAAAACCGTTTTCCGCGAACCGGAATCTCTGCCCGCCTTCCTGCAGGAACTTGCCAAAGCAAAAGGCGCGAATAAACACTATGATGCGTTTCTCAACAAGGTGCAAAAGGCTCTGGCGAAACAACCGGATGTGGAGAAACACGGCCGCAGGATTCTGGAACAGCTCGCCTTGGCGTTTCAGGCCTCGTTGTTGATTCAACACGCCCCGCAATTCGTTGCGGATGCATTCTGCGCGGCCCGGCTAGAGGGGGACAGCGGCCTCACCTACGGCACGCTTCCCCCGGACACTGCGTTCAAGGAAATCATTGATCGCGCCATGCCTTGATGCGCTGAAGATAATATGCCTCCCGTACCGCATTCCCGGATGAGTTATGGCGCCAGACAGGAAAACGGAGAGATCGGGATGTTTCGCAGAATGCCAAAGATCATAAACACAACCACTGTGAATATCATCCAGCGAGTTGAAATCTTGATCTCAGGAAGACAAGCAACACCCAAAACCCGCAAAGCATATGCTGTATAGCCATAGACAATTACAGGCGCCACTATCAGTACGGCCAGTGCATTTAAGGACAGCGCTTCCGCTATCCGGGCATGCAGGAGTGCGTGCAGGGCGCGTTGCCCCCCACAGCCCGGACACCACAACCCGGTCAATGCATGGAAGGGGCAGTGCCAAAAGAACCGGTGTGTTTCAGGGTCGAGCCAATAGAAAGCCAATAAACCTGTGATGAGGAGCAGGGATATATACAAGAAGACCCACCGGTTGCTATTTGAGGGCTCTTGGCGCCCTGATGGCGTATGTTCTGATTCGGTATCCATGGTTATTCCACAACGGGATATTTTCTCTTGACTTGTTATATCATGACTGTTATGGTGATCGACAGGTAGTTGTTGTATAAAACAATTAAACCACGGGGAGACCAAGCATGAGTCAAGCAAACGTAAATTTTGACATTGGAAGTATGATCAGTGAATCCTGGAACATATTCAAGAATAATGCAGGCCCCTTGATAGGTGGTTTTGTCGTCGCATCGGTAATAGTACTGGTTGGCGGCATGATCCCTATCATCGGCATGGTGATTCCCATTGTTATTATGGGGCCGTTCATGCTGGGCATTTTTAAAATGGCCCGGTCCGCGGTGGCAGGGCAACCCGTTGAATTTAGCGATATCTTTTCCGGATTCCAAAAATTCCTCCCTGCGTTCCTGGCGTATTTGGTCATCACGATTTTTACGATGATCGGGATGATATTCTGCATTCTCCCCGGCCTCTTTGTGAGCATGCTCTACCTTCCGACCTACTTGTTTATCCTGAATGACAACCTTGATTTCTGGCCCGCCATGGAAGCCAGCCGCAAAATGGTAATGAACAACGTCGGTCAATGGATCCTCTTGTATCTGGTATTTTTGGGCCTGAATTTACTTGGTGTAATGGCCTGCTGCGTGGGAATATTTGTAACCGGCCCCATTATGGCTATCCTCATCGTCCTGGCCTTTAATATGGAACGAAATGCCGTTCAACCTGTTATTCCTCCGGTTCCTCCCGCTGAACCAACCGAATAATTTAGAACGCCACTTGTCTTGGCGCGGGCCTTTTCGCCTGCGCCTTTTTTGTTTTGGTATTATGTGTGTGCATATGAAAAGGTCTTGATTAGAATACGGTCTGTTTCAGGAAAGCTAAGGCATGGTTTTGAGTACGCAAGGCGCACAATTCCGCATGGGCGAAATCATCGCTGCTTCGTGGCGGGTTTTCTCGGCAAATTTTCTCATCCTTTTTGCCGGGTATATCCTTTTAAATTTGATTGTTTCCGTAGCGGGCTCCGTCCTGCCTTTTATCGGCAGCACAATTCTCACTGGCCCCATGTGGTATGGCCTGTGTGTTATCGCCACTGCGGCAGTGCGAGGCGCACCCGTCAAATGGGAGGATCTGTTTGCGGGATTTCAACGATTTATTCCAACGTGCCTTGCAGGTGCGATTATGACCTTGTTGGGATTGGCCTGTATTATTGTATTGATAATTCCTGCGATTATTGCCATCTATCTGGCTTGGACAACACGTAATGTAGTGATATTCAGCATCACATTCTCCGTGAGTCTGACGATGTGTCTCGTGCCTGTCTGCGCGATTGTGGTGCTCTATGCTCCGGCGTTCTTTTTTATCCATGACTACAACATGGGCGCGTGGGCAGCGATGGAGGCCAGCCGGGTAATGGTATGGAGTAACCTTCGTCAATGGCTGATTCTGTGGGCGGCATTATCCATTCTCCACCTGCTGGGATTGTTATTGTGTTGCGTGGGCATTTTAATCAGTACACCGTGGATGATTGTGGCGTTGGCCATCGCGTATGAACGGGAACAACGATTGGCCTTGCCTGAACATCCGGAGGCCGGATAGACTAGACGCAATGCTCGCCATATACATTCATATCCCCTTTTGCCGCACCAAATGCCCGTATTGCGATTTTGTCAGCCGGGCAATTCCAGGGGAAGTGCCGGAGGCCTGCCTTGACGCCCTATGCAGTGAGATTTCGGGATTTGAAGGTCCAATGGATGCACTGAGCATATATATTGGCGGCGGCACCCCCTCTCTGCTATCACTCGAACAAGTAGCGCGTCTGTTAAAGGTGATAGCGCGGCGTTTTCGACTACACGATGCAGAAATCACCATTGAAGCCAATTCCGATGATGTGACCACAGACCTAGTGCATTCGTGGCATGACGTGGGTATTAACCGGGTGAGTCTTGGGGTGCAGAGTTTTAATGATGAAACGTTACGCTATCTTGGGCGGCGGCATGATGCGGCTACGGCCCGGCGCGCATGTGAAATTGTTGGGAGTGTCTTTGAGAACTGGAACATGGATCTGATTTTTGGCGCGCCGCCTGTCGAGGCATGGAAATCGACGCTTGGGCAATGTCTCACGCTACGGCCTTCCCACGTGGCGGCCTATGGGCTCACGTATGAAGAAGGCACGCCGTTTGAGCTTCGCAGTGACGACGCCATCAACGAAGACCAATGGCTCACGATGTACCAGCAGGCGGAGGAGATGCTGTCGGCCTATGATCACTATGAAATCTCGAATTACGCCCTGCCCGGCCATGCGTCCCGGCATAATCTGGTTTATTGGCATAATGAGGAATATGCAGGATTTGGTGCTGCGGCCTACAGTTTCCTAAATGGCATACGCTCCCGGAATCATGAGGAGCTAGCAGCCTATCTGGCATGTCCTGGAGAAAAAATGGAGGCATTGACGCTTTCTCGGAAGGAAATCCGGACGGAAACCTTGATCCAGCATTTCCGGCTCCGGCAGGGGCTTCGTAAGGCGATTTATAAGGAACGTTTTGGAAGAAGCGTGGAGGAAGACTACGGAGAGGTGTTGACGGGATTAATCAAAAGGGGATTGTTGGAAGAGGATGCGGATTGGATAAAGCCGACACCGCTCGGATTTTATCTCAACAACGAAATTGGGTTGGCGCTGGTGGAGTAAACGATCCCTTCCGCAGTAGTCTCTTAAGCCAGCTTTTATTTCATACGGCAAACGGGCTATTCTCTTGGGCAATGGAGTTCACATGAGTCAAGCGGAAACTGGAGAATCAGGATGTTTACCATGGCCATGGCGGCATTTATCGCGATGACGGGACAGGGATCTACGGTGTGGTTCAACGCATGTGAAATCGATCCGGCCGGGATTTCGTTGCCGGAGAAAGGCTCGTATGGGGTTTGGGGATGGATTCCGGTGGACTATGCCACCTCGATTACCATAAACGGACAAACCTTTCCGTTCGAACGCAAAAAGGAGAAAAATGATCCGGACTACGTATGGGTGAAAGCCGGAGATATTACGCTCAATGAAGAAAAGGCGATGATCAGCGTGGGGGAGAAGGTGATGGGGGTGGTGTTGAGCACGGCTCTGGAATTTGCTCCTTCAAAGGTCATGAAGGACATGCGTGTTTATGATCAGCCGCGCGGAGTAGCGGATCGACGCGCCCTCACCGCCAAACACACCGACACCGTCTTTGTCATGCCTTATTTCAATACGAAGGATGCGTGGGAAGCTTTTGCAGCGAAATTGCGGCGCCGTATTCTGCTTTCGTCCGGATTATTGCCCCTCCCGGAAAAGACATCGTTGAAAGCCAAAATCTTCGATCTCGTGAAGCATGATGACTATACGGTGGAGAAGGTTCATTTTGAAGCCCGCCCGGGATTTCTGGTGACGGGGAATCTATATCGTCCTGTCGGTAAAGGCCCGTTCCCCGGTGTGGTGTGCCCGCATGGCCATTGGGAACATGGCCGGCTGAACGACGACAAACGGGGTTCCGTGCCGGGCCGCTGTATTACCTTGGCGCGCATGGGCATCGTGGCGTTCAGTTATGACATGATCGGCTATGTGGACAGTCAGCAGTTCCCCCACAACTGGGGGGGCGAACGTGAGAAGCTCTGGGGAATACATCCCTTTGCGATGCAGTTGTGGTCAAGCATCCGGGCCGTGGATTTTATCACCAGTCTTCCCGAAGTGGACCCGCAGCGCATCGGGTGCACCGGTGCGTCCGGCGGCGGCACGCAGACCTTTGCTCTTTGCTCGGTGGAGCCGCGCATCTGTGTCGCCGCGCCTGTAAACATGATCTCAAGCACCATGCAGGGCGGATGCCTGTGCGAGAATGCACCGATTATCCGTTTGTGCAACTCGAATATGGAAATCGGGGCGCTTATGGCCCCCAAACCGTTGTTGATGGTTTCCGCCTCCGGGGATTGGACCCGTGAGACGCCCCATGTGGAATATCCATCGATTCGCGGGATTTATGCGCTGTATGGGGCGGAGGATCGCGTTCAGAACGTGCCCATTGACGCGGAACACAACTACAACCAGTCGAGCCGCGAGGCGATGTACCGGTTTTTCGGCAAATGGTTGCTGGGCGGCGATCACTGGGCGAATTACACAGAACCCGCCTTTACTGTAGAAGAAGAATCGAAATTGCGGGTATTTCCGGACAAAGACGCAGTGAAGAAATATCCTTCACGGGGGAAAATCCTCGAATCTATAATAAAAGACAACCAGAAAAAGTGGGACGCCGTATTCCCCAAGAAAGAAGAGGATGTCGAGACCTTCCGGAAAGACTATGGCGATGTTTTGGCAGCGGTGACCGGTGCGGAGATCCCCCGGGCCAATGACCTCGCCCTGGAACGCGTTTCCATGGAAGAGCGAAAAGACCAAGGCTATGTGGTAGAGCGCTGGATTATCGGCCGTGCCGCCGCAGGCGATGCCATCCCGGCCTTGTTCTACCGCTCGTATGCCACTGTGCCGCAAGATGCCGTCCTTATTGTACATGGGAAAGGGAAGGCATTTTTGGCGGACGGAAAAGAAAGCGGTCCGGGGGGGGTGGTGAAAGGGCTGATCGAACAGGGCAAAGCCGTATTATGCATTGATGCGTTTCTGATCGGGGAACACCATGCGCCGGATAAACGCACTGAGCGTTTATGTGCGGGGAAATTTATGGACACCTTCCAGCCCACCGACACCGGCTGCCGGATCCAGGATGTGTTGACCGCGCTGGCGTTTCTCCGCGCACGCCGCGATATGACCGGCCAAATCAACCTCATCGGCCTTCAGGAGGGCGGCATGTGGTGCTTGTTCGCGAGTGCAATCGACGGGCAGGTTCCCATTACGGTGGTGGATTTGAATGCGTTTCCCGTGGATAACGATGAAGCATGGGAGAAGGAATATTACATCCCCTGTATCCGCAGTATTGGCGATGTGCGCACGTCCGCCGCGTTGATCGCGCCGCGTTCCCTGCTGGTAATGAATGCTTCGGACGCAAAATACTTCCCCTGGGCTCGGATCGAGGAGGGCATGTTGGATAATGCCGCTCTCATGGCCGCGGTGAAGTGAAGGGGGATACTCGTGAGCGACGAACAAGTCAGTGCTCCCCCCGTGGACCGGCTTCTGCACATCACAGACCTTCACTTCTGGGAAATTGTATGGAATCCCTTCAAACTACTGAATAAACGCATGATTGGGAATTTGAATGTGGCGTTTCGCCGTCGGCATGAGTTTAATTGCGAGGCCGCATCCGCCTGTGCGCAACGGCTTGTTGGAACAGGGGTAAAAACGGTGTTTGCGGGGGGAGATTTCACGTCAACCGCGACAGATGAGGAATTTGTCCAAGCGGTGGAATTTCTGCGCGCTCTAAAACGCTTGGATATACAGGTCATTGTGGCACCCGGCAATCATGACCGATATACCTTTGAGGCTATGAGAAAACGACGGTTTGAAACCTATTTTGAAGAATTTCTGCCGGATGGCGGGTATCCAGCGCAATTTTTCCTTCCCGGTGGCACGCCCTTTATTGTATTGGATCAGGCGCGGCCTAATATTCTCAGTTCCCGCGGGTACGTATCCGGTGAGAGTCTGGAAAAAACTGCACGGCTCTTGGAGGGCCTTTCTTCGGACCGAGTTTTGGTGGGAGGACATTTTCCCATTTTGCATAGAACCCTGATTTATCAGAACGGGTGGACGCGGCAATTAGGGAACGCGTTAGCTTTACGGCATTTACTGGGTATGGTGGGAAAAAGAGTTTTGTACCTCTCTGGGCATGTCCATCGGCAGAGTCTGGAAGAAGACCCCCAATACCCATCTTTAGTGCATCTAACGACTTCTGCGTTTTTTATGCGGCATCGGGAGGGTGCTGCGAAAGGTGGATTCTCCGAAATTCTTGTAGGAACAGAAGGTTTTTCGGTGACTCGGCATGCTTCTTTCATCTAATAGCAGCTTTATGGAATTTTGACAGTATTAAACGGAAATAGGTTCGGGAAGAAACTTGCAAATCCAGAAAAGATGGGCTATGATGGGGCACAGTGGTTGGAAATCAAGAAATTCTACCAAAACAGTAAGGTGTATGAAACTGTGGAAACGAAGCAATCCTTTAGCACATCCGAAGTGGCCAAATATTGCCATGTAACGGCGGATACTATCCGTAAATGGGCCGAAGCAGGCCGTATCCACGTATTTAAGACCCCGGGCGGGCATCGCAGGATCCGCCGGGAGGATTTATTGCGTTTTTTGAAGGATAACAGTATCCCGGTGCACACGGATCTGGACAATTCCGGGGTGAAAATCCTGGTGGTGGACGATGAGAAGGCGGTGATTTCCGTAATTCGGCGTTTTCTCGAACGTGCCCAAACGCCGTTCCAGATTGAGATTGCCATGGACGGCTTTGACGCTGGCCATGAAGTCGCTACCTTTAAACCGGACGTGATTTTCCTGGATTTACGGCTTCCAGGCATTGACGGATTTGAGGTGTGCCGCCGGATCAAGTCGAATCCGGATTCCTCGAGCACCCGCATTATCGCCATGACCGGTTACTACGAAGGCGATGTTGCGCAACGGGTTATTGAACTTGGGGCCTCAATGCTGATTCAAAAGCCGTTTACGCCGGACGATCTGCGGCGTGCGCTGGCGAAAGTCGGTGTCGAAGTCAGTTAATCTCTTAAAACCGAGAAATTAACACTCAGTACGGACTGGGTGTTTTTTCTTTTTGCGGGGTGATAGTATGACGCAACAACCCGGGCGAAAAGGAGAAACACTCGGAGATGTGGAATCCTAGGGCGGAGGTATGCAACGGAACCGTGAAGACATGGGGCACGTTTTTATCGCTTCACCCTGTGCCGCGCGGGGTTTGTGTTGTCTTTTTACTCGCTTTACTGACCGTTCAGTCATTTCCAGGGCATTACCTGCCCATTAGTACTTCCCTGGATCCAGGGTATCAATGGGCCTTCAATTATGTGGACAACTCTTCCTTCATTTTCGGAAAGGACGTGGTGTACACGTATGGCCCGCTAGGTTATTTGGTATGGCCGCTTGATGTGGGCAATAACCTGTGGCATTCGGTGCTGTTCCGGCTGATTCTTCATCTTATATTTATTGGGGCTGTTGCCTTTTTTGCCTTCAGAATCCAGGAAATCCACTATATAGTGTTTTTCTTTCTGGGGTACATCTTGAGTGCCGCGCTGAAACTTACTTTTGAATATCAGCTCATGATGATTCTAATTTTGTGGGCGGGCGCATCCATCTTTATGCGCCGTGGGCAGGCGATGGTTCATTTTTTTGCCGGTGGTTATGCGGCGATGCTGCTCTTGACGAAATTCAATTCAGGCATTGCCGCTATTTCCATTTTGCTTTTGGTTTCTCTGATTGAAATCCGAACGGAGTGGAAAAAGGTCTTGACGTCTTTGTTGTACATGGGAGCCGGTTATATCTTCGCCATGTTAGTGTTTATCCCCGTCTATTTCCGGTCCGCTGCGAATTTTCTGTCGTGGCTTCATCAATCGTGGATGGTGGCGGGCGATTATAGCGAAGCCATGAGTTATTCCACCTTCGACTGGGGGTTGACGGCGAGCCTTGCCTGTCTTGTGGTCTATGCCGTGCTTTGCATCTGGTTGTTACACAAGAGATCAGCCACCGGCCTTTTTATGGTGGCGTTGGCGGTCACAGTCTTTTTCGCCTTCAAGCACGGCAACATTCGGCAGGTCGGGATGGCGTTGGCCCACATGTTTTCCTTTTATCTTGCCATTCTTAGTGTATTGACGCTCATTGCGGGCATGCGCCGGGAATCGATTTGGGGGATACTGGGCGCGTATCTCATTGTGTTGACAATAACCGTGAGCTTGGGCGTCTACCCGGTGGATCGTTCGCTGCCGGCACAATTCAAGAAAGATTTGCTGGGCGGTACTGGGATAAAAAACATAGAGGCGCTCATTCATTTCCGCGAGACACGGGGCCGTCTTGCCAGGGAAAGTCAGAAGCGGCTGCTGACCGACCGCATTCTTCCCGCATGGATAGAGGAAATAAAAAACGCACAGGCGACGGTTGATGTGATTCCCTGGGAGATCAGTATGCTCCCGGCCAACGGCTTGACCTATGTTCCGAATCCGGTGTTTCAATTGTTTGAAGCGTATACGCCGTCCCTCGATGCACGGGTGGCGGCGCATTTTACGGACGCCACGAAAGCCCCTGGTTACATCATCTGGCACTTTGAACCTGCCGAGTATAATGTGGACAACCGGTGTCCGCTTTGGGATCCACCGCTTACTATCCGGACACTTTTTCAGTATTACAGCGTAACCGGGGTGGAGGCCTCTTCTTATGCCAAGTTGCTGTTGAAGCGTCGTGAACAACCCAGCCTGGAAACAATGCAACCTTTCGAAACGAGCGCCATGCCCGCGTCCGCCATGAGTGTTGATTCGCGCTTGCTCACGGAAACAGTTTCGATTCCTGAGGTGAATGAGCGGTTGTATATGTCCCTTGATATCAGGCTTACGCCAATGGGCAAGCTCATAAAGTTTCTATACCGCGTACCGCCGGTGTACCTGCATATCGTTCATCAAGATGGGGGCGCAGAGCGATTTCACCTGATTCCGGCGCTGGCGCGGGAGCCGATGATTATTGATTACCTGCCCCGGGATATCGAAGGGCTGGCACGTCTTTTTTCAGGCAAGGGCAAACCGGAAGATCGATGCATTGGATTTACGTTGAGCGGGCCGGGGCTCCGATTTTATGCACGTGATATCCGAATCACATGGTATAAAGGAATGGAACCTCCGGAGCCACTGCAAGGACATAAATAGCCCGGATTTCTCCCAAGATGTTTTTGTCTTTTGATGTAGTATCGAATAATTCTCAGACTGTCTCAGGCGCCCTCCTTCGGCGGACAAGCTCCCCAGAGGCGGGTAAACCTCGCCCCCCTAATTTATTCGATGGGAGGGATTTTGGGTTTGGATGTGTATTCCACGATTAGAATCCCTGTTAGGAACATGAGGAGGGCAATAAGCAGTATCCCCCAGGGGAGTCCGTTGGTCTCGATGGTTTCGAGGCGCGCGGTGAGGGATACGGGGAGTTGCCCGGAGGCGATGATGATGCCCAAGCCGTTGATCAGAGCATGGACAATCATGCTGATGAAAATCGATCCGCTGCGCACGACCAAGTAGGCCAGCAGCACGCCTAAAATCGCCGTCGGGACCAGCCGGTGGATGCTAATATGAAAGATTCCAAAGAGCGCGCCGGTCAGAAGAATCGCGGGCCAGGGCTTCAGGCGCTGGCGCAGTCCGGAGAGCACGGCGCCCCGGAACAGCGCTTCTTCGCAAATCGCAGGGGAGATAGCCGCCGCGAGTAGTAAAACCAAGAGGCCGGTGAGGGTGCCGCCGGATGCGAAGAGTGTTTCAAAAACCTGTTTGATATCCTCCGGCAGGGGAAGCACTTTATTCTGCCAGGAACTGAATTGTACCATCAGCATCACGCTTGCGGGCGCTATCAGCAACGCCCCCAGCAGCGGCATCAACCGCACCCGGCCCATGTTGAGGGTGCTCTTGAAATTCGCCCGGAAAAACCAGAGTACCAACAGGACGGGACCGAGGATAACTCCCCATTCCGTAATCAACAGGCCGGGAATAAGGCTGGCGCGTTGCGCCAGACTGCCCACGTAAAAGATCAGCACCATCACCAGGGCAAAGAGCCCCAGAGCGGACGCCGGGGTCAGGGCGGGCCGGGAAACAAATTCACTGCGCCGCCAAGTGAACGGCAGGCCCTTTTCTTCGGAGAGCACCACGTCTTCGCGCTGGAACAGCCAGGCCGCCAGCAACAGCGCCAGCATCGCGAATACCGCCATGCTGAGAAACACCGTCGAGACGACTTCCAGCCCGGCCTTTCCCGTCATCAGGTCGCGAAAGAGCAGAACCACGTTCGCGATGGGGATAAACTGGTTCACGGGCCCCAGTTCGATGCCGGGCATGGCGGCAAACGCCGTGGGAATGGTGATAAGGATGAAGAAGGGAGTGATGTAGTTTTGCGCCTCCTTAAAACTTCGGGCAAGCACGGCGATACACATGGTCATGGCGGACACAAAGAAGGCCAGCGGCACAATCACGCCCAAAATAATGAGAATAGACGCCAATGGAAGATGTATTTGCGGCACTTCCACCCCCTGCGCGAAATGGCTCAATTCCGAAAACACCAAGGCGAGGGTGGCGCCCATGCTTGCGAGATTGAGCACGCCGGTCAGCATGGCCAGTAGAAAAACGGTGAAAAATTTTCCCGCCACAATCTCCAGCTTGCTGGCGGGCGTGGACAAGAGGGTTTCAAAGGTGCCCCGTTCCTTTTCGCCCGCCGTGAGGTCCATCGCGGGATAAAACGCGCCCAGCGCCAGCATTACAATCATGGCCATCGGTAGAATAAGGCCGAGGATGAAGCCGGATTTTTTATGCGGCGGGGCCATATTGATGCGCCGGATATCTAGGGGCCGCGCAAAGCTCTTGGCCAGTCCCGCCTCCTTCAGACGATCCGATTGCAGTTCGTCTCGTGCCTCCAGCAGGGCGTCATCAATGCGCTTAGCGGCATCTTGCGACCGGATCTCCGTCCCGTCATAGCGAACCTCCACCGGGGCTGTTTCCCCCGTGTCGAGCGTGGCCTGCAAATCGCCGGTAACGACGATCAGCACGTCCAACCGGCCTTCCGTCAAATCCACCTCGGGCTGATCGGATTTCACCACCGTGATGTTGAGCGGCGCCTCTTCGCTTTCACCCTCTTTTTCGGATACTTCGCGGGCCGACTTCTCAGAATACGCCACAAGCCAGCGTTCTATTGTTTCCGGCGCACTGCTTTGAATCGCCACGCGTGAAACCGTCGCTTGCAGCTTTGAGTGCTGCAACAAGACAAACTGCATGCCAATCAGCATAAGAGCCGGATAGAGAAGAATAGGGACACCCACCATCATAATCAGCGTTCGCTTGTCACGCAGTGTATCCAACAGTTCTTTTTTCAGGATGACCCCGACGATCCGCGGATTCATGACCCGTTCCCTCCGCGCTGGTCCAGGAGACGCAGGAAAACATCCTGTATACTGTCCGCGCCGGTCTGCCGGTACAGTTCCTCCGGGCTTCCTTCCGCCATCAAATCGCCCTGATGCATAAGGACCAGCCGGTCACACAGCGTTTGCGCCTCGGTCATGTAATGCGTGGAAAAAATGATGCTGTGGCCCCCCTGTTTGGCATGAACGATAAATTCGAGGATGGCGCGGCTGGTCAGGATGTCCAGGCCGAGTGTGGGCTCGTCCAGGATGAGAATTTTAGGATTGTGCAGAATAACACGGGCAATAGAAACTTTTTGCGTTTGACCGGTGGAGAGCGTATCGCAACGGCGGTCCAGAACGTCCTGCATCGCCAGCAGATCGGCCAATTCACCGATTCGCTGCGTAATGTGGCCGTCGGTCATTCCGTAGAGGCGGCCAAAATAGCGAAGCACCTCCGTAGCGGTCAGGCGCCCGTATAATTTGGTATTGCCGGACAAGAACCCGATTTCCCGGCGGATACTGTCGGGGGCCTGATCCGTGCGTACGCCGTTGACCCAGCAGTGACCGGAGGTGGGGGTGATAATGGTGCCGAGCATGCGCAGGAGCGTGGTTTTTCCCGCGCCATTCGGGCCGAGCAGTCCAAACACCTCGCCCGCCTTCACTTCAAACGATGCGCACCGCACCGCCTCAACGGGTTTTGAGCGTGCAGGATAAAACACCTTTCTGAGTTCTTCAGCCCGCAACATATTGCAAGGTTCCTCTCTCCATCCGGGGAGATTATACGGATATGCCTCTGCGGATAACATCCTATATAATGCAGAACAAACAGGAGTCGATCAAAAGGAGCGGTTTATCCATGAGCAAGGGCACGGCATTTATCACGGGCGCCAGCCGGGGCATCGGGCGGGGCATCGCCCTCGAACTCGCGCGGCATGGCTATGACATCGTGGCCGCCGCCACCCAGGCGGACCCGTCCAACACACAGAAGGGCAACTATGAGGTGAAAGCGCGGGTGGAGGAGTTGGGACAGCGCTGTCTCCCGGTGGCGGGCAATATCGCGGATCGCAAGGATCACGTGCGCATGATTCAGGAAGCATTGGACTGTTTCGGCGGGATCGATATTCTGGTGAACAATGCGGGCGTGGCGCCCTTGAAGCGCATGGACATTCTGGAATGCACGGAGGAGAGTTATGACCGGTTGGTGGAGATCAATCTGCGGGGCCCCTTCTTTTTTACGCAAGCGGTGGCGCAACAGATGATCCGGCAGGTGCAGGCCGGGGCCAAGAGAAAACCCATGATCGTCTTTATCACCAGCATATCCTCGGACACCGCCAGCCCCAATCGCGCGGAATATTGCATCAGCAAGGCGGGATTGAGCATGGCGGCGCAGAATTATGCCGTACGTCTCGCGGAATATGGCATCCATGTCTACGATTTGCGGCCTGGAATCGTTGCCACCGACATGACGGAAAAGGTAAAAGAAAAGTATGACACCCTCATTGCGGGTGATCTGCTGCTTCAGAAGCGTTGGGGCCTGCCGGAAGATGCCGGGAAAGCCGTCGCCGCACTCGCGGAAGGGTATTTCGGGTATTCCACGGGCGCCGTTATCGAGATCGGCGGCGGTTTCGGCGTTAAACGGCTTTAACTATGCCATCGCTTCAATGCCGTGCAGTATGCAGAAGGCGCGCAGTTGTTTTGCGTGATTCCCGTAGAAAATGATTTGATGCATGCCCTTGACGTCGCAAACGTCCTTCACATCGTCAATGGTCATTTCGATGTTGGTTCGGCATCCACCCGCGGGCGGCATCTTGGGGCAGCACACAATTTTCCCGGAGTAGACGATCATTTGCGGTTTGTCACCGGTCTTATAGAGCGCCATCGTTACCTCCTGGCCCTCCTTGAATAGTACCCGCGGCACACACCCCCATCCCGCCTCGGCATGACTGCGCAAAATGTAAGGTTCCGGACGGCTTTCCGGGCCGTTCATCCGCGACGGACTGGTGCAATGCGCGCCGAAGTAATGGTTGCGTTCCGTTTCCATGGAGGCGTTCTGCTGAAATCCCGGCTTGTTAAACAAATATTGCACGAGCATGAGTGTGATTGTGGAATTTAAATCCGACTGGCATCCGATGGGGAATCCTTCATCGCGCAGGCTCATGAACCCCATGCAGGGCGGTACATGCTTATGCGGCCGTTGCAGCCCTGGAAGACAGGTCATCATCATCGCGTCGGCCTGTTCTGTTTGAATGAGGCCTTTTAACGCAAAATATGCCCGTGCCGCATCCAGGATATCGTCCTTGGTCGGTTCTTCGATGTCTTTCGCATGCCGTTCATACGCTTTGGCGAGCTTGCGCACCTCCTCCGTAACCACGGTGCGTTCATACTGCTCATAGAAACGCTCCAACGGCAGGGTGCGCAGCAGCGTGTTCAAATACGGAATTCTGCTTTCTTTAGCTTCGGCCTTCGCCAGATCGACCAGGAGGCTTTCCCGCATGCGCTGCGCGGTGCGGATCATGCGAAGGCCGTTGCCCACCGCCTCCAGATTTTCCAGGGAACTAATCAAATACACGCCGCTCCGTTTATGCATCGGCGCGATATGATCCACCAGCAGCACCCCCAGCGTCGCCAAAATCACCGTGGGGAGCTTGGTCTCCTCGATGATGCGCTCCACATGCGGCCAATGCCCCTTCTTGAAAGGAATCAGCAGCAGACCGTCCGGCTTGGCCGCTTTCACCTCCTCAATGAACCGGCCCACGTCCTCCTTCGTGTCCAGTGCCCGTTCCCCCATGTGTACATTCATATCGAGTTCCCGGGCCATCTCACCAATTTTCGCCTGGTATTCGCGATGATGGCCTTCCGCGTCAAAACTGGAACCCGGCCAACTATAATACCCCGCCTCGTCCAGCGTTTTTGTCGGTGGATACAGAAATGCCCCATATACCACCGCCTGCGGTTTCTTGCGCCCGGTTTCCAGGATTCGTGGTGCCGCGGCGCCTTCACTGGAAGCCAAGGTGATTCCTGTGGCCGTCACGCCCACCACACCTAAAAAACCGCGCCGCGAAAGGTCACATCCATCCTGATTCATGGCCGACTCCTTTGCTTTGTGTTATTACCAGTCAAACACCACGCCCAGCAAATCACCCGGACGATCGCGCAACAACTCATACACGCCGATGGCCTCGTCAATGGGTACATTATGCGTAATCAACGGCGCCACTTCGATAATGCCTTCCCGGATGAAGTGGAGCAGGATCTTCAGTTCTTCCAGACTGAAATGGCAGGAAACTTCCATGGACGCCTCGCGGGTATGGAAGGTCCCCCAGTTGAACGTTGTTTCGACGCGCACCGCCAGCAGGCCGATTACACCCCGGTATCCCAGAAGCGTGTGCTGATGGATGTCGAGCAACAGCGAATTCACCCCGCAACAATCAAAGATGCAGTCATAGGGTCCGCCTGCCTTTAATTCCTCCCACGCCCCGGCCTCGCGCATGTCTATCGCACGGTGTGCGCCGCACCGCAACGCCCGTTCCAATCGGTCTTCATTCACATCCGTCACGGTCACATGAGCGCCCACCGCCCGCGCCGACTGCGCCGTGAACTGCCCGATTAATCCCTGGCCCGCCACCCAGACGTTTTGCGCGGGGGCCACGCGGCAACGCCGCACCCCCCGCATCGCCACCCCCGCCACGCCCAGCAGCGCACACTCCTTCAAGGGGACATCTTCCGGCAATTTAATCACCAGGTGGGATCCGTAGGACGATGCCGCCGCGGAAGCCACGTCCACCACATGCCAGCCGCGGTGCCCCACGTATTGCCCGCAAAACACCATGTCTCCCACGCTGAAATCTTTTACTGCATCTCCGGCCGCGGCAATCCGCGCCACATGCTGATATCCATGACAACTGGGAAAGGTGTTCTGCCAGAAATGTTCTCCCAACAAGGCATGCCGCTCCGTGCCGTTGGTTATGCCCGAATGCACGGTCTCCAGAAGCACCTGCGTGGATTCCAGGGCGGGCGGTTCCCCCAATTCCTTTACACGAATCGTTCGGACAGCAGGATACTCAATGCCGGTGTTTCGCATGATCTTACCCTTTCTTGTACCGATCCGTCGGCGTTTTTCTGACCACCAAGGCCGGAAGATAATGCTCCTTGTCAACGTAATGATGGCCTGGCTCGTGGGCGCCTTCGGGAATCGTGCCGGCGAACGGGAAAATATCCACCCCGTCCGGCCCCGGATCACAGCCATGTTCCACGCCCGCCTCCACCATCCAGATATCTCCGGCTTCCAAATCGAACTCTTCATGGTTTCCGTTTAAATCAATCATGAAGGCCCGGCACCGGCCCCCGGAAATCACCCACGTCTCGTCATAATCGTGAAAATGCTTTTCCACGGGATCCTGCGGCGAAAAATGGATCGCCTTCCATTGTCTGTAAATAGCCATGATTTCTTTTCCTTAACTTTTTATTGACCCACTTCCGGGGAAAAATCGAGCACGAGCAATTTGTCCAGATGCGGCAACAAGACCTTCACATATGCTTGGTGCGCTTCGTGGGGAATGTATGCATCGCGCCCCGCCTCATCTTCGAACGTTGTGATAAAACAATGCGTAAAGCCCTGGTTCAAATTCTCCACGCTGATATCCTTCCCCCACTCAAAATGCTTCATCACGCTGATCTTGCCCGGAAGCGCCTTGTACCCCTCAATAATCTCCGTTACCTGCGATTCGCTTGTGCCTTCTTTAAACTTGAACAGCACTACATGTTTGATCGGATTCTTCGACATGACATATCCCTTCTTCCGTTTTTACTTCATTTTTTTTGACACAGTCTCACACGCCTTGAGTCTAGTACATCTCCGGGGCACCGGGTCAAGTCGCGCACTTTGTTGATAAGGGTTATTAAACTCAAATGGACTTCTGCGCCTTGTTCGTATCCCGTATACACTAAGGGGATTGCTTCCGCTTCCACATAACGTTACTTTTTGTGCTTTTTTTGACATATTTATACAAATTGCGTAAAATAGTAATCGAAATGAGTAATCGCAGAAATATTACATTTAGCGTGTTGGGCGGTGGCGGAGAAGTCGGCGCAAGTTGCTTCAAGGTTGGCTTTAATGGGTACCAACTGCTGTTGGACTGTGGTACCCATCCCAAAAAAGAAGGTTATGAGGCTCTCCCGGAATTTTCCCTTCTGAATCGCGCCCCAGACGCGCTCCTGGTCTCACATGGCCATGTGGATCACTGCGGGTCGATGCCGTATTTGTTGCGGCAATTTCCCGGCGTAACCAGCTATGCCACCCTGCCCACGGCCCGCATCATGGATCGAATGCTGCACAACAGTGTCACCGTGATGGAAATAATGGCCAAGGAACGCGGCATTCAAGAGTATCCCCTGTTTGATCACGAGGATGTGGGGTATTCCATGCGCCGGGTGGAATGTGTCGACTTTGAACTTCCCTTCCGGCTTGGGGCGGACCAGGAAATCGAAGTAACCTTTCATCATTCCGGGCATGTGCTGGGAAGCGCCAGCGTGTTGATGCGGATCCCCGGTCACACGATTTTATACACGGGGGACATTTGTGAGACCGACCAGGAATTGATGGGCGGCTATACGCCGATCGATGAAAAAATCGAGGTGGACACGCTGGTGATTGAATCCACACAGGGCGCCGCCGACGAGACCAGCGTATATCCCTATTTCCAGGAATCCTTGCGGCTGGGCGAGTATATTCGACGTGTTCTCAAGGGTGGGGGGTGCGTTTTATTGCCCTCATTCGCTCTGGGCCGCACCCAGGAAGTCCTCAACATCGTGGCGCGCCTTCAAGAAGAACGCCTTATCCCCGAAGTGCCGGTGTATGCATCGGGGTTGGGCCGCGCCATCTATGAAGTGTACAACCGTTTTCAGGAATATCTGGCTCCGGATGCGGAATTGCGGCCTCTGGAACAATTTGGCCGGATTGGGAATGTCTTTGATCCGGGCGTCGTGGAGCGGCTTTTGTCTGAACCCAGTATTCTTGTGGCAACCTCCGGCATGATGATGGAAAACACTCCTTCCGCGCTCATCGCCCAGGAGATGGTGAAATACAATCATCATGGTATTTTCTTTGTTGGGTACGTGGACCAGGATACTCTAGGTTACCGGTTGTTGAATGCCAACCCGGGGGATCGGCTGCAATTTGCCCTCGGCCACCCCGCTGTTGAAATCAAACTGGAAAACATCCGCCGCCTCCATTTCAGCGCGCATGCCAGCCGGAAAGCCTTGCGAAAAATTATCGAGCGGATTAAACCCAAGAACGTAGTGTATGTTCACGGGGATCCCGACGCTTTGGCTTGGATGCGCGAGAATACCGGCAACGGTTTCCGAAGTTATGTGCCGGGCATCGGACAACATCTTACGTTGGAGGCGTAGTGGATGCAGGGCAAGCCCAAACAGATTGTTCAAAAATGCCTCTCTTACGTGGTGCGCGCATTTGGCATCCTCACCCGTGTGCTTCCGCTTCCCGTGAGCAGGGTTATCGCCGTAACCATAGGCCGCCTAGCCTATCATCTTATTCCCCGCATAAAGAAAGTCGGGTTTGCCAATCTGGATCTGGCTTTCGGCGATGCGGTGCCCCAGGAGCACAAACGCCGTATAGTAAAGGGCGTGGTGCGCAACCTGGCTATCGTGGCGGCGGAATTTGCCCATATGCCGAGACTGGCCAAACGCCAATACAAAGGGTACGTCACCATCAAAGGCATGGAACACTGCGATTTTACCAAGGGGTTTCTGGCCATTGGCGGCCATCTTGGAAACTGGGAGTGGATGGCCTCCGTCCTGAGCAGTCATGGGTATAAAACTGCGGAGATCGTGCGTCCCTTTGACGATCCCGTGCTGAATGACGCCATTGACCGCACACGCCAAGCGGCTCAGATACGAACCATTCCAAAAGATGAAGCGGGCGCCGATGTAATCCGCCTTCTAAAAGAGGGATGGATCGTCGGTGTGCTTATCGACCAAAGCCCCCGGCATAACGCCGTGCCCGTCACGTTCTTTGGCGAATCCTGCTGGGCCACCATCGCGCCCGTGATGGTGGCTGTTCGCGCGAAGGTTCCCATTCATCCCGTATCCATGTTCCGCGATGCCAAGGGAAAATACACTCTTCAGTTTTATCCCGCCCTGGAAATCAACCGTTCCGGCAATCTTCGTCAAGACATTGTCACCAACACGCAACAGTGCCAGGATTTCTTCGAAAATCTGGTCCGGGTACACCCCGATCAATGGCTCTGGCTCCACCGCCGCTGGAAACACCGGGAACGCCTCCAGCGGGAGTGGGAACATCGCGTGCTTCGGGATGGACAACGTTAGGCCCAAAACGCTATGCTGAAGCCTGCATCCAACGGGGTGCGGCGTGCATCAAACGAAGGCAGTGAGTCTTGATTATGCATACAACAAAAAACCAACGTTCTTTGCACATCGGAAGTGTGGAATTGGGGGACGTGCCGCGGGTTGCCGTGACCGTCCGCAATGGCGTGGCTCACTCGGATATCGAGCAGGCGCTCGCCACGGGGATCGATCTGGTTGAATTGCGCATCGATCTCTTCACCACGCAGGAGATCAACTTTGTGCTTGGCGAAGTACAGCGCTATGCCGATATTCCCACGATCGGCACGATCCGGTGGGCTGCGGAAGGCGGCGGATGGAACGGCCCGGAGGAGTCACGCTTAAAACTATATGAAGCCATCCTTCCCTGCGTTGGCGCCATCGATATCGAGTTAGCCGCGCCATTCTGCGCGGCCGTGTTTGACCGCGCGCGCGAAGCGAACCGCACCAGTATCGGTTCCTATCACAATTTCGAGGGCACCCCCCCTCTTCAAGAACTTAATGACATTTACACCTCCGGGAAAAAACAGGGAGCGGATATCATCAAAGTGGCGGCCTCCTGTCATGCCATTGCCGATATCCGCACCCTTGCACGGTTCACCCTCGATCATACGGCCAATGACCTCATCGTAATCGGTATGGGCGCACTGGGCCGGCTTTCCCGGATATTTTTCCCCGCCCTCGGTTCGTTAATCACCTTCACCTTTCTTGAGGAATCCGCCGCGCCCGGTCAGTTGAATTGCAGGGACACGTTAAAGTATCTTGAAGCGTTCTTCCCCAATCGAAGGGCAAGGGCAAATATGAGGCAAATGTAAGAGAAACGCGGCAAGGAGTAAATATGCAGAAGGCATTAATCGTTCAGTCAAATGGTTCGGGCAAAGAGGATCTTGAAAAAGATCTCAAGGATGGTTGGACCGTCATGAGCATCACCGCAAACAACGGGCCCAGTTATAACGACTTTTTAATCATCCTTCAAAAATAAACGGCCCCACTGATTACGTGCGGCCGTAATAATAACGTATTCTATAAAAAGCTGCGGGGTTCTTCCCAAAATCGGAAGAGCCCCGCAATTGATTACAGTCTCAATTCGATTTCAACGTATCGGTGTTCAGATTGCTTTCCAGGAAACCATCCGGAAGAGCGCCCGTGCCACCCATGCCATAGGAAAGACCCACCACGCCCTGCATGGCCGGATCCACGTTCAGATAATTCAAGTGAATGCGTCCGTCAAAAAATAACTCTATTTGAAAATCGTTCGGACTCGCAGGGGCGCCGGCCGTCGGGCAATTCTCATACGTAATAATCAGTTTGTCTTCGTCTTGCAAGAATGACACCTCGCTCCCCGCCTGGGTGGCATCTACATTCAATCCGGAAATCTGCGGCGCTTTAAAATGATTTTGATATGAGGTTGCATCATTCCCTGCTTGACCGAAACTCACCCAGCCATTGCTGGAAATGTACAAGGTGTCATAATTCTTGCCATAGAAGGGAACATCTTCCCCCCCAAAAGGCATGGCTAACACCGGGTCGCCAAACGCTTCGAAATCAAGCATCAAACCACCTGCCGGATCTGTCGGGAATGCGCTGATAACGGACTTTTCCACCCCATAAAAACTCGGTCCGCCATTGGGTTCAAACGCCAACTGCGTCTGATCCAAATCAAACAGATTTTCATTGTTAAAGGCTTCGGTGTAATAATTCGGAGCGGTGGTCACCCCAACGTTTTTCACATCAAAGCCCGCATCCACCTTGACAACGCCCGTGACAAAATCCAGCGATTTCGCCTCATAATTCCGATCTATCGTCACGGTGATGGTGACCTTGTCATCCGCGCTCAAGCTTTGTCCCGTTAGGGGATTAACCTGAATCCAAGCCGGGGTCGCAGATACGGTGAATACCACCGAGGTTCCCGCAGCTCCATCGTTCCACACCTGGAAGGTTTTGGTGGTTTCATACTGCTCCTGCCCGGGGGCCGGCCCTTCCACTACCCCAAAATGCATGGTCCCCGCGGAAATCTTCAGCACCGGTTCTTTCGGGCATCCCGTCAAGGTTAATCCAATAACCGACAATGCCACTACCGCTAATAAAATCGACTTACTCTGCATGGCCTCATACTCCCTATCTGTTATGCCCCATCAGCTACATTTCCCTTGCACTAATGGAACACCTTTTCAAACACATATCTTGATACTGCTTTCAACCACAAAGGTTTCGCCACACGGCATTATTTCTTATGATTATAAGCAATCGTAAAAATGATTGTCAAATAAATATACCTGATATTTTATTAATAAATATGATTATATCTATTAATACATGTTAATTTTGCGTTATATTCGGAATATATTTCAGAGAAAGAAACTTTTTCAAAAGCCAGTGCTGTTTGTCCGCATGTATAAGAATTATACAAAAGGAAGGTCTCGGATATTCCTAATAAGACTATGCTTGGAATAAAAGACTTATCCCTAACAACAGAATCAACCATTGCACCAGTGTACGAAAACGCTCGCCATCCAGATAGCGGTCGACTATCCACCCTAATATCATGCCCGCCATCATCACAGGGAAGGCGTACAGGCACAACCAGAGCACGTGGGGGGTTATCAGGCCTTCTACAGCATGTCCAATAACCACCAGCACACCGTTTACAATAAAGAAACTCTGCAATGTTGATTTGAATTGTTCTTTGGTCCAACGCCGGATGTCGCCATAGACAATCACCGGTGGTCCATTGGCATTGTACGCCCCCCCCAAAATACCGGCGACAAAGCCCACCCCAAAACTGCTGCCCTGTTGCCACCAGGCTTCTTTGGCCCCCGGTTTTGATTCGCCCAAACGCTGCAATCCTATGCGCTTTTCTATCCAGAGCACATATATGGCATATCCGGCCAGAACCACCCCCAACAGGATGGTGATCGCGGATTCATTGCCATATTGCAGTAAATACAAACCGATGGGGATCCCAAAAAACGAGGCGAAATTCAGCCGCAATGATTCCCGCCAATGCAACGCATGCCAATTCTGATACAAGACCACTGCGGTTATGGGCAGGCTCAGCAAGGCCATCAGGGGGGCCGCCGTACTGATGCCCACCGCCATTACCAGCAATGGCATTCCCGCCAAGGCCGACCCAAAACCGGTGGCGGTATGGATAAAACCGGCCAATCCCATGGCTAATTGGAGCAACACCATATTCACAAAATAATCATCCTTTTTGAACAAAACGGGCCATATTTTACCTGAAGCGGCGATTTGCTTTCGAGATAAAAAACTTTGTATTCTTTGCACCGGTCGGTTTTTGGGGTACAATTTACATGTGAAGAGGCAGTATAGTGCAAAAACCGGCTGAGGGAAATGAGAGGATTCATGAAACCTGATTCCGCACAAGTGAAGTATCAGCAAGCGGATAAGCTCTTTCGGGAGAATCAATTTGCCGCCGCATTGGAGATTCTCGACGAACTCGATCAGGCATTCCCCAAAACCAAAAACATCATGCTCCTCAAGGCTTTTTGCCTCGCATATCTCTATCGAGCCCAGGAAGCGATCCGCGTGTGTGATCGCATACTCTCCCGGTTCAATTGCCCGGAAGCGCACGACCTGAAAATCCGTCTGGTGCGTAACGATGGGCTCCCCGTCATGCCCGGCCGCGATTCAGGCCCGCCACGGAAAATCGATTCCTCCAGCAAGAGTCAGTCGGGCGGTAGCGTCTTTTCGCGCATAGGTGACGCTTTCTTTACTATGATTATTCTGATGGCATCCCTGCTGATTATCGCCGTTTCCATACACTACATCCTCTACGGGTAGCCGTATGGCCTGCATCCTGAAAGGCATCCTCCGATATAATGGCGTAAACTTCGCCGGATGGCAGCATCAACCTGGATTACGCACGGTGCAAGGCGAACTCGAAGGCGCCCTGGCCCAAATCGCTTCACAACCCATTGCCGTGTTTGGCGCGTCCCGAACCGACGCCGGTGTACACGCCCTCGGCCAAGTCTTCTCGTGCGAGTGGCCGGGAGATTTCCCCGCACGCCTCCGACATGCTCTTTCCAAAATGCTTGGACCGGAAATCCGCGTTATTTCTCTCGAAGAAGCGCCCCCGGGCTTCAATGCACGATTTTCCGCCCAAGGCAAACGATACGCCTACAGCATCGATTTCAACCGTGAGCCCGATCCGTTCTGCGCACCCTATGCCTGGCATGTCCCCTACCGCACCGACCTCGATCTCCTGAAATCGCTTCTGCCCGCGCTGCTCGGAAAACACGATTTCGCGGGATTTCAAAGCACGGGAAACCAAGCCACCACGACTATCCGAACCCTGCATGAAGCCGTATTCGTCAAAGGGCCTATCATCGGCCCCGCCGATGTGGATAACCTATGGCGCATTGAGATCCAGGGCGATGCATTCCTCTACCATATGGTCCGCAACATCACCGGCACCCTTGTCGAAATCGCCCGCGGCCGCTTCTCCGTATCCTTCCTCGAAGAAAGCCTCCACTCCCCTGGCCCCTTCAAAGGACACTGCGCCCCCGCCCACGGCCTCGCGCTAATGCAGGTGTTTTATTAACCAGTTTTTTTCAGTATCGATATTGGTCCCCTGTTTTTCAATACTCGATTTTCGCTTTAAACGCCAAAACATGACAACCCGGCGCAACACTAGGGGACAAGAATTTCCCCATACTCCGCGCACTGAAAATGCGATACTTCACAACGACTATCGTTCCCGTTCTGCGGCCCTCGACGCGCTTAGCGGATTCTGCATCCCGGTTAACCGGATGCAGAATTCTTATCTTTGAGATCACAATCTGTGATTTCAAAGCTATCGGCTGGAACCCGCGGAAAATGGCTTGTTGAATATGACACGAAACTTTCTTATATTATTACTGATGCACACCGGAGGTGTGCGAGAGAGTAGCCGGGGGTTGAGTCTTCGATACCCCCGGTTAAGGATTGCGTTGCCATGCACCCCGGCGGGGTGCCAGACAGAAAGGGATGATTCTCATGGGTTCAACCTTCCACAGCCTGCATTACCACATCACCTTCAGCACAAAAGAGCGCCGTCCCTTTATCGTCCCCGAATGGCGTACTCAACTCCACCAATATTTGGGTGGAACTGTCCGTGGCTTGGGCGGCGTCGCTGAAACTGTCGGCGGCACCGCTGACCACGCTCATCTCCTTGTGAGTTTGAAAACTACTCATACCCCTGCCGATTTCCTGCGCGAACTTAAGAGGTCCTCCTCTTCTTGGGTGCGCGATTTACACGATCGTTATTTCACCTGGCAGGATGGCTACGCCATCTTCTCCACCAGTTGGACGCATTGCGCCGTGGTACGCCGCTATATTGAAGGGCAGGAGGAGCATCATCACAAAATCGCCTTCGAAGATGAATTAAAACGCCTCCTCAAAAAGAACGGCATCCAATACGACCCTAAATATCTTTTATGATTGACAGGCAACTCTCTCGCACCCCTCCAGGGTGCATTGAAGGGGTGGGGAAACAACCTTTCCGGGGGTATCGAAGACTCAACCCCCGGCTACTATCGGTCACCCCTTCGGGGTGCATTAATAGGGTGGGTGGCAAGCTTTCCGGGGGTATCGAAGACTCAACCCCCGGCTACTCTCGATTACACCTCCGGTGTAAAACTGGCCAACAAAGCATATTCAACAAGTACCTGTCAGTATTTCCAATGGATAACGAGTTTTTCATTCGGGGGACAATCCGGAGTTTCTTTATCGGGTGGAGCATTTATTGGAAATGCATTGCTTGAGTCTTGATAACGAATTCGCACGGCGCACACCGTTCCATTTTCAAATGTGACAAACAATAACAAATTCTTTACGTCAAACCGGATGGGTGTTCTTATCATCCAACCGTTTTCTGGTGTTTCAATAAGTTTTAGATATTTATAAGCGCGGGCGGCAAAAACAGTTTTTGCTTGTTCCTGTGTTTGATCGATTTCGAGGACTTTATAGACATCTAAAATCTCATCATCCCCCGCAAGATTCCATCCAAAAAATATTACAATAACACTATATACCCTAAGGCCCAATCCCAATAAGGCAAAAAATATCCCACCCACTAAGAATATCAATGCCCAACGTCTAAAACGCACCATTTTTATACTTTTTTCAAAAGATAATGAAAAACAAATGCTAATTTTCGTTTATTTTGAACTAACGTCAAACTTGTATTGTCCTGGGGCTGCCATAAACTGCACTTTGCCGTTTTTCGCTTGCAGATCCGTGATATCCTCGCGGGGGGAGATTGGTTTTCCGTTTTCCCGGACGGCTTCGGCGCTTTTTGCGGGAAGAATAACAGTCGCGGTGGTATTCGCAGGAATCTCCAGATCGTAGGTCACGCTATCGCCTTCTTTCGCCCAATGGCTGGAAATCTTGCCATAGGGTGAATCATAGGAGGCTTTGGCGAAACTTAACTCGTCCACCACGCCGGGACTCAGAATGATATGTTTGAATCCGGGTTTTTGCTCATCATAGCGGATCCCGCCCAGGCCCTGAATGAACCACAAACCAGCAGAAATCAGGGTGTTGTGGATCTGCGAGTTGTCGCTGTCCCATTCTTCCCAGATGGTGGTCGCACCGTTTTTCAACATGTAGCCGTAGCTTGGATAGGTGTCCTTCGACATGATGGTGTACACGAGATCATTCCGGCCCTGCGCGATGAAATACTTAATCATGTAATAGGTGCCGTGCATGCCAGTGTTCAAATGCCCTTTCTGCGTCACGGTAATGTCGTGCTCCAGGTTGGCCATCACCTTATCCCGCAACGGTTCCGGAACAATGTTAAACAAGAGCGGGATAGCCAGATAGGGCTGCTCGCCGTTGGCATACGACGCCTTGGCCGGCTCATAAAATTGTTCTTGCAACCGTTGCGCCAATTCCTGCGCCTTTCGAGCATACACTTCGCCCTCCGCGGGCTTGTCCAGCACGTAGGCGATCTTCGACGCCAATTGCAGGCAGAACACGTAATAGCAATTATTGAAGAACAGCGTGGAGCGGTCATCCACGCGCCCCTGGCCCTGTTTCCGGCCCGGCGGCACCCAATCCCCCAGGAAATTCCAATGCGGATCCTTGCAACCGATGCTCACATAAAATTGCAGAATGCCGTCCTTGAACTTTGTATCAACAAAGGCCAGCCATTTCACCATCTCCGGATAGGATTGCTCCAGGATCCGCTTATCGCCAAACTCTACATATACCTGCCACGGCATGGTGACACAGAAGCCGCTCCAGACCGGTCCGCCGCCCGCATCATGATGCGGCGCGGTGAACGGCACATCCCCCTCCTCGTTTTGCGCATCCCGCCAGTCATCCACCCATTTGTTATAAAAGGTCGCCGTCTTGAAATTGGTCATTGCCATTTCCATCGACGTTCCGGAATCTCCACCATATCCCAACCGTTCACGATGCGGGCAATCCACCGTGTAGCCGCTCAGGCTCAGGCAGCGATAGGTCCACAGCATGGTCTGATAGACCTTGTTCAGCAACTCATTTGAGCAGGCAAACTCTGCGGCAGGCGCATAATCTGTCGAAATCGGCAATCCCGTGATATCCTCCGCTTTGGGCGCTTCGGACAATCCCTTAATCAGCGCCCAGCGGAATGAGTGATAATTGAAACGGCTCTTGAAGGATTCCCCGCCGCCCTTCGTGATGTATTCGTCCCGCTGATTGTAAAATTGAAATTTACCGTCCGGAAACTGTTTATCCGCGAACTGTATCTCGATCTTTTGCCCCGCCGGCATGGACGCGGGAAATCGCATTTCAAACCATCCGGAATAATTCTTCCCCATGTCCACTAAAAATTCTTTATCATGCGGTGTTATGCTGACCGGATTGATACTGCCGATAATACGGTTGGGCTCCATCATCATCGCCGCCACAATCGGCGTGGGCGGCGTAGAAACTTTAACCGCGCTCCAGTCTGTCTCATCCAAGCCCAACTTGTTCCAATTCTCCAAGTATGCGCGCGCATCCACCGATTCACCGCCGTAATCTCCGCTGTCCCCTTTTCCCAGCGGGGTGATATTGCTTGCATGCGCTTTCCAGGTCTCATCCGTCACCACCGTAACATTCCCCGCATCACTCTCCATCTCGAATTGGGCTTTCACCAGTGGACCCGATTGACTTGCTTTCGACAACGACTGCACCGACCACCCCCGGCCCAGCCAAATCCCGATGCAATTCTCTCCCGCAGTCAGATACTTGCTCACATCATGCGTGACATACAAACCGCGCTTCCCATATTCGCTTACCGCCGGACACAGCACGTAATCGTCCACTTTCTCGCCGTTCACATATAACTCGTAATAGCCCAGCGCACACACATACGCCATTGCGCGCCGCGGTTTTTCGTTCAGCGTAATTGTTTTGCGCAACCACGGCAGCGGCCCCGCATTGTCCTTCATCCAATCCGCACCGATCCATTGCCCCTTCCAGTCCTCCGGCGCAAGCAACCCCATCGTCCAAAACGCCGTTTCGCTCCAGGGCCACGCTTGGCCGTCCTTGTCCCACACCTGCACTTTCCAGAAACACCGCATTTTCGATGCAAGCGGTTTCCCTGCATATACCACCAACGACGATTGATCCGACGCCACCTTGCCCGAATCCCACAAGTCGGCTTTGCCTTCCGCAAGCAAATCCTCCCGGCTGCCCACCAGCACCTGATACGCCGTCTGCCGCTGCCCCGGCTTATCCAGCGGCAGGATCCAACTCAACCGGGGCTGCGCCGCATCGATTCCCAGCGGATTATGTAAAAATTCACAGCGCAAATCGCTCACGCCCGCCTGCGCACCCGCATCAGCACAAAAAGTCGTTGCCATAACACACCCCGCTCCAATCATGATTAGCATCAGTCTGGTTAACATCCCATGCACTCCATGTATTCTGCTTGTTCTTGCGCCCATCACAATGAACAAATCCGTTGCATCCCAAACATACAGATTATTCCGCCTTCACCGTCACAAAGGGAAATCTCACTTTAGCACAAGCGGCGCAGGCACACAAATGAAATGGGGCTTCTGAATAAATCCGTCCGGATGTTGGTAGATCGTGCAGAAGGATCTCAAGGGAAACCGATGGAAGAGAGGATCATTCGTTGTAAATGTGGCCAGCGCATGCGTGTGCCGGTGGTAGCGTTGGGAAGCACGGGAGCCTGTGTGCAATGCAAGACCCCCCTGACCATCTCCATGAGCACCACCACGCCCTTCATGCGCGAGGCAGAATCCGAAGAAATACATGATCCTGGTTTCTGTACGCGCTGTAAACGCCCTTTTCGCGGCGCTTGGGATCGCCACCAGACAGATCAAGGCGTAATTTGCGACATCTGCGCCCGGCAGTACTGCCCGCCGAAAAAAACAGATGCATCCCAATCGCCTGAATTCGAAGAACCTTTTTTCTTCAACCCGCCTCCTCTTTCCACCAATCCCCGAGCACCCTCTCTCCCCAACCCCGTCATTTCCCCATGGCAACGCATCGCGAGGATAACCCAATCGAAATTTTTCGCTCCTCTGATGTTCCTGGCAATCGCCGGTGCTGTCATGACACTGGTCCTGACCCTCCCTGTGGAGGAATTTTTTGCGGATCTGTTCTTTGTCGATCCGGAAAACACTGCTTCCCATAATCCCGCTGCTTCGAGCCTCATGATCCTTGTAGTGAGAAAGATTCTGGATTTCACCGCGTGTTTCGCCACCCTATTTCTTACCTTGCTCTGGGCGGATAAACTGCCGAATGACACCATCGGGAAAAACCTTATCGCCGTGGGATTGGTCAGCGTGCTTCTATTCGGTCTAGGCATAGTTGCCTTGAATATGTACCTTGCACTTGTGATCTTGTGCGTGCAATTGACCATCGTTTTTCATTTATACGATTTGGATTTCAGCGACTGTGTACGCTACTGCATCATTTCCTTGCTGCTCGAACCCCTCTTTTGGGTGCTGGAACAATCCGTCTTCGGCGTGCTGGCCACCCTGGCATTAGCTTAACCGCGCACATGAAACCGGGAAACATGGATGCTCCGGACATAGGTTCTCACTTCATTCCCCCCTGGCGTCCGGATCAAGCTCTCTGGCAGCAATTCCAGTTCATTCTCCGCATACATGTCCATATAGATTTTCACCCCTTTTTCAAACCGGCCCGTTACCTTGGCGGACCGCTCTTCCTCATCCGGATTCTCCAGCACCAGGATCTGGAAATCTTTCCCCAACCGTTCACTGACCGCGCGGAACCCCTGCCGGTATTCCTCCGCGTGTTGCTTATATTCCTTCTGATTACGCATTTGCCGATCAATATTGCGCAACGCCATAACCACAAACGGCGAACCAAGCCGCGTCACGACCGGGCTTTCCGGGGGTTGCTTCTTCAAGCTGGGTAGAATCTTCAACAGCAACTCCAGTTTCGTGGTGCTCTTGCCCGCTCCCTTCAGCAATGCTTCATACTGCCCCAGCGACTGCATTTCCTTCTCGCGCTGGACAATGATGTTCTGTTGCGCGGTACGCTCTCTGGCCAGTTGCTTCAGCTTCTTCCCGATATCCGCTATGGCCCGCGACGCCTGTACCGGGCTGATGCTCCGCGTGCTCAGCGCCGCGGACATCGCCGCACCCTCCTCCGTCTCTTTCGCCAACTCGTTCTCGATCAGGCGCTCCCCTTCCAGTTCCATCACCTCCGTATCCGGAACCGCAATTTCCTCCTGTTTCCGCATCAATCCGTCCTGCGCGCTTACCAATAATACTTGCAGTGAATGATTAAGCCGGTCTATGGCATGAATACGCCGTTGCGCTCCTGCGATATCCACCAGTTTCTTGTGCATCTCACCCCCCCCAAACAAATACATCAGTGTTGACTGCGCATTGTGTTCCGACTCGCGCCGCGCCATTTCCGCCATCACTTCAAGGTTGCGCGCCATTGTTCGAAAGCGGTACGCCTCCGACAACAACCGGTTCAATTCCTCCCCGCTGACCTCGCCATAATCCTCACAACACAACTCCCGCCGCAACACCACGCTCAGATCATTCGGGCCAAGATTCCGCCAATGTCCCGCCCGGGCAAGCTCCGACACATGCACCTGCCCCCCCGACAAATCCTTGTTCACCTCAAGCACCCGCGTCACATAGCGCCCCATCTTCGCGCTTTCCAGCACAATTTCCCGGCTCGCAAACACCAACCGTGGCCCCTGGGCATTCACGCAATACACCCCGCCCTTCTTCGCCACCACGTACGCGTTATTGATAATGCCCCGCGCGCGAATGTCGCCTTGAAGCACGATCACCGCCCCAGCGATGTTCCCCCGCACCTCGCAATGCTCCTTCGCCAACACGCGCCCCAGCACATACCCGTCCACCGAACACACCCCCGATCCTTCCACCACCACCGTGCACCGTTCCGGGACATCCCCCAATATTCGAAGATGCCCTGTGCACGAAAACACCGGACCGCTCGCCGGAAGCTCAATCCCCGCCAGCAAACGTGTTTCGCGGTGCGGTGCGCCCGGCAGCAATTCCTCCGTAATGTATTGAATCCGCCGCGTCAGAGAAGGCAAGCCCCCCGCAGGACCCCGATCCTTGCACCGTTCTTCCAGATAACTCCCATGCGCCGAAATCAACTCAATCAGCCGTTCATACCGGTGCGCCAGAGGACTCGATTTCGCCAGTGCCAGCGCCGTTTTCAAGAAAAATGCTTCCTCAGCATTCAAATGATGCCGCGGATCCTGCCCCAAGAGACCAATCAACTCCCGCAATACCCATTGATGACGCCGCCCCTCCGTCTTCTCCTCCGGCACCCGTGCGCGCCGCTGCCACGCACGAACCTGCTGCGGAAGCGCCTGCCACCGCGCCTGCTCAAAAGTATTCCCCATGCACCCCGCCCACCACGTCTGACACAGCGCCGCCTCCTGGATAAGCAATGCCCCCAGGCGATCCTCTGGCAATCCCGCCACATGCTCCATCAACGTTTCTATCACAACAGCCCTCCAGGTCCGAAACCCGATCGAACTTTTATAGAATATCAACCATCTCCAACACTCATGCTACCACGCCCGCCAAATCCCCCTCAACAAAATACCGGGTTCCGCTGTTCATCGGTGGTTCCATTTCCATTTGATGCATCAAACCTATTGCCTGTTTTCGTCTGTTTCACACAGTTCGTGGCGGAAATTTTCCTGGTTATTCTAATTGAATCCACACATGAAAATATGTCAAGGTTATCGTTCCGAACGAGAGAGTGGACACGTAGTGCAATCCAATCGAAACAAAACCTGCGGCAAGCTGAGGGTGTACAGCGATGAAGTGGATTAAAACGTTTTTCAAGTGGGTCGTGCTTCCCGTGGTGATTCTGGTCGTGCTGGGCGGTGGCGGGGCAACGCTCTGGCTGGGGCATATAGCCAAAACCCATCAGCCGCATCTTGACGGCATAATCAAGCATCCCCTATTAAAATCGGAGGTGCGCGTCGTGCGGGATAATTGGCACGTGCCGCACATTACCGCGCAGAACGAACCCGACGCCTATTTCGCGCTGGGGTATGTCATGGCCCAGGACCGCCTTTTTCAGATGGAATTGTGGCGGCGGCTCGCTTCAGGGGAACTGGCGGAGATCCTCGGCCCGCTCGCAGTGCCGGTCGATAAAATCGTACGCTCTTTCCGGTTGCGCGCGCTTGCGGAGAATTATGTGACCACCCAGGCGGACGCTCTCCCGGAACTCAAGGCGGCCGCTGAGGCATACATCGCGGGCATTAACTATTGCATGGCCTCCGAACCGCTCCCATTCGAATATGTGGCGCTCCAAATCCCGGCACGGCCTTTCACGCTCGCGGACTGTCTGGTGGTCGCGGCGATCCTGCCCATCACCTTCGCCGAAGGGCTGCGTGAAGATCTCCTGTGCAGCATGCTGAAGGAAAAATACCCCGATAAAGACATTGACGCCCTCTTTCCCGGCTATAGCAAGGAAATCCCGGTAACCATCATGGAAAACCTGGAAGAGGCAAAGGCCTATGTGGAAGCGCATCCCCAAAGCCCTCAGGTTTCCTCCGCGCAGCATCAGGAAACCTTGAAGGCATTGCAGGCCTGCCTTGAACCGCTAAAAACGATCTCTGAATGGATCAGCCCCACCTTCGGCAGCAATTCTTGGGTGCTGGCCCCTGCACGCACGAAATCCGGCAAGCCCATCCTCGCCAACGACCCGCACATCGGCTTCACCAATCCTAGCGTGTGGTTTGAGGCGCATCTCAAATTCGGCGAAGTGGAAAATTATGGATTCCACCTCCCCCTGATTCCCTTCCCGCTCCTCGCGCACAATATGAACCGCGCCTGGGGTATCACCATGTTCGAAAACGACGATACGGATCTCTATCTGGAAACGTTCGATCCCCTGAACCCCCATCGAGTGAAATACAAAGGCGAATGGGTGGATGTAAAGACCGAAAAGGAACGCATCAAGGTGCGGTTCTGGAAGGATCAGGAGATTGAAGTGCGAATCACCCCGCACGGCCCCGTCATTACGGATGTTTTCCGTCTGTTGCACGGGTACACCGGCGCGGATATCTCCCTGCGCTGGATCTGGCAACATACCGATTACACCGACATGCAAGCGCTCTACAAAATGAGTCACGCTCAGGACCTCGCCAGTTTCGGCAAAGCCGTATCGCTTGTCACCTCCCCCGGCCTGAATATTTCCTACGCCGACCGCGAAGGCAACATCGCCTGGTGGGCCGCCGGCCTCATTCCCATCCGTCCGCCCCATATTAATCCGAAGCAACTCCTTGACGGCGCCTCCGGCAAAGACGAAATCGAAGGCTATGTTCCCTTCGAACAGAATCCACAACTGGTCAATCCTCCCTGGGGCTACATCGTCACCGCAAACAACATGTCCACCGTGAAACCCGTCGGGCCGGTGCAGCAATTACAGGGATATTGGCAGCCCAGCGAACGCGCCGCACGCATCGAATACCTCCTGGAACAACACCCCCAGTGGACCATTCACGAACTCTGCAGCGTGCAATTCGACGACGCCATGCTCTCCGCGCCGCCTGTTCTCTTCCAGATGGTGCAAGCCCTCGGCGACACCCAAAATCTGCTCACATCCTTCGAACAACAGGCTCTCGACGCCTTGAAAAGCTGGAACTTCAAGCATGATGTCGATTCCTGCGGCGCAAGCATCTTCCACGAATTCTGTGAATTTATCCTCGAAGGCGCACTGCTCGACGAAATGGGCCCAAAGCTTTACAAAAACTATCTCGGCCTTGCCGACCACGCCAATTTCTTTAAAGCATTCATTGGTGACAACGCTTCGCCCTTCTGGGATGACATCTCCACCTCCTCCAGAGAAACACGCCACGACATCGTGCTCGACGCCTTTAAAAAAACCACCGCGCACCTTAAAAAAGAACTCGGCGGCGACATCAAACAGTGGCGTTGGGGCCTCATCCACACCATGACCTTCACCCATCCCTTCGGATACCTCCCGCTCCTGGGCAAACTATTCAATGTCGGCCCCTTCGAATCCACCGGCGCTGCCGATGTCATCAACAACATGCTATACATCGATGGCTCGCATAACTTCAGCGTCGTCGCCGGCCCCTCCACCCGCCGACTCATCGACTATGCCGATACCGAACACTCCCTGGCCGTCCTTCCCACCGGTAATTCCGGCAATTTTATGAGTCCATCCTACGGGGATCAGGCTCCCCTTTTCATGAATGGACAATACCGCGAACCGCGCTTTACCGCCGAACAAATTGAAGCCAACAAACGCCACGAAATAAGGTTTTCTCCGCAGCCATAACCCGAAAAAATCACACTAAACTTGCGGCACATACCAGAAAATTGCTACAGTACCTTCCCGATTATTGGCTGGGGCGGTTAGCTCAGTTGGTTAGAGCATCTGCTTTACACGCAGGGGGTCGGGTGTTCGAGTCACCCACCGCCCACCATTCTTGATGAATAGGGAAGTGATATCGATATTCATTGAGAAAGTCTGTAGCTATCCATTGTCGTTTTTGGCTGCCTCAAAATAACCATCGCCCGGAACCGGGAAGGATTCCGGGCGCGGGGGAGACAGGCTCCGGGCGATGGGGCTATTTGTTCAGTTGGTCGCGATAGTCTTCCACCCGTTGCAGCCAGGTTGTGGTTAGAGATATAGTGCGGTCGCTCCGGGGGGATTTGGCCGGTTTAATGCTTAGTTCGTTTTTGACGGATTGTATCAAGGCGCGATAGCTGATGGCGGGGGTGTCGGCTTTGGCGGAATCACTCTTGCGAATGGCGAAGGGCGCATGCATGCTGGCGCGTGGTGTTCTGGGCGTGGATTTCTTAACGAGGTCATTGGGATCGGTGCCGTATTCATAGAGGGTCACCGGCCCATATTCACCCGTGCAATAATCGTCCACGCAGAGATCGATGGGCGAGCGGTAATCCATCATGGCGCCGAGCCAGTCGTAGGGGATTCCGTTTTCATAGTCATATGCGCCAAAGACGCTGCCTTCCGTAAAGCCGTCATTGTAGCCGTCGCTGAATCCGCCATCCAGGTATTCCGGATGGGTGTCTCCGGCGAAAAATACTGGCCACAGGATGGAATACCCCACGTCATATCCTTCACTGAATCCGATGGTGAAGGCGTAGTCGTAAGCGACGAAGTAGCCGTCGTTGTATGCCTGCCATACGCCGTCCCAATATCCTGCCTCATACGTCAATTCCTCAATATAGGGGATTTCGCCGCCGCTATAATAAATCGTTCCGCCATTCACGGTGTCGTAACTGTCATCATAGCCTTGCCAATACTCGTCATCCTCGGCAAAACCATCGGCAAATCCAGCGTCATATTCTTCTTGCCCACTCGGTTCCGGCCCAATCGAGATCCTCAGTGATACGGGGCTGCCCAGGACAACGCTCGAACCACCGGCCGGATTCTGGCTGATTACCCGGCCTTCGGGCACTGTATCACTGTACTGCTCCGTAACTGCGCCAATAGTCAAACCTGCGGCCAAAATCTCTGCTTCTGCCGTGGCTTGAGTGGACCCTGTCACGTTGGGTACGGTTACATACAAGAGTTCGGGGCATCCGGATACTAGGATGGCCATCGCCATACAGCCCATAACCAGAATGCTCGCTGGGGTTTTCTTCATTGTGTTCATGATATGCATCTCCTTGGTGTGCTCTTGTATTGGACTCTATCGTTGAACCCGTGTGGAACGCCCGGAAGACGATACGCTCCCGCGCGTGCTATGCCCTCCTCCGAAATCCCGGGAAGGACGGCTCATTGTGATATCGGGCGAAGACCTCATGACCTTCGGCTCGCGTGAAGGCGCGGAGAAACTCGGTGCGGACCGCATGCTCCGGGATTCCGGTGCAGGACTGGATACCCGGGGCTGGGGGGCAAAGGAGCGCACATTCGGTTGTGAACTTCGGGATTCTGGCGCTACCCGGGGCGTCTGAACGGACGGGGAACGATCCATGCGCACCGTAGACCGTCCGGAATCGGGAAATGACGTCCGTCCGGATTCCTGAAAGCTGCGCGTCGGCGCGCTGATTTTCGGCGACTCGCTTCGATTGATGGGCTGGGAGCGTTCCACACGTGGCGTTGCGCGCTCTGGTGAACGTTCGCGAATTGATGGCGAGTTATTTTGTTGGATGGGCTGCGAACGTTCGATCTGGGGGGCGGTACGCTCCGGGGTGCGTTCGCGAATTGACGGCGATTCATTTCGCTCGATAGGCTGTGTGCGTTCCACTTGCGGTGTACTGCGTTCCACTGTACGCTCCGGAGCGCGAAGCTCAGGCGTTCCAATCCGTCCTTGCGAGTCGCCGTCCTTACGGGGGGTGCTGCGATCTGGTGTGCGATTTATACGTCCAGTGTCGCCGCGATCCGGGGTATCCGTCCGGCGTTCTATGCGAGAGGATTCAGTTCTATCTTGTTTGCTGCGATCCTGGGTAGATGGGATACTTTCTCTATCACCGCTACGGTCGATGCGCGCACCACGCACGCCGCCCTGGTCTCGTTCTATGGATTCCGGCCCCTTCGAAACGCGGCCCTTCCATTCCGCTGGTTTGCTCCGATCTATCCGGTCCGAGCGATCCATGGAAGTGCGTTCTTCCCGAATAGGAGGCCGGTCAACGGTGGCTTCTTTGTCAAGGCGGACGCTACGGACACCGTCTGCAGAACCTTTATTTATACGCTCCGTACGCGTATTCCGAGAACCGGTCCGATCTACGGCGGAAAACCGGTCACGGCCTATGGAGCCTTCCAAGCTTCTCACGCGTTCAGAGGCTGTACCCCGCTTGTCGCCAAAGGCTTCCGGACCGCGGATAGCGCGCGGCGGATGATAATCCCGCACCAGATGTTCCGGATGGTCATATGGCACACGCACGGGATTGTGATAATTGTTGACCGTGATATTCCAAATATTAATGTCATGGTTGTGATGGTGGACGTAGTCGATAAAGTGGGGATCCGGGCCATACACATGGCCATAATGACCCCACATATAATCTGCATGGACATAGCTGCAGAAGCCCAAGTCAAAGGCAACACCGCCCACGGTGAACATGGCGGATCCGTGCATATAGACGGGACGGTAGTAGAAATCCACAGGCGCCCACATGAAATAATCGCCGCAATGGACCGTGGCCACCCAAGCCGGACTCCAGACCGGGTCATAGCCCCATACCCAACCGTACGTCGGACGATAGAGCCAACGGCCATAGTGAGAGGTCACATACGAGAACGGATAGTCTTCCACCCATACACTGCCCACGCCCATCACTACGCTCCAATGTCCGTTGCGATAGGGCACATAATCCACGACTACCGTCGGCCGCCAATAATAGACCGATTCTTCCTGTATCCATTCGCCATAATCACAGAGATCGGAGACTCCGATGGTCGTATTTGTCACCTGGACCGGCACCGGGGACTTTTCGGGTCCCAGAGCAAGATATTTGGCGCGTTCGCCATTCCAGAGGTCAAATGCATCCTCCGAACTGCGATCAAAAGGGACCGCCATGGAAGGAAGCATGCCCGGATCTATCCAGCACCGTTCGCCAAAGGATACATTTACAGCGCCGCCCATGTCTGTTCGGACGGTAACCCGGCCCCAGCGGACGGAAACCGTCGTAGCCCCGGATTCCAGTACGTCCAACCGAACTGCCGTGTCTCTTTCCACTTCCACACGGCCTGCGGGAGTCGTAAAGACCGCATCGCCCGTACTGCGGTTCAAACGCTGCATGAAAAAGGAGCCTTTCCAGCCTCGGACAATAATATTCGGAGGCATGGCTGCGATGTCCGCCTTGCTGCCGTCCGCCATCCGAAGGAAAGTACCTCCGGCAAACTCCAGTTCTGCCGTGCCGCCCTGATCCACCCACAGCATGTCTCCCGGCATTATGAGGGTGTTTAGCGTCGCATGGCTCCACGCGGCATCCTCCGAACCTTTTACCATGGTTCCACCCGCATCGAAACTCACCCGGGCGTGCATGGGGTAGTCTGCCCCAAACGCCATAGGCGCCAGCCCGGTCAAAACCAGGATCATCCATCCCATCATGTTCCTATTCAGCATATCCATTGTTTCAACCTCCTGGGCGTCGTTGCTTTAACGCCCATACTACAAGACGAAATACCCCATGTTCCATTCATTAATTTGCAATCCGGACTTTTTGGGGGTTCTTTTCCTTTTAAAATGCCGTCAGAGAGCGTAGAAAGAGCGTTTTTTGGGGTGCTTTGGGCCGAAAAGGACGATTTTGGGTAAAGATCCCCAAAATCACGGGATTTGAAGCGTAAAATAGTGGCGAACGGTGGCGACATCGTGTGTGATGGCATCCACAAGTTCTTCACGGGAGGCGAATTTTTTCTCCGGGCGGAGGCGTTTGTGGAAAATGAGTTCGATAGGCTGGCCGACGATATTACCGGTAAAATCTAGGAGAAAGGCTTCGATTGCGATATCTTCATTGCGGATGGTAGGCGCCACGCCGATGTTCACGGCGGCGGGATAAGGTTTCCCTTCCAGGACGGCTTCGGCAACATACACCCCATGGGCGGGCACGGCGTTGTGATGGGGGGCGATATTGGCGGTGGGGTATCCAAGGGTTATGCCGACTCCCCGCCCCGGAATGATCTCCCCGGCGATGGAGTACTTGCGTCCGAGGAAGACTTCGACTTTGTCCACTTCGCCTTGCAAGATGTATTCGCGAATCAGGGTGCTGCTCACGCGTTCCCCCTTAATGACGCGCTGGGGAATTTGACGCACCTCAAACCCCAGACCGGGCGCTGCCTCTTTCAAGTATTCGTAATCCCCCTGGGCATTTTTTCCAAAACAGAAATCATGACCGACAATAACGTGTTTTGCGTGACACCGTCCCACCACAATCTCCCGCAGGAATGTATCGGGGAGCATGGAAGCCGCTTCCTGGTTAAATGGCAAAATAAACAGCACGTCTATGCCTGCTTCGGCCAGCAAGGCCTCTTTTTTGGCGTCGGACAATAGGATATTGGGAGGATTGCCGGGTGCGAAAAACTCGCGGGGATGTGGTTTCAGGCTCATCAGGCAGGCTGTACCCTGTACGGATTGGGCTTCCCGGACCACTTCTTCGATGATGCGGCGATGCCCCAGGTGAATGCCATCGAAACTGCCAATGGTCAACACCACATTCGGAAAGGATTCCGATACAGTATGGATGTCATTAATGAGAATCATACGGATTGGGACATATTATACAAGGACACGTTTGCAATGGAAACGGGGGCCCGCGGCAGTGGTGTCAATGGTTGCCAGGGCGAGCAATGCGCCATCGCCGGCCTTAACCTGCACCCAGCCTTCGCGGGCCGCGCACAGGGTTGTCAACTCCGGTCCAAGCAGGGTGCCGCCGGTCATAACCGTGTTCCGGCTGGCATTGCGAACAACGATAACGGGTAAATCCAATGCCTCCTCCATAGGGATCAATCGTTTTTGGACAATTTCGGGACTGGTAAATCCATCCACCGGGAGGGCATCGTTCACAGAATACCGCCCCACATAGATTCGGCGCAGGGATGCAAGGATTGCACCACAGCTTAGTTGGCGGCCCACATCATGGCAGAGGGCGCGGACATAGGTGCCGCTGGAACAGCACACGCGTACCTGGGCGTCAGGAGGAGCATAGGAGAGCACGGAAAATTCATGCACGGAGACCTTTCGAGGTTTGCGCTCCACCACCTCGCCTTTCCGCGCTATCTTATATAAACGTTCGCCGCCCACCTTGACCGCGCTTACCATGGGGGGCGCCTGATCGATTGTACCGGTGAACGCATCACATAGGTGTTGCAGCGCTTCGGCGGTAGTGGCGGGGACGGGATGCTCTTCCAGCACTTTCCCGTCTAGGTCATAAGAATCGGTTACCAATCCTAGCCGCATAATGCCTTCATACGTTTTATCCAGACCAGTGAGATGTTCCGAAAGACGGGTGGCTTTGCCTAGGCATAGCACCAACAGTCCAGTGGCTCCGGGGTCCAAGGTGCCCGTATGCCCCACGCGCTTTAATCCCGATGCCTTGCGAATGCGATCTACTACGTCATGCGAGGTCAGTTTCACCGGCTTGTCGACGAGCAATAATCCATTCATGCCATTCCCTCCGCTGATCCTTCCAGGAGGATTTCCAATTGCCCGATGATTTCACGCTGTACTTCTTCCATGGATTTCTCGATCGTTGCGCCGGCTGCAGCGGCATGACCTCCGCCGCCATAGGCATTTAAAAACTCGGCGGAGTTGAAATTTTTCCTCGACCGCAGACTTACCTTGGTGAGTGATGGCTCGACAGCGTTGAAAAGAACGCCGACTTCCACGCCTTCGATATTGCGGGCGTAGTTTACAAGTCCGTCGGTATCTTCCTTTTTTGCCTGTGCATCACTGAGATCCCGGGCGGTGACATAGGACCATGCGAGACGGCCTTCTGCGAGGAGTTGCATCCGGTCGATGACGCGGTGGAGCAGTTCAAACTTTGGCTTGGAGATCACTTCGAATACATCACTGGAAATCGTGGCAACATCCAAGCCGGTTTCCAGTAAGGTGGCGGCAATGCGGTGGGATCGCGCATTGGTGTTTGAAAACCGGTAGCCGCCGGTATCCGTGATTTGGGCGACATAGAGGCAGTGGGCGGCTTCTGGGGTCAGGGGTACGCCGGCTAAGGCAAACATATCCGCCACAATCTCGCCCGATGCCGCGTAGGAGGGGTCGATATACCCGGAGGCCCCATGCTGTCCTTCTTCCAGATGATGGTCGATCACCCGGATTTTTCTGTTTTCCAACCAGGGCGCGACTGTGCCCACGCGTTCCAGGGAACTGACATCCACGAGGACCGCCACTTCGAAATTGGGTTGTTTCGCGCCGGGGGCTTTAATCTGTTTCGCGCCGGGAAGATTTCTATAGAGTCTAGGCACGGGGTCCGTCATGACACAGGCGACGCGCTCCTTCCCCATAAGCTTAAGCAGATGATACATGCCCAAGAGGCTTCCCACGGCATCGCCGTCCGGATTTTCATGCGTGGTCAGCAGGATGGAAGAAGCCCCTGCCACATCGCTTAACACGCCCGGTAAATCGAGTTTAATCATAGGGGTGTGTTTTTGGTCCTCATGGATTTCCTGAAAGACTTGTTCTAGGTGATAGACTTCGTCGAGTGAATCATCGGGGAAAAACCGGATTTCCGGCGTGTAGCGCATGCGAAGAAATTTACCGATTTCACGGCGGATCCATCCGGAAGAATGTTGCAGCCCGGCGAGGGATCCTTTTTTTTCGCTTTCGGCGCCATAGAGGCTCACGTACACGTTGGCGTAGCGCAAATCAGATGACATACGGACGCCCATCACGGACACGAAACCGATGCGCGGATCTTTCAAACCATGCATGATAAGTTTGGCGATTTCCTCGCGGATCAATTCCGCGACTCGTTGAGAACGTCCTGTCTGGCTCATAACATCTCTATCCGGTAGTCGAGCAGTTCCGCGCCCGGCTTGTTGGACGCGAACCGCGCGATTTCATTTAATTGATCATTGGCATGGCGGCTTTCATTAGAGACCACGCACGCGGTCAGTTGGGCGCGGCCCCATAGATCCAGGAAATCCGTTTCTGCTATCGAGCAGTTGTACCGGTGGCTCACCTGCTGTTTCAGGCTATTGATTACACGGCGCTTCTCCTTGAGGGAACGCGCCCCCGGAATCAGAAAGTCCATTTGCAGCACGCCGATGGTCACCGGGGTGATCCTAGTTTAAGGTCTTGGCCACCTGTTCCATCCGGTAGCTTTCAATAATATCGCCCACCTGAATGTCTTCATATTTTTCCAGTTTGATTCCGCACTCAAACCCGGCTTGGACCGACCGGACGTCGTCCTTGCCACGGCGTACGGAAGCAATCCGTCCGTCATGTACCACCACTTCGTCACGAATAAGCCGTGCCTGGGAACCTCGCTGAGTTTCGCCGTCCAGTTGGAAACAGCCGGCGATGTTGCCGAGGGCGGAGGATCGGAACACCTGCCGCACTTCAGCATGTCCCGACACGCTCTCTTTCGATTCGGGGGCCAGCAGCCCTTCCAGTGCATGCTTGATTTCATCAATGGCTTCATAGATAACCCGGTAGGTCCGTATTTCCACGCCTTCCTGCTCGGCCAGTTTCTGCGCGCGTGGATTGGCTGTGATGTGGAATCCGATAATCACCGAGTCGCTGGCGCTGGCAAGTAAAATATCCGATTCGTTAATGCCGCCAACGCCACCATGGACAATCTGAATGCTGACTTCTTCATTGCCTATCTTTTCCAGGCTTGATTGAAGCACATCGACAGAGCCTTGCACGTCAGCCTTGATGATGACATTTAAGGTTTTTTGCTCGCCGGCGAGCATACGTGCATGGAAGTCTTCCAGGGTCATGTGCTGCACTGCCGGGCCCCGTTTGAGCTTGCTCAGCGCCATGCGCTTTTCCGCCACACTTCTTGCGGCACGTTCATCGGAAGTGACGACGAAGATGTCCCCTGCGTCTGCGAAAGCATTGAAACCGGTTACCAACACAGGCGTGGAAGGTCCGGCTTCCATCAGGGATTTGCCGCGGGAATTCGTCATAGTGCGCACGCGTCCATAGGTCTTTCCACAGAGGAAAACGTCGCCCACATGCAGGGTGCCTGATTGAACCAATACCCATGCGACCGGGCCCTGACCGCGGCTGATTTCCGATTCGATAACAGCGCCCCTTGCGTGTTTATTGGGGTTGGCCTTGAGTTCGAGCATTTGCGAGGCCAGCACCAGCATTTCCAAGAGTTCATCAATGCCCATGCCGGTTTTAGCGGAGATGTCTCGCATAATGGTTTTGCCGCCCCATTCCTCGGAGAGCAATCCATATTGTGACAATTCCTGGCGCACCCGATCCGGCTGGGCATCGGGCTTGTCGCATTTATTAATCGCCACCACCACGGGCACTTCCGCGGCCTTTGCATGGTCCAAGGCTTCAAGGGTCTGAGGACGGACTCCGTCATCCGCGGCCACGACCAACACCACTACATCGGTTACTTTTGCGCCCCGGGCGCGCATATGCGTGAAAGCCTCATGTCCCGGAGTATCCAGAAAGACCACCCGGCCGGAGGACATCTCCACATCATAGGCCGCGATATGCTGGGTAATGCCCCCCGCTTCACCCGCGGCTACATTGGCGCTTCGAACCCGGTCGAGCAGCGAGGTTTTGCCATGATCCACGTGCCCCATGACGGTGATCACCGGCGGGCGCAATTGCAGGTCGTCAGGATTATCCGGCTCTTCAGTGAGGAGATCCTCTTCTTCCGGAATTACCACTTCCACGTCAAAGCCCTGAGATTCCGCTATTTTGCGGATCATGTCAAGTTCAATGGTTTGATTCTTGGTAACCAGGATATTCTCGTCCATGAGCATCAGAATGACTTCGTTGACCGGCACTTCCATGGCCGTGGCTAATTGCTCCACCGTCATGGCGCCTGCCACTTCGATAACGCCGCCTTGTTCTTCTTCTGAGATTTCGCCCGATTCTTCACGCGTCCGTTTTCTTTTCTTGCGGCGGGCCATGCCGAACGTCCCGCCCGATTGGTATTCACGCACGGCGGCGGCGGCGTCCCGCCGCAGGTTTTCTTCGATCAAACGGGCTTTCTCCGCGCGCTTTTGCCGTTTTTTGGCGGTTTTCCCGCTCTTTTTTCCTTCTCCGCGGAATAACAGGTCCTTGTCAATGGTTTCCGGACGAACTGCAACGGACGCTTTTGCACCCTTTTGACGGCTGCGTTCATGGGCTTTTCGAATAACTTCCGCGACTACAGCCGGGTCGGGAACGGGCAAGGGCTTGGATGCTTTTTGTTTTGCGCGCCGCCGTTCTTCTTCTTCCTGTTGCCGTTCCGCCTCGGCCAGAACACCTTTCACTTCAGGCTCTTCGTCGAGTATACCCAAAGGCTCGTGCTCAAGAATATCGAGTTCGGCGGCCGTGGTAACAGTGCCATCGGCGCGAACGATTTCAACCAGGGGTTCTTTGGTTTCCACGGCGGCGCCAATAATAATGGCGGGTTTTTCTTCAAGCGCGCCCCGGCGCGGCTTTCCTGTTCTTGATTTTGGTTCTTCTTTGAGAATTTCCGCGACAGCTTTGGGCTTGGCCGGAGGGGCTTCTTCTTCTTGAATGATGGCGTGGGGAACTGTCTCTTCCACCTCCGCCTGCTCTGGGACAACGACAGACTCCTCCACCACTGTTTCTACCGGTGCCTCTGCCTCCTTTTTAACTTTCTTCCGGGAGGTCTTTTTCTTGGGTGCTTTGACTTCCTGTTCTTTTTCTGCCGCCTTTTTCTCTTCTTCCTTGCGTTTCTCTTCTTCTTTTTCTGCTTTGCGTTTGGCCGCCGCGCGTTTGGCGGCCTGTTGCAGACGTTCATTGCGCTTGCGATCACGGTCATCCTTCTTGGCCATATCCTCCAGGAGCCGTTCAAGCACCATGGGGTCCTCATCGATTTGAATGAGCATGTCCATTTGCTCATTGGTGATGAGGGACTCCACACCTTCGATGTTACAGCGCAGCTTACGCAACGTTTCGACCGCTTCTTCCGCGCTCATGTCAAGGCGTGTCGCCAACCCGGCAATAGTCTGCATCTACTACGATCTCCAAGTATCTATTAACGCACACCGGGGGTATCCGGTGTTACTCTGCAACCATTGGTTCGCTCACTCCGCGGCTTCGCCGGAATCCTCCTTGGGGTGATTCGGCATGGTGTTTTCCAGTTCCGAGGTATCGCCATCCTGAACAGGTTGGTCAGGGGCGCCATCACCCCGGATATCAATATTCCAGCCGATCAATTTGGAGGCAAGCCGGGCGTTCTGGCCGCGTTTTCCAATTGCGAGCGATAACTGGTCCTGCGGTACGAGGACACGAATGGCGCCTTTCTCCGATTCGACTTGAATATCGATGATATCCGCCGGATTCAAGGCGTTTGCACACAATTCAACCGGATCGTCGCTCCACCGGACAATATCAATTTTTTCACCGGACAGTTCTTCCACCACCGCCCGCACGCGCGAACCTTTCATGCCCACGCAGGCCCCCACGGGGTCCACGTTCGCATCATTGGATTTCACAGCAACCTTCGTGCGGCTGCCGGCTTCCCGCGCAATGGCCTTGATTTCCACCGTGCCATCGTAAATCTCCGGCACTTCCAGTTCAAACAAGGACCGGACCAACTCGGGGGATGTGCGGGATAGAACAATCTGGGGACCGCGCGCCGACTTGTCCACTTCCAGGAGATAGGCGCGGATGCGGTCACCCGGCTTGAAGTTTTCCCGGGGGGATTGTTCGCGGTAAGGCACGATGGCTTCCGCGCGGCCAACGGTCACCATGATATTGCCATGGCTGTTGCGCTTCACCGCGCCCGTGACCAAATCGCCTTCGCGCTGTTTGAATTCGGAAAAAATCTTGTCACGTTCCGCATCTTTGATGCGCTGAATGATTACTTGCTTGGCGGTCTGTGCGGCGATTCGCCCAAAGTCCTTGGGCTCCGTTGGCACTTTCAGCCGGTTGCCCAACACCACTTCGGGATTCAATTGAAGGGCTTCCTCCAGGGAGATTTCAGCGGCGGGATCTTGAACGGTTTCGGTTACCATGCGGATTTCAAACACCTTGAAATTCAAGGTGTCAGGGTCTACTTCGACAGTGATATTGGCCGTCTTGCACATGCTCTTCCGGGCGGCGCTTTCAATGGCTGCGCGAATTGCCTCAAGCAGCGTTGTCCGATCAATGCTTTTCTCCACTTCCAGTTGCTGCAAGATCACTCGCAAGTTTTGGTTCACTGCTTTCTCCTTAGCGATTCAGATTGGCCTTTTTGACATTCCCCAAGGGAATCTCATAGGACATTCCATCGCATTCCAAAAGAATGGTGTCCTTCTGGAAGCCCTGCAAACTACCTGTAAATTTTTTCCGGCCATTCACCGGAGCATGTGTAACAATCCGAATGCTTTCTCCTGTAAAACGATGAAAATCACTTGGCTTGCGTACCGGACGATCAATTCCCGGGGACGATACTTCCAGCACATAACGCCCTGGAAACAACTCGTTTTTATCAAGCATCGGACCCAGCAATTGGGATACTGCGGCACAATCATCCAAGGTCACACCGTTTGGTTCTTTATCGATAAATATGCGAAGAACATTTCGTCCATACTGTACGCCGTATTCGACTTCGACCAAATCATAGCCGTGCGTAGCGAGGCAGGGCTCGAAAAGCGCCCACCCCTGCCGTATGATCGTCTCTTTCTCCACAATTCACCTTTCACATCAATAAAAAAAGTGGGTCAAGACCCACTCCTTCGTAAAGTAGCAGTTTTGCAGCTTTCAGTCTAACACAAATATTGCTCGACTTGCAATACCAAGATGGTACAAGGAAATGGCAATCTGCGATTATTGCGTATTATGAAAAGTCCTGGGGAGGGTAGGGGAAGAAGGAGGTAAAGGCAAAGAGGTTTAGGGTAAGTTACAGCGCCAAAAGGGCGAGATTTCGATGATCTGTGGCCGTTGCCCGGTAGGAATGGAAGGCTCCGTCGCAGATAGTGCAACGCCCTGTGATGACAATCTGGGATGAGGGAATTCCTGCGGTGTTTAATTGCAAGCGGTTGGCCTCCCAGAGGTCAAGGTAACGTTCCCGTACGGGCAATCCTGCTTGCAGAAACGCGTGGGCCATTTCGGGGGATACTTCATAGCAACAGGGGCCTGCGGAGGGGCCAATCAAAGCATACATTTGCTCCGGATGGATCTGGTAGTTACAGCATAGCTCCTTTACTGCCGCGGCACTAATGCCTTGCAGAGTTCCCGCGCGTCCGGCATGTACCAGGGCTCCGGCGGCGCCGCCTTTGGCCACCAGAAACACAGGCGCGCAATCGGCTACGGTGACACCAAGGGGAATCCCCCGCAGGTTGGTATAGAGTCCGTCGGCTTCCGCGATGGCGGTGGCATGCCCGGCCGCGCCTTTTCCCCTGTCTGTGTCCGAGACCGATACGAGGGTGGTTCCATGCACTTGTTTAGGGCATACGAGATCAAGCCATGTCGCGCCACATTTTTCCACGAAGCGTATCCGGTCTTCCATACAGGGAGCGTGCCCGGAACAATTTCCGTCGGATCGGTCGGAAATTGCGGCAACAGAAATTCCCAGGGCTTCCATGTCAGAAAAATGCATCATGTGTTCGACCCCTGCTTCACGCGGAGCAGCGATTACACTATTTCCAAGCAGGTTATAAAATGTAGCGGCTTAAGTCCTGATCCTCAACGATATTCGACAGGCGTTTCTTCACTTCTTCCGCCGTGATGATAAAATGTTCACCTCGCTTTGCGGGTGCGTCAAAGGAGATGTCTTCCAGAAGGTATTCCATGATGGTATGCAAACGGCGCGCCCCGATGTTTTCGGTATCATCGTTCACCCGCTGGCAGATTTGAGCGATGGCCTCAATGGCATCCTCCGTGAATTCGAGACCGACGCCTTCGGTTTCCAGCATGGCGCAGTATTGTTTGATCAGCGAGTTTTTCGGTTCTAGCAGGATACGCTCGAATTCTTTCGCGGAGAGGCTGGCAAGTTCCACACGGATCGGGAAGCGTCCCTGCAATTCGGGAATCAAGTCGGAGACCTTGGCTATGTGAAAGGCGCCAGCGGCAATAAACAAGATATGGTCCGTGCGGACCGGCCCGTATTTAGTGATTACCGTGCTGCCTTCCACAATCGGCAAAATATCGCGTTGAACGCCTTCCCTGGAAACATCCGGTCCATGCCCTGGAGCGCCCCGGCCTGCGATCTTGTCGATTTCGTCCAGAAACACGATGCCGGCGTTTTCGACCCGTTCGATGGCTTGGGCGGTTACGGCATCCATGTCGATCAGATTTTGTGTTTCTTCCTGTTCGAGCAATTGCCGCGCTTCGGCCACGCTCACTTTCCGCTGCCGGTTTTTCTGCGGCATGATGCGCCCGAACATTTCCTGAAGGTTGACGCCCATTTCTTCCATTCCGGTATTGGAGAACACCTGCATCATAGGGGTAATGGAGGTGTCGCGCACGGAAATTTCCACTTCCCTGCCGTCCAGTTCGCCTGACCTCAATTTTTTCAGGATAATTTCACGGGTATGGGTTTCGGCGGCATCCACCTGTGGTGCGGGCGCTTCGTCTCCCGCCGAAGGATCGCCTGGACGGTATAGCCGTTGTGGACGGGCCGGTTGCGGAGGAAGCAACAAATCCATCAGGCGGCGTTCCGCATTTTCCTTGGCACGGACCTCTACTATCTTTTTCATTTCATCGCGAACGAGGTTCACGCCTACATCGGTCAATTCCCGGATCATGGATTCACAGTCGCGGCCCACATAGCCCACTTCGGTAAACTTGGAGGCTTCCACCTTGACGAAGGGCGCGTCGGCCAGCTTGGACAAACGGCGGGCAATTTCCGTCTTTCCCACGCCCGTGGGGCCGATCATGATAATGTTTTTGGGCATGACTTCGTCGCGCAAGGATTCCGGTAACTGCCGGCGCCGCCAGCGGTTGCGCAGGGCGATGGCTACCTTGCGTTTGGCTTCATCTTGTCCGATGATGTATTTGTCTAATTCTTCAACAATTTCACGCGGGGTTAATTGACTCATATCACGTTTCTTCTTCGTGTTTGTCCATCAATGGTTCTACTGCCGTCTCATGTTTGAGATTCATCCCATTTTAGCGATTCGCCGAATATGCCTCTCCCCCTCGCTGAACGGTGTGTCCAGCCAAATGTCGATCAGGTTTAGGCATTCCTGCAGGGATAGTATACGGCGGCCCAGGCATATGATGTTTGCATCGTTGTGGGTGCGAGACAAAATCGCCATGTCAGGCGAGGTGCATACGGCGGCGCGGATGCCCTTGAAACGGTTGGCCGCCATGGCAATGCCCATGCCGGTCCCGCAAAGCAATACGCCGCATTCCGCCTCCCCATTTAATATGGCATGGCATACTTTTGCGGCGAAATCAGGATAATCCACGGACTCCGGTCCGTCCGTGCCGCAATCCAACACATCCAAACCTCGCGCGTTCAGATGATCTACAATTTCCGGCTTGTAATACGGCGCCGGTTCGTCAAAACCGGCATGATCGCACCCTATGGCAACTCGCATATCAAATTTTTTCCTATACTAAGTTCGGCAACAAAGGGTTCATTGTACGGCGCAACCCCCAGGCCGGGCAAATTCAACAATGGGCGCGCAATTCTTCCTCGCTAATGCATCCAGGACGGAGAATGCGGCCCTCGCCGGGATCATAGATCGTGGAGGGGGCGCTGGGCGCCAATACGCCGCCATCGATGCCCAAAGCAATTTCTGCAAGGGTTATCTCTTGTAAGGATCGCGCTGGGGGCTCGCTGGAACGGTTGGCGGAAGAAGATGTCAGGGCGCCTCTGAAGGCCCGGCAGAGTTCCCGTGCAATGGCGCAGGCGGGACACCGCAAACACACTTTGCCCGATCCGGCCGTCAAGGCATCAGGCACCATATCCGCCGCCGGAAATAGAAGAGATAAGGGTCCGGGCCAGAACGCCTCTATACAATTTCTGGCTTTTGCGCTGATTTCCTTTACCCAAGGTGTCAATTGTTCAAGGTCCGCCACCACCAACAATACGGGATTATCCTCCCGGCGGCCTTTTATGGAGAATAGTGTAGCCAGCGCGGATTCCGAAGAAGGGTTTACCGCCAATCCGTATACCGTTTCGGTGGGATAGGCCACGACCCCCCCTTTCCGCAGTATCCCGGCCGCGCCGGCAAGCCCTTCGGCGGTGGGCGGCACGATCTTCATGGTAAAGTTTCCAGGTATGTGCGGATTTTTCTAAATGCCGCCCCGCGATGGCTCAAGGCGTGTTTTTGGGCCGGTTTCATTTCCGCGAAGGTGCAATCGTATCCTTCCGGTACAAATACAGGATCGTATCCAAAGCCTTGTTTCCCAAAACATTCCATCGCGATGTGCCCCTCGCAACTTCCAATCTCCACATGAGGTTCGCCCCCGGGCTCCACATATGCCGCACAACAGACAAACCGCGCGGTGCGTTCATGCCAGAGCATTTCAGACAGACTATCCAATAGGTTCGCGTTGTTTTTATCATAATTGGGCGGCTCTCCGGCATAACGGGCGGACCGGACACCCGGTTCTCCGTTCAGAGCATCCACAATCAGCCCTGAATCATCCGCCACCACGGCCACCCCCAGGGCATCACAGTAATACCGGGCTTTTAGACACGCGTTTTCTTCAAAGGTTTCCCCTGTTTCTTCCGGTTCCGGAAGGGGAGGGAAATCCGCCAGGCTTTTCACTTCCCAAGGCAGTCCTTCCAGCAACTCCGCCAGTTCGCGCGCCTTATCGCGGTTATTGGAACCAATCAACAATACCTTAGCCAAGACCTAGCGCCTCCCGTTGTTTACAGATCAATTCCTGAATGCCTTTATCTCCCAGGGCCAGCAGTTCATTCAATCGCGGCTTGTCGAACGGTTCATGTTCCGCAGTGCCCTGAATTTCGATCATCCGGCCCTGTCCATTCATGACAAGATTCATATCCACCGAAGCGCGCACGTCCTCTTCATAGCAAAGATCAAGCATTGGGACGCCGTCCACTATGCCCATGCTCACCGCCGCGCAGGGTGTTATAATCGGCACGGAGGAAAGATTACCCCGTTCCACAGCATTGCTGAGTGCATCATACAGCGCGACAAAGGCCCCGGTAATGGCGGCGGTGCGGGTTCCTCCATCCGCCTGAAGAACATCGCAATCCAGGATAACCTGGCACTCGCCAAGGGCCTTGAGATCCACCACCGCGCGCAACGATCGCCCTATCAGCCGGCTGATTTCCAGGGCGCGCCCCTTTTTCACGGAATCCCGGTGAATCCGCTCCTGAGAAGCCCCTGGCAACATGCCATACTCCGCGGTAACCCATCCCTGACCGGAATCCTTGAGCCAGGCCGGAGGCCGGGCTTCAAACATGGCCGTGCAGATAACCTGGGTCTCGCCGAATGCGACAAATACTGACCCGGGGGCATAGCGGGTGTAATGGCGCTGAAGGATTACCGGTCTCAATTCATCCGGTGCGCGGCCATCATTCCGGGGCATATTTCCTCCTTCTTTTTGCTCAGGCAATTGCGAAATTGCCCTTTTTCTCTACAGCACACCAAACACGGGGAAAATTGCTGGCATTTCACGCTCAAACGGTTGCCTTTTTATGCCCAGAGGAGAAAAAGGACTCTTTTGCACGTGCCTCCTGCCATGTACGGCCTGATTAAATACCGTGGAACCGCCCAATGGTTTTTTGCTCTTAAGGCGCAGGATTCTCTGGGGTTATTTCCGGAGTATCTTCAGGCATTTCCAGCAATTGGCGCTCGCTCTCCGGCAATTTTTCCACTTCTTTCGGATCCGCGGCAATCTGGGTTTCATGGATATCCTTGTGGTATTTTTTAAGCAGGGTATCCCACATCGGTTCTTCTTTCAGGATTTCCGCGGCACGCAACAACGGCATATCATCCACCGCGCCCGAAGTGGCTTTCAGGCGTTTCATAAACTCATTAAAGAGTTTCTTTGTTTCATCGTCATAGGCCACTCCCAATTCATCCGCCAGCTTGAGTTCCGATTCGGATTGCGGCCCGGCTTCTTTGACCACCGTGTTGCCCGTGACTGAACCATGGTTTTGTTCATTCAACTTGGTGGGATCTTTCTCGTACGAGCGGTACATTTGTTTGGCAAGGGCTTTTTCCTGATCTTTCGTCAATATGACTTCCACATCCGGCAAAATACCTTGATGATCGATGGTCACATCCGCCGGGGTGTAATAGAGGGCAGTGGTAAGACGCAAGGCAGTCATTTTGGGGCGTTCAAGCGGGAAAATCGTCTGGACACTGCCTTTCCCATAGGTTTTCCCTCCCACCACAATGGCACGCTGGTGGAATTGCAGCGCGCCCGTGACGATTTCCGCGGAACTGGCAGTCTGGTCGTTCACCAGCACCGCCATGGGCATGTTGGGCGGCAATACGGGTTTTTCTTCCGTAAACAGCTTCATGTCGTCTTTATTCGGGTTGCCTTCCGCATCATTACGGCCCTTGGTGTAGGTGACGAGAGAGCCTTTCGGCAAAAATAACTCACACACCTGTTGTGAAGCGCTCAATAAACCGCCCGGATTCCAGCGCAGGTCCAATATGAACGCTTTCAGGCCTTGATCCAGGAAATCTTTGATCTGTTTGTACATGTCCCGGGCCGTGGTATCTTTGAAATCACTGATGCGGATATATCCGATGCCTCCCTCCAGCAATCGCGCCTCTGTAATGCTCTCCAACGGCACCTTGGCGCGTTTCACGGTGACGTCCAAGGTTTCCTCCACGCCGGCTTCATTCTTGCGTTGAATGGTCAGCTTGACCGAAGTGCCCTTCTGGCCGCGTATGCGTTTTGCCGCGTCGTCGAGGTTCATGCCCTCCGTGGTGACATCATCAATCTTTTTTATGATATCAAAAGGCTTGAGGCCGGCTTTGGCGGCGGGAGAGTCCGGAATGGGTTTAAACACAATGATATTTTTCTCTTCATCCATGCGGATGGATACGCCAATGCCTTCAAATTCCCCCCTCGTGTCCTCTTGCAGGGCTTTCATTTCTTCCGCTGTCACAAAAGAACTGTGCCGGTCGAGCGAGCCCATCATGCCCGCAAGCGCCCCTTCCGCAAGCCGGTCCGTGCTGACTTCGCGCACGTAATCCGTCTGGATCTTATCCAACACAACCCCCACCGGCTCCACCGCCTGATAGACATCCACGTCTTTCCCTTGGGCCGAAATCCGGGCGATAAACCCATTGGTCAATAGCAATGCCGCCACTGCGAGAAAGCATAACAGCGCAAAAAACTCAACCTTGGTATTCCGTTGATTCATGCAAACCTCCGTGCGCCGCGTTAAAAACGCCGCGCCGCTAATCTATCTTCAAGTTTACCAAATAGATAGCCATAAATGCGAGATATACACCAAAACGGGAAGTTCACCCTCGTCACCCCCTCCCCTCGTTCCCAAGGCACTCTTGGGAACGAATGCATTCTCTATTCCCCCTGGTCTAACGATGCAAAAGCAAAAACAATTGCATGAACACTATACGCCCCATTGTTATGCCCTTTGCGTGCTGTTTTATGCGAGAGGCTGTGCCGCCATGTGTGCCGAGTTTAGGTTTGGACCATTTCAGACATATAGTCTAAACCCATTAATGCAATGACGGACTAGGAAGATGCAACGAGACGAGCATGGGCGATTTCCCCTTGGCTGACACCCCGTACTTGGGCCATGGAAACTGTCGCCACAGCTACTGTCTCACCCTCCAGAGTGACGAATTCAACTTCATAACCGGCATCCCCATGGCTCAAAACAACAGTGCCAACGTCGCCCTTTTCAAGACCATATTCCGGCAGGTCTTCGGTTAATACGACACTCTGCATTTCTTTAATCATCGCGGTACCTATCCAGAGGGTATGCCGTGACCAATACGGGACCGGCTTTCCCATGTTCAATGAACCATACCGAGCGTATCCTGGGCCGGCGTCCGTCCGGGCAGTTCAATTCACCTTCTATAGTATACCTCATTCCGAAGCGAGTTTCCTCGCTTTTAACAACGTTATGGTCTAATGCATGTTGTTTTAATGCTGCCGCCAGTACCTGCCAGTCTGCCACATGAAACCCAAAATGGTAAAAAAACGCTGCTTTGAAACGACCGTAAGGATGACTATCCGAAAGAAGATACAGTAGTATTTTTTGGGGTGGTATAAGAGGCATTTGCGAAATAGGCCTTTCGTTATTGCCCCCCCGCCCCCGTCCCG